>Ga0209283_10000941_pt1 | contig 15225 bp, 19 predicted proteins | sample CZO8metaG_2_FD_188354 | JGI IMG/M metagenome (GOLD analysis project Ga0209283, IMG submission 188354) | Vadose zone soil microbial communities from the Eel River Critical Zone Observatory, Northern California, USA - CZOApr15con2H1.8 metaG... | ecosystem: Environmental > Terrestrial > Soil >...
GATCGACTGAGCGATACCCTGCGGTGGCGCCCAGAGTGTGCTCGTAAAGAGCCCCACAAACATCGCCCACATGGCGAAGACCAACCCGGCGATCAAGCCAGGTAGAGCCCAATTCAGCACCGTTCTGATGCCCGATTCTTGTGACATCTTGCAATGTCCTCCTTGCCCAAAACGGGCGCTGTGATGCTTCGAGGATGCAACGCGATTCGGTTGTCTTCCGTGATGCGTGTCACGGATTGCACAACTCGAATCGCGGACTCTGGATGAGAAAATGCAACCAACGCACGCGACAACGACAAGTACCCTGATCGCTATGACCGACAAGCTCGGCTTCATGCGCCGGCTCAACCTGTTCGAGCAGATGGGGGAGGCGGAGGTCGAACAGATCTCGAGAGAGCTGACGATGCGTCACTGCCGGGCTCACCAGACCGTTTTCGAGGGCTCGCCGGATCGCGTTTACTTGCTCAAAGCCGGAAGGGTTCGCCTGTACCACCTGTCCGCCGATGGCGAAGACGTGACCATAGATGTGCTGGAGCCGGGTCACCTCTTCGGCCTCAGCGCCCTGTTCGGCAGCAGCAGCGAAGACTTGAGCGCCGAGGCGCTCGAGGATTCATACGTCTGCGAGGCCGGGGGTCAGGACTTCCTGGCCATCCTGGCGCGCCATCCCTTGATGATGGCCAAGGTCATGATGGCGATGGCCAAGCAGATGTTCCGGCTCGAGCGGACCATCGAAAGCCTGGCCAGGGAACCGGTCGACAGCCGGCTGGCGCGGCTATTCCTTGACCTCCAAGGCTCGGCTCAAAAGTTGTCCGACGGTTTCCTTTTGCCCGCGATGACGCGGGAGGACATGGCGAAGATCTGCATCACCACTCGTGAGTCGGTCTCGCGGACTCTCTCTGCCTGGTCGAAGGACGAGATTTTGGAGCTTCGAGGACGCCGGATCCTGGTGCGCGATCCCGAGCGGCTTCGCAAGCTGATTCACATCTCCGACGGCTGAGCGCGTGGCGCGGTTCAATCTCGTGCCGTCGGTCACTGCCGCCCAGATGCGGGAAGTCGATCGCATCGCGGTCGAAGACTTCGGAATCTCGATCCTCCAGATGATGGAGAACGCCGGGCGTGCTTTGGCCGAGCTGACCCGAATCCAGCTGGATGGATTGGGCCGCCGCCGTGTAGTCGTGCTGGCAGGTCGAGGAGGCAACGGCGGCGGGGGGATGGTTGCGGCGCGGCGGCTGGCGATCTGGGGCGCCGAGGTGCGGGTCGTGCTCGCTCATCCGGATGCCGCCCTGGCAGAGCCGCCGGCGCGCCAGCTGGCCTCGCTGCGGGCGATGGGTGTGCCGGTGCACCGTCCGGCCGAAGCCGCGTCACTTTTGCACCAGGCCGACGTGGTGCTCGACGCCCTCCTCGGCTACAGCCTGGATGGTCCGCCGCGAGAGCCCGAAGCCGGACTCATTCGGACCGCCAACGCGCATAGCCTTCCGATCCTCTCGCTTGACCTGCCGTCGGGCCTGGATCCCGATCGCGGGGTGCCGTACGACCCGACCATCCGCGCCACCCGCACATTGACACTTGCGCTACCCAAGACCGGACTCCTGCGACCTGAGGCGGCGATCGCCGTGGGTCAGCTCTGGCTGGCGGACATCTCAGTGCCCGCGCGGGCGTACGAGGGGTTCGGTCTCGCCCTCGGCCCGCTGTTTGCTGAATCCGACCTCATTCGCGTCGTCTGAAATTGACTGAAGTGTGCGCTGCATCACATCGGGCGTTCATGCCCTGTCGTATGTTGGGTCCATGGCGTTCCTAAATCGAGTCTCACCACCGTCCGAAAAGGCCGTGACCAAGCGCTACCGAGCAACCTGGAACAACGCTGTCCTGGCAGAGAGCGCAGATACAGTTGTCGTGGAGGGCAATCAGTACTTTCCGCTGGCTGACGTGCGCCAGGAGCACCTGCGCAGCAGTGACAGCCACACGACTTGCCATTGGAAGGGACTTGCCAGCTACTACGACGTCGTTGTCGGTGACAAGGTCAACCGAGACGCCGCCTGGTACTACCCCAACCCCAGTCCAGCTGCAGAACGCATCACGGGCCGGGTTGCCTTCTGGCGTGGTATCAAAGTGGAAGCGGTCGAGGGATAATCCGCTCATGTCGGATGTGCACTTTCAGCTGGAGGCCAACTCCACGGTCCGCGCGTGGCTACAGGCTCACCCGTCCAAAGCGCCGAGGGTCATTGCATATGACGTTCATCGGTGTTGTGGAGGCGGCAAGATTTGCCAGGTGAAAGTGCGCGAACTATCCCAGAAAGACGATCCGGGTCAGTACGCGACGGGCGTCATGGATGACGGCACCAGGTTCTTGATCGATCGCAGGGCGGCAGCAAGACTCCCTTCGCGTTTCGCCTTGACGGTACGCGGGCTCGGCCGGCTGAAGCACCTCGACCTCGACCTCGAGGGCGAGCAGTGGGGAACGCTTCTCTACGACTGAGACCGCTCGCGCTTAACGCGGAACGTCGCGATCGCGGCTTGGCGGTAGCGCTCGGCCATCTCGACGTAGCGGGCGGCGTCGTCAGCGAGGTCGGGGTCGTGTTCCTGGTGTCGCCGGCTCAGCGCAAGCGCGGCGAACTTGGCGCCCCTCATGTACGGCTCCAGCTGCTCGAAAGGAAGAGGTCGATCGCCGCGTGCCATATCAGTCTCCTTCGCGAATCGAGCTAAACAATTCATCGTCTGTCGGCCGGTCAGCGAAATCGCGTCCGACGTGCGCCCAGCTAATCGATCCGTCTTTCCGGATGGCAAAGATCGACGGCTTGGCAATCGCCTCGCTGTCGTTCCACACACCCCACTCCTTGATTACCCGGCCTTCGGGATCACTCAGCAGAGGAAACGGCAGCAACAGCTTTTCGACCATGGCCCGATTGTTCTCGATGGGATCGACCGAGATCCCGGCGATGCTAACGCCCTCCTGGACGAAGCGGTCCCAGTTCCTTGCGTACGAGGCCAACTGCCCGTTGCAATATGGTCACCAATCCCCGCGGTAGAAGACCAGCAAAACCGGTCCCCGGGCAAGGTGATCGGCCAGGCGCCAGGTGTTGCCCTCGTGGTCGGGTAGCTCGAAGTCGATCGCTTTCTCCACAGCGATGGAAACCGCGCGCCCTCAATCATTAATTCCGCCGGTTTTCCGCCGACCACTGGGCGCGGCTTCGGCACCCCGCGGCGGAGGTTTGAGAAGGAAGCCGCGCTCGAAGATTCCGGGCGCGGCTTTCCTTGCATTCGGCGAACCTTGGGGAAACCCTCGGATCCCCCGCCAGTCACTCTTTGACGAGTCCGACCACGTGACCCTCTGGGTCCGCGAACAGCGCGAACGTGACCCCGCCTGGGACCTGGACCGGCGGCTGGATCGTCTTGCCACCGAGCCGCTCGACCTGCTTCAACGCCGCCTCTGCGTTATCGACTCCGATGTAGAAGGTGACGTGGCCGAGTCCCTGTGGGGACTTGCCGATGCCGCCGTCGATGCCTCCGCTGCCTTCCTTCAAGTGAACCATGCTGTACTGCAGCGGCCCATCGTCGGCCGGCCCCAGCTCCCAGCCGAACGCCTCCGAGTAGAACTTGCGCAGCGCGCTCGGATCGCGCCCCAGGACCTCGAAATGGACGACCGGATTCCGCACTTGATTCTTCATGGCGCTAGCCTGCGCCGGCATATATGACAACCTCTGTCATCATCATCGACTAATCTGCGCGAATGCGTGCGGATCGACTGCTCTCGATCCTCCTCCTCCTTCAGGCCAACGGACGGATGTGCGCGGCCGACCTCGCCGAAAAGCTCGAGGTTTCCAGGCGCACCGTCTATCGGGATCTGGACGCGCTGAGCAGCGCCGGCGTTCCGGTGGTCACCGACCGTGGCCCGAACGGCGGCGCCTACCTGCTGGGAGGCTATCGGACCGACCTGACCGGCCTAACCGAGGGTGAGCTGGAGGCTTTGCTCGCGTTTGGCGGCCAAGGGCCGGCCGCAGACCTCGGCTTTGAGTCGCAGTTGGAGGGTGCGTCACGCAAGCTGGCGGTAGCGGCGCGCCGGGACCGGGCGGGCCGCCTTCGCGAGAGGGTCCTGATCGACGGCGAAAGATGGTTCCGGACCGCCCCGGTGCCAGCCCACCTCACCAAGGTGCAGGACGCGCTCTGGTTGGATCGGCGGGTGCGGCTGCGGTATCGCCGAACGCTGGATCGCGTCGTCGATCGCGTCATCGAGCCGTACGGTTTGGTCTGCAAGGCCGGCACCTGGTATCTGCTCGCTGGAGTTCGTGGCGAGCCACGCGTCTATCGCGTCTCGCGCATCGAGGACGCGGAAATGACCGACGAGACGTTCGACCGCCCGGCCGGGTTCGATCTCCGGTCGGCGTGGGCGGCACAGGTGGGGCGTTTCAAGGCTTTGGGGCCGGAACGCATATCGGTAAAGGTTAGGGTCGATCCTGAGGTGTCCGGGCCGTTCACGCGCGTGATCGGCGATCAGATCATCGAGCGGTTGAGCGACGGCGTGGTCGTCATTGATCTTCCGGTAAGTGAAGCTGCGGTCAGCTTGCTGGCACCCTTCGGCCGCTCAGTCGAGGTTCTGGAGCCTCAAGAGATAAGGCGGCGTCTGGCCGAAATAGGACGCCAGCTCGCGGACCTCTACGCCGGCTGACGGAGAAGCAACACAACGTTCAGGCTCTGGGGCGGCTAATTAATCGCGGCTCTTGCCGATCGGCCGGGCATGGCGCCGGCTAACGGAACACGCTCAAGGATCTCCCGGACTTCGGGGGTGGCGGCGAGGAGCAAGATTCGAAGAGCGTCCATAAGGAGCCAAATCTGAACTCGCGAACCTTACGCCTCGTGGTTGCTCAGCGATCGGTTACGCAAGTTGGATGCCGGGCAGGATCAGCTGAGGATGCCGGTCGCTTGGCCCACCTCGATCAGGTGGCCGTCTGGGTCCCGGACGTATGCGCGGATTTCGCGCCCATGGTCCTTCGGCTCGGTGAGGAACTTCGCGCCCTTCGCCGACCATTCCTTGTAGATCTTGTCGATGTCAGCGACGCGAACGTTGAGAAAGGCGCTTGTGCGGTTGGGGTCGAGCGGCGTCGTCAGAGTGACGGTGGGCTTGTCGTCGGTAGGACCGCCGCCTACATTGAGTATCAGCCACGTGTTCGCGACCTTCATGATGACCGGGTCGCGCTCCAGGAGAACCTGCCCGCCGAACAACGACCGATAAAAGTCACGGGACCGGTCCTGATCGGAAACAACCAGAAAGTGCGTAATGACGAAACCGTCCCTCGGTGCGGGAAAGTCTTCGGGATTCATCTGATGACCTCCACCTTTTGTTAGTCAGCCGACGGTCCGATCACTCTAAGCGCCTGAACCCCATAGCAGAGACCGTTTGCCGCCGGCGTTGCAGTACGGGCGTACCCGAGGCCGTTCCGGACGGCGAACGCGGCCCTGCCAACGCTGAGGCGACTGGTCCGCGTCGTTGGCTGCCCAGCCCCTTGACAAACTCGAAGGCTTGGGGCAACATGCCTAGACATGTCTAGGCCGATCTGGAGGATGGAGATGAAACGAGCTAAGGGAGTCGATCGACTGGTGGGTCTTCTTGTTGCGGTGGTAACGATCGCGGCCTGCGGTGGTGGGAACTCGGCCTCGACGCCGACCTCCTCCACTAAATCATTGGTCGTCGTGAATACAGGAGGCGACTGGGGATCTTGTCAGCGAAAGTCCTTTTTCGAGCCCTTCACTGCGAAAACCGGGATCCAGATCATCGACGGCCCATTCCTTACCGACGGACAGATCAAAGCCATGGTCCAGTCCAAGCAGTACAACGTCGACGTCGTCTACCCGAGCGCCAACCTGGCCCTACCTAGCGCCGGCAAGAACGTGCTCGAACCGATCGACTACAAGGTCGTGAACAACAGCGAACTGGCTGCCGGCACGTTCACGACGTACGGCACCTCGATCGACATCTACGCCTGGGCGATGGGGTACAGAACTGACAAGTTTGGGGGCCAGACGCCGAGTACATGGGCGGACTTCTTCGACACGAAGAAATTTCCCGGCAAGCGCGCGATGCCCGGTGACAATGACGTCCCCGCCGTCCTCTACGCCGCCCTGCTTGCTGACGGCGTGGCGCCGGACAAGCTCCTGCCCCTCGACGTCAACCGCGCGCTGAATAAGCTCAGCACCATCAAGAGCAGCATCGTCTGGTATGCCACCGGCAGCCAGGGCCAGGATCTGCTCAAATCTGGCGAGGTGACGATGGGACAGGAATACGCCAACCGGGTCACTTCCCTTCGCGACGCGGGCTCACCGGTCGACATCAGCTGGGACGGCCAGGTCGTGGCCGGCGACCTGATGGGCGTGCCGAAGGGCGACCCCAACACCAGCGCGGCGATGCAGTTCATCGCGTTCGTCACCAGCAAGGACGTGAACGGAACCTTCTCCTTCTGCGCCGCGGGCGCGCCCAGCAACGTGAAGTCGACTCCTAACCCAAAGATCGCCAACGACCTGCCGACCACGCACCTCAACCAAACGCACGTCGTGGAGACGAGCGAAGCCCTAGCTGAATATGTCGCCGCTCACTTCGACTCCATTACGACGGCGTTCAACAACTGGCGCTCAAGCTAGCGACGGTATTGGTACAGAGCCCACGCATCGCCGGCTCTCGCCGCCGCGGCGGGAGCCAGGCGCGGTGGGGCCTTCTGGTTCTGCCCGCGGCGCTGTTCATGGTCTTCTTCTTCGCGTGGCCGCTGGTTCAGATGGTCTTTCGGAGCGTCACCGACCCGGAGCCGGGATTCGACAACTACGTCCGCTTCGCGCAGACCCCATCGGGGGTTCGCTCACTGCTCGAGACCCTTGGCATGTCGGCCTTGGTGACGCTCATCTGCGCGGTGGTCGGCTACGTCTACGCGTACGCCGTTCGCTTCGCTTCGCCGCGAATCGCGGCGTTGCTCCTCTTCGCCGTTCTGTTTCCGGCCGGGGTCAACGTTCTGGTTAGAACTTTCGCTCTGCAGGTCGTGCTGCGCGACACTGGAATCATCAACCAGCTCTTGCTGCGCGTGCACCTCATCAACGAGCACCTGACGCTGATCCGGACCGAGTTTGCGGTGGCGCTCGGCATGACCTGCATGCTGCTGCCGTACATGGTCCTTCCCGTCTACTCGGTCATGCGGGGCATCAACCCCGAATACGTCCAGGCCGCAGCCGGCCTCGGCGCGCGGCCCGTGGTCGCGTTCCTCCGCGTCTTTCTTCCGATGAGCCTGCCCGGGCTTTACGCGGGTGGCTTGATCGTGTTCGTCGCCGGGCTTGGCTTCTATGTCGTGCCGCAATTGCTCGGCAACAACGCGGGCGGACGGTTTCTCAGCCAGTACACGGCCGACTACATGGCGCAGGCGGAGTGGGGCTACGGCTCGGCCATCGGGACCGTCCTCTTGCTGGTGACGCTGACGACGCTGGCGACGGCCGCTCGCGTCCTCAAGGTCGGCGAGATCCTCCGCCGGTCCTTCGGTGGAGCCCGATGACCCCGCGCGCGTGGGCGAGCCTGTGGAGAGCGTTCGCGGTGCTGACGGCCGCCATCATGCTGGGTCCGATCCTTGTCGTCGTGCCGATGAGCTTCACAAACTCATCCACCCTGGCCTTTCCTCCCGAGGGCCTGTCCCTGCGTTGGTATGGGGAGCTCCTCACGAATCCGCAGTGGACGCTCCGGATTCCGGTCAGTGTGGAGACCGCTTTTGCCACCGCCATTCTGGCCACGGTGCTCGGAACGCTGGCTGCGCTGGGAATGACCCGCGGCAGCTTCCCCGGGCGAGGGCTGCTGACGGCTCTCTTCCTGGCACCTCTCGTCGTCCCCATCATCGACCTCGCCGTCGGCGACTACTTCGTGTGGGCGCTGGGGTGGCAGATTGGTCACTTCGGCTTTGGGGGCGGCTTGGCCGGGACGGTGCCCGGTTTGGTCCTCGCGCATACAGTGCTCGCCTTCCCCTTCCCATTCATCACCGTGAGCACAGCCCTCACCACTGTCGACAGGACTCTCGAGCTGGCCGCGGCTGGTCTCGGCGCCAACCCATGGCGGACGTTCCAGAAGATCACGCTGCCGCTCATTCGTACCGGCATGGTCACGGGTGCGCTATTTGCTTTCCTAACCTCGTGGGACGAAGTCGTCGTCGCGTCTTTCCTGGCCAGTCCGCGTGTGAGCACCGTGCCCGTACAGATCTTCACCGAGCTCCGTCAGTCCTATGACCCTGCGGCGGCGGCGATCTCGACGGTCCTGCTCGCCGCGGCGGTGGTCCTGGTCGGCCTGCTCGCACTGATACCCGTGCTCAGCCGGCGGGCTTACGGCCGGTCGCCCGAAGGTTTTGCCGAGATCGTGACCAGAGGTGGCGGCGCCGTCGGGGCCGCCACCACCACCTGAACAGGCGATGGCCTTTCTGGAGATCCGCGATCTGACCAAGGTCTACGGAGACAAGGTCGTCCTCGATGGCCTCAACCTCTCGGCCCAGGACGGCGAGTTTATCTCGCTTCTGGGACCTTCCGGATGCGGGAAGACGACCGCGCTCCGGCTGATAGCCGGGTTTCTCCAACCCGACGGCGGAAGCATCGCCGTCAACGGCCGGGAGATCACCAACCTGCCCGCCCACCGCCGAAATATCGGCATGGTCTTCCAGAGCTACGCGCTGTTCCCGCATATGACCGTGGGCCAGAACATCGCGTTCGGGCTGGAGCAGCGCCCGTTCAGCCGCAAGGAGATCGCCAAGGCGGTCGACGAATCGCTGGACATGGTGCGCCTGAACAGCTTTGCCTCGCGCCGTCCCGCGGAGCTGTCCGGCGGCCAGCAGCAACGGGTCGCTCTGGCTCGCGCCCTAGTCTTCCAACCGCAGCTCCTGCTCCTGGATGAGAGCCTCAGCGCGCTCGACAAGAAGCTCCGCGTGCAGATGCAGCTCGAGCTGCGACATATCCAGAAAGAGGTTGGTGTCACCGCCGTCTTCGTCACGCACGACCACGAGGAGGCGCTGACAATGTCTGATCGCGTGGCGGTGATGCGAAACGGCAGGATCGTGCAGCTGGACACACCTTCGAACGTGTACCGCGCACCGGTGGACGACTTCGTCGCCGAGTCGCTGGGAGAGGCGAACTTACTGCATGGGACGGTCAAAAGCAAAGATGGACTGGGCTTTGTCCTCGACCTGGGCGACGGCAGCAGCTTGACGGTTGCCACGGATCGCCCGATCCGGGTTGGCGACACCTGCACGGTGGCGATTCGGCCGGAGGACATCGAGCTCGCGTCCCCTCCAGCCGCCGGGTCGAACCTCGTCGGTCGGGTACGATCGATCGCCTTCGCGGGCAACACCACGCTCTATGTCGTCGAAGCTATGCACAGGGAGATTCGCGTGAGACGGCCGAACACCGCTGGCGCGAAAAACGGCGTCGCCGTCGATGAAGAGGTCGCTCTGGCCTGGGATACCAGCGCCGCGCTGATCCTGGCGGACAGGCAGGGCGCGGTCTGATGAAGCTGAAGCACGAAGCGATCGCCGAAACTTTGGCCGCTGAGATCAGGGCGGGTCTGCACGACATGGGGTCTCGTCTGGCCGGCGAGCATGAGCTGGCCAAACGATTCTCGACGAGCCGGACCACGGTTCGCCAGGCGCTGGCGGTGCTGCACGAGGCCGACCTCATCTCGACCGCCCCAGGCCGTGGTTCGTTCGTCATGTACGACGACCGCCCTCTGGATGACCGGCTGGGCTGGACCCGAGCACTTGCCCGTGAGGGCATAAGCCTGTCAGTTCGAGTGGTCCGGATCGAACTCATCCGGGACCAGTCGCTCGCCCACCAACTACAGGTGCCGGGGAGCGAGATGATCGCGATCGATCGCGTCAGGTATGTCCCGGACGGGGGCGCTGTCTCGCTGGAGCGGAGCCGGGTCCCGGCCGAGGGCAAGCTGCGCGACCTTCCCGCCAGCGGCCTACACCAAGAATCGCTGCAGAGCACCCTGCGCGATGCCGGCCTCATCCCGCATCACGGCGAGGAGCAGGTGAATGTCGGCCTGCTGACGGCCGAAGAGGCGAAGCTGCTCGGCAGGCGCGTGGGCACCGCGTTCCTGCACACGCGGCGGACCACCTGGACCAGGTCCGGACAATGGGTCGAGTACGTGGAGAGCCTTCTCGATCCGCAGCACTTCCGTTTGCGCTTCCGGTTAGGAGATGGCCAGTGACTGCGCGGTCCGAGCTCGAACGTGCCCTGGGCGCCCTATACGGCCTGGCGATCGGCGACGCGCTGGGCATGCCCACGCAGCTGCTGTCGCCGGACGACGTCGACCGGCGCTTCGGCTCGATCACCTGGTTTCAGCCGGCGCCCGCCGACCACCCTATCGCCGCCGGTCTTCCCGCCGGTCACATCACCGACGACACCGAGCAGGCGCTCCTCATCGCCCGGCTCTTGATCGAAGGACATGGACGCATCGATCCCCACACCCTCGCGAACGCGCTGGCCGACTGGGAGCGCGACATGGTGCGGCGTGGATCGCTCGACCTCTTGGGACCATCGACCCAGCGAGCGATCTCGGCGGTCGCCGCAGGCGCCTCGGTCGATGAGGCCGGCCGTTTCGGCGACACCAACGGCGCAGCAATGCGTGTCACGCCAGTCGGCATCGCCAGGCCCATCGACGACCTCGAGGGTTTGCTGCGCGCGGTCGTTGACGCGAGTGGCGTGACTCACAACACCACTCTCGCCCTCGCGGGGGCGAGTGCGGTCGCGGCTGCGGTCAGCGCGGGGGTCGGTGGGGCAAGCCTGGATGACGCACTTCAAGCAGGGTTATCTGCCGCGCGTCTGGGCAGGAATCACGGCAGCTGGGTGGCCGGGGCTGATGTCGCCGCCCGGATTGAGGAAGCCTTCGCGGGCGTGCGTGACCTGGCAGATGATGAGTTGATTCCCTTCATCCGTAACGTGATCGGCACCAGCATTGCAACCCAAGAATCCGTTCCGGCCGCTTTCGCGGTCCTTCGAGCGGCCGGCGAGGAGGGCGCGTGGCGGGCTTGTCTCCGTGCAGCCTCGCTGGGTGGAGATAGCGACACCATCGCGGCGATCACCGGGGCCATTGCCGGAGCGTGCCAGGGCATCGGTGCGTTTCCGGAAGAAGCGCTGCATGTGGTGACCGCCGCGAACAACCTCGAGCTCGAGCCGCTTTGCAAACAGCTCCTTCAGCTCCGAACGGAGTTTGGCAGTGGCTTTGATTCTCGCGGCTCTTTCGGATGAACCGCCCGCTGTCGAGAAGACTGGTCTGTGCTGGCAGCGTCGTCGTCGACATTGTGATGAAGGTGCCCGGCCTGCCTGAGCCCGGCGGAGACGTAGTCGCCCGATCCGCGAAGCTTGCAGTGGGCGGAGCGTTCAATGTCATGGCCGCGGCGCGATCTCAGGGCATGAAAGTCGCTTACGTCGGCGGCCACGGGACGGGTCCCTTTGGTGACATCGTTCGCTCGTCTCTAATGGAAAGGGGCATCGAGATAATCGCGCCCGCAGCGACCAGACTGGACACAGGGTTCTCGATCACCTTCGTCACGGCTGACGGAGAGCGCACTTTCGCCACGTCGCCGGGCGCTGAAGCGACGTTGACTTTGGACGCTTTGCGCTCGGTTCCCATTGCGCCGGCCGACTTGGTTTACATCTCGGGATATGGTCTGGCTTACCCTGACTCCGGACCCGCGCTGGCGGGCTGGCTGTCTCATCTCGACACCGTCGTCACGGTGGTGGTCGACCCAGGGCCCCTGGTCGCTGACATTCCGCGGCCCCTTCTACGTGAAGTCGCCGCACGATGCAACTGGTGGACTTGCAACGAACGTGAGGCCCGTCTCATAACGGGTGCCGCGAGTCCCTATGACTCAATCCGTGGCTTAGCCGAGCTTGCCGGTCGCAACGGAGTTTTGGTCCGTCTCGGGCCCGATGGATGCCTTCTGCTCATGAGGGGTCACGACGTCCAGCTTTTCCCTGCGCGACCGGTTGAGGTCATTGACACCACGGGTGCGGGCGACGTGCACACCGGAACTTTCCTTGCCGCGCTTGCGAATCGTGTGGAGCCGTCTGAGGCGGTTCGTAGGGCCAACGTGGCCGCCAGCATCGCCGTCAGCCAGTATGGTCCGGCGACTGCACCCACTTTGGAGCAATTGCGGGCAGCATTAGCCGCCGACTGCTGAACGTGATGTTGGCGGCGTACATCACCGACATCTCATCCTGATCGACGGCGGCCGGACGTATCAATAGTCGATGACTGTAGCCGGCTAGATCTTCAACTAGGAGCGCACAAGCGATGCCACTCTTCGAGATGCCCCTCGAACAGCTTGGGTCATACAACGGGCGCAATCCGAGACCGGTTGACTTCGACGCGTATTGGGATCGCGGTTTGAGCGAGATCGGTGCGACAAATTCGCAACCCGAGTTGGTCCCCCACCCCAGTCCGGCGCGATTCGCCGAGTGTTTTGACCTGTGGTTCACTGGCGTCGGCCATGCCCGGATCCACGCTCAATACGTCCGGCCTCGAGCAGGCCGCTCGCACCCAGTGGTGCTGATGTTTCATGGCTACTCCGGCAATGCGGGCGATTGGTTTCACCAACTCCCTTGGGCGGCTCAGGGGATCGCGACAGCGGCGATGGACGTCCGAGGACAGGGTGGACTGTCTGAGGATGTCGGCGGCGTCGGAGGCATGACTCTTCGAGGCCACATCGTTTGAGGTCTATCTAGGGGCTCGGCCGAATAGCGAACTGGCTCCCATCTGGAACTGGGTCCGGACCAGGGATTCGAACCTATTGTGGTTTCGGTACCGACGATCCCCACATGGGGCACCTCCGCGCAATGGTCTCCGAATGACCCAAGAGGGACTCGAACTTCAGAACCGCCAGCGCGGCGTCGCCGGCCTTTCGTGGATCACCCGCTGTCAGCCCGGTGGAGGTGCCAGCAGCTCGACGCCGTACTTCTGGCTGAGCTTCATCATGTTTTCAAGTTTCGGCGGAACCGGCCCCTTACTTCTGTTGGCTGGCAGGCCCCCTTCCTCGACGGCCTTTTCAAAGTTGCCACCCGGCGACGTGATGACCAGGACTCTGGTCGGTTCAACGTCAACAGTAAATCGATGCGGTACGTCCTTCGGCGCGAAGACGAAAGTGCCAGGCACGGCCTCAAGCACCAGATCACCGACATGGAATGTGAGCTTGCCTTCGAGGACGTACCACGCCTCATCCTCTCTGTGGTGGACGTGCAGCGGCGGTTCAGCGAGTTTCGTCATCATGGCTTCGCAAAGCGAGAACTGGTTACTCGTGTCGCTCCCACTTGCCTTGATATCGAATAATCCGCCGAGGGACCAGAATGCCCTGCCATTCCCGGGGCTAGTGGCGAACGCCTTTGTCTTTTGACGTTCAATCATGTTTCGTCCTCCTGAATTTGGCGTTTGCGCAGCTCGGCCTGAACCAAGCCACAGATAACCTCGACTGCTTCGGCGTGAGACATCCCGCCTCGGGTCAGCGATCTCCAAAAGGGAAAGTCCGTTAACGCTGAGAGCAGGGCGACGGTTCCATTGTCGACGTCGTATCCAGCGAACGCAGCTCTGACGAAGGCCTCGTTGCCCTTCTCCTGGACCTCGACGGCCTGGCTCATGGCCGGAATGAGATCGGCCTCCCGGCGGGCGGCATGGAGCCAGCCGGCGCCCCTCGCGTAGCAGTCGCAGGTGCCTCGGATGTAGCGCTCCAGTCTCTCCGACGGAGACCTGGCACCGGCATAAATCCGCTCGATCTGTTGCTCGTTGAGCACGTCCATGCCGATCGCGTCGAAGACGGTTTGAGCGCAGGCAGGGACCAATTGATCCAACGAGGCGAAGTGGCGGTACACGGTTGCCGGCGCTACTCCGGCTCGCGCCGCGATGTCCTCCCAGTTGGTGGCCAATGCGCCTTTCTCCGCGTGGAGCTCCATCGCTGCCCCGACGATCCGCGAGCGAGTGTCCTCGACCCCCCTCATGCGGGCTTCCATGCGATAACGACGCGGCATGGGCCAATATTAGCGAGAACTATTCCCTTGTCAATATCTCTCGCGATTACTCTTTGACGCCTGGGGTCTCGCGTAGCTCAGAGGCGGTACGAGAAGATAAGTTCGAAGAGCGTCCACTCAGGGGAGCCAAATCTCAAAACGGCCAACCCGCGAATCATCGGTCAGGTTCAGAGGTTCTGCCTTTGGGCGACGATGCGTCGAAGCCAAGCGATCAGCTCAGTCCCCGCGACCGAGTTGCGCTGAAAAATAGCGGCCACCTGACCGTTCAGTGCTCTCTTGTCATCCTCGGTGAGCGCCTTGGCGGTCAAGACCATGATTGGGATCGAGCGCGTCGCTTCCTCGGCTCGAAGCGCCTCGACGACATCGAATCCAGTCAGATCGGGCATCATCAGGTCAAGCAGGATCAGGTTGGGCATCTGAGACCTGGCCAGGTCGATGCCTTCCCGGCCGCCGCCGGCCCTGATGACAGCAAAACCAGCGGGCTTGAGAAGGGCTTCTAGCAGATCAAGATTGGCCTTCTCGTCATCCACGACCAGCACACGCACCGGTTCGGTCTTTACTTTGTTCGTGAAAGCGTACTGACTCAATCGCGACAGCAAGGCCTTGCCGTCCACCGGCTTGACGAAGTAATCAAATGCGCCGAGGGCGCGGCCAAGCACCGGGTTGTCGACCACCGAGACCACAATCACCGGGATGTTCCGTGTCGCCTCATCGGCTTTGAGCCGGTTCAGGACCTCCCAGCCGTCGACTTCCGGCAGGAGGATGTCCAGAGTGATCGCCACCGGCTTCAAGTCGCGGGCCATTTTCAAGGCCTCGGGGCCCGTATGTGCAACCTTGATGTGGAATCCGCCGGCGCCCATATGGCGCGCCAGAATCTCGGCCGCCTGCGGATTGTCATCTACCACCAGCACCAATGGCCGTCTCAGATCACTCGGTGTGACTTGCGGCGGTTCGAGCGGGGCAGGCGCTCGAAGCGCGGTTGCCTCGAGCGGCAAACGCAATGTGAAGGTACTTCCCTTTCCCGGGGCACTTTTCACGTTGACCTGGCCTCCATGCAATTCCGCAAAGCGTCGCGTTAGGGCCAGGCCAAGACCGGTTCCTTCCTGTTGCCGTCCTGGGCCCGCGTCCAGCTGCTGGAACTCCGTGAAAAGGCGACCCAGGTCTTCCGCAGCAATCCCAATGCCGGTGTCGGCGACCGCAATC
>Ga0209283_10000943_pt1 | contig 15210 bp, 11 predicted proteins | sample CZO8metaG_2_FD_188354 | JGI IMG/M metagenome (GOLD analysis project Ga0209283, IMG submission 188354) | Vadose zone soil microbial communities from the Eel River Critical Zone Observatory, Northern California, USA - CZOApr15con2H1.8 metaG... | ecosystem: Environmental > Terrestrial > Soil >...
CGGGTTGGCAGGGCTGCCGCTGACCCCAATGAGATCTTGGAGCAACTCTTCCTCTGGGTAGGGGCCGGAGAAGTACTGGTCAGCCGCGGAGTGGGCGCAGCGGAGGTTGCGCGTGTGCCTAGTGTTTCCCCCGCGCATGTGCTCCGGGGCGCGCTCCAGCACCAGCACGCGCTGGACAATGCGGCGGGCCTGCAGGGCCGCGCACAGCGCGGCGTTGCCTCCTCCCACCACGATCACGTCGTACTGGTCCATCGAGTCTCTGGATCCTCCACGCCAGCAGGGCGATGCGAGATGAAGCGCTTGCGCGCGACACGCGAGTATACCTTACGCCTGGGATCGAGCCGTTCCCGGGCGCCACCCTGAAGTATTCTGCCGACGTCCAACTGGGGCAGTCATCTCTCGCTTGGGCTTCTCGTCAAATCCCCGCCAATAAAATATAATACTCGGCAGTTCTCACACCTCTGCGGAGACTACATGCACGAAGAGCGTTGGCTGCGAGTCATCCCGTTTGCCACCATGACGTACGCGCTCGCCTTCATCAACCGGGCGAACATCGGGCAAGCGATCCCTTCCATGAGCAAGGACCTCCACATCAACGCCGTGCAAGCGGGCACCATCGCAGGCGTTTTCTATTGGGGATACCTGGTGCTGCAGGTACCCGGGGGCTACCTGGCCAGCCGTTGGAGCACGAAGTGGTTCGTCAGCATTCTGTTGGTGCTTTGGGGAGGCGCCGCTGTGGGCTGCGGCCTGGCGCGGAGCTATGGCGAGCTGTGGGTGATGCGGCTGCTTCTGGGCGTTGCCGAAGGCGGCATGTACCCGGCGACGCTCATCCTGATTTCCCACTGGTTTCCACGCAAGGAGCGGGCCCGGGCGAATTCTCTGTTTTCAATTGCCGTGCCGCTTTCCCTGGCCTTTTCTGCGCCGCTTTCCGGTTGGCTGCTGGACCGCTGGAACTGGCGGGTGATGCTGGCGGCCGAGGGGACGCTCCCTCTCGTGTGGGTCCTGGTTTGGATTTTGTGCATCTACGACTATCCCCGCCAGGCGCCCTGGATCTCCCCCCAAGAACGCGAGCACCTGGAGGCGGAGTTTCACCGTGACGTCGCTGCGCGGGAGCCCGCGAGCCGCGAGTTTTTCTTTCGGGCCTTGCTCGCGCCGCAAGCGCTCCTGCTGACGGTGATCAAGCTGCTGATGTTGAGCGGCCAACTTGGGTATACCTTCTGGCTGCCGAGCGCCCTCGAAAAAGCCAAGAGCACGAGCCACTTCATTTCGGGGCTCCTGTACATGGTTCCATTCTTCGTGGGCGCGGCCGCATTGGTCTTCTTCTCCGCCCGCTCGGACAAGAAGCATGAGCGCCGCGGCCATGTCGCCATGCCGATGATCATTGGCGGGCTGGCGTTGTTCGGCGGAGTTCTCACGAGCGAACGCGCACCCGTGCTGGCATATATCTTGGTGTGCCTCGCTTCGATCGGCGCGTTTGCGCCACTGGGGCCGTTCTGGGCTATCCCGACAGAGATGTTTTCCCGGAAAATGGCGGGGGCCATCGTAGGGTTCGTTAACGGTATTGGCAACCTGGGAGGATTTTTCGGTCCGGCGCTGGTAGGCTACTTGAACAAGCGCTCAGGAAATTTTGACACCGGCTTCGCCCTGCTCGGCGCCTTCATGCTGGTTGGTGCTGCGTTATCCTACGCACTGACTCACCGCCCCGCGCTTGTACCTGCCGTCGCCCGGGTTCCCGCGCAATCCGATTGACAGCTTCATATTTCATTCCTGGATCACCCGCAGAGAATCCAACGGCGCCGTTGGCGATTCAAGCCCCCCGGTCTCCAACTGGCGGGCCTTAATTCTCCATAAGGAAATTCTAAAGAATCTTTATGCTTTCTTTATGGGTCGTCGCATATGTTCCTTAAGTGGGGCTTCGCATGGTAATTGCCGCGTCGGAGCGCGTGCCAATCCGATAAAACTCTTATGTCCACCAAAAATCTTACACAGCCCTCAACGGTGGCCCAGCGGTCCAGCTTGCCAAGGGTCTTGGTTGCCACGACCGCCATGCTCGCCTTTATCTCTTTCTGGCGGGCGGCAGCCATCGTCCTCAACGACATGGGTTCCTCGGCGTTTTACGCCGGCGCGATTGCAGAACACTTCATCGGAAAGACCGGCCCGTGGTTCATCCTGGCGATCATGTTGCTCGCCTATGCCGTGCGTTCGGTGTACATCGAGAGCTGCAGCATGTTCGTGCGCGGGGGCGTGTACCGCGTGGTCAAGGAGGCCATGGGCGGTACGCTTGCCAAGTTCTCGGTATCGGCCCTCATGTTCGACTACATCCTGACCGGGCCGATCAGCGGAGTGTCCGCAGGATTGTATCTGGTCGGACTGCTGAACGAGCTACTCCACTATGCACACCTCAACTTCGTGCTGCCTGTGAATTGGACGGCCGCCGTGTTTGCGGCCCTGGTCACGCTTTACTTCTGGTGGGAAAACATCAAGGGCATCCCTGAATCCAGTGAGAAGGCGCTGCGCATCATGTACGTGACCACGGTGATGGTCGTGATGATGCTCGCTTGGGTTGGCTATACGCTGTGGGTGCGAGGGGCTCATCTCCCGCCGTGGCCGACTCTGAAAACCATTTCGTATTCGCCTGATGCGCTGGGTTGGCTGCGCCTCACGAATCTGCCGTACACGGTGGGGCTGGTCGGGATCTTGATCGGCCTGGGCCATTCCGTGCTGGCCATGAGTGGTGAAGAGACCATGGCTCAGGTGTATCGGGAGATTGAGCATCCGAAACTGCGCAATCTGGAAAAAGCGGGCTTCGTCATTTTTCTTTACAGCCTTCTTTTTACGGCCGGTGTGGCGTTCGCAGCGGTCATGATCATCCCCGACTCGGTTCGTCAGAATTTCTTCGACAATCCGATCGGCGGCCTCGCCATGTACCTTGTCGGACCCATATCCCTTCGGCTGGCGTTTCGGGCGTTCGTGGTGATTGTCGGGACGTTGATGCTGGCCGGAGCGGTCAACACCGCCATTGTGGGCTCGAACGGCGTCATGAATCGAGTGTCCGAGGATGGGATCCTTCCCGACTGGTTCCGGCGTCCGCACCCTCGCTTCGGGACCTCGTATCGCATCTTGAACCTGGTCGTCGGCCTCCAGCTCCTCACCATCATCCTGAGCCGCGGCGACATCTTTGTCTTAGGCGAGGCGTACGCGTTCGGCGTGATGTGGAGCTTCGCGATGAAGGGGCTGGCGGTGCTGGTGCTCCGCTTCAAGCAGCCCGGCAAACGGGAATTTCGCGTTCCCGGAAACCTCAAGCTGAATGGCATAGAACTTCCTGTGGGGCTCGGACTGATCACGCTCACTCTGGTCGCTCTTTGCATGATCAATCTTTTCACGAAGCAGGTGGCCACCGTCGCCGGAGTCGCCTTCACAATCATCTTTTTTTCTGTGTTTGAGATTTCGGAGAAATACACTCGCAAACGCGGCGCCGCCCACGCGGACCTTGACCAGTTCAACCTGGAGGCAGGCGAGGATCTGACCCCCAGCACACTCGGCGTGCGCCCCGGCAACGTGCTCGTGATGGTCCGAAATTCCAATACACTCTATAATTTGAGCGCCGTGTTGGACGTGGTTGATACGCGAGAGCAGGACGTCGTCGCTTTTCATCTCCGGCTGCTGGCGCGCGCCAGTGCGGGCGAGCACGAGCTTTCCGCCGGGGACCTCTTCAGCGTGAATGAGCAGCAGTTGTTCACCCGCGCGCTTTCTTTGGCGGAGGCCAAGGGCAAGTCCATCCATCTGGCCGTCGCTCCCGCCACCCAAAAGTGGGACGGAATCCTGCGCGCCGCCCAGGGGCTTCAGTCCTCCTCAATTGCTCTCGGCCTGTCCACTTGGAGAGCGGTCGCCGACGAAGCCCGCATCGCAGGGCTGGCTTGGGAAGCGTTGCCCGAACCCAGGCCGCAACTCACCCTCGAGATTTTCTCGCCGAGCGGCCAAGTGCACGTCTTCTATCTTGGCCCGCACCCCCCGAAACTCACCTCGAAAGAAGTTGACCTGCTGCACGGCATCTGGCTCGAGCTCAGCAACGAGGTCGCGCCGGAGGAACTCCATCACCACGACGTCGTCCACTTCGCGCTCGACGAGTTGCGCAAAGACATCCACGACAGCCGCCGCCAGGAAATCATTGATGCTCTGCGCAACCACCTCGCGGACATCCGCCAGCGGCGCACCCCAAGCGCCTGAGAACCCTTCGGGGACCGCCCACCCCTCTAAATCTGGGGTGCGGCACCCGGCGACAAGTAAGGACGTCGCGTAATCTGAAACACAATCAAATGGTCTCTCGCATCCACATGGTACGCAAGGTCACGGAATAGTGACAATTCGTCCATTCCCTCCATTATCGATCCTGGCGAGGGAAGATATGGAACTCGTTGAGCAAAGTCCGACTTCAGATAACCTGTTTTTACTCCGTGTGAATCATATTCTATGAGGATTCCGATGAATCGGTCCTTAAAATTCTTGAAGTAATATTCCTCAATTCTTCGATAGTAGATTTGAGATTTCTCTATTTCCGTCCTCCGTTCCTCGGAAGGATTGGGGTCCGCGGAATTGGGGATTGCATCAGGAGGTTTAGTTTTTTGTCTTTCAATTAGAAAAGATGTGAACTCGTCCGCCAATTTGAATGTTCTTCGGCGCAACGAATCTTCTGGCTCTTGGACCGTTAATGCCGCCACTTGGTCAGCTAAGCCGCTTATCTTGGTGATGTCTTGATGCAGTTGTATTTTTTGATTGTTGTTCTCTTGAGCGAGTGATTGATTTTGTGAAACCAACTTCAAGTGATCTGTATACACCGTCGCGCAGACACTCCAAATGAGTACAGGTCCATAGAGCACGCTGGCAACGATTAGGAATGTTTTTGTCGCTACAATGGAATCTTCCCTCCAATCGCTAGTGAGGCCTTTTTTTCTTTGCGCCTCCAATGAAAAATCAGTGTGACACCAATTGTCAAAAGTGCGGACACAATGGAGGATGAAAATCCCAAACCGCTGGTGCCTTCGACTCTCAAGAAATAGCTCCATGACCGATGAATGAGGTTGGAGAAAGCTGATAGCCACATTGTGAATTACACCTCCGGAAGGACAGGCTCATGCTACCATACCTTTTTGCGTGAGATATCTAATCTTGTAACAGTACCTGTACAGCTAACAGGCGTCAGCAGTGCGAACTAACTCACTCCGAGCCATTCGAGACGCAAGACTTTTCCCGAGAAATGTGGTAAGTAAGAGGATGATCTCAGGCCCTTTTGACGCCCGACTATTCTGAGGCAGACCACCGAAGAGGGGGAGCCATGCGCTCATTCCGTTATTTCCTGACCTTTCTGTGTTTGATCGCGGCGGGTTCGTTATCCGCGCGCGCGGCCACCGTTACCGGCACAGTGAAGGGGCCCGATGGCAGTCCGTTCATGGGAGCCTTTGTCCAGGCGCGGAACCAGCAGAACCACATGTCGATCAGCGTGTTGTCGGACAAGCTGGGACGCTACCGGATCGAAAATGTTCCCGCCGGACAGTACCAAATTCAAATCCGGGCCATTGGCTACAAGGTGGATCCCCACAGCGACGTCAAGCTTGCGGCCGAGCAGAACGTGTCCTTCGACTTCGCCTTGCAGCAGGGGACCGTGCGCTGGAGCGACTTGAACCTGTATCAAGGAAAGAAGCTCATGCCGGAAGGCAAGGGCAAAGAGGTCCTCTCGGCGAACTGCTACGTGTGCCACGGGTTTCAAACGCGCATGGCCTCGGTGCGCCGCGATGAAGACGGATGGCGCGACCGCGTGAACTACATGCGAGAGGCGATGGCTTTCCAATTGTCGGCGCGATTCGATGACGAGAAGGCGAATGCTGTGGTTTCTTACCTTGCCCACGTCTTCGGCGATGATCCGACGGTGCCGCAGTCTCCGGTCGACGTCGCGGGATACAAGGACACGGTGCGCCCGTTCAGCGAAGAGGCCATGAACATCGCGTACGTGGAATACGATGTGTCGGGATCGAAGGGCTTGCCCTGGAGCGCGGCCCCGGACAAGGACGGGAATTTCTGGATGCCCTTCTACGGAAGAGGGAATGAAGTCGCGCGGCTGAATCCGAAGACCGGCGAGGTGAAACGCTTCCCACTGCCGTTTGAGCAAACGGCCGGCGTTCACTCGGCATTTCCTACTCCCGATGGCAACGTCTGGTTCACGGAATTTGCGCTGAATCGAATCGCGAAGCTCGATCCCCGCTCAGGAAAAATCACCGAGTATCAGGACTCGGGAGACGTGCCGGGTGAGCGTCCCGGCAAGCACACCATCCGCGTGGACGCCCGCGGGAACGCGTGGACCTCCGGGAGTCCGCTGAGCAAGTTCGACCCGGAGACTGGGAAATTCACCCACTTTATGGAGGTGCCCTCGTCTTACGGCATCACTTTTGATAGGTCCGGGAACGTCTGGTTCTGCGTGCTGAAGGACGACGGAACCATCGGAAGGATCGATGCGAAGACCGAAAAAGTCAAGCAGTGGAATCCGCCGACGCATGGACGCCCGCAGCGGCTGGCCATTGATTCCAATGACATCGTGTATTTCGGGGAGCGCCTTGGAAACAAGATCGGCCGGTTCGATCCCAAGACCGAAACGTTCAAAGAGTATCCGCTGCCCGGCCCGTCCGCAACTCCCTATGCCCTCGCAGTCGACAAGAACAATACAGTTTGGTACGCGTCCACCGAGCAGGATTTGATTGGCCATTTGGATCCGAGCACCGGCAAGGTCGTGGAATATCCCTTCCCACATTCCGAGGCCATGATGAGGGAATTTTTCCTGGACTCGCAGGGGCGAATCTGGTTCGGCACGCCCACCAACAACCGGGTAGGCTATTTCTACCTCACGGGAACAAACGAGCGCGCCAGCAAGTAGCATCTTCAGGAAACTGACACGGGTGATCTGCGGTTTCTTTGCTGTTGTGTGCCTGCGCGTGCGGAAAATTCCGGAACGCTCTGGTATGATTCCCACCGGCGCGATCAGCCAACCGGCATAAGTTGCGCATTCGCATCCCACTTGCAAAGGATTTGTCATGAAAGCAATTCAAGTGCAAAAACACGGTGGTCCCGAGGTTCTCGCGTTTGTGGATCTCCCGATTCCTAAGCCCAAGCCGAATGAGGCTGTGGTCAAGCTCGCGGCCGCGGGCGTCAATTACATTGACATCTACTACCGCGAAGGCCGGTATCCGACTCCCCCAACGTTCGTGGATGGTTTCGAAGGCGCTGGAGTCGTGCACGAAATCGGCAGCGACGTGAAGACGCTCAAAGCCGGCGACCGCGTTTGCTACACGGGCAACCTGGGTTCGTACGCCGAGTACGTGGCCGTGCCGGAGGACCGGCTCATCAAGACTCCCGCAGCCATCACGGACCAACAGGCCGCCTCGGCGATGCTCCAAGGCTTGACCGCTCACTACCTTCTCTATGACACGTATCCGTTGAAGAAGGGAGAAACAGCGCTGATTCATGCGGCGGCAGGGGGCGTCGGCTTGCTCCTGGTGCAGATGGCTAAGAACATTGGCGCGCGCGTGATCGCCACCGTCGGCACCGAGGCGAAAGCGAAGCTCGCTCGCGACGCGGGAGCAGATGAAATCATCCTCTACAAAGAGCAGGATTTCGAGGCCGAAACGAAGCGCCTCACCGACGGAAAGGGCGTACATGTGGTCTACGACGGAGTCGGCAAAGGCACTTTTGACAAGAGCTTGAATGTTCTTCGCCCCCGCGGGTACTTGGCGATGTTCGGCGCCGCCAGCGGGCCGGTTCCTCCCTTCGACATCGCCAAGCTGGCTCAAAAGGGGTCGTTGTTCCTCACGCGCCCCAGCCTCTTCAATTACATCGCGACGCGCGAAGAGCTAGTACATCGGTCCACGGAAATGTTGAACATGATCGCCCAGGGCAAATTGAAGCTCCGCGTCGAGCACATCTACCCCTTGCGCGAGGCGCAGCAAGCCCATCGTGACCTCGAAGGGCGAAAGACCACCGGCAAGCTCTTATTAATTCCGTAGCGGAAGAGCTGCACCTCATCTAAACCCGCGATGCCGAGCGAGGGACTCGCTCAAAAACCTCGCGGAGACCGGTAAACTTTCCTCGCTCCATGAAGTTTTGACCTGTCCCACCGGCCAGCTCTGTTTGTCAATACGACATAAACCCTAAACTCCCAAGACCATACTGTTCCCACAGGTATGGCAGAAGCCTTGCGTTGGTTGAGGAGTGCGCGGTCACAGTCTCCGTCGTCCCCGCAGCTAAACACAAACTGCGCCACCAGAAAGGGTCACAAGTTTGCGCATTTTATGGCAGTCCGGGAAGTTTTCCCGGGCAGTCTAGGTACGCCCGCGCTTCTCCAGCCCGGCGCCAGGGTGAAGGAGATGAACCAGTGCCACCCACTGTATTGGTTGTGATCTCCACCCAAGCGCAGTGCGCCGAATGGCAAAGTCTCTTCGAGGTTCTCGGGTGCGAAGTCGTGGCGGCGCAAAGCGGAGAAGCAGCGTTGGCTATCGGACCCAGCGTTCAACCCGACTTGATCTTGCTCAGCGAGTCTTTGCCGGATGTCCCGGGGCCGGAAGTGTGCAGACGATTAAAGACCGATCCACATTGCCGCCTGACCCCCATTGTAATGGTCACCGTGTCCCGAGGACTCGCCGACTCTGCGCGGGCGTTCGGGGCGGGCGCCGACGACCTTTTGGAATACGCGCCCAGTCCGTGGGAGTCCCTCCACCGGATTGAGGCCCTGTTGCGTTTGAAGAGCTTCCTGGATGAACAAGCGGAAGCCGCGCTCTACTCTCTTTCACTGAGCGTCGAGGAGAGGTATCCCCATGGAAGGGGCCACAGCGCGCGCGTCTCGAACCACGCCGTGCGTCTCGGCGCGAGTCTCGGCTTCAATCGCAGCGATCAGGAGTGTCTCCGGATTGCAGGATTGCTCCACGACATTGGCAAAGCAGCTATTCCGGACGCGATCCTGCAAAAGCCCGCGGCCCTCGATCCCGAAGAAGTGCGCATCATCCAAAAACATCCCAGTCTCGGAGAGCAAATCTGCGCGCCGGTCAAATCGCTCCGCCGGGTCCTTCCTGCGATTCGCCACCATCACGAACGCCTGGATGGCAGCGGATATCCGGACGGCCTGCAGGGTGATAGCATCCCGCTAGCGGCGCGTATCCTCCAGGTGGTTGACATCTTTGACGCTTTGACTTCTGACCGCCCCTACCGGAAGGGTTTGCCGCTGCCCTCTGCCCTACTGGTGCTCTTCGACGAGGTAGAGTGCGGTAAGCTCGACCGAGCACTTGTCTGCCAGTTTGCGGCTCTCATGGTTGGGGGGAAGATCTGTTCCCCGCTTGAAAAGCGGAGAGGTGGAATTTCCTTGGGCCTCGAAAGGCAGAATTCGACCGGCCAGCTCGTTCGCAGATTGGCTTAACTTGAACCCGGGCTCTTTTTTGAACCTCGACTTCAATCCATCGGCGCCGCATCCTCCCGCAAATCGCCTTCCGCCCGCGTGCCGCGTTGTCCGCCAACCTCAGATTTGATATCGTTTGCTCTCTAAACGCTTGAGACAGTCAGGCCGACAGGTCTTGCGCTGGTTTTTTCCTCCGCGGGGAAGGAGTTGCCGGGAGTTCCAAGCGCATCCTCGTTAGCATCCCTGAGATCTTGAAGACCGGCCCATCGACTCCGTCCCCGCCTAGCAAAGAGCCCGGGTGAGAGGCCAGAAAGCGGGCATGCCCACACAATCCTCACTGACCAATGAATTGAGGGAGCGGTACGAATCGGAATCCTCAAAATTGCGCCAGAATTTTGGCGCCAACAAGGATGGCCTGAGCTTTCTGCGTCAGCATTCCGGCCTGGTGGAATCTCTCGCCCTGCGGTTATGGGAACAGATCGTTTCCCAGGAAGCCCACGCTCCCGCAGGAATCTCGTTGATCGCCTGCGGAGATTTCGGACGGCAGTCGCTCTTCCCGTATTCAGAAATTGACCTCCTGTTTCTTTCTGCCTCAGAGGAGATCGCCGAAAAGTGGAGGGAGTCCCTGGGGTGCTTCTCACAGGCAATGAGCTCGCTGCCGTGGAAGTTGAACGAAAATTCGAGGACCCCCGCCGGATGCGGCCAGCTTCTTCCCGAGGATGCTGAGTCCTTCCTTGTTTTGCTGGACTGCCGCTATCTTGCCGGGGACCACGGCCTGTACTCGAATTTGAGAGAGCAACTGGTTCCGGGGGTGGTTGCGCGTGACTCGCAGGTCCTGGTCCAGCATCTGGCGGAAATTACCCGAGGCCGCCACCATAAATTCGGTCACACGGTGTTCCACGTGGAACCAAATGTGAAGGATGGCCCGGGCGGCGGCCGGGATTACATCCTCGCGCGTTGGTTGGCCACCATGTCTGCCATCGAAAGGCAACACCACTGGCCCGAATCCGAGGCCTTGTTTTCCCCCTCCATCGGCGGCGCCCTCAGCTCAGCCTGGAGTTTCCTGGCGGCCGTGCGGTGCTTCCTCCATTTTCGCGCCGGCCGCGACGACAACATCTTGACCTGGGACGCGCAAGATGAGGCGGCCGCGCAGAACGTCGGCGCAGCCGGGATGGAAAGCAAGAGTTCCGCCGCGTGGATGCGTCTTTATTTTGGCAATGCGCGCGCGGTTCACCGCATCTCTAACCGCCTCCTCGAGGAGACGCCCGCGGCGCATACTTTGTTTTACCGGCAGCTCGAGACTTGGCGAACGGGTTTTTCCGATTCGGATTTCTTAGTCGTGGACGGGTTGATCTATCTTCACCGGCCCGCCGAAGCTGCCGACCCGGCGCTGCTTTTCCGATTGTTTCGCCTGATCGCGCAACGCGGATTCAAACTCAGTCCCGCGGCGGAGCATCAACTGGAGGAGACTCTGCCGGCGCTGGCCCAGCGTTTGCCCGCTGGGAACGCGGTCTGGCGATTCCTCGGGGAGACGCTCCCAGAGCCTCATGCCGCGGACGCCTTGCGCGCCATGCACTCTTTGCATCTCCTCACCTCGTTTCTGCCGGAACTGAAGGGAATCGACGCACTCGCCGTGCGGGACTTCTCCCATCGTTTCACAGTGGACGAGCACACCCTGCGGATTGTCGAAAACGTCCACGGCTTGCGGCAATCCAAGTCCAAGTGGGACGAACGCTACGCAGAAATTCTTCAGGAACTGGAGCAGCCGGAACTGCTCTATCTCGCCATTCTGTTGCATGACGCGGGGAAGGCGGTCACCGTCGCGGATCCCATTCCCGCAAGCCTGGCGGCCGCGCAGAAGTCCACGAACCGTTTGGGACTGGGCCCGGCGGGCCGCGACACGGTGCTCTTCCTGATCGAGCACCATCGCGACATGGGCGCGACACTTCGCCGGGACATCTACGATCCACACACCATCATGCAGTTCGGCGACTGGGTCGGGACGCCCGACCGTCTGAAAATGCTCTGCCTTTTCACCTATGCGGACTTCAAGGCGGTCAATCCAGAGGCCCTGACGCCGTGGAAAGCGGAAGACCTCTGGCAACTCTACATCGCCACGGCGAATTACCTGGACCGCAGCGTGGATGAGCGCGTTCATGCAGATGCCAACGACGAGGCCTTGCATCATCTGCGCACTCTCGCTGCCGCCGCCGGGCAAAAGCTGCAGAACTTTCTGGAAGGTTTTCCGAGGCGGTATCTCCGAACGCATCCTGTGGATGAGATCTTGAGGCACTTCGAGATGGCCAACCGCCTCGGGCATGACCGGGTTCAGTTGGCGCTCAAGCGCAGCCGTCACTGGTACGAATTGACGCTGGTTACACTGGACCGCCCGTTTCTGTTCGCCACCGTGGCGGGCGCTCTTGCGGCTTGCGGAATGAACATCGGCAAGGCGGGCGCCTATTCGAACCAGAGTGGCACGGTGGTGGACACGTTTTATTTCACCGACCGTTTTCGAACCCTCGAAATGAATCTGCCAGCCTGGGAGCGGTTTAAGGAAACCGTTCATGCCATTTTATCGGGGAAGCGAAATTTGAATGAGATGTTGCGCGAGGGGCTTCGCCAGGATAAGGGGGAACCGGCGAAGCCGCGAGAAGCAACGCAGGTTCTGCTCGATGACAAATGTTCGCCCCACAGCACCCTGGTCGAGGTAATTACGCAGGATCAACCAGGTTTGCTCTATCGAATCACCTCCGTATTGGCGCAGCAAGACTGCAACATCGACATCGCGCTTATCGATACCGAAGGGCAAACGGCCATCGACGTTTTCTACCTCACGTCGTCCGGCAGAAAGCTCACCGCTGAGCTTCAGAACCGTCTGCGCGATGCATTACTGAAGCAGCTTGCGGAGGAATAGACTCGGCGGGGCAGACTGACCGCCGCTGCCGTCAAATTATTTATGCGCGAGCTGTCTTCGACGCAAGAACTAAACCTGAATTCTGAAGTTGAGGTGGGAGCTTGGGGTTGAAATCCGGGTGCGCCAATCTCCAGATTGGCGGTTTGCATGACGCCATTCAGGAGAATGGCGTTCCCGGGATCGCGGCAAAGCAGAGCTAAAATGGGTCAACCAGCCCTACGAAGCCGGTTGGATGTTCGTGACATGAAGTATATCCGTCGCTTGATCGTAGGTGCCTGTGATCTTGACCTTCTGTCCTACGAACTTCTCGGGCTTCTGCTGATCGTCCAACAAATAGATCGTCTTGGTGGCGGCGTTGAAGAGCACATATTTCCCGCCCGCCTTCACGCAGGCGACCATGCAATCCTTAATGTTACTCGCGTTGTGCTTCTTCATCATCTCTTCGTGCGAGTTTGCCTTTTGGCAAAATCGATCGGTGATCTCGCCGCTAAAGGTCTTATCCTTCGGACTGGCAAACGCCGCACCTAGAAGAATGGTTGACGCCACAAGAGCCATCGCAAACCTTTTCATCTTCCGCCCCTCCATTGAATGAAGTGCACATTCGAGATTCAGTTGAAGCCTGTGTAAGACCATATGCCTGTCCCACTCTTCCGTCAATCTCAGACCGTTTCCTGGGGCCGGGACAAGCTTTCAATTGACAATCTCGTCCTGAACCGCAATGCCCTCGCCGGGCCAAATTGCGAAGGCTGTCGCCAACGATTTTGGTTCATCTCGGAGTCCTGATCCTTGGTATGATGGCACCCATGGCTCATCGTTCGGGAGGGCGTTGTGAATAAGCTACTCGTCTTTTTCCTTGCCGCTGGTAGTCTTCTGCTCGCTTCTAGCCCCGTATTCGCGCACCATGGCACCGCGGGCTACGACATGGATAAGATCATCACCATCAAGGGGACCATCTCGAGTTTCAACTGGTCGAACCCCCATGTTGTAATTCATATTGCCGTGAAGAACGACAAAGGCGAATCCCAAGATTGGATCGTTGAACTCGCCGCGCCGAGTATGTTGGCTCGTGGTGGCTGGACGAAGAATTCGCTCAAGCCGGGGGACGAAGTCGTCGCGGAAACTCATCCCGCTAAAAACGGCGTGACCACGGGACTCAGCGGGACAGCGAACGCGCTCCTCAAGTTCGTTGTGAATGGCAAGCCGCTTTCGTTCTATTGAGAAACCGTCGCGCCAGTGTGCAGAGCTTCCGAAGTTGTGCCGATACATATCTTTGTGAGCCGGAATTTCACACGGCGGGAGGACATCAATATGCGAAATCGCGTTTTGAGCTTTGGCCTGTTGCTGGCGGCGCTGGCCCCCTCTTGCCTCCTGCACGCTCAGGCTCCTGCGCGGTCCGGAGCCGGCAAGACGCCGACGTCTCCGTCTGCTGCTGCAGTGCCTGATCTGTCCGGAAATTGGCTGGGAAAAGGCGGCTCGGTGAGTTGGGACCCAATGGATCCGTCCGGCAAAAAGCCGGAACAAATGGCGATGGCGCCTTGGGCCAAGCAGAAGGTGGAGGCTGCGCGGCCTCCTTTTGGCGCGCGCGCCACCTTCGACAACGTGACCGACCCGGTCCAGAAGTATTGCGACCCGCCGGGCGTCACGCGCCTCTACGGTTATCCTTACCAATTCATGTTCGTTCAAACTCCCAATGTTGTGTACATCCTGTACGAGTACACCCGCGTTTGGCGGCTCATCCCGTTGAACCAAGAGCACCCCAAAGATCCGGACCCCGCTTGGATGGGAGACTCGGTCGGCCGATATGAGGGAGATACTCTGGTCATCGACACGATCGGTTTCAACGATAAGACATGGATCGATCAGGTAGGCCATCCCCATAGCGACGCGCTGCATCTGGTCGAGCGCCTCCGCCGAGTTGACCACGACACTTTGGAGGTCGAGGTCAGCTTCGACGACCCCAAGGCCTATCCGAAACCGTTTTCGGGAAAGAGAACATTCAAATTGAGCCCCGCACCGATGGCCGAGGCGCTCTGCTCCCTGACTGAGATGCAAGCCTTTCAGGACGAGGTCATGAAGACGACGGTCCAGCCACCGAAGAAGTAGCTGGGATTCCCCACGCGGCCCACCCAATTGTTCTGGAAGTGGATTCAGAGCCAGTCTGGATTAGTCCGTAGCTTTTCTTAGAACGTTATCCTACACCGAATCTAACACTTACAGACGCCAGAGACAAATATTCAGTTGACGCCACGCAATTTGCGTGTTACACGTATTATACGTGTTGCGCTCCAGAAATAGCGTGCCGCAACGACATGAAACAGAACCTCACAATCAGTCTTGATTGCCAGACACTTCGAAAGGCCAAGGTCCTCGCCGCCAAGCGCGGGACGTCCATCAGCGGTCTTCTGGCTGGCCAGATTGAAATTCTGGTCGGTGAGGAAGAAGCGTACGAACGCGCCGAACGCCAGGCGCTGGCGATCCTCGACCAAGGTTTTCACCTGGGCGGCGTGATTCGGGCCAGCCGGGACGAATTACATGAACGGTAAGACGTTCGTGGACACAAATGTCTTGATCTACGCCCACGACATCGATGCAGGGCAGAAGCATGACGTGGCGAAGAACTTGATCCGCGAACTGTGGAGTGAGCGAGCCGGACTTCTGAGCACACAGGTGTTGCAGGAGTTCTACGTGAACGTCACGCGAAAGATTGCTTCGCCACTCTCAAAGGTTTCGGCGCGCGCTGTGATTCATAGCTACGGGAGCTGGTGCATCGAAACTGCTCTCACCGATGTCTCGACCGCGTTTCAAATTGAAGACGAGTCGCGGATCGGGTTCTGGGATGCGCTGGTAATTGCATCAGCGGCTAGAG
>Ga0209283_10000948_pt1 | contig 15179 bp, 10 predicted proteins | sample CZO8metaG_2_FD_188354 | JGI IMG/M metagenome (GOLD analysis project Ga0209283, IMG submission 188354) | Vadose zone soil microbial communities from the Eel River Critical Zone Observatory, Northern California, USA - CZOApr15con2H1.8 metaG... | ecosystem: Environmental > Terrestrial > Soil >...
CCTGTGACGGCGAAGCGGCGGACGGACGCGGTCTCCCCCGGGCCCGGCCCCACCCCCACTCAGGGCCCGGCGCGCCGCGGCGGGCCGCTGCGGGCTCCGCGCACTCCCGCCCCGGCTCGTCCGCCCACGCATCCCCGGCGCTCACCCACGCCGAACCGGAGGGGGCGGTGAGCCCTCTGCCCGTCATCCTCGCCATCACGGGCGCCTCGGGCGCCCCCTACGGCGTGCGGCTGCTCGAGGCGCTCGCGATGCACCAGGTGCCGACCTGGCTGTTGATCTCGGCCCACGGCTGGCGGCTCCTCACCGAGGAGTGCGGCATCAAGGACGACCGGGAGCTCAAGAAGGCGACCGGTGGTGATTGGACCAGCGTGCGCGTGTTCGACGACAAGGATCGCGGGGCCGAACCCGCGTCGGGATCGGCCCGGACGGCGGGGATGGTCATCTGTCCGTGCTCGATGGGCACGGTCGCCGCGATCGCACACGGTACCAGTCGTAGCCTCATCGAGCGCGCAGCCGACGTGGTGCTCAAGGAGCGCCGCGCGCTCGTGTTGGTGCCGCGTGAGACCCCGCTCTCCTTGGTGCACCTGCGCAACCTCACCCTCGCCACCGAGGCGGGCGCCCTGGTGCTGCCGGCCATGCCGGGGTTCTACCACAAGCCGCAGAAGGTGGCCGACCTCGTGGACTTCGTGGTGCAGCGCGTGCTCGACCACCTGGGGTTGGACATCGCGCTGGTGAAACGCTGGGAAGGGAAGTGAGGCTGGGCGTCATCTCGGACACCCATGGTCTCCTGCGTCCAGAAGTGTTCCAGGTGCTCGACCACGTCGATCACATCCTGCACGCCGGGGACGTGGGCCGGCCCGACCTCCTGATCGAGCTGGCGGCGCTCGCGCCCGTTACGGCGGTGTACGGCAACACCGATGGGCCCGACCTGCGGGCCCGCCTCCCGCAGGTAGCCGAGCTCGAGCTCGACGGCTTCGCGGTCGTGGTGACCCACGGGGACCAGTTCGGCCACCCGACCCCCGATGCGCTGCACGCCGCGTTTCCCCGGGCGGAGATCATCGTATACGGCCACACCCACAAGCCGCTGCTCGAGCTTGTCGACCGCACCGTGACGGTGATGAACCCAGGCGGGGCGGGGCGGGCCCGGTTCGGGATCGCCCCGAGCGTGGGGATTATGGAGCTCGAGGCGGGGATCCCGCCGCGGGCGCGGCTGGTGCCGCTGCGCCGGCCCGCCGGTCCACGACCCGAGGCGTGACGGGCGCCCCAGGGGCGAGTAGCTCGAGGCCGCCCACCACCACCTGCTCTCCGGCATTCACGCCCTTCGTCACCTCGACGAACCCTGGCGTGCGCACGCCGAGCTCCACCTGGCGCCGGTTGGCCTTCCCATCGACCACGACCCACACGGCGTTGGCTCCCTCCGCCGGCACCACGCCGTCCTCGGGGATGACGATCGCCTTGGGACGCACGCCGGTCACCAGGTGGGCCTCGATGAACATTCCGGGCTGCAAGAGCCGCGCGGGATTGGGCACGCGTGCCTTGACGAGGATCGTCCGACCCGGGAGTTGCACCACCGGGTCTACGAAGTCGACCTCGCCCGTGAAGTCGCGACCCGCGATGGCGGCGACGCGGAACGACACCTGCTGTCCGGGCTTCAGGTCTCGCGCGAAGCGCTCCGGTACCTGGAAGGCGGCGCGCTGTGGGTTCACGGTGTGGAGCGAGGCGAGGCGCGTGGTGGTGGTGACGTAGTCACCCAGGCTGACATAGCGCTGTCCCACCGCACCGGGGAAGGGGGCCCGCACGGTCGTACGGTCGAGCCGGATCTTCTGCAGGTCGTACTGCGCCTGCGCGCTGCGGGCTTCGGCCTCGGCCTTTTCGAGGTCGGCGGCGGAGGATGCGTTCTGCTGTGCCAGGTCCTTGGCGCGCGCCAGCGCCTGGCGCGCGAGATCGCGCTGGGCCTCGAGCTGGGCGACCTGGGCCTTGAGTTGTGCGTCGTCCACCTTGAAGAGCGGCGTCTCCTGCTCGACCTCCTGACCCTCGCGGACGAGGATCTCGACGATCCGGCCGTCGACTTCGGGCCGCAAGTCGATCGACTGGACGGCCTCGATCTGCCCGGTCGCGGCGATCTCGTCGCGCACCGTGTCGGCGCGTGCGACCGCCACCTCGACCGGCATGCCCATGGGGCCGCCGAAGCCGGCCGCGCCACCTGCCTTGCCCTTCTTGCATCCGCCGATGCTGATCGCCGCACCCGCCACAATCGCACACCACATACCACGCGTCATGTCATCACACTCATTTCTGTTCCTGGTCGGGAAGGAGGCGTCGGCCGAGGATGGTCTCGAGCGCCGCCAGCACCAGTCTGGTCGCGTACCGCGCCTGCACGAGGGTCGCGGCGGCATCGTCCAGATCGGCTTGCGCCTTGAGCAAGTCGAGAATCGTCGTCGCGCCAGCGCGGTAGCGGCTTTGCTGAACGCGGAAGTTCACGTTCGCCACTCGCACCTGCTCGCCCGCGAGGTCGGCCGTGGCGCGGGCGGTCATGAAGCCATCATAGGCTGCGACGACGTCGCGCCGCACGGAGCGCTCGGCGGAATCGCGCACGGCCCGGAAAATGTCCCGGCCGACGCGCGCCTGGCTGATTAAGGTCTGCCGCTGGAAGTTGTCCCAGATCGGGAGCGTCGCCGTCAGGGTGAGTTGCGTGAACTTGGCGCTCGTCGGGTAGAAACGGTTGTCAAATGCGATCCCGACACCGGTCAGACTGACACGTGGCAGGAGCGTGCCCAGCCGGCTCCGGAAGATCGCCGCGGCCGCGCGTTCGTTGGCCCGAGCCTGCCGGTAAGCTGGCCCTTGGTTCGCCGCCTCCTCCACCGCGGCCTCGAGCGTCACAGGCAGAGTGCTGGGCAGGATGCTGTCGAGTGGCGCGGCGTCCACGGGGCCCGCCGCGCCGACCCGGCTCCCGAGCGTGAGCCGCGCGACCCGCACGGCGCCTTCCTGTTGCAACAGACCAACCCGCGCGCGACTGAGCTCGAGCCGGAGCTGCAGCGAATCGGTCTGTACCGCCGCCCCGGACGTCACCCGCGCTCGCGCGACAGCGAGCTGCTGCTCGGCGCGCTGGACCCGCTCCCGCGCGACCCGCAGCAGCTCGGTGCCCGCAAGCACAGCGTAGTATGCCGCCTCGGTGAGGAGCGCGGAGCCAAATCGCGCCTGGAGCTCCCCGGCGCGGGCACCCTCGAGCACCGCGCCCGAGCGCGTTAGCTCGGCAACTTTCTGTCCACCCGTGAACAAGTCGTACCGCAAAGTCACCTGAGCCGAGACGGCGTACGATTCGGGCTTGAGCGTCCCGAAGTTGAAGAACTTGGGCACGTTCTTGGTGGCGTCCGTCTCGACCGCCACCGCCGGGAGCAGGAACACCGCGAAGGCGCTGCGCCGCGCCCACTTCGCGTTGTCCACTTGGCCGATGGCCGTGACATAGCTGGGGTCGAGCCCCGTCGCCCGGCGCAGCGCCTCGGCCAGGGTCACGGTCGGCAGCGAGTCGCCGGGCGTCGGAGCGGTGATCGCCGCCTGGAGCTGCAGCAGCGTGAGCAGGGCCAGCATCAGTCGGCCTCGACGGGTTGTCCGACCCGCACCTGGCGCGCCTTCGGCACGACGAGCCGGTCGAGCAGCGTGTAGGCCACCGGCACGACGAACAGCGTCAGGGCGGTGGAGAAGAGGATCCCGCCCACGATCGCGTAGCCCAGCGGCCGCCGCGAGGCGGAGCCCGCGCCAACCCCGATCATGACCGGGATGGCGCCCATGATGGTCGCCACCGACGTCATCAGAATCGGGCGCAGCCGAATGCGGCCGGCCTCGACCACGGCGGCGAGGGTGTCCAGCCCGCGCGCCTTCAGCTGATTCGTGTACTCGACCAGGAGGATCGAGTTCTTGGTGACGAGGCCGATCAGCAGGACCATGCCGATCTCGCTGTACAGGTTAATCGTCCCTCCCGGGCGATGCAGCAGGGCCGCCAGGAGGAGCGTCGCGAGCGCGCCGGTCACCGCGAGTGGCACGGCCAGCAACACCGTGAACGGGTGCACCAGCGACTCGAACTGCGCGGCGAGCACCATGAACACCACCAGTAGCGCCACGCCGAAGGCGAAATAGAGCGCGCCACCGCTCTCCTTGAATTCGCGCGAGTCGCCCGCCAGCGCCGTCGTGCTTCCCGGGGGCAGCACCCGCCGGGCTAAGCGATCCAGTGAATCGAGCGCGGCCCCCTGGGCGAGCGGGGGGATCAGGGACGCCGACAGCGTGAACGAGGGCACGCGGTTGAAGTGGTTGATCTGCCTCGGCCCCACGCCCTCCGCGACTTTGGCCAGGGCGCCCAGCTGGATCAGCTGCCTATCGCGTCCCCGTAGGTAGATCCCCGACATGTCGCTTGGCGTGGCTCGGTGACTGGGATCGAGCTGGACCTTCACATAGTACAGTTTGTCGTTACGCGTGAACGTGCTGACCCGGCGACCGCCCAGGAAGGTCTGGAGCGCGGCAGCGACGTCGCGCACCGGAACCCCTAAGTCCTCGGCACGGTCCCGGTCGAACGTGACGCGCAACTCCGGCTTGTTGACCCGCAAGTCGGTGTCCACGTTCGTGAGGCCCTTGATGGCGCGCGCCCGCGGCACCAGCGTGTCCATGGCCTGCCCGAGCCGCGCGAAATCCGGATTCTGCACCACGAACTGTACCGGTTGGCTGAACCCGAGCGCGCTGGGGCTGTACGGGAACGCGCGGACGCCGGCGATCCCGAAGAGTTGGGGGAACAGCATGCCGACCGTTTGCTGGACGCTGTTGTGGCGTTCGCTCCAATCTTTGAGGATGACGCCGACGAACGCCTGGTTGACGCCCCCGGCGAAGCCACCGATGATCGTGAAGTACCCTTCGACGCCCGGGGTCTTGCCGATGATCTGCTCGATCTGGCGCACGTAGCCGTCCGAGTACTCGAGCGACGAGCCTTCGGGACCGAATGCCACTACTAGAAAGAAGCCGCGATCGTCGTCCGGAATGAGCTCCTGCTCGAGGTTGCGGTAGAAGACGAACGCCAACGCCACGGTCACGACCGTCCCCGCCACCACCACGCCCCGATGCCGTAGCGCGGTGCGGAGCAGCGTCGCGTAGCGCTCGGCGACGGCATTAAAGCCTCGCTCCAGCACCTTGAAGACCGCCCCGTGCTCGTGCGGCACCCGCAGCACCTTGGCGCACAGCATCGGTGTCAACGTCAGGGCGACGAATCCCGAAATCACCACGGCGCCGGCGACCGCGATGCCGAATTCGCTCAACAGGCGTCCCGTCGAGCCGCGCAGGAACCCGAGCGGCGTGAACACCGCCACGAGCGCGATCGTCGTCGCGATCACGGCGAAGCCGATCTCGTTGGTGCCGTTGATCGCGGCCTGCTCCGGTGCCTCGTGCAGCTCCTCTTGGTGCCGGTAGGCGTTCTCGAGCACGATGATGGCGTCATCGACCACGATGCCGATGGCGATCGTGAGGGCGAGCAGCGTGAAGTTGTTGATCGAAAAGCCGAGGAAATACATGATGGCGAACGTCGCCACGATCGACGCGGGGATCGCGAGCCCCGGGATCACCGTCGCCCGCAGGTTCCGCAGGAATACGAAAATGATCAGCACGACCAGGATGGCCGCGATCAGGAGCGTCAGGCGCGCGTCGTTGATCGAGTGCGTGACGAACACGGACCCATCGAACGCGATTTCGAGCTTCACGCCCGGCGGCAGGTTCTCCTGGATCCCCGGGATGGCCTCGCGAATGCGGTGCGCCACATCGATGAGGTTCGCCTTGGATTGCCGGACCACGCCGATGGCGACCGCGGGAACCCCGTTGTAACGGAAGATCGAGCGAGTGTCCTCGGGCCCGAGCTCGACGTGCGCCACATCCTTGAGCTTGACCACCTGCCCGCCCTCACTCGCCACGGCGAGCTCCCCGAATTCCTGCGCCGTCTTCAGCTCGCCCAGTGACCGGACCGAGAACTCTCGCCGCGTGGATTCGATGCGGCCGGCGGGAATCTCGACGTTGTGCGAGGTGATCGCGCCTTCCACGTCCTGCACGGTGAGGGCCCGGGCCGACAGCTGGTCGGGCTGGACCCACACCCGTATCGCGAAGCGCCGCTCGCCGAAGACCCCAGCGCTACCGACGCCCGCCAGACTCTGCAGCCGGGCTTTGACCAGGCGGTCGGCGACGTCGGAGAGCTGCATCAGGTCGTAGTTCGGGCTACTCAGGGCCAGCCAGAAAAACGGCTGCGCGTCGGCCTCTTGCTTCGCGATCACCGGCTCGAGGACGTCCTGGGGCAGCCGCCCCCGCACCCGTGAGACCTTGTCGCGCACGTCCTGTGCGGCCACGTCCACAGCCCGGTCGAGGTTGAACTCGAGGGTGATCTGGCTCGTCTGCTCCGACGAGGAGCTGGAGAGCGTCCGCAGGCCCTGGATCGTGGACAGCTCCTCCTCGAGCACGTCGGTAACGGCCGTCTCCACCACCTGCGCGTTCGCGCCGGGCAGCACGGTCGAGACCGAAATGATCGGCGGGTCGATATCCGGGAGCTCGCGGACCGACAGCCGGGTGTAGCCGATGAGGCCGAACAGCACCAGGGCGGCCGAGATCATACTGGCCAGCACCGGGCGTCGAATGGACGTTTCGGAGAGTTTCATGGGACCCGAAAATTAACCGAAAATGGTGGCGCCGGGAGTAGCGTCCGGCTGTCAGGAAACGGTGAACTCTTGGCCGAGCGTCCTGCCCTCGACCTCGGGCCGGCGGACTGGCCCCCTCGCCCTATACGACGATCTGGACCCCTCTGATGCGACACTACGGCTGCAGGGCCCACTTGGTTCAGCGGTTCGCCGCCCCGCTGGCCTGCTGCCCCGCGCTGCTTGCCTGACTGAAACACGGCCCGGTTAGGGGTTCGGGCTGGGAATTGTAATACCGGAGCGCCAGGCGCGTGGTCCGCCCATCCGGCGCCCAGCGACGGGGCCAAGTCTCCTGATCGGGTGGCGGTCTAGCGTTGGCAGCGCGGACAGAAGGTCGTCGCTCGCAAGTCGATGGAGTGCGTCGTGACGAGCCTTCGCCCGCAGCGGACGCACGCCTCGCCGCCTCGGCCGTAGACCTTGAGCTCGAACTGGAAGCGACCCTCCTCCCCGGTCCCGGTGCGGTAGTCGCGCACGGTCGTCCCGGACGCGTCGACGGCGCGCTCGAGCACGCCCGTCACCGCCTCGTGCAGTCGGGCAAATTCCTCGAGCGACAGCTTGCTCGTGGGCTTCGAGGGATCGATCCCCGCGTCGAAGAGCGCTTCGTTCGCGTAGATGTTGCCGACGCCAGCGATCCGGCGCTGGTCCATGATCGCCTTCTTGATCGCGGCGCGCGTGCCGGCGAGCCGCTCGGCGAACACGAACGGCGTGAACGTCTCATCGAGCGGCTCCGGGCCGATCCGACCGGTGTACGCCGCCCATCCCTTCTCATCCAGCAGCCACACGGTGCCGAGGCGGCGCACATCGCGGTACACAAACAGGCGGCCGTCGTCCAACGTGCAGGTGAGGACGGCATACTTGGCCTCGGCCCTCGAGAGTGAGCGCTCATGTACGACGAGGGAGCCGGTCATGCGGGGCTGCACGACCAGGCGGTGCCCGCTCGCGAGCCGGAACACCGCATGCTTCGCGCGCCGGCTTACCTGCTCGAAGGCATTGCCACGCAGGGTGCGGAGCAAGCGCGGCTTCGAGACCCGACGCAGCACATCGGTCTTGGCGAGCCGGACGCGCGCGATCTTGGCCCCCTCGAGCCGCGGCGCGAGCTCGCGCACGATCGTCTCAACCTCGGGCAGCTCCGGCACGCTCCTCCTCCCGCCAACCGATGTCGCGACGGTAGGTTTTTCCCCCGAACGTGATCAGCTCGCAGCCGCGAGCGCTGCGCGCCCGCGCGGACGCCACGCTGTCCCCGAGCCCCGTGACGGTGAGGACCCGCCCGCCGTGCACCCGCAGGGTACCGTCCGCGTCGCGGGACGTCCCGGCGTGGAACACGAGCGTCTCCGGCTCGAGGTCGCGCGGCACGGCGATCGCGGCGCCGCGCTCGGGTTTGTCGGGATAGCCCGGCGCGACGAGCACGGTTGCCACGGCGGCGCGCGTCGCCACGAGCGTCGTCTCGCGGGGGCGCCAGGTCCCGGCCGCGATGGCCGCCAGGTGCTCGGTAACCCCCGGGAGCAACGGCAGCAACGCCTGGGTCTCGGGATCCCCGAAGCGGCAGTTGAATTCCAGCACGGAGGCCGTGCCGTCAGCGGCGAGCATGAGTCCGGCGTAGAGGACGCCCCGATACGGTGCCCCCTGCGTCGCGAGCGCGTGGATCGCCGGCTCGAGCACCTCACGCCGTACCCGCTCGAGCAGTGCGTCGCTTGCGATACTCACGGGGCAATAGGCGCCCATGCCGCCGGTATTGGGGCCCCGGTCGCCCTCGCCCAGGCGCTTGTGGTCCTGGGCCGCCGGCAGCAGGAGCGTGCGCGCACCGTCGGTGAGGGCGAGCACCGAGAGCTCCTCACCCTCGAGGTAGTCCTCAATCACGACCTCGCGGCCCGCGTCCCCGAACGCCCCCTCGGCGAGCATGGCGCGCACCGCCCGCGCCGCCTCCGCACGGCTGGCGCACACCACGACGCCCTTCCCGGCCGCGAGCCCTGAGGCCTTCACCACCAGCGGCTCGGGATGGCGCTGCACATAGGCGAGCGCCGCCTCGAGCGCCGTGAAGCTGCGGCTTGCCGCCGTGGCAATCCCGGCCCGCTCCATGAGCTCTTTGGCGAACGCCTTCGACGACTCGATCCGTGCGGCCGCCCGATCGGGCCCGAACACGGCGAGGCCCGCCGCCCGCAACCGATCGGCGAGTCCCGCAGCGAGCGGTGCTTCCGGGCCGACGATCGTGAAGTCGATACGGTGCTCCCGCACCGCGCCGATCAGAGCGTCGACGGCGGTGGTGGGGACGGGGAGGTTCGTGCCGAGTTGGGCCGTACCAGGGTTGCCGGGGGCCGCGAAGAGCGCGGCGTCGGGGGTGTCGCGCTTCACCGCCCAGCAGAGCGCGTGTTCGCGGCCGCCCTCGCCGACGACCAGGACTCTCACTTCTTCTTCAAGGCGTCCGAAAAGGCCTGCGCCGCGCGCTTGGCGGTGTCCACGACGTCGTTCACGACGGCCTTCGCTTCCTTCATGTAGTGCTCGCGCGCCTCGTCGATGTCCTTGTCGATGGGGCGTTGCTCGGCTTCGGGGCCGCGCTTCGGGTATTCCCCGCGCAGGATGCGATCGTAGTGGCCCGCTTCGATCCAGCGCTCCAGCTCGGCCGCTCGCAGCGTATTGAACGGGTGCGATTGCGGGAGTGTGTTCAAGATCTTGAACACGCGGTCGAGTGCGCCGCCCGACTCCTCGTACTCCTTCGCCTGCGCGAGGAAGCTGTTCAGGTCCATCTCTTTCATGTCGCCGCCACCCGCCATCTTCAGGAACATCCGCATCGAGGCGGTCGGGTCTTGCGAGGCCAGCAACCCCGCCCGGTCCGAGGACAGCTCGCTCTTGCGGTACCACTCGAGCAGGGCGAGCTGGACCGGTGCGAGCACGATGCCCGTCAGGAAGGGAAGGAAGTTCATCCCCACGAACACGATGAGGATGAGGATCGTGTGGTACAGTGCGTGGCCGCTCATGACGTGACCCAGCTCGTGGCCGAGCAGGGCCAGCATCTCGTCGTCGTCGAGCAGCCTCACCGCTCCGGAGTTGATCACGATGAACGGATGGTCCATGCCGTAGGCCCCGGCGTTGACAAACGGGGTCTGTGACACGAACAGTTCCGGCCGGTCGGGCCAGTCGAGCGAGGTGAGGGCGTCCGTGTAGAGCGCGTTCATCCGCGGGAATTGGGTCGGGCCGACGCGGACGGCGTTGGCCTGGAACAGGAGCCGGATGCCCCGCTCGCCGAGGAGGCCGACGACCTTCTTGACGACCTGATCGAACCCGGGAACGGAGCGGAGCGTTTGCAAGGCCGCCCGGTCCGCGGGGTGCTCCCAGGCGACCGGCGCGATCTGGGTGAGGATCTTGCGCGGGCGCGCCGCCGGGAGACTCGTGGACTCGGTCATACGATCCTCCTACGGGAGAGATGAACCGGCACTACGCCGGCGGGCGCCGCATGTTTCGCGCGCCACGTGAGGCGCGACCCGCGTCACCCCGCGGCCGCCAGCGCCTGCTCGAGATCTCCGATCAGGTCTTCCACCTCTTCGATCCCCACCGACAGGCGCACGAGCGAGTCCGTGAGGCCCATGCCGCGCCGCATCTCGGGGGGGACGCTCGCATGGGTCATCGAGGCGGGGTGCCCGATCAGGCTCTCGACGCCGCCCAGCGACTCGGCGAGCGCGAACACTCGGGTGTGCTCGACCAAGCCCTTCGCCCGCTCGAGCGATCCGAGCTCGAGCGAGACCATGCCGCCGAACCCCTTCATCTGGCGACACGCCAAGTCGTGCTGCGGATGCGACGGCAGTCCGGGATAGTACACCCGTTCGACCTTGGGATGGTGGGTGAGCCACTCCGCGATGCGGCGGGCGTTCGCGTCGTGCTGGCGCATGCGCAGCGCCAAGGTCTTCGTGCCCCGCAGGCAGAGCCAGCAGTCGAACGGGCCGGGCACCGCGCCCGCCGCGTTCTGGATGAAGCCGAGGCGCTCGGCGAGGTCGTCGCGGGTCGCGACCAACATCCCACCGACCATGTCGCTGTGGCCGTTCAAGTACTTGGTCGTGGAGTGCAGCACGATGTCGGCGCCGAGCTCGAGCGGGCGCTGGAAGTACGGGGTGGCGAACGTATTGTCGACGACGAGTACGGCGCTCGCGCGCCGCGCCACTTCGGCCGCCGCCGCGAGGTCGCACAGCCGCATCATGGGGTTGGTGGGGGTCTCGGCGTAGATCATCCGCGTCTGGGGCGTGACGGCCGCCGCGACGTTGCGGATATCGGTCGCGTCGACGAAGCTGAACGCGAGCCCGACCTTCGCCCAGAGCTGCGTCATCTGGCGATGGGTGCCGCCGTACACGTTATCCCCGCAGACGACATGGTCGCCCTCGGCCAAGAGCTTGAGCACCGCATCGACGGCGGCGAGTCCCGAGGCGAAGGCGAAGCCGTGGCGCCCACCCTCGAGCGCGGCAATGTTGCGCTCCAAGGCCTCGCGGGTGGGGTTGCGGGTGCGGGCGTACTCGTAGCCCTTGTGGCGGCCGAGGCCGTCCTGGACGTAGGTGGATGTCTGATAGATGGGCGTCATCACGGCCCCCGCGAGGGGGTCAGGGATTTGCCCAGCGTGCACGGCGCGCGTCCCAAACCGCCGCTGCATATCGTCGCGCAGGATCTCGGTCATGGCGGGAACGTAAGGGCGCCTTTCGCGCCGAGCAAGCGACTACTACGTTAGGCGCACGATGCCCCAGCCCAACGCCGTCAAGTGCTTGGTCGTCGACGACGAACCCCGCCTGCGCCGCGTCCTCGTGCGCTTGCTCGAGGGCGAAGGGTTCACCTGCGCCGAGGCCGGCTCCGGCACCGAGGCGCTGGAGATGCTGCAGCAGGAGCCCGTGCCGCTCGTCATCTCCGACTTGCGCATGCCCCAGATGGACGGGGTGGCCCTCTTGCGTGCGATCATCGCCAGATGGCCCGACACGGCCGTGCTCGTCGTCACCGCCGTCGCCGAGGTGGAGAGCGCGGTCGCCTGCCTGCAGCTCGGCGCGCTCGACTACGTGGCCAAGCCGTTCCATCTCGACGAGGTGCGCGCCCGGGTCATGCAGGCGCTCGACAAGCGGCGTCTCAAGCTGGAGCTCGAGGACTACCGCCACAACCTGGAACAGCGCGTCCAGGAGCAGGCGCGTCGGATCGAAGAGCTGTCGCTCGAACGGCTGCAGGCGCTGGTGCACTTCCTCGAAGAAAAGGACCCCTACACGCGGGGGCACTCGGTGCGGGTCGCCAACTACGCGACGCGCATCGCCCGCGTGTTGGGGCTGCCTCCCGCAGTCACGGACGTCATCACCCTGGGCGCCGAGCTGCACGATATCGGCAAGATCGGCGTCAGCGAGCAGGTGCTGCACAAGGCGGGCAAGCTGAGCGAGGCCGAGTACCGGCACATCATGGAGCACCCGGTGATCGGCGCGCGCATCCTGGCGCCGCTGATGCGCGACGTCCCAGCGGCGCTCGCCATCGTGCGCTCGCATCACGAGCGACTCGATGGCAAAGGGTTTCCCGACAGCCTGAAGGGCGACCAGATCCCGCTCGAGGTGCGGGTGGTCACCGTGTCTGACTCGTTCGACGCGATGACGAGCGTCCGTCCCTACCGACCCGCCCTGTCGGTGCTCAAGGCCCTGCAAGAGCTCGAGGACGGCATCGGCAGCCAGTTCCATGGGCCCGCCGTCGAGGCGTTCCGAGCGGCGTTTCCCGACAAAGCGGCGCTCCCGGTCTCGACCGCTGACGTGCATCCGCTCCATCTCCCCGCACTTTCGCCCGACGCCCCACGCCGCGTGCCCCCTCCCGATTAGATTGCCCGCATGACCGACACCTTGATGGTCGGGGTCGCGGGCGTGCGTGGCATCGTGGGCAAGGACTTGACGCCGGAGGTCGTAACGCGCTGGGCCACGGCGTTCGGGGCGTGGGTGCGGGAGCGAGCCGGCGACGGGAGGCGCGGGTCGGTCGTGCTGGGGCGCGATGCCCGCGCCTCCGGCCCGGCGTTCGCGGCGGCCGTCGCGACCGGCCTGACCGCCACGGGATGCGACGTGATCGACGTCGGCCTCGTTCCCACCCCCACGGTCCAGCTGGCCGTCGAGCATCACCGCGCCGCGGGCGGCATCGCCATCACCGCCAGTCACAACCCGATCGAGTGGAATGGGCTCAAGTTCATCGGACCGGACGGCATCTTCCTCGATGGGCCGGAGGGGGGGCGCGTGCGCGCGCTGCTGGCGCAGGCGGGCGGGCCGGAGCCCCGCGACCTGGGACGGGTGACGACCGATGGCGGCGCGGTCGAGCGCCATCTCGCCGCCGTGCTGGCGCTGCCCGCGGTCGACGTCGAGCGGATTCGCGGCCGGGGCTTCACCGTGGCGCTCGACGCCGTGCGCGGCGCCGGCGGGCCGGTGATGCGCACGCTGCTCGAGCGGCTGGGGTGTCGGGTGCGGGGGATTCATCTCGAGACGGACGGGCGATTTCCCCGCGCGCCCGAGCCGGTCCCCGAACACCTGGGGGAGCTCGCCGCCCTGGTGCGGCACTCGGGCGCCGCCGTCGGGTTCGCCGTAGACCCGGACGTGGACCGGCTGGCGATCGTGGATGAGACCGGCGTGCCGATCGGCGAAGACTACACGCTGGCCTTCGCGGTGCGCGCCGTGCTCGGGGAGGCGGCGGCAGGCACCGCGCCTAGCCTGAGCGTGGTGTGCAACCTGTCCACCAGCCTCGTCGTCGAAGATGCCGCCCGGGCGTGCGGCGCCACGCTGGTCCGCACGCCCGTGGGCGAAGCCCGCGTCGCACGCAAGATCACCGAGCTCAAGGCGCCGATCGGCGGCGAAGGGAACGGTGGCGTGATGTACCCGGTACTGCACGTCGGGCGCGACGCACCGGTGGCGGCGGCGCTCGTCCTGGAGCTGGTGGCGCGGGCTAAACGACCGGTCAGTGCGCTCGTGGCTGCGGCGCCGCGCTACGTGATCGTCAAGGCAAAAGTGCCCCGCGGTGCAGCCCTCGAGCGGGCGTACGGCGCGCTGCGACGCCGGTTCGCGGATGCCCACGTCGACACGCAGGACGGACTGCGGCTCGCCTGGGGCGACCGCTGGCTGCACGTGCGGCCGTCGAACACCGAGCCCATTATCCGGCTGATCGCCGAGGCGCCGAGCGGCGCCGCGGCTCAGGAACTCGTAGACGAGGGGCGGCGCTTGTGTGCGGCATCGTAGGCTATACCGGACACCGGCAGGCGGCACCGCTGTTGCTCGAGGGATTGAAGCGACTCGAGTACCGGGGCTACGACTCAGCCGGCATCGCACTCGTCGCGGATGGCCGAATCGAGGTGCACAGGGCGCCGGGCACGATCAGCGTGCTCGAGAAGGAACTCGGGAAGACGCTCCCGGACGGCCGGTGCGGGATCGCCCACACCCGGTGGGCGACGCACGGCGCCCCGACCGCGGTCAATGCCCACCCCCACACCGACTGCGGCGGCACGCTCGCCCTGGTCCACAACGGCATCGTCGAGAACGCGGGCGTGCTCCGGACCGCCCTCGCCAAACGCGGTCACGTGTTCCGCTCCGAGACGGATACCGAGGTGCTCGCCCACCTGATCGAGGAGTTGCTCGCGAGCGCACCCGAGGGCGGCACCCTCGTCGAGGCGGTAGCGGTTGCGCTGCAGCAAGTCCAAGGAACCTACGGCATCGCGGTGGTTTCGACGCGCGAGCCGGACACGATCGTCGCCGCGCGGCACGGGTCTCCGCTGCTCGTGGGCGTCGGGGCCGGGGAGAACTTCCTCGCCTCCGACGCATCCGCCGTGCTGGCGCACACCCGCTCCGTCGTGTACCTGGACGACGGCGAGCTCGCCGTGGTGCGACCCACCGAGTACCGCATCCTCGACCTCGACACGGTGGAGAAGGCGAAGACGGTCACGCGCGTCGACTGGGATCTCGCGACCGTCGAGCGGAGCGGCTACGCCCATTTCATGCTCAAAGAGATCATGGAGCAGCCCGAGAGCTTGCGGAACACGTTGCGCGGGCGGCTCCTCGAAGAGGACGGCACGGCGCGACTCGGTGGCCTGAACATCACTGACGAGCAACTCCTGCAGGTGAACCGCATCGTCTTCACCGCCTGCGGCACGTCGTGGCACTCGGCGCTGATCGGCGAGTATATGATGGAGGAGCTGGCGCGCATTCCTTCCGAGGTGGAGTACGCCTCCGAATTCCGCTACCGCAACCCGATCGTGGACGAGAACACGCTGGTCGTCGGAATCTCGCAGTCGGGCGAGACGGCCGACACGCTCGCCGCGCTGCGGGAGGCCAAGCGTCGGGGCGCCCGTACGCTCGGGCTCGTGAACGTGGTCGGGTCCACGATCGGGCGCGAGGTGGACGGAGGCATTTATCTCCACGCCGGTCCCGAGATCGGCGTCGCCTCGACGAAGGCGTTCACGAGCCAGATCGCCGCACTCGCTCTCCTCACGCTCCGGATGGGCCGGCT
>Ga0209283_10000949_pt1 | contig 15174 bp, 21 predicted proteins | sample CZO8metaG_2_FD_188354 | JGI IMG/M metagenome (GOLD analysis project Ga0209283, IMG submission 188354) | Vadose zone soil microbial communities from the Eel River Critical Zone Observatory, Northern California, USA - CZOApr15con2H1.8 metaG... | ecosystem: Environmental > Terrestrial > Soil >...
TTTCACGGTTTCTTTAGAGTGCCGCGCCCTCTCGCCTGCTGGCGCCGTCGTTTGGCGGACGACTGCGAAGGGCGAGGGAAAAGCGACTTACAGTGAATTCAAGAGCGATTTCTCCCTTGCTGCACGCCTGGCAAGCGAACAAGCTCTGTTGCAACTGCAGAAGCAGATCAGCGCTTCTCCACTGGGGCGGTAGATTTGGGGGAAAGCAGGGTGAGTTGAGTTTAAAAAGCCGCCGAAAGGCGGCTTTTTTTTATGGTATCGCCTGCGGCGATGATGTGAAATGCTAATATGCGGTTTCTGCACCGCGGGCGGGTGACTTTTCTTTGCTTGTCCAAAGAAAAGTCACCAAAAGAAAGGACACCCCGGTCGCTCGCCGCGCAAAAGGCGCGCGGTTCCCTGCGCTCCTCACGCAGCCGGGCGCTGCGCAACTCGCGCGATCGCGCTTCGCGCGCCACGCGCTCAGACAGTGCTCGCTTAACTACTCCCGGCTGCGCTCCGGTGCTCGGCGAGCTCCTACGGGGCAAAACCAACTCCGATCCTGAGGTCTCCTACATATTTTCTTTTTCAATATACGACCTTATGTTAACCTAACCCTGTGATTATTCATAATTCAAGAACGCTATTACATCAAAAATGATGTAATTGATCCCGTCAAATGGGACGTATGATTGTAGTTGGGCTCTAGCGAATGATCACGATACCGACAACTTTAGTCGTGGGTGCGGGCGGAAGCATGGCTTACATGTTTCCGTCTGGCTATCACCTTCTGGTCAAAATCTGTAACTTTCTAAATCCAGGGGTAGACACCAATGAAAAGAAGATCCTGCGCAGCATAGGCTTCGAAGAAGATCGGTTACATTGGCTTCGCCGCGATCTTCTACGCTCAGGGGTTAGGTCAGTCGATGCTTTCTTAGAGCGGCGGGTCGAACTTATCCATGAAGGGAAAGCTGCCATCGCGTGTGCATTGATTGAGCACGAAAACCCAGCTTATGTGGTAGAGCGACAGATAGAGCACAACTGGTACGAGTATCTTTGGTCATGCATCGCAACTCCCAAGCCAGAGGAGTTGGCGAAGAATCAGCTCTCCATTTTAACCTTTAACTACGACCGATCGCTGGAGTACTACCTGTTCAATGCGATTCGCTATACGTACGGTCTTACGGACGATAAGGCGCGTCAACTCGCAGCCTCTCTGCCGATAATTCATTTGCACGGGCAACTCGGAAAATTAAAGGAACTCTTTGGAAAAGGAAGAGATTTCCAACCAGACCGGTCGATTGATGCAATTAAGGTCGCTGCCGACGGGATCATCATCATTCATGAAGCTGACGATGGTCACGAAACGTTCATGCGCGCGCGCGAGAAATTAGCATCGTCGGGAATCATCTGCTTCCTGGGATTTGGATATCACCCCACCAATCTTCGTCGATTAGGTATCAGCAAATTCCAAAAACCAACACTTATTGGCACGGTATCTGGCATGACACAGCAGGAGATCAACCAAGTGGTAAGGGAGATTGGCCGCGGATTCCAACTCGTAGGCCAAGATATTCTTACGTTCCTGAGAGAGAGTGGTGTATTCATCGGCGGGGTTGGTGATCGTGCATGAATTTCAGCGTTTAACAGTACGGTGTACGCTGGCAGGGTGGGTGATCCAAACGTTAGGGGTCATTAGTGTCAGAGTCGAGGGGTCGATTTTTCCCGTAGGAGTTCGCCGAGCACCGGAGCGCAGCTGGGGGCAGTTAAGCGAGCACTGTCTGAGCGCGTGGCGCCGTAGGCGATCGCGCGAGTTGCGCAGCGCCCGGCTGCGTGAGGAGCGGAGGGAACCGCGCGCCTTTCGCGCGGCGAGCGACCGGGGAGCGTTTCTTTGGGTACTTGTATAACAACGATGTTGTAGTGACATAATGTATGGCGAACCATAATTAGTGGTTCAAATCAAATAGTTTTGATACTACATTTCGATGTAACTTGATATACTGTTGAGGCATTAATTAGGCGTCACCTGGAAGGCGTGTCGTAGCACCTCCCAGGCGACTGACCCCAAACTTGCGATAACAAGCTCGGGGCTGGCGAAACTATACACCCGATGAATAGCCTGGGTGTAGAGCATCGAAGGCCCTGGTAACGCTTATAAAAAGGAGCCAACGATGACGAATAATGAAAAAGCAGGTATCCCCTCCACGCGCCGTATTCTGGCAAAGAAAATCAAACTGTTACGTGCTGCGCGCGGCTGGTCGCAGGAAACGCTGGCGGAACTCTGTGGGTTTTGCCGGAGCTATATCGCTAATATCGAAAGCGGCAAACACAATCTCAGTCTGGATAACCTGGAGCGCATCGCCGATGTATTTGAAGTGCCGATTAGCGAATTATTGGATCGGGATTTCAATCTGCGCATTGAACAGCCGCGGGTGGCGTATTTTCTCGGTGCTGCCTTTGGTTGATTGCGGGGGAGAATTTATTCCCATCGAAACTGGCTGAGTTGTGTAAGGTCTTCCGCGCCGTTTTCTTCCAATAGCTTAGAAGGAAATGGCAAGAAGAAAGCTCCTGCGCAGTGTCGCGTTAGTCAAACGCGCACTGCTAGGTGTCAGAAGCGCAGGGAAAGACCGATAAATGGACCAACGATTTTTTCGGTCGGGCTTTTGATCTGTCGGTATCCGCCTCTAACGGCCCAGTATCGACCGCCTACGTCCACGGCGAATTCGTTGTCGGTAATTTCGTTGTTGTTGATAGTCATCCACGAGGGCCGATATTCGATGCCGAACCAGGGGAGGGGTTGATATAGGACCGGTGTCGCCCAAGTGTGCCCGGAGTTTCGTGAGGTGCCATCGAATGTCGTTTCTCCGTAACCCAGTCCGATCTCCAATGTGTTACCGAAAGACATCCGGTACAGACCGTGATACTGGTCCACCTGCAGATGTGTGTTAATTTTGGTGTCGCGGTAACGGGTTTGGCGGATTTCGAGTCCGAATGCGCCATATCCGATTTCGAGGCGCGAGTCCACGCCGGAAATATCGCTGTCAACGCGCTGGTAGGACGTATCCAGTCTCGCATAGACGAGTAAGCCGTCGCCGGTCTGTCGGGGGATGACGCCTTGCGGCGATTCCATAAGAGTAGAATCTATCCGCATCATGCTGTTTTTCCCGGGGACCAGGAAAATCGTCTCCAGGACATCGCTGATAAAACTTTTTTGTAAATCGGATGAATCAGTGTCAGAGCCGTAGCTGCTCGCTTGCGCATGTGGTTTATCGGGAGTTCCAGGTTTGGCGATGTCCTTTTCAAATTTATCGAGCCTGCTTTCGTCTGCGCCAAGTGCTGCGAACGGACTCAGTAACACAAACACAAATCTGGTAGTAGCAATGGTCCTGATGGTGACTTTGTTTTTCATACTGCCGCTTCCTCCGTTTATTATCATAGCTCAGATTCGGAGCGGCAGAACTCTGAGGTTTTTGCCGCTCCCTACGATGTGCGCGGATGCACTGGTTGGAAAGAATCCACCAAACGAGAAGGTGCCGCGATAGACATGGATGTCGAGAGCGGCCGCACCATGATGTCGATCGGTGCGCGGCCGCTCTCGCGCATCCATGCGCTCCGCGGCATTCATACATCCTGTACAGCACAGCGCACCCTACTTTTTAGTATGGCGGTCCATGGGGAAGCTGCGACGAAACAGGCTAGGGAAGCGCTGAGTCGCAAATCGTCATGCCCGCGGAAGCGGGCATCCAGGCTTTTCCGCAGTGTAGTGTTCTGGATTCCCGCTTCCGCGGGAATGACTTGTTCGGAGATTCCTTGGTTTTAATATAATCTAGACGTTCGAGATCGTGATCGAGAAGGAGGAGGCACGCCTATCGGCGACTTCTTAATTTTCGACTATTATATAATTCATCTCGTCGGATTTGAGCACGAGCCGTTTGGTTCATACTAGAGATGAAGACCCGCAAAATTAAGGAGGAGTAACGATGAAGCGAATTTACGTTATTTCCATACTTTCTATAGTGCTAACCAGTTGTGCGTCGCCCTATAAGATTCCGCTTGATATGGATGCGAGTAAGCCTATCGGCTTCACGATCGTTGATAACAGATCTGAGTCCGACAAGACGGGAGGCAATCGCTCGCTATTGATTACTAACTGCGAGTACGCGATCAAGGATATCGGTGACGCGGATCTGCAGCCGTCCAAGCTTGATATCCTGAAGGTCAAGTTGCAGAGGGAGTTTGGCAGCCAGCTGGATGGCAAGGTTGTCACCCTAAACAGGTTCAGAATTGTTCTCAACAATCGGCTGTCTTTCCGTAGACAAGTGGGTGGGAGACATCAGGGTCTGATACCCGATGCGATGATTGGTAGTGGCTGTGTCGCCAGTCCGCGGATCGAAGGCGGTTATGCTCTTACGGATAATCCACAAGGCCTGCCTTCATTTACAGTAATTATCAGGGGGAACGTTGGATCTGCAAAGTTCGATATTAAGCACTTTGAAACCAGCGAAACTGTCGATAGCACATTATCCCGTAACAAAGACAATGTTCTGCCACGCGTCATTGATAATGCGATTAATAAGGTGTTACCCGAAATTCGAAGGCAGATTTAACGTATGCCGGTTCGGCTGGTTTCGGCCAATCACCGGCAACCGAAGCGACCATGGTCGAAGGCTTCAATAGCATTATGCACTCTTCCTCCAATACCGTTCCATTTCGAAGAAGGTGAACGACGCGGACCAGGTGATCAGTAAAAAGCCGATGAGCGATTCAGTGCCGGTCATGAAGCGGATAGCGCCATGCGGTATGAGATCGCCAAGACCGAGTGTCGTGTAGCAGACCGTGGAGAAATAAACCTGATCGAGGAAGTGAGCCGATTCTATGCCGGTAATGCGGCCATTCGCCGGATCGAGCAAAAACCAGTGGAAACCGGCCGCGAAGATCCAGATCTCGACGATATGCAGGGCGATGAGTGCGAGCATCATCAGCAATAGGCGCTGGCGCTGGCGCCGGCGGTGTGTGTGCACCCGACTGAGAACCCAGTTCAGCCCGATGAAGGCCTCATAGTGGAGAATGACGCAGGCGATGACGATTAGTCCTGTGACGAACATCGTGCGGACATGTACGGTGGTCCATACGCGCGCGCTATCAAGCGCGCTGTTTGCGTCCTGCGCGCTCACAGAGGTGCTTGCAGCGCTGTCGGCCAGTGCCGGCACCACACTCGCCGCGGCGAGCAAAATCAGGATGAGCAAACTGGCAATCAGTTGAGGTAAGGTGTGACTAGAGACGTGGTTGTTGCTCAATCAGGGCACTCATCATCGTTTAAGGATTGATAGATCATGCCATATTTTCTAAGCGTCCGCATAAAGTCTCATGATAACCGCCGGCAACCGTATTAGATAATAACGGATGTAAATAAAGGAGGTGTGTTATGACCGAAACCAAGAAGCAGGGCGAAGGTGATCGCGAGTCCGCCAAGCGCTACAATTAGGATACTCAGGAGCTCGTCAAGAAAGCTCGTGTCGACAAGGCGGTGCAGGAGGCGACCGAAGATCTAGACGCCGAACGCAAAGGGTGCGAGCGCGCCAAAGAGTTCGACCCCGAGGAAAACCGAGACTATTCCAAACCGGAAAAATCAAAGTAGGTGGTAGAAGCCGCGAAGGGCAAGGGCGCTTTCGTAGCGTCGATCCCTCTTGCTGGGCACTCCTGACAGCGGCTGGTCAAACGCCGGGCCGCCTCCCGGGCTACAGTTTAAGGCCCGCGAATTCGAATAAACTCGAGTCCGCGATGGCGGCATCGGGTAGGCGGTGGAGATGCTTTATTGACTTCATGTTGTGTCTTCTGTTTAAAGCGAGGAACCCGGTATAATGATTTTTTGCGCGCTGCCGTAAAGTAAGCCATGAACAATGATTTTCAAATTGAGCACGAGGAGCGTGCAGCGGGGGGTCGCTACGTGTTAACCGTAGAGGGTCAGAAGTCGGAACTCACTTATTCCCGCGTGAATGGCCGTATGGTCATTACGCACACCTATGTGCCGCCGGCACAACGGGGGCGTGACCTGGGTCTCGCCCTGGTGAAGCGCGCGGTGGAAGACGCGCGAGCGAAAGGCGTAAAGGTCGTGCCGATCTGCCCGTATGTAAGGTTGCAAATCGAGCGTCGGCCGGAGTGGCAGGACGTGCTGGCGCGCCAGGATGACGGATAAAGCCCTGGCGAGGTGAATTAAGTGAGGGCGGGTCGGGTATCGCGTATTCCGAGCGCACCGGTTATTGCCGACGCAGCATGCTTTAAGGATGTTCTAATTAGAGCCTGGTAGCACAACTGGGAGGGGTGATGATTAGTGTGTACAGTTTACCGGCCGCCATAGCGTTTTTGATCAAGCTGCTGGTGCTGTATTTTTCATGGCGCGTCGAGGTGCGAAATACCAAAACCCGGTTGTTTCTCTTGGCGACGATCGTCTCTCTCGCTATAAGCGTGGTGGAGACGGTAGGTGTAAATTTCAAATCTTTGGAGGAGCCCGAGAAGGTTTTGGAATACGCAAACCTGTTTGGATACAGTTACTATGCGCTGTTTATCCCGTTTCTGGGTTTACTTGTTATGCTCGCGGTAGTCATTAGCGAAGACAAAAGAGCTTTTTCTATTTCTATCTTCACTGCTATTTATATACTGGTTTTAGAGTACTTGTTGCTCTTCACCTCTTTACTGGTTACCGGATTCCAGCCGCTCAAGTTCGCAATAACGCGCATTTCCGGCCCGCTTTACGGTCTATTCGAGTTTTTGACTTTAGTCACTGCGCTCGTAGTACTGCTCTTCCCGTTGCAAGGCATCAAGGCCGACCGGCCGCCGCTCGTTCGCAGCCAATGCAAGCTTTGGCTGGCGACCGCGTCGCCGGTCGTATTATTAATCGTATTAGTGTTTGCGCTTCTACATTTCAATATCCGCATATTTAATACGGTTGCAACGCTGCCGCTCGTGTCGGCGTTGCTTTTGGTCGCTGTAGGTTACGCGGTGCATAACCAACGCATTATAGAACTGGACTTTTACCTGCCCTGGTCGCATACCAGGAAGCACAAGGCGTTGCTCTATTCGCGCTTGAGCACCGCCGCGGCGGAACGTTCCGCAGAACAGACGATCCGGAATCTGGCTGATATTCTAAAATGTCCCGCGGTATTGATATCACCTGATAAATCGCCCGCCATAGAAGCAGGCGCCAGGGCGAGCGCACTGAGCGTCTTCCCGCGCGAGGAGTTGGAAAGGGTCGACCGCATGCTGGTCGCAAAGGAGGGCCAAGATCTGCCTGATGTTCGGCGCTCGATGAGTGCGCGCGGTGTTGGTATCATCATTCCGTTTTTTCCTCACAGCAGGACAGCGGCGAGCTGGCTGTTGTTGGGTGATGGCTTCAACGCGCATATCTATACACCGCTCGATTTCAGGACGTTGCAACAGCTTTTAGATAGACTCGCCATCTTGCTGTTGGATGATGTTCTTCGCCCCCATACTTCACTGCAGCAGAAAGGAGTCAAACTTCGCGATTTGCAATCCTCACAGGAATCTTTGCAAGAGCAGTTTCAGCGGCTTTTTTTGCAGGAGCCGGGGGACTTTAGTTCGAGACCGCTCGAAGAATATGTGTCGGAGTTCGAGGCAGCAATTATTAAACGCGCACTGGATTACTGCGAGGGAAATCGGTCGCGCGCAGCGCGGTTGCTTGGCCTGCGTGCAAACACTCTTCACTATAAACTAGAACGCCATAAAATCGAGACGGCGAAGAAAAAATCACGGCTCGTGCAGACTTAGCTGAAAGAAGATACAGGCGGCGGGGTGGCTGACATCCTGGCGAGTGGAATGTGGTGGAGAAGGCGAATTAGGAGCAGGGGGCGGTTTTATGCTTCCTCGTGTAGTTTCGCGATCGGCAGCTCTTCCTGGTCGAAAGCGCGCCGTCCGGGTAGGGGACACTTTTCTCAAGGAAGGTTATAACGCTAGGGTGACCCAAGACGTGCAAACGATCTTAGGCCGGTCACCGGCGGGGATTAGAAAGTACGCGCGAGACTATAAGCAGACATGGCTCTGAACAGAAAGTGCGGGTGTGCTAGGATGACGCGACGATAAAGGCCATATGGCAGAGAGAGATGAGCGATGAGCCGGCAAGCAGATATTGATTCCGAACCAGGCGCCGCGGTTGCATCCGGCGCGATCGAGACGGTGATTGTTCCGCGCACGCGCGATCTCGGCGGCTTCGAGGTGCGCCGGGCGCTGCCGTCCGCGCGGCGGCAAATGGTGGGGCCCTTTATCTTCGTCGATCAGATGGGGCCGGCGGTGTTCGGCGCGGGCCAGGGTATCGACGTGCGCCCGCATCCGCATATCAATCTCGCCACCGTCACGTATCTCTTCGCGGGTGAGATTCTGCACCGCGACAGCCTCGGAAGCCGGCAGCCCATCCGCCCGGGCGAGGTGAATTGGATGACCGCGGGCCGCGGCATCGTGCATTCTGAGCGCACCGCACCCGAGGTGCGGGCGCGCGGCGGAACGGTGTCCGGATTGCAGACCTGGGTGGCGCTGCCGGCCTCCGCCGAGGAAACCGATCCTGAGTTCGCGCATCATGGCGCGGCGGAGCTGCCGCTCATGCGGGACACCGATAAGATCGTGCGCTTGATCGCCGGCAACCTGTACGGCAAGACCTCGCCGGTACGCACCTTCGGCGGCATCTTTTACGCCGATGCGCAACTGAACGCGGGCGCTTCACTCCCGCTGGACGCCGAGCATGAGGAGCGGGCGATTTACACCCTCTCGGGCGACCTCACGCTAGCGGGGCAAGATTTTGGTCCGGGGCAACTCCTTGTCTTCCGGCCCGGCGACCGCATCACCGTCAAGGCGAAGACGGCGGCGCGTTTCATGCTGCTCGGCGGCGCCACCATGGATGGTCCGCGTTATATCTGGTGGAACTTCGTGTCGTCACGCAAGGAGCGCATCGAGCAGGCGGGCGCCGAGTGGAAGGCGGGGCGGTTCGCCAAGGTGCCGGGCGACGAGGCGGAGTTCATTCCGCTGCCTGAGCAGCCGGCCGTAGCGCTCTATCCCTAGTGTCGTGGTTCCGTGGTCGGCAGCTCTTCCTGGTCGAACGCGAGGTCGCCGTCCGGGTAGAGTGCATCTTGCGGTTTAAGGCCGGCGAAATCGAATAGGCAGCGGTCGGCGAGGTGCGAGGGCGCGACATTCTGTAGGGCGCGAAATATCGACTCCGTTCGGCCCGGAAACTTTTTCTCCCATTGCCGCAACATCTCCTTGACCGCCTGGCGTTGCAGATTCGGCTGCGCGCCGCACAGGTTGCACGGAATGATGGGGAATTCCTTTACCCGCGCGTATTCCGCGAGGTCGTCTTCACGGCAGTAAGCCAGCGGCCGGATGACGATATGTCTGCCGTCATCGGTGACCAGTTTCGGCGGCATGCCCTTCAGCCTTCCGCCGTAGAACATGTTGAGGAACAGCGTCTCGAGCATATCGTCGCGATGGTGGCCGAGCGCGATCTTGGTGCAGCCGAGTTCCGCTGCCGCGCGGTAGATGTTCCCGCGGCGCAGGCGCGAGCACAGCCCACAGGTGGTCTTGCCTTCCGGAATGACGCGTTTTACCACGCTGTAGGTATCGCGCTGCTCGATGCGAAACGGCACGCCGAGCTTCGTCAGATATTCCGGCAACACGTGCTCGGGGAAGCCGGGCTGTTTCTGGTCGAGATTGTAAGCGATAAGATCGAACCGGGCCGGCGCCCTTTCTTTCAGGGCGAGCAAGATGCCGAGCAGCGCGTAACTGTCCTTGCCGCCTGAAAGGCACACCATCACCTTATCGCCATCCTCGATCATATTGAAGTCGGCGATGGCCGCGCTCACCAAGCGGCGCAGCCGCTTGTTCAGCTTGTTGGCTTCGTAATATGCCCTTTGTTCGCGGCGGATAAGGGGGGCGGGTGCTTGCATTTCATATTTCCTTAAGGCAAAAAGTGATTTTACCTATATATCCGTCAAACAGGCCATAGCGTGATGGTGCGGGCCTATCTGAAGGACCCAAGCGGCGCCCGCGCTTCGTTATTAATTATTAGAACTCGAAGTGATAGCCAATCAGCATGTTGATTTCATGCATTTCGTACTTGTAGTTGTTTGTTGCAAATCTCACGTTGTTAATAGCGATTTCAAACAATCCCCTGGGCCATCGCCCCTGCCAGAAAAGGAGCACGCCGGATTTGCCATCAGTGGAGCCACTGATGGACGTTTTCGCCATCGTCGCGGTTGCGGCGTTGTCTTGGGCAAGTATAATGTCTCCCGAAAACCAGGTTTTCCAATAACCGTAACCGACACCGAAGCGCGAGTCTCCCGTCCGATCGACGCTGCGATAAAAGATTGTCGGCATGACGTAGGAATAATAGCCTGTTACGCTCGTTCCCAGGTCTTTGATGTCTTCTCCACCTTGGGCGCTTGTTGACTTGACTCGCTGGTTACCGAGAGAAAACGATGTTGCGTAACCACGGACTGTGACACCTACCTTTTCATTCAACAGCAAGGTCGGGGATTCCACATTCAGCGCAGCGTACATGGGCCCGGTGAAACTACCATCATTCGTGATGGTCCCTGTAGCGCCATCCGAGCCGCGTTTCACATGCAAATCCAATACGCGTACGCCAACACCTGGGGTAATGGTCCAGCCTAGTAGGCTATCTTTCTTTTGGCTGCTTTCCTCTTCAGCGAGGACCGACAGTGAAAGAAGACAAATAGCCACGGCGAGCATTCGGTGCGGATAGTGGGAACGTTGGTCGCGCGCCATCGAAGAAGCCGCCCGGAATTTTTCTTTATTGTTCGTTAATCATTGGTTACGCAAAGGACGTAGCAGGTACACCCAATTAGTTCTGGCATGTACTGACATTCGCCTCTAGTCTATCAATAGAGAACTGGCGGAGAAAGGACTCGAAGCGTTGCCGTTCTCTTGGCTTATCGATACTGTTTTATTCGTATTCGTCTACAGGTTTATTATCGGCGTCGTCGCCGATAATCCGGCTGCTCCTGAGCATCTCGACAACCGCCCCCTGCGTTGCCCTACCTGTGTCATCTCTCTGGGTCGCATGCGATGCACAGGGATATGCGAGTGTCCTGAGAGGCAGGATGCCGAAAGGGACCGCTCGGCCGCTCCCGGCGGCCCGCGCCCGCGCCGCACAGGGATGTGCAAGTGTCGCGGGAGGCAGGATGCCGGAAGCGACCGGCATTACTACTTCCCTGTACGGTACGGCATGTGGATTTTTTTACAGTACAGCACGGCGGGAAGGACGGTGATTTCTAAACTAGAGGCTTCCTACAAAAATTGTGGCTTTAGTTTCCCTCCCGGTTTTTTTCATTCCACGTAATTCCTTGATAACTAAGATTTAGTTGTCCGAAAAACACTCGGCATGGAGCTTGCTAAATACAAGATGTTCATGACGGCGTGCGCGTCCTCACCCGAGATTCTTTCCAGTTCGTCATACAGAAAAATCCGCTGGCACGTACGCATCGGGAATTTTTATCGGCCTACCCGGTCTTAGATATATGCTGCAACCAATGCGCCGGCGCTTTCGGCGGCAGGAGGCGGTTATGAAGTACTTCAAGTTGACAGTTATGCTAATCCTACTGCTCAGCGCGGTAACGAGCAGAGCAGTGTGGGCAGACGGTCACCGTGCGGGTGGCCATTCCGATGGCCGTGGAGATGGCCATTCGGATGGTCGTGGAGAGGGCCATGGAGATTTCCGTGGTCATGTAGATGGCCATGTAGGTTTCCGTCACGACCATCCTCATCCTGGGCATGCTCGTTTTAGAGTTTTCATCGGTGCTCCGCTATGGTGGCCTTTATATTATCCTGCGCCGTACTATTCGTATTACCCGTATTACCCGCCGGCAGTTGCGGCGCCGTCCTCACCGCCGGAGTACATTGAACAAGGTGACGCACAGGCCGCACAGTCGAATTACTGGTACTACTGCACCAACCCAGAGGGTTACTACCCCTATGTAAAACAGTGCCCGGATGGTTGGCAAAAGGTTGTACCACAGCCACCACCGCCTTAACCGGGAACCGGTTGCCATGCTGCGGGCGCTAAGATATTCACCTGTCGTTGCCCTGCTTCTGCTCGGCGCGTGCGCCACCTTGCCGGACGGCCCCAGCGTCCTTGCACTACCGGGGACAGGCAAGAGCTTTGACCAGTTCCGCAACGACGACGGCGTGTGCAGGCAATACGCCTATGAACAACTGGGGGGAAAGACACCCAATCAGGCCTCCAGCGAAAGTGCCGCGCGCAGTGCCGCCGTCGGCACGGTGGGTGGCGCGGTGGCGGGCGCAGCCATTGGCGGACGTAATAGCGCGGCGGCAGGTGCAGGCACCGGGCTGCTGATCGGTAGCCTTGCCGGAATTAGCGCCGCGGATGCCTCCGCATACGGCACGCAACGGCGCTATGACTACAGCTATGAACAGTGCATGTACGCGAAGGGTCATCGGATTCCGGTTTCAGGTCGATTCATAGTGAAATCTGATCACGCTTCGTCTCCCGCTCTTCCTCCGCCCCCGCCCCCTAGTGCTCCGCCGCGCTGAACGCTGCTATCGTTAAGTACCGGATTCAGGGGTGTAGCCTGAAGCTGCCGCAACCGTTCACTGCCAAATAAAAAGCCGCCTGGAAGCACCCAGGCGGCTTTTTGATCTTTCAATTCCCCGTCGTTACCGCGAATACTTCGCCGTCAGCGTGGTTTTTTGGATGACGTTTTGATTGAGGTAAAAGCCCACCATCGCGCCGGGGGCGTTTTCGTCCAGCGGCAGTTTGTCGGTTTTAAGCGCAAACACCGTAAAGTGGTAGCGATGGGGTTTGCCTGGAGGCGGGCAGGGGCCGCCGTAGCCGGTTTTGCCGAAGTCGGTGCGGCTTTGCACGCTGCCTTGCGGGGCAAGGCTTGCGTGCGGATCGCCGGCGTTCTTCGCGAGGCCCGTTGTGTTCGCGGGAAGGTTAAAGATAACCCAGTGCCACCAGCCGCTGCCGGTGGGCGCATCGGGATCGTAAACGGTTACGGCGAAGCTTTTGGTTCCCCGCGGCGCGCTGGACCATTCCAACGCCGGCGAAATGTTCTTGCCTTGGCAGCCAAAGCCATTGAACACCTGCTCCTCGGCCATTTTGCTATTCGCTTTCAGCTCCGGGCTTTTCAGCTTGAACTCGGCCGCATAGGCGCCTTGGACCGCCAATAGCCAGGTCATTGTAAAAAACACTATTCGTTTCATTGTTGCCTCCATTTTTATTGATTAGGTGCCTGGGTCTTAATCCGGAAGTACGGCGCGCTTATAATACCAGAAACTTTTTTCCATGGGTCCGGCTTTCGAACTCAGGTAAAATACCCGACTTGTCGTTAATGGGGGTGTTTATGGACCGTAAGTCGGTCGGTATTTTCATTTTTCCGTATGTCGAGGTTCTCGATTTCGCGGGACCCTTCGAAGTGTTTTCCGTTACCCGGCTAAACGAGGAGCGCAGGCGGGAAGACCCGTCTCCCTTCGACGTGAAGCTGATTGCAGAGCGGCAGGAGCCGGTGGTGGCAACCGGAGGTCTTAAAGTCATTCCTGATTACACATTATCGGATTGTCCGCCGCTTGATATTCTCGTCATCCCTGGCGGCTGGGGCACGCGTAAAGAAATGAACAATGAGGCTCTTCTAAAATGGGTACAGGGGCGCGCTGCAACCGTGGACACCCTGGCGTCGGTGTGTACCGGGTCGCTGGTGCTTGGCGCAGCGGGTTTGTTGGATGGCAAACGCGCGACCACTCACTGGCGGTCGCTTGGGCTGATGAGAGAAAAATTTCCCTCGGTTCATGTACTTGATGATGAGCACGTGGTTGAGGAGGGCCGGCTGTTTACCTCCGCCGGCATTTCCGCGGGGATTGATATGGCGCTAAAGGTGGTGGCGCGTTATTGCGGAGCAGCGATCGCGCGCGCGACGGCGCGGCACATGGAATACCCCTATCCCGATTCGAATCAACGGCGAATCCAGATCACATAATGCCTAGGGGAACGCTGATTAAGTTGTATTTGTCATTCCGAGCGCAGCGCGGAATCTGACAGTAATCACCTTGATCAGTTGTAGCCTGGATGAAGGCGCGACGCGCCGAAATCCGGGGAGCTTCGCCGTGACCTGGATTTCGCTGCGGAGGCTGTGTCAAAACCCGAACTCAAATTTCTCGGTGGGAGTATCTGTGCAAAAGAATCTAAATATTGGTACTCTCATGGTACGGTTGCGAAAAATTTCCACAATATTTTGCTATTGAGTGGGAAATTTTCCAGTCATGAAAGAAATTTTTAGAGTTTTCACACAGCCTCCTGCGCTCCATCCAGGCTACCAACTTACCGAAAGTTATTTGTGGGACACTAGAACATTGCCTAACCTACCCGCATGGCCAGCCCGCTTCGTATTGAATATCCCGGTGCTGTTTATCACTTCACGGGGCAACGCCCGCAAGAAAATCTTTCTTGACGACACTCGTCACCCTCGGCTGGGTGGTGGAGCAGCTCGGATGGCTGTGCCATGCTTACTGAAGGTGCGCAATGCAGCGATGGAGAGGGCTTACCGTGAATACGGCTATACGCAGGCCGAGATCGCTTGTACACTCGACCTGCATTACGCGACCGTGAGCCGTCTTATTAAGGCGGGGAAAGATAAAATGGCAAAAGGCAAGATGTGACCCTTCAAGCAAACACTACCGTTAGTAAGGATCTCCGGTTTAATATAATATAAAAGATTGGCTAAAGAGTTTGTTACCGAGCGAATGAGAAAAGTTCTCGCGATTTGCTTACTATGGGCTATGCCTGTGCTCTTGGTTCTTTCTGTCTACTTACACAAGGAGTATGCGGATACACGTCCTCTGCAACCGCGACCAGAGGAGGGTCGGGTTTATCCCTTAAATGTCCATGGAACTGTCGTTTACTTAACAAAAATTGAAGATATTGCGAGCACTTGGCTTTTGCCTAGTGGGATGATTTGTGCATTAATTGGTGCGGCTTTGATGCACAGCATCAAGCGCGAGTAACAGCCCGCGTAGCCTGGGTTAGGCGCGAAGCGCCGTAACCGTGCGCCCGCGAGGGCACATTATCTGCAGGGTGAAAGTCCCTGTCAAAGGAAGTCATCACCTTTGTAGCGGAAGGTAACTGCGTCACCGCGAGGTGAGGTGGAGAGCAACCGGACGCGA
>Ga0209283_10000958_pt1 | contig 15087 bp, 12 predicted proteins | sample CZO8metaG_2_FD_188354 | JGI IMG/M metagenome (GOLD analysis project Ga0209283, IMG submission 188354) | Vadose zone soil microbial communities from the Eel River Critical Zone Observatory, Northern California, USA - CZOApr15con2H1.8 metaG... | ecosystem: Environmental > Terrestrial > Soil >...
TTCGGCGCGGTCTTCGAGCTCGAGGAGAGCGAGATGAGCAGGTCGCTGGCGACGTCGCGCATCGTCAGCCCCACGTCCTGTGCTGCGGTGCGGTCGACGTCCACCAGCAGCTCCGGCGTATCCGTCACCTGTGCCAGGTGCACGTCGACCGCGCCCGGAACGGTGGCGATCCGCGACGCCAGGTCACGGGCAATGGCCAGGTTTGCCGTCTGGTTTCCGGCCGGACCGGTCAGGCGTACGTCGACGGGCGAGGAGAGGCCGAAGTTGAGGATCTGCGTCGAGATGTCGGCCGCCAGGAAGAAGAACGTCGCCTGCGGGAAGGCCGAGGCGAGGTCCTTTCGGAGCGCGTGCACGTACCCGGCCGTCGGACCGTGCTTGGGTTTCAACGAGATCAACATCTCGCCGTCCGCGCTGGAGATCATCGACGGATCGCCGAGCGCCAGGTTGATTCCGCTGACCGGGACGCCGATGTCGTCGATGACCACGTCCAGCTCGTCCGCAGGTACGATCTTGCGGACGCGTTCCTCGACCCCGGCGAACAGGCGTTGCGTCTCCTCGATCCGGGTCCCCGGAGGGCCGCGCACGTGGAGGCGCATCTGCCCGGCGTCGACGCTAGGAAAGAAGTCCCGCCCGAGCAGGGGAACGAAACAAAGCGAAACGGCGACGAACGCGACGAACGAGGTGATGAAGACCTTGCGATGGCGGAGCGCGGCCTGCAGCGCGCGGCCGTATGCGTCGCGCAGCCGCTCGAACCCTCGTTCGACGCGGGCGCTGAGCCACGCGATCGGACCGCGCCCGCCTCCGTGCTCCTCCCTCGCCAGGAGGTAGCGGATGAGCGTGGGAACGAGGGTGCGCGAGAGGAAATACGAGGTGAGCATCGCGAACACCACCGCCATGGCAAGCGGGATGAAGAGCGAGCGGGCCGCGCCGGAGATGAGGACCACGGGAACGAAGACGATGCAGATGCAGAGCGTCGACACGAGCGTCGGGACGGCGATTTCGGCCGCGCCGTCGAGGATGGCCTTGCCGAGCGGCTTTTTCATGCCGCGCTGGAGGTGGTAGTTCTCCAGCGTCACTGTCGCGTCGTCGACCAGGATCCCCACGGCGAGGGCCATTCCGCCCAGCGTCATCGAGTTCAGGGTCTGGCCGAATCGGTCGAGGACGATGATGGAGACGAGGAGCGAGAGCGGGATCGAGATCAGCACGATCAACGTCGAACGCCAGCTCCCGAGGAAGAGCAGCATCATGATGCCGGTGAGCGCGGCTGCGATGACGGCCTCGCGCACCACACCGCCGATGGCGCCCTTCACGAAGATCGACTGGTCGAACAGCGGCGTGATCTGGAGCTGAGGCGGCAACGTCGCCTGTACTTGTGGCAGCGCAGCGCGCACTCCCGAGACGACGCTCAACGTGCTGGCCCCTTCGGCGCTGAGGACGGGTTGGAGCGCGCCGCGTGTCCCGTTGTTGAGGACCACGCTCGTCTGCGGCGCGTAGCCGTCGCGCACGTGCGCTACGTCGCGAAGGTACACGGTCGATCCGTTGATCTTCTTCAAGGGAAGGTCGTTGAGGCCGGCGACGACCGACGGGCTCCCGTTGAAGACGATCGGGTACTCGAGCGGCCCGATCTTCGCCGTGCCGCTGGGCAGGATGACGTTCTGCGTGTTCACTGCGCTGGAGATGTCCGCCGGCGAAAGCCCCCAGGCGAAGAGCTTCTGCAGATCGAGGTCGACGACGACCTGGCGCACCTTGCCGCCGACGGGCAGGGTGAGTTGCGCTCCCTGCACGGTCGCCAGGCCGGGTCGCAGGAAGTTCGTCGCGAGGTCGGAGATCTCCTGCTCGCTGAGGGTGGGGCTGGACAAGCCGAGCTGGAGGATGGGGACGTTGGAAGCGCTGTACGCCATGACCAGCGGCGGAGTCGCGCCCGGCGGCAATTGCTTGAGGATCGGCTGGGAGACCGCTCCCACCTGCGCGACGGCGCTGGCCATCGAGGTGCCCGGCTGCATGTAGATCTTCACGACGGAGACGCCCGCGAGCGTCTGGCTTTCGATGTGCTCGATGCCGCTGACCGTCGTCGTCGCGGCGCGTTCGAACTGCGACGTGATGCGGCCTTCCATCTCCATGGGAGGGAGGCCGGTGAACTGCCAGATGGCGGCGACGACAGGGATGTTGATCTGGGGGAACATGTCGGCCGGCATGCGCAGGACGGTCGAGACACCCACCAGCACGATGAGCATCGCCAGGACGATGAAGGTGTAAGGCCGGCGAAGGGCGAGGCGAACGATCCACATGGGTCAGCTCCCGAGCTTTTCAGCGGCCAGCACAAGCGCCTTCACGATCCGTGCCGGTTCGGAACGCGTCTGAAACCGGGGCTGTCCGACGAATTCGCGGGCGGACCCTGTACAGTTCCGGGAGACACCTGTCGATTGACCGATCAATCTGGTCGCCCGATGGGCGGACGAGCGAGCCATTTCCTGAACCCGAGCTGAGCTGCGCATCGTCCTTCCCCCGCGAGTGTTCGCCCAGAGTAAGCAGAGCGACACTGGGAGTGGTCCGCGATCCGACCGGCACCGACTCCACGCGGACGAAAAGCCGCCGGGTGCCGACGGAACACGACGAGCGAGCGCGCCGCTCGTGATCGCAGCCTGGCCGTCCCCGAAGAGGGCGGACGGCCAGGAGCGAGGACTACTGTCCGATCATGTCGTCGGATGGGGCGATGTTCGGATCCGGGTCCGTCGCGAGCTGCGGGCTGTTCGCGGAGGTGGCCGGTAATTGCGCCTCCTCGCCGGCGATGGACGGGGCCACGTCGGGATCCGGGTCCATGGCGAGCTGCGGGCTGTTCGGGGCGGTCTCGGGGAGGGTCAGCTCCTCCTCGGCGGTGGACGGGGCGATGTTCGGATCCGGTGCAGCCGCGTTCTGGGCGTGCGCTGCGACGGAAGACAACAACATCCCCGCCGCGATGAACGTTACCAATTTGCTTTGGATGGTCATACGGTGCGTCTCCTTTGGGTCCAGGAGTAGGCCCGCGCCGCAGACCGCGCATCATCCATTCGTATCGAGATACCTTCGTATAGGTCTACTCATTCATGCGCCTCGACTCTGAACAGGCGATGTCCACGGACGTGCACCGCTGTACGGCTGTTCGACAGCAAGGCTCGCCGTCGCAGAGGGCGCGAGCGCCGGCACAATCCGTGAAAGACACGCCGCACCAAGGAGGAAGACAATGGCACTGGCAACTCGTCCGCTCGGGACCAGCGGACTCGAGATCACAAGGGTAGGATTCGGCTCATGGGCGGTCGGAGGCGGAGGCTGGTCGTTCGGGTGGGGACCGCAGGACGACGCTGAGTCGCTGGCCACCATGCGGCACGCGATCGAGCTGGGAATCAACTGGATCGATACGGCCGCGGTCTACGGGCTCGGACACTCGGAGGAAGTCGTCGGACGGCTGCTGCGCGAGCTGCCCGGGAGCCAGCGGCCGTTGATCTTCACCAAGTGCGGGCTCGTCTGGGACGACCGTGATCGCATGGCGCCGCCGCAGCGCGTGCTGAAGCCGGATTCGATCCGGCGCGAATGCGAGGCATCGCTCCGCAGGCTCGGCGTCGAGCAGATCGGCCTCTACCAGTTCCACTGGCCCGACGAGACGGGCACGCGCGTGGAGGACTCGTGGGCCGAGATGGCGAGGCTCGTCGAGGAGGGAAAGGTCCGGGCGGCCGGCGTCTCCAACTTCGACGTGAGCCTGCTCGATCGCTGCGAAGCGATCCGGCACGTCGATTCGCTTCAGCCGCCCTTCTCGCTCATCAACCGCAGCGCAGCGACCGGCGAGATTCCCTGGTGCGCAACCCACCGTACCGGCGTCATTTGCTACAGCCCGATGCACTCCGGCTTGCTGACGGACGGCTTCACGGCGGAGCGCGTGCCGGCGCTCGCCGAGGACGACTGGCGCCGTCGCGCGGCCGACTTCCAGCCACCGAACCTCCGCCGGAACCTCCGGCTGCGGGACGCCCTCCGCTCGATCGCGGAGCGGCGCGGCACCTCGGTTTCTGCGATCGCCATCGCATGGACGCTCGCATGGCCGGGGGTCACCGGAGCGATCGTCGGTGCGCGCACTCCGAAGCAGGTGGACGGCTGGATCGGGGCCGCCTCGATCGCGCTCACCGAGCTGGACCTGGACGAGATCGCCTCCGCCATCCAACGCACCAGGGCCGGCGCCGGGGCCGCGCGGCCGGGCCAGCCAGCGGTGTCCCGGGAGAGGGCAGGGTAAGACAGGTCGAGTCGGACATCGACCTCCTGCAGCGCTCCTGAACAGCCTCACCCTGGGCCGTACTTCTTCAGGCGACCGATGAGCGACCCGCGGCTGAGGCCCAGGCGTCGCGCGGCCTCCGACTGGTTGCCGCCGACCGCCGTCATCGTCCGGCCGATCAGGTTGCGCTCCACCGCCTCGACCTGCTCGCGCAGGCTGAGCGTCCCCTTCGCACGCGCGCCGGCAGCGGGGGCGGCCGAGGCTGCCGCAAACGCCTCGAGCCCGATCTCGCCGCCGGTGCAGACGGCGGCATGCTGACGAGCGGCCGGATCCTGCCGACCAACGTGCAGCGACGCCGCCGCTGCGGGAGCGCAATGCGGCCCGCCCGGCGGTTCATCGATCGACTGCCCGGCTCCTTCCCGCTGGCGCGGGAGGAGTCGCAAGCGGAGTCCTCGCCATCCTGGCGCTGCTGCCCGAGTACGCCGTCGTGCTGCGCCTTCTCCAGCTCTAGAGGTAGACGGTCCACTGCACGAGCAGAGACTTGAATGACGGGTTCGCCAACGAGTTGGTGAACGCCCGCCGCGGGGCTCCAGGGGTGACGGGATCGAGCGAGGCCGGCACGTAGCCCGCCGTCGTCGCCGTGATGCTCGAGGGCCCATAGGCCGACAGCCCGTGATCCCGAGCTCGACGTTGAGATGGTTGAGGTTCTTGTCGAAGAAGAGGTTGACGCCGGCCTTGAAGTTCCGGCTGTTGGCGCTGTCCACGCCGGCGCTGCAGACGGCAAGATCGCTCGGCGTGAGACTGCCCGCGTCGCAGCCGGAAGACTGGAAGTAATCGTACGCTACGTACGGTGCGATGAAGCCGTACCGGTAGCCGGCGCTCGCCGCGAAGCCCGTGCCGGTGTTCGGGCTTCCCGTGCCATTGCGGTTCAAGTACAGGGTGCCATCGAAGACCAGCTCGGCCTGCTCGGTCATCGGGAGGTCCAGATAGACGCCCGTGGCGAGGAGCTTGTGGTCGGTGAGGCTGCCGAACGCGTTCTTGAGCGCCCGCGACTGGTAATTCCCCGCCACGTTCACGCTGAGGATGGGGGACGTTCCCCATTTGTACGCGCTGTAGAGCCAGAGACCTTCTTCACTGCCGATCAGGTCGAGGTTGATCAAGCCGCCCAGGGCCGGGTTGCGTCTCGGCGTGATGCAACCTGCGCCACCCGTTTCGCACGTTCCCGCCGGCTGATCGATCGGCGTATACCCCTCGTAGACGCCGCCCCGGAAGCCGACCCTCTTGTCCAGCGCCCAGCCCCTCACCTGCACGCCGACGTCACGAAAGCTGGGAAACGGGTTGTTGGGAAGGCGGAACGCGTCGGTCTGCAATCCGCGGTGACGTAGTTCGTCGTGTATCCCAGGACGTGACGCGAGATGGGAATGTAGAGCAGTCCGGCGTCGATGTAGACCACCGTGCCCCCGTCGATCCCCGTCGGCGCCCAGCCGACCCAAGCGTCCTGCACGAGGACGCGGCCCGTGAGGTTGCCGAACTTCCCGAAGTTCGGGTTGTCGAGCTGGAAGTAGTAGCTGAAGCTCTTGCCGACGGTGCCGTTGACGGCGATACGCGCTCGCCGGACGAACACGTCGTAGCTCGGGTCCATGCCGTCCGGGGTGCCCGCCTCGTTGACGAGGAATTGTGACTGGAGCTGGAGGTTCACGTTGAGGGTCGCATCGTTCGTGGGCAGGGGCACCCCGACCGCATACGTGGACGTGGGCGCGAACAAGAGCGCGAGGCCCAGGACCCTTGGCGCGGAACGTTTCATCGTCGGCTCCTTTGTTGGAGTGTCTGATCATCCCTCCGGCTGGAGGTGCGCCTCGACCATCCAGAGCCACTTGTCCACGCCCCGCGAGATCTCGATGAAGATGTCGTTGGTGTCCTTGTCGCCGGCGCGGTCGCTTTGCTCGATGGCGCCGCGGATGAGCTTGCCGAACGCCGCCAGGGCGGACGACAGGGCGTCGACGTGCTGCCTCCCCGTTCCGCTCTTCAGAGGGTAGTCGGCGAGCGTCGATCGGCTCGCCACCGACCGCGCCGTGCCCTCGGTCGCGCCCCCGAGTTGGACGGCCCGCTCGGCGAGGAGATCGACGTAGTCCTCGACGTCTTCGTTCACCTTGTCGAACAGCTCATGCAAAGCGATGAAGTCCGGGCCCTTCACGTTCCAATGGGCCTGCTTCGTCTGGGTCTGGAGATCGATGGCTTCCGCGAGCCGTGCATTGCACAGGTCGATCATCTGCCGCCGCATCGCTTCGGGTAGATCGTTCCTCGTCGGGTACATGGGTCTCTCCTCGTTTGCTCATTGCAGCGCTTGCCAGGTCGAATCCAGCTTGGTTCGGGTGACGGCCTTTGCGGCGCTCGCCCTGCGAGGACCCAGGTCGCGTTCGTAGATGACGTCGTGGTCGACGACGAAGGTCATCACGCCCGACGAACCGTACTCCGCCGGATACGCCAGAAAGGAAGCAGGCTTCCCCCGTGCCGAGAGGGCGCGGAAGTAATAGCCGTGGATTGGAACCGGCTTCTCCAGGAGCGCAGCGGCGTCTTCGTCCGACTGGGCGAGGGCGTGGCAGATGTCGACCGCCGACGACTCGTTCGCGCCGATACGGCGGAACAGGATCTCGTTCATCCCGGCTTCCGTATCGAACGACCAGGCGCCGTCTTGCGAGGTGAGCGGGATGGGAAAGGGCCAGTTCTCGGCGCCGATGTAGAGGACGGTTCCCTCGGGCTCGCGGGCCAGGCGGTGCATCTCCCGGAACTTCTCGAGGAACCGCTGGCGATCCAGATCGTCCTGGCTCTCGTCGTCCGGTGCGAAGAGTTCCTCGTTCCCTCCGAGGACGTGGGACAGGCCCTCCTTGTCGCCGGCCTGGACGGCGAGGAAGAGAGCATTCGCTGCTTCTTCGGCGGAGGAGAACGTCTTCTGGTCCGGCTGCCGGGCTCCACCTGGCGGCGCGTAGACCGCGAGGACCACCAGCACGAATGCTCCTTTGACTCGAATCACCTGTGACCTCCGCCGTGAAATCCGCCGCCGTGGAATCCGCCGCCGTGGAATCCGCCGCCGTGGAACGCGTGCGCGACGCTCGATTGCCCGCGGCCCGAAAAAGTCCGCGTCACGCCTCCGTGATCGAACCCGCTGAACGCGCCAGAATGCGTGCCGGACTGGACGTGCCCCGCCGCGGGTCCGTGGAACCCGGGAGCGGCGGCAGGACGGCCGGCGTGGAACTCCGGGCCGCCGTGAAACGCCGGGCCGCCGCGGTAGAAATGGTTGCGATCGATGAACGTGCGACTGTGCGAGATATAGGTGTTGTGGTTGTAGATGATCGTCCTGCCGCGCCAGTCGGCGTCCCAGTGGTGCCATCCCCAACCGAACCCCGCGAAGAACCCGACCCCGAAACCGGCTCCGAACGAGATTCCCGGGCCGACGGCGTAGAGCCCGGGGAATGCAACCCAGCCCGGATAGACGGCGAGCGGTGGGCCATACACGCTCCACGGGTCGTAGGTTGGCACGTAGACGACCTGCGGGTTTGCCGGCTGGATCACGACGGTCTGGCCTTGCGTCGCAACGGTCTCCTGGGGCGTCGTCTTGAGGTTTCCCGCCTGCTGCGCGCGCTTGCGCATCGTTTGGACCGCGTCGAGCACGGCCTGCTGCTGGTTCACGTAGGCGTCGCCCAGCGCCGACGCCCAGGAAAGGTTCTTGTCCATGTTTGCAAGGACGGAAGGAAATTGAGTGAGCGCCTTGACGCTCGGATCCCAGGACGTCTGATCGACCGCCTGGGCCAGTTGTTCCCCCTTCAGATTCGAGTGCTGCTGCATCCAGCGGTCTGCTTCGACGATCTCGGTCGGGTAGGTGGAAGCGGCGAGGACCTGCGCAACCAGGGCGTCCGGATACAGAGCGATGGGCGCCACGAGCTGCTGCAGCTGTTCGGGAGACTGCTGGAGAACCGCCTCTCCTTGCACGGCGGCCGTCGTTTGGGGAGCTGCTGACGCGTGCGAGCAAGAGAAAATGCACGCCACGGACAGCACCCATATCGATGATCTCATCAGGATCTCCCGTAGCTCCGCAGGGGGCTCCGACGTGTGGATTGCAGCCGGCGCGCCAACGGCCGGGCCTGACCAGGTTCGCTCGGGCGGTGCGCCCGACGAGGCGCGTGCACTGTCTGGCGATCGTTCATGGTGTCGGCGCGCCGTCGCGAATCGATCGGCTGACGACAGTCTGGGCGGTCCGGTGGCAGCGGAGCGATTGGTGGCACACCGCCTGCACATCCGGGTGTCGCCGCCCACTTCGAGCGGCCTTCAACGATCGGGAGGACTCCATGAGGACCGGCGTTCGCCTGGCCGCAGTGGCGGCCATTCTTGCGCTCACCGCCTGCGCTTCCGTCGACGTGCGCACGGTGACGAGCCCCGACGCGAACCTGGGCGCCCTGCACACATTCAACGTGATGCCCAACCCCGAGCGGCCACCGCTCGTCGCGCCGCCGGCGAACGACCCCATGCTCGTGAACTCGATCTCGAACCGCGCCTTGCGGGCCGACCTGGTCAAGGGGTTCGAGAACCGCGGCTACGCCCTCGCCGACAATCCGGACTTCGCGGTCGCGTACTACGCGAGCACGAAGCAGAAGCTGGACGTCACGTACTGGGACTACGGATACCCGTTCTACCCAAGGTGGTGGGGTGGATGGGGCCCCGGCTGGGGTCCCTACGATTCCACGGTTACGCAATACACCCAGGGGACCGTCATCGTGGACGTGATCGATCCCGAGACCAAGGAGCTCCTCTGGCGCGGACGTGGAGTCGCCACGGTCTCGGACGACGAGGCGAGTTACGAGCAGGACCTCTGGAAGACGGTCACGGCGATCCTGGACAAGTTCCCGCAAGCGCGACAGGGCTCGTGAACGAATGGCTCCAAGCCGGGATCGCGATCAGGACCGCATGCATCAGCGCAGGGACCGCCTCTCCGCCAGGGCGGCGGCAAGATATTGTCGCGCCTCATAGAGATCCGATCGCTCGAGCGCCTCGCGCGCCGCGTCCACGTCGATGCGCGTGCGCCCGGAGAGCGCTGCCTCGGCGCGGCTCAGCTCATCGTCCACGCCGTCCGAGTCGCCGGTCGCGAGCAGCGCCTCCGCCTGCCGCAGGGTCCCTAGCGCCTGCACGGTCGCGGCATGCTGCGCGGCCTCTTCCTCCGCCTCGTTCTCGCGCCGCAACTCTTCGCCGGCCGCTTGCCGCCGCGCCGAGGCGAGCTGCTCGTCGATGTGCGCGAGCCGCGCGTTCTCCTGGCGTGATTGCCTGACCAGTTGCTGGAGAGCGGCCAGCTGGTCGTCGGAGGGCGGCAGCCTCTTCGCGGCCGGGAGCGCCGCCGCCTCGGGCGCGTCGGAGCTCACCGGCTCCGAGCGCGGCAACGGCGTTCCGCCCGGCGGCTGCGGCGACCCGTGGTCTGCGAGTGGTCCGGGCAAGGCGCTCGGCGCCGGCCCCAGGCTGCTGCCTGACGAAGCCGCCGCCGGCCCGGCACTCGAATGCCCCCTGAGGTCTTGTTCTCGCGACGCATTGGTGAGCACGACCACGACCGCCATCAGCGCGGCCAACGTTCCAGCAAGCGCGATTTTCATGCCTGGACGGTTACCGAGGGCGATCCGGCGATGCCGCCGGGATCGGCCGAGCGGTCAGATCCCGGCGCCGAGACGCGTCGGACCGCCGACGGGTGCCGCGTTTTTGGAAAGTGGCGACGCCGTGCCGCTGCTACGGCAGCACGAATCCAGGGAAGAACCGCGGCTGCAGCCGGACGGCATCGGGCACCGGGAACGGGAACCCGACTACCACCGCGCGGCCCTGCACCTGGTTCTGCGCCGTGCAGTTGGCCGTGCACAATTTCGCCGCGGGGGCGATCTCGGTCGCGTCCTCTCCCATCACCTGACCCATCCGCCCGCCGCTCGCCACGCTCCACTGCGAAACACCGCCGCAGTGGCTGACGGACCCGGGGTGGAACGGGTTCGGAATGCTGTTGGCGCAGTCGGTGACGATCCGGGTCGCGGCCTGCGGGCTGTCGCGACCGATGAACTTGTCGGAGAAATCGTTGGCAAAGTTGACCCGCGCGGTCACCGTCACCGTGCCGTCCGGGTTGGCTCCCTTGCAGGCCACCAGCGTTCCGTCAGGCAGGACGCCGGAGCAGGGAATGTTCTCGCCGAACCGATCGCGGACGTTCGGGTTGTCGAAGTAGAAGACATCGTCCCCGAGCACGTGCGTGATCACCGTCGCCGTCCCGTCGGCGCGGGCCGGTTCCATCTGGAAGACGCCGCCGTTGGCGCAGTCCTTCACCTGGATCTTCATGGAAAGGCCCGGGCCCGTGCGCGAGACGACGAGCGACTCGCGGGAGCTTTCCACCGAGACGTCGCCCGTCAATGCCAGCCCTCGATGATCAGGAATCTTGCTGGCGAAAACGATCGTCGGCATCTCCCCGGTGATGTCGAGGGGGTTCGGCGCTCCCGTGAGCGTCCAGTCCCGCACCCCGAAGCTGGCCGAGTCGACTGTGAACACGACGTACTTCCCCTTCACCAGGAAGCTGCTCCCCACCGTTCCGGCCGGAACCGTGGTCTTCTGGCTGCCGGAAACACCCAGCACCGAGAACCCACCGCCGTCACACCCGGCGGACGAGGCGGCAGAAGCCGCCTGCGGCGTCAAAAAGAACGACAACGCGCCCCACGCCCCCGCTGCGACTGCGTACCCGACCACTCGCTTGCTCATCCGTAGCCTCCAGGGTTTGCCCCACGCGCATGAGACATCGGCGAGCCGGCCGGCGGGACAACTTTCTTCGTGACGATGCGGAGTCCCGCGCTGGGGTTCCCAGCTGGGACGGCGGCGGCAGGGGCCGTGATCAGCGCGCTGTGCCGTCCACGACCCCGATCGTCGCCATCATGCCTTTGTCCTCGTGTTCGAGGATGTGGCAGTGGAACACGAAACGGCCGAGCTTCGGTCCGTCGAACCTGATCATCACGAACACGCGCGCCCCGGGCGGCAGTGGGTAGTTGTCGTGCAGCACGTTCCGGTTGATCGGCGGGGCCAGCCCTCGATCGCCGAGACACTGGGCGGCCGACGTCCGCCCGCCCGCCGAGAAATCCGCGTCGAGGACGACGAACTTGCTCTGGTGGATGTGGAAGTTGTGGCACTCGTCGCTGTCGTTGACGAGCAGCCAATACTCTCGCGCGCCATAGGCAGTCGTCACGTTCGGATCGCCGTCCATCTTGAACGCAGGGTAGAACCTTGCGAACCCGACGGGATTTGCCTGCTCGCCAGCGGCGGCCCTCCAGCATGGATCTTCGAGCGAGATCGAGGCGATCGCGGACGGCTGCTTCTCCGGCCGTTCGACGCGACCCTCGGCGAGGAGATCGCCGACGGCGATGGATCTTCCCGCCTGGTCCAGCATCCGGAAGTTCTCCACGTGGATGCCGAACAGCTCGCCCCCGTGCTCGCCGAAGTCCCGATTGTTGAACCGGATCAGCCGTACCAGGTTGGAATCGACCCTGAACTCGGCGGGACCCGCCTGGTAGCGGCGGTCATCGCAGGCCGCCGACCCCACAGACGGCGGCGGCGCGACCCTGCCAGCGGGCGCTGGAGGGGAGGGTGGCGTCTCGGGGCTGACGGCTGCGGGGCTCGGTACCCGAGGCGCCGGCGCCGGAACCGATCGGGTCGCCGCGCTCGAAGGTCCCGGCGCCGCCTCGAACACGACGGACGCCAGATCGACGGAAGGCCACTGGTCGCCGCTGTCGGCATCGATGCCGGTCGCGACTCCTGCCGTTCGCAGGCGAGCCTCTACCCTCTCCGAGGGATCGACGCAGTCGCGGAGGGCGTCCGTGCTCGACGCGCCGGTCTGGTCGCAGCGCTGCACGAGGACCTCCACGCGGGCGCTGGGCATGAGCACGATCTCGGTGTGCCTCCGCCTCGTCCAATCGGGCGGGAAGGCCGCTCCGTCGAGCGCCCGCACCTCGAACGCGAGACGCCTCGGGTTGCGCTCGAGGGTCTCCAGGTGGAGGCGATAGGTCACGTCGGCGCCGATGTTGGCGAGGTGCCACACCTCCGCCTGCCCGGCCTTGACCGTGATGCGGGGATGGACCTGGCCGGACACGGTGAAGATCCACCGCTCGTCGGGACGCTGCTTGTGCCAGCACTGGCCAGGCGCGGCCACTCCCTCGACATACGCCAGCTCGCCGTTGCCGGAACCGCTCACCACCAGCTTCCCGCAACGATTCTTTCGCGCATCGGTCTGGTCGCCAAAAGCCTCATTCGCGGATCGATCGCGCGGATCGGGTCGCAGAGGGAACTCGATCAGCCGGAACCTCGGCTTGCCCGGGCCGCCCGGACGATCCTTCAGCTTCGAAACCTGGACGTCCTTGAAAGCCAGGTATCTGACCTTGAGCAGGTTACCGGCAGCATCCGCCCGGCGCTCGGCCTCCAGCTCCCCGCGTTGTGCTTCCTGATCCCGGCACGCAGCCAGTCCCGCAGCGTCGGGAGAAGCGGTGATGCGACACTTGATGTAGGTGGTGTCCCAGAAGTTGCCGATCCACAGCAGCCCGGAGAGGCCATTCGATACCTGCCCTTCCGACAAGCCGTGCGGGTGCGGGTGGAACCAGTACATCCCGCTCGGATGGTCGGGGGCGATCACGTAGCTGTAGCGGATCTCGCCGTTCTCGAAGCGCACGAAGCCCGCTCCGGGATCCAGCGAACAGGGATCTCCCGGCGGATCCGCGCGGCCCCGCGTCTGAGGGGCGTGTGGGTGGCCGGCCGTGCCGCTGCCTGAAGTGGACGCCAGCACGAAGATGCAATCGCCGTAGACGCGACCCGCGCCTCCGAGTCCCGCCCCCTTCGGTGAGACGAGCAGGCCGTGCGTGTGCAGGTTCGATTCGGTCGGCTGGCTCTTCCCCGCGACGTCCGTCGTCTGCAATTCGTTGCGGTACAGGATCCGCAGCGTGCTCCCGCGGTCGACGGAGATGACCGGCGGCATCAGCCCCATGGTCGTCGGCCCGGAGCCCTCGCGCGGGAACGCGGTACCCCGGCGCACCTCGTAGCCGTAGACCTGCTCTACATCGCCCAGCCCCCGAATGGACGCCGTACCCTGTCGCGCCCGCATGGTCAGGTCGCCTCCGGGCGCTCGGACCTCGATGACGGGCGGGTTCTTGAACTCGTCCGCGCTGCCGGGCGTGGCTGCCAGAATGCACGCCGCGCTCAGCAGGAGAAAGCCGGGCCGCATAGGGACCTCCGGATCCTCTCAGTATAGTCCGCTGCCAACCCGCGGGCGAGGGGCGAAGGTGATCGGATTCCAGACACCATGTCAGTCCGCCGCGCGATCGCTCAACCTTGCTGCGACGTATTCGGCTTGCGTTCAAACCGGCGTGCCGCAGGGGGACGGAGGTTGGCGCGACGCTTGCAAACCGTGACGACGTCCTACAACTCTCGACGGAGGAAGAACCATGCGTTCTCTCGCCCGGCTCCTTCGAGCTGACGAACAGTCTCCCATGAGGGCCCAGAACAGACCGACCCTCCCGTACCGCTCGTCGTTCGGCGTGATCCTGGCTCTCTCCCTCGCGGGCGCCGTCCAGCACCAGCACGACCATGCCGGTGGCACCGATGGGTTCCAGACGATGATCGCCGACTCGGTCGCCCGCATGCACGCGGAGATGGAGGTGCCCTTCACCGGCGACGCAGACAAGGACTTCGCCCGGATGATGATCCCCCACCACCAGGGAGCCATCGACATGGCGATGGCCGAGCTACGGTACGGCAAGGACAAGCGGTTGAAGCGGCTCGCCCAGGAGATCATCGTCGAGCAGCAACAGGAGATCGCGGTCATGCACCTCGCGCTCGGCGATCCCCTGCCGCCGGGCAGCCCGGCGCCGACGCAGATCAATCCCGAAGCTCCCGAGGAGAAGTGACATGGCCCGCCCGCTTGCCATCCTCTTCGCGGTCACGTTGCTCGCTGGTCAGGCGATCGCCGGCCAGGCGCCTTCCGCCGCGACGGCGCCCGACGTCCCGATCAGCTCCCGCGACCGCGTGTACGCCGCCGAGCAGTTCTCCAACACGGTCTCCGTGATCGACCCGGCTGCAAACAAGTTGCTGGGCGTGATCAGGCTCGGCGACCCGCAGCCGGCGAACCTGTCCCCCCTCTACCGCGGCCAGCTGCTGGTCCACGGCCTCGGTTTCTCGCCCGACCGCCGCACGCTCGTGGTGATCTCGATCGGCTCCAATTCGGCCACGTTCATCGATACGGCGACCAACGCCGTGAAGCACGTCACGTACGTCGGGCGCTCGCCGCACGAGGCGTTCTTCACGCCCGACGGCAAGGAGGTGTGGATCACGGTGCGGGGCGAGGACTACGTCGCGGTACTCGACGGCAAGACGTTCCGGGAAAAGGCGCGCATCAAGCTGCCCAACGGACCCGGAATGACGATCTTCTCGCCGGACGGCAAATATGGCTACGTCTGCTCGAGCTTCACGCCGGAAACCGACGTGGTATCAGTCGCCGATCACAAGATCGTCGGCAAGGTGAAGCAAGAGTCTCCCTTTTGCCCGAACATCGCCGCGACGCCGGAGGGAGATCAGGTCTGGCTGACCCTGAAGGACGTGGGAAAGGTGATGGTGTTCTCCGCAAGGCCGCCGTTCAACGTTCTCAAGGTGCTCGACACGGGTCCGATCACCAACCACGTCAACATCGTCCGCAATGCCCATGGCCGCTTTGCGTACATCACCGTCGGCGGGTTGAACGAAGTCCTCGCATTCCGGACGGACAACTTCGAGCAGGTGGCGCGGATCCCGGTCGGTGACCTGCCGCATGGGAT
>Ga0209283_10000959_pt1 | contig 15085 bp, 14 predicted proteins | sample CZO8metaG_2_FD_188354 | JGI IMG/M metagenome (GOLD analysis project Ga0209283, IMG submission 188354) | Vadose zone soil microbial communities from the Eel River Critical Zone Observatory, Northern California, USA - CZOApr15con2H1.8 metaG... | ecosystem: Environmental > Terrestrial > Soil >...
TAGGGGGATGCGCTCTGAAGCGCATGCCCCCTATTCGAACTGGCGCGCCCGGAGGGAGTCGAACCCCCACTCACTGGGTTCGAAGCCCAGCGCTTTATCCATTAAGCTACGGGCGCACGGCCTGATTATACTGCGGGTGGTGCGGACCAGACGGGAAGACCTATTGGGCGCGCTTCTTGCGAGTTGTCTTCTTCCCGGAGGACAACAAGCGGGCGAGCAGCCGTGTGGAGCGACCGCTGACGCGCATCCCGTACCGGGCTTTGCGGCGGTGCCGTTCGCGGCTGGCCGCGTGGCGATCCGGTTGACGCTCCCGCCTGAGACCCGAGGCGCTCACGCCGCCGGGTAGCCGACCTGGCCGAGCTGCAGCCTGATCTTCTGTTCAGTGACCAACGCGGGGTCGAATTCAACCTTTACTTCCTTGGTGACCTCGCTCGCCCCCACGGTCGTTACGCCCGGGAGTTTCCCCACCGCGGTCGTGACCGTGTGCACGCACCCAGTACAGTGAATCCGGGGAACCTTCAATGTGACCTGCATCTGCCTACCTCCCCTCTGCTGCAGCCATCTGCAGCGGCGCAAACCAGCGCAGTCGCAGACTGTTTGTGACAACGGTGACCGAACTCGACGCCATCGCGAGTGCGGCTAGCATCGGGTTCAACAGGATCCCGAACACCGGATAGAGTGCACCTGCGGCCAGCGGGATCAATACCACGTTGTACGCAAACGCCCAAAAGAGATTCTGCCGAATCGTCTGCATCGTCTTCTGCGACAGAGTGATCGCCGTCAGAATTCCCCGGAGGTCCGCGCCCACCAGCACGATGCCGGCCGACTCCATGGCGACATCAGTCCCCGCCCCAATCGCCATCCCCAGATCGGCCTCCGCCAACGCGGGGGCATCGTTGACGCCGTCACCCACCACCGCGACACGCCGACCCGCGGCGCGGAGTTTTCTGACCTCGTCAGCTTTGTCCTGGGGTAGGATCCCTGCACGGAAGTGTTCGATGCCGACCTGCGCGGCGATCGCTTGGGCAGTCACCACATTGTCGCCGGTCAGCATTATCACGTCTAGCCCTTTTCCCCGTAATGCCTGGACGACTTCGCGCGAGTGAGGTTTCAGGGTATCCGCAACGGCCACAATCCCTGCGACGGAGCCGTCCACAACCACGAACATGGGCGTCTTGCCTGCGCGAGCAAAACTCTGGCCGGTTTCTTTGGCGCCGTCCAACGACACGCCACGAGATTCCAGGAGCGTCGGGTTCCCCACAACGACCGTTTGGGATCCGAGTTTGGCGACAATCCCCTGCCCCGGGATCGCCTCGAACTCCTCCGGCCGAAGGAGCGCCAAGCTTTGATCGTGGGCGTGGCGGACCATCGCCTCGCCCAGCGGGTGCTCCGACCCCCACTCCGCTGATGCAGCAAGCCGCAGGACGGCTCTCGCGTCGAAGCCGTTAACCGGCACAACATCCGTTACAGATGGTGCGCCCCGGGTGAGCGTTCCAGTCTTGTCCAGCACGATTGTGTCAACACGATGTGCCGTCTCCAGGGCCTCCCCACTCTTGATGAGCACACCCAGCTCCGCCCCCCGACCCGTTCCGACCATGACGGCCGTCGGCGTAGCCAGGCCCAGAGCACACGGACACGCAATGATCAGCACGGCCACAAACGTCACGAGGGCGTATGTCAGCGAAGGAGCCGGACCAAACACCGCCCAGAACACGAACGTGAGCGTGGCGACGAGCATCACGGTCGGGACAAAGTAACTCGCAACGCGGTCGGCAAGACGTTGGATCGGCGCCTTGGACCCCTGCGCTTCCTGCACCAGGCGCACGATCTGTGCCAGCATCGTATCCTTGCCGACTTTCGCGGCCGCCATGGTGAACGCGCCCGTCTTGTTCAGCGTGGCCCCGATTACAGGATCTCCCGGACCCTTATCTACGGGGAGAGATTCTCCGGTCAGCATGGATTCGTCTAAAGTCGACCGGCCATCTTTAATGAAACCATCAACTGGCACTTTCTCTCCGGGCCGCACGACTATCAGGTCACCCACCTCCACGTCGTCGACTGGAACGTCGACCTCGCGACCGTCGCGGCGGACCCGTGCGGTCCTTGCTTGCAGCCCGACTAACCTCCGGATAGCTTCAGAGGTTTCGCCCTTCGCCCGTGCCTCAAAGAAACGCCCAAGGAGAATCAAGACCATAATGATGGCCGAGGTTTCGTAGTAAACGTGCGGCTGCAATCCGCCTGCGCGCACGACTTGCGGGGCAAACGTGCCGACAACGCTGTACCCGTAGGCGGCGGTCGTTCCCACCGCGATCAGCGTGTTCATGTCGGTGGTACGCCGGCGGGCCATCGCCCAGGCCCCCCGGTAGAACTGCCAGCCGACCCAGAACTGGATAGGGGTCGCAAGGAGCCACTGTACCTTCCAGTCCATTAGGACCTCAGGCGTCCAGATCCCGCGCACGCCCATGTGCGCCAAGCTTCCCCAAACGATGGGAAGGCTTAGGAGGACTCCGACGATGAACTTGCGGCGCAGCACGGCGAGGTCGCGTGTGCGCGCCTGCCGTTCAGAATCGTCAGTGGCGTTCTTTTCCACGTCCAGGTCATAGCCGGCCTCGCGCACGGCTTGGCGCAGATCGACGACGGAGGTGGTAGCAATCATCTCCACGGTTGCCCGTTCCGTCGCTAGGTTCACGGAGGCGCGCAGCACACCGTCGACCCCGTTCAAAGCGAGCTCGACATTCTGCACACACGAGGCACACGACATACCCCGAACTGGCGACTGGATCGTTTGCACCGGCACGTCGTATCCGAGCGAGCGCACGACGTTAACAAACCGGGGGAAATCCACCTTCACCGAGTCGAAGGTCACATGAGCACGGCCGGAGGCGAAGTTGACCGCGACGGCACTCACGCCTTCCGTCTTGCGTAGGCCGCCTTCCACCTTGGCCACGCAACTGGCGCAGCTCATTCCCTCTACCGGCAACTCGACTCGCTTCACGGGCATCTGTTTACGCCTCTGGCGCAGACGCGGGCCCGCCCGATGGCCGCCACCGTATTACGCGCTGAATACTGCGCGGGACGAAAGGACCTCATTACAGGCGCCCCGACATGCTGAAGACATCCAGCACTTCGCGGATCGTTCGCTCGCGTTCGGCGCGGTCTGAGGACCGGATCGCGGTGCTGGCGCAGGTCTCTAGGTGATCTTCCAGGAGCAGGGCGTTTGCCTTCTCCAAGGCGCGCTGGATCGCGAGGGTCTGTTTGATAATGTCAATACAGTACGCCCCCTCTTCGACCATCCGCACGACGCCACGCACGTGCCCTTCGACACTGCGCAGCCGCGCGGCGGCCTGGGCTCGGACGGCGGGAGTTCCGTGACTGCGGTGGGCACTCGAAATGGCCATGTGGTCGGCTCCTCCGGATACCTCCCCTCCCCTATGGGGGAGGGGGCTGTCTCCACTGTAGTGGGCGAATAGCGTGCTTACAAGGGGTGCCGAATGTTGGGGCTGCGGAAAAACGGGACTGCGTTAGGAGCAAGGAAACCAGACGCGGTGATCGCGCCGAGTGAAGATATCCATTTGCATCCAAAAGACGGCGCGGTCTGACGGACTAAGTGCGGGGGATTTTCCTTTAACTCTGCGCTTACAAAACGGTTAGCGGCTGCCGCCGAGTGACCCCTAGGATCTCTCGGCTGCCACAGCCGCCAACATCCCCGCTCGCGAGAATCACCGGCCTTGCACCGGGTGCGGGTCCAGTGAGCTTTCAAAAGCACCCCGTGTTGCCAGCCCTCTTTGAGGCGGGCCACAACCGTACCATGCCCCATGCAGGACGTCAAGATAGAGCCCATGGAAGATCACAGGGTCTATGGACGTTGGACCGGGGTAAGGCAGCAGTATGTTGCGTCTCGCGCGATGGAGTACACTTGTTCTCGTGGTGGTCATCGCGCTGGAGTGGCCGGCCAGTGCGATGCCTCCGCTCCAGACGCAAGCCCTCCCGACCGACCATCTTCACCAGTTCTTAGAGGCAGTCACCGTCCGGATTGATATCGACTTGCCGGATCGCCGTGGGATCTGCACCGGCTGGGTCGGGTGGACCGAACCGGAACGCAGCGCCGTGTATACGGCCGCGCACTGCTACCAACCCGACGGCAAGTACCGAGCGACCATCGGAGGCCGGGACTCACTCTCCGCGAGCGGTGTCACGAAGTGGGACGCGCCCGATCTCATGGTCCTGTGGATCGCCCGAGGAAACCTCCCCATCCTGTGGTCCTGGAAACCCCTCCCGACTACCCCGTTTCGGGCGCTGTACATGCTTTACGAATCCGGCAGCGGTAGCCACCTAGTGGAAGTCGACATCCCGCGGATTTACAGGGAGATCCGGTTCAAGAACGACCCTGCCTCCGTCGCCCTCCCTCTGACCAGCCACCCAGGAACAAGCGGCGCGCCTATCATCGACGCGGCCGACGGAGCCCTCGTCGGCATGGTAGTGGGCTTCCTCGAGAACCGGCCCGACATCTCCGCCGTCATCCCCGCTCAAACCATCTACAAAACGCTGGTTGGCCCACCTCCCTAAGAACCGACCGTTAAACGCCACTCCGACCCATCCCGGTGAGCCCCTGGCCGGACCTGCGGTGTTTTTGTCGGAAAGGTCTTGATTTGAACCCCTGCCCTGCGGACAATAGGAGGAGTTAGCACTTGCATGCCGCGAGTGCTAATCCCGGCGCACCCAGGTCACAGAGGACGCGGGGAACTCACATTCCATTACGGGGAGGGGTTGTCTGATGCCAGCGAAGTTGCTCTTATACGATGAAGAAGCGCGGCGAGCGCTCGAGCGGGGCGTAGAGAAAGTAGCCAGCGCGGTGCGCGTCACCTTGGGGCCTAAGGGGCGCAATGTCGTCTTGGAGAGGAAGTGGGGGTCGCCGACCATTACAAAAGACGGCGTCACCGTCGCCAAAGAAATCGAACTCGAGGACCCCATGGAGAACATGGGGGCCCAGTTGGTCAAAGAAGTGGCCAGCAAGACCAACGACGCCGCGGGCGACGGCACCACCACCGCGACGGTTCTGGCCTGGGCGATCGTGCGGGATGGTCTGCGGAACGTCGCGGCCGGCAGCAATCCAATGGCGCTCAAGCGCGGGATCGACCGGGCGGTGGATGCGGTGGTCGAGGGCTTGAAGAAAGCCTCCATCACGCTCGAAGGCAAGCAGGACATCGGCCACGTCGCCGGCATTGCGGCCAACGACCCGGATGTCGGCGAGATCATTGCGGACGCCATGGAGAAGGTGGGCAAAGACGGGGTCATCACGATTGAGGAAGGCAAGGGCATTGAGACGACGGTCGAGGTCGTGGAGGGCATGCAGTTCGACCGCGGCTACATCTCCCCGTACTTCATCACCGACCCCGACAAGATGGAGTGCATGGTGGAGGATCCTTACATCCTCCTCACCGAGAAGAAGATCAGCGCGGCGCGCGACATCGTGCCGCTCATGGAGAAGGTCATCCGATTTGGCAAACCGCTGGTCGTCGTCGCCGAAGATGTGGAGGGGGAAGCTCTCGCGACCCTCGTCGTGAACAAGCTCCGCGGCGTGCTCCACAGCGTCGCCGTGAAGGCGCCCGGGTACGGCGACCGCCGCAAGGCGATGCTGCAGGACATGGCGGTGCTGACCGGCGGCAAGGTGATCTCCGACGACATCGGCATCAAGCTCGAATCCGTCGAGACGGACATGCTCGGCCGCGCGGAAAAGATCAAGTCCGACAAAGATAATACGACGATCATTGGCGGCAAGGGCCCGCGTAAAGAAATCCAGGGACGCATCGCCCAGATCAAGAAGGAGATCGAAGACACCACCAGCGACTATGACCGCGAGAAGCTGCAAGAACGCCTGGCTAAACTCGCCGGCGGTGTCGCTGAGATCAAGGTCGGGGCGGCCACCGAAACGGAGATGAAAGAGAAGAAGCACCGGTTCGAGGATGCGCTGAACGCGACCAAGGCCGCAGTCGAAGAGGGCGTCGTGCCCGGCGGCGGGACAGCCTACATCCGGGCGCTGTCGGTCCTGGACAAGGTGGAAGCCGAAGGCGATGAGGCGATCGGTGTCACCCTCGTGCGCCGCGCCCTGGAGGAACCCGCGCGGCAGCTGGCGGCCAACGCTGGCGTGGAGGGCAGCCTGATCGTCGAGCGGCTGAAGCGAGAAACCGGACGCACCGGCTACGACGTGGCTAAGGGGGAGTTTACGGACATGATCAAGGCCGGCATCGTCGACCCCACCAAGGTCACACGGCTGGGGCTACAGAACGCCGCATCCGTGGCCGGACTGCTCCTCACTACCGAGGCGGTCGTGGTCGAAAAGCGAGAGAAGAAGAAGTCGGCCCCGCCCATGCCCGGTGGTGGCGGTGGGATGCCTGACGAGGACTTCTAAGAGCAGACAGCACACGAGCCGCCGGTCAACGCTGACCGGCGGCTCGACTATTTGTGCTGACTTAATGCAAGGTGAAGTCGGTTAGTGCTTAGCTTCCTTGGCCATCTTCAGGATGTCCTCGCGGGAGATCATGTTGCCATGCGCTGACTTCGAATGATCTTGCGCCTTGCGAACCATCTCGTCGTCTGAATCGGCATGGACGACGTACCCACACGCACATGTCAGGTGCTTATGCATCGGTTGACCTCCAAACGTGCCAATGTTTGCCTTTATCTAATTCTATACCCAGCTCCCGGCCGGATTCCCTGTCCGGAGCCCACCTACCCCGTCACTGCGCCCAGCGACGCCGAGGAGACCAATTGCGCGTACTTGGCCATCGCGCCCGACGGGTAGCGCGGCGGCGGAGGCATCCACTGGGCCATACGATCCCGCACCTCCGCTTCGCTAATGACGACATCTAACTGACGGCGAGGTACATCGATGACAAGGGTGTCGCCATTCCGGACGGCCGCGATCGGTCCTCCCCTGGCCGCCTCGGGTGCCACGTGGGCCACCATCAAGCCATGCGTCGCCCCCGAGAATCGGCCGTCGGTGACCAGCGCCACAGAATCGCCTAAGCCGGCGCCGACGAGCGCCCCGGTCACCGCGAGCATCTCGCGCATGCCGGGTCCGCCCATCGGACCCTCATACCGAATCACCACGACGTCGCCCGCTTTGATGGACCCGCGTCGCAGCGCAGCAAACGCTTCCTCTTCGCTGTCGAATACGCGCGCCGGCCCGCGGTGCTGGAGGCGCTGATGACCGGCGAGTTTGACCACACAACCATCTGGGGCCAAGTTGCCGCGAAGGATCGCGATCCCCCCCGACGCCTTGAGGGGAGACGCGAGCGGACGGACGACTTGTTGCCCTGCCGTCTCTCGTGCCTGCTGCGCCTCTTCACCTAACGTGCGGCCTGTTACAGTGAGGGCGCCGCCATGCAGCAACCCCGCCTGGAGCAGGCGCTGGGCAAATAATCGCATGCCACCCGCGCGGTAGAGATCTGCGGCCACGAACCGCCCCCCTGGCTTGAGATCGGCCAGCACGGGCGTGCGGGCACTGATGCGATCAAAGTCATCGAGCGAGAGCGCCACCCCGGCCTCGCGCGCCACAGCCAGCAAGTGCAACACCGCATTGGTGGATCCCCCGGAGGCAGCTACGGCGGCGATGGCGTTCTCCAACGACTCACGCGTGATGATCTGCCGCGGATGCAGATCGCGGCGTATCACATCCATCATCAGACGGCCCGCGGCTTCTGCCACCGACGCCTTGCGCGGATCCACCGCTGGCACTTCGGCGGCCCCCATCGGCGAGATGCCCATAAGTTCAAAAGCCATTGCCATTGTGTTGGCCGTGAACTGCCCCCCGCACGCTCCTGGCCCCGGACATGCGACGGCCTCCAATTGCGATAAGCGTTCCTCCGACATTTTCCCGGCATAGTAGGAGCCGACTGCTTCAAACACGTCCTGGATAGTTACATCGTGGCCTTCGAACGTACCGGGAAGGATAGATCCCCCATATAACATCAGCGAGGGGAGATCAAGACGTGCCAGCGCCATTACGGTGCCGGGGATCGTCTTGTCACACCCGGAGATGGCCACAAGTGCATCGAGCTGATACCCCCGCGCCACGAGTTCGATGGAATCGGCAATGATCTCGCGGCTAATCAGCGAGGTCCGCATGCCTTCCGTGCCCATGGAGATGCCGTCGGAAATGGCGATCGTATTGAACTCGACCGGCGTGCCGCCCGCTGCGCGCACGCCGGCTTTGACCTGCTCGGCGACGCCTCGGAGGTGATAGTTGCATGGCATCAACTCAATCCATGTGTTCGCAATGCCGACCAGCGGCTTGTGGAAGTCTTCGTTGGTAAAACCGATAGCTCGAAGCATCGCGCGGGCTGGCGCCCGATCGGGACCGTCGACAATCCGAGCACTCCGGGGACGTGAGAGGGTGGGCACGCTTTAGGTCTCCTTGGAAAGGTGGCTTGCGCGCAGAATCGTGCTGTCGCGCGGACGCGACCATGCCATCCGCATTACTTTCTCAGCGACCCGATCGCCGACCTCCGCAGTCGACATCTGGCCGCCGAGGTCACGAGGCCGCACACCGTCGGCAAGTGCCTGCTCAACAGCCATCTCGATCGCGCGGGCGGCCTCCACTTGCCCGAGCGAGTGGCGTAGCAGCAAAGCGACGCTCAGAATCGCGCCCACAGGATTGGCCACGCCCTTGCCGGCGAGAGTGGGGGCAGAACCATGCACCGGCTCGTACAGAAAAGGCGGGCGGTCGCCAAGACTGGCCGAGGGCAACATCCCGATCGACCCCGTGATGGCGCCGGCTTCGTCGCTCAGAATGTCGCCGAACATGTTCTCCGTGACGATGACATCAAACTGTCCTGGGGCCAGTACCAGCTGCAAGGCGCACGTGTCGACGAGCATGTGCTCGACCGTCACGTCCGGGAACTCGCGAGCGACACCATCCACCGTCTCGCGCCATAGCCGCGAGGTCTCCAAGACGTTGGCTTTATCGACCGAGGTCACCTTTCCCCGCCGCTGCCGGGCCAGGGTGCACGCCACACCCGCCACGCGGGCGATTTCTCGCGCTGTGTATCGCATCGTGTCGACGGCGCCGTCGGTGGTGCGACCACGGGGCTGGCCAAAGTACACCCCGCCGATCAGCTCGCGAACGATGAGGAGATCGGTCAGAGCGGCGATCTCCGCGCGCAGGGGCGAGAGCTCGGCCAGTACCGGTAGGACCCGCACGGGCCGCAAATTGGCAAAGACCCCGAGAGCGCGGCGCAGTTGGAGAAGCCCAGCTTCCGGCCGGGCTGACCCCGGGAGGTGATCCCACGCCGGTCCGCCGACGGCGCCCAGGAGAACCGCATCGGCGGCCTGACACCCCCGGAGAGTTTCCTCAGGGAACGGCACACCGCGCGCATCGATGGCGGCGCCCCCAATCGGGAGTTCCGTAAACGCGACCGAAAACCCAGAGATCTGGGCGGCGGCCTGCAAGACCTTAACGGATTCGCGGATAACCTCGGGGCCTATCCCGTCGCCCGGAAGGAGAGCGATGGGAATTTCACCGGGCACGGCTGTCGAACGACTCCTGGATGCGCTCGATCACCCACTCGGTGTCTTGGGCCTCCGCCCCCGCGGGGCGCTCGCGCTGACTATTGGTATCCGTCAGATCCTTGAACAACGCCTCCAGAGGCTCCTGCCCTGCGGGTTCCATCCCAGTCTCCTCCTCGATCACGTCCGCTTGCGCGCCAGCTCTGCGCGCACGTATCCCACCAAACCACCTGAGGCGAGTAGCCGCTGCATGAACTCCGGCACCGGCGTTCCCGCGTAGACCTCGCCTCGAGTCACGTTGGTCACCTGCCCGGTCGCCAGATCGACCTCCAGAGCGTCGCCCTCAGAAGTGTGCCCGTGGGCGTCCTCGCACTCGACGATCGGCAGACCGACATTAAACGCGTTGCGATAGAAGATACGCGCGAACGAGCGGGCGACCATACACGAGACGCCCAGACCCTTGATGGCCAGGGGCGCGTGCTCGCGCGAACTCCCCTGCCCAAAGTTCTCACCTGCAACGAGAATGTCTCCAGGCTGCACCCGTTGGCGCAGCGTGGGATCCAGATCCTCAAACACGTACCGCGCCAGTTCCGCCGGGTCGGAGGTAAGCAGGTAGCGCGCCGGGATAATGACGTCGGTGTCGATATGGTGTCCCAGGATGTGCGCCTGCCCGCGGATCGCCATCGAATCTGCCTTAGGCCGGAACCATGTCGCCGACGACCTCGTCGGGATGCACAAGCTTCCCCGCGACGGCCGTGGCGGCCGCCACCGCAGCATTGCTCAAGTACACTTTGCTGCCCCGGTGGCCCATCCGCCCCACGAAATTGCGGCTGCTCGTGGAGACACACACCTCGCCCTCGGCCAGCACCCCCATGTGTCCGCCGATGCACGGGCCGCAGGTCGAGGTGCTAATCGCGGCCCCGGCGTCCAGGAAGATCTGCACCAGTCCTTCCTCGAGCGCCTGACGATAAATCGCGGGCGTCGCGGGGATGACCAACAGCCGCGTTTGCGGATGGACCGTCCTTCCGGCGAGTACTTTGGCTGCATCCCGCAGGTCTTCGATGCGGCCGTTGGTGCAGGTACCGATGAAACACTGATCGACCTTCACGCCGGCAGCCTCACGCACGGGTATCACGTTACCTGGCGAGGAAGGCACAGAGACGACCGGCTCGATGGATGACACATCGTATGTGCGCACGTCGGCATAGCGGGCGTCGGCGTCGCTCCGGACGACTGTAAACGGTCTGCGCGCCCGAGGGGTGACCCACGCGAGCGTCACGTCATCGGGCTCCATGACGCCGTTTTTCGCGCCCGCTTCCACGGCCATGTTGGTGATAGAGAAGCGCTCGTCCATCGTCAGCTGCTTCAGCGCGTCGCCTGAAAACTCCATGGCCCCATACCGCGCCCCGTCCACCCCGATGTCCCCGATGACTTTGAGGATCAGGTCTTTGCCTGTCACCCACCGTCGCATCGTCCCGGTGAAAACAAATTTCATCGATTCCGGCACCCGCAACCATAACCGGCCCAGGGCCATCGCCGCAGCAAGGTCGGAGGACCCCACACCGGTGGCAAACGCCCCCAGGGCGCCGTGATTGCACGTGTGAGAGTCGGCCCCGACGAACACCTCGCCCGGGGCGACGAAGCCCAGCTCCGCGAGCAGCACGTGTGCGATGCCAGAACGGCCGATGTCGTAGAAGTGAGGCAAGTGGTGTGCACTGACAAACTCGCGCGTGATCTTGCACTGCTGCGCGGAGGCGATGTCCTTGTTGGGCACGTAGTGGTCGAATACGAACGCGACTCGGTCGGGATCGAAGACGTTCTCCACGCCCATCTTCTCGAACTCCTTGATGGCCATCGGAGCGGTAATGTCATTCGCAAAGAGAAAGTCGACGTGGCAGTCGATCAAGTCACCAGGACGGACCTCGCCCTGCCCACTGTGGGCGGCGAGAATCTTTTCGGTCAGGGTCATGCCCATCGCCTTACACCCTCCCCTCCCCTGCGCCGGCAATCGCCCGCGGGGCGGGTATCGCCGCCACCGGCGGGCGAGAAAGAATCTTGTTCACCGCCGTCAGGTACGCACGGGCGCTGGCTTCCATCACGTCGGTGCTGCTCGCGCGGCCCACGGACAGATCTCCGTCCCACCGCAGTTTGACCACCGATTCGCCTACCGCATCCGCCCCGCCCGCGGCGGCGCGGACCGTGTAGTCCACCAACTCCGGCCGGACGCCCACGGCAGAAGCAATGGCATCAAACAGCGCGTTCACGGGCCCGTCTCCGCTGGCGGTGCGCTCCTCGTCCCTCGATCCCCGAGACACAACCACGGTAGCCTCAGGGGGACGACCACTTCCCGTGGTCACCGCAAACCGCACCAACTCCCAGGTGCGCGGGAAAGTGGCGAACTGTTCTTCCACGAGCGCGATGACCTCGTCGGAGGATACGGTCTTCTTACGGTCGCAGACATCCTTGAACCGACTGAACGCCCGGTCCAGGTCCGCCGCGGCCAAGCGGATTCCCGCATCCTCTAAGACCTTCTCGAAAGCGTGCCGGCCGGAGTGCTTGCCCAACACCAACCGATTCGTTGGGAGCCCGATGGCTGCCGGCGTCATGATTTCATACGTCCGCCGATCGACGAGCACGCCATGTTGATGAATGCCGGCTTCATGAGCAAACGCGTTGGCCCCGACGACGGCCTTGTTGGGCTGCACGTCGATGCCGGTGAACGCACAGAGGAGACGGCTCGTAGCGTGGATCTGCGTCGTCGCGACCCCGGTGGTGAAGCCCATCGACTCCCGGCGAGTCGCTAGGGCCATGATGACCTCTTCTAGAGCTACATTGCCGGCCCGCTCGCCGATCCCATTGACCGTCCCCTCAACCTGCCGCGCCCCCGCCAGCACCCCGGCCAGCGTGTTGGCGGTGGCGAGGCCCAAGTCGTTGTGGCAGTGCACACTGACGGTCACCCGATCCATCCCGGGCACCCTCTCCAGCAGGGTCCGCACCAGGGCTCCGTATTCCTCGGGGAGCGCATAGCCGACGGTGTCGGGGATATTGATGATCGAAGCCCCGGCAGCAATCGCGGCCTCGAACACCCGGCAGAGGAAATCGACCTCAGATCGTGTCGCATCCTCCGCGCTGAACTCCACTTCGGGGGCAAGCGATCGCGCGGTCGTCACGGCCTGGCGGGCTGCCTCGAGCACATTGTCGGGGGTCATCCGGAGCTTGCGCGCCATGTGAATGGGCGAGGTGGCGATGAACGTGTGCACCCGCGCGCGCTCCGCGGGTCGGACCGCTTCCGCGGCGATCTCGACGTCTTTGGGGTTGGCGCGGGCGAGCGCGCAGATGACCGGGCCGCGCACGCTTGATGCGATTCGCCGGACCCCCTCGAACTCCCCGGGGGACGAGACGGGGAACCCCGCCTCGATCACGTCGACGCCCAGGCGTGCCAGCTGGCGCGCCATTTGCAGCTTTTCCTCCGGCCACATGGAGAAACCCGGCGACTGCTCCCCGTCGCGGAGGGTCGTATCGAAGATGAAGACGCGGGTAGACATCGCCGTGGTCAGGACGCGCGCACAGGCTGCTTGGGTGTTTTGCGCGACAGCCACGGCATCATCGCCCGTAGGCGCCGACCGACTTCTTCAATCCGCTGGTTCTGTTCTTGCTGACGTTGTTCTTTGAAGTTGGTACGGCCGGTCTGATTCTCGCTGATCCATTCCCGGGCGAACGTGCCGTCCTGCACTTCCCGCAGCACCCGTTTCATTTCCGCCCGCACTCGGTCGTTGATCACGCGGTGGCCGCGGCTGTAATCACCATATTCCGCTGTGTCGGACACGGAGTGGCGCATGTACGACAGCCCACCTTCATACATGAGGTCGACGATCAGCTTCATCTCATGCAAGCACTCGAAGTAGGCGATCTCCGGCTGGTACCCAGCCTCCACGAGGATATCGAACCCCGCTTTAATCAGGCTGGAGATCCCGCCGCACAGGACGGTTTGCTCGCCGAACAAGTCGGTCTCCGTTTCCTCTTTGAATGTCGTCTCGATCACGCCTGCCCGGGTGCAGCCCACCGCGCGCGCATAGGCGAGGGCGGTCTCCTTGGCGTGCCCGCTCACATCCTGGTGCACGGCCAGCAGCCCAGGGACCCCTACCCCCTCGACAAACACCTCGCGCATGCGGTGTCCCGGAGCCTTCGGAGCGATCATCACCACGTCCACCGTAGGCGGCGGGACAATTTGTTTGAAGTGGATGGTAAACCCGTGCGCAAAGAGGAGCGTATCGCCCGACCCCAGATGGGGCGCGATCTCGTTGTCGTAGATGGCCTTCTGGGTGTGGTCGGGCGTAAGCATGGCCACCAGATCGGCCTCCTTCGCCGCTTCGGCGACGGAGCTTACCCGGAATCCGTCGGCTTCGGCCTTTGCCCAGGAGGGACTACCGCGGTAGAGGCCCACCACGACGGAGACGCCTGAATCGCGCAGGTTCTGTGCGTGTGCGTGTCCCTGGCTGCCGTAGCCCACGACCGCTACCGTCTTCCCTCGCAGCGGATCTTTCACCACGTCCTTGTCGTAGTAAATGGTCGCCATGCGTTTGCCTCCCGTGCCGACATGTCTCAAACTCCTAATGTTGCCTCGCCAACGTCCCGTCTAGGTCGCCTGCGCCCCCCGCACCAGGGTCACCTGACCCGTGCGTGCGACTTCGCGGATTCCGTACTTCACCAACAGCTGCACAAACGCGTCTACTTTCTCCCCTTTGCCAGTAACCTCAAGGGTCATCGTCTTTTCCGTGAGATCCACTACATTGGCCCGGAACACGTTGGCGATTTCCATGATTTCCAATCGGGTCCCGGGTGTGACGTTGACCTTGATCAGAGCCAGCTCGCGGTCCACGGTCGGACTGCTGTCGATCGCCGTCGCGCGCAGGACCTCGACCACCTTGCGCAGCTGCTTGGCGAACTGCTCCGTGCGCTCAGGCGCCGTGTCCACGACGATGGTCATTCGGGAAATGCTCGGGTCCTCCGTCGGACCCACCGACAGACTGTGGATATTCACCCCGCGGCGGCGGATGAGCCCCGCCACCCGGACCAACACCCCGGGCGCGTTCTGCACCAGCACCGAAATGGTCGCGGCATGCGCGATCTCACTCATCCAAAATCATTTCCGCCACGGACTGGCCCGACGGGATCATCGGCAGACAATTCTCCTCGGGGTCACAGTGCACGTCGACCACGCACGGGACCCCCTCGGTGGCCAGTGCCGTCGTGAGCGCCGTCTCGACCTCGTCGGGGCGCGTGACGCGGATGCCTCGCGCGCCAAACGCCTGCGCGACGGCCGCGAAATCGGGGTTGCGCAGGATGGATGAGGACAACCGACCGCGGTAGAAGAACGTCTGCCACTGCCGTACCATCCCTAACGCGCCGTTGTTCAGAATGATGATGGGCAAGCTGAGTTCGTGCTCCACGGCCGTGCTCAGGTCTTGGAGGGTCATCTGGAACCCGCCATCACCCACGAGGGCCAGCACCTGCTTGTCCGGGCGGGCAAACTTCGCGCCCATCGCCGCCGGGAACCCGAACCCCATCGCTCCCAGCC
>Ga0209283_10000960_pt1 | contig 15084 bp, 13 predicted proteins | sample CZO8metaG_2_FD_188354 | JGI IMG/M metagenome (GOLD analysis project Ga0209283, IMG submission 188354) | Vadose zone soil microbial communities from the Eel River Critical Zone Observatory, Northern California, USA - CZOApr15con2H1.8 metaG... | ecosystem: Environmental > Terrestrial > Soil >...
TCCATGTCGGCTCGCCGAACTCCTGCACGACATACAGCCGCGTCTCCTCGAGGATTACCCCCTGCACCGGACTGATCGTAGGCAGGGAGGGCCAGGCTGGCCCCATCAAAAAGGTTGGTTCTGACCTAACCGGACGGGCGGCTCTCTCCGGACTGTATGGTCACGATATCGAGTGTTAAAGAAAGCTTAATCGAGGGAGTGCTGACGATAATCACGGGCCCCGATGCTGAACGCGCTAGGCGGAGCGCTGGAGGGCCGGCTCGGCGTCCAGACCGCGCAGGAACACTTCCAGCGGCACCGCGGCCCGCTCGAAGTCCTGGCGCAGCAGCTCGAGGTCCGAGCCGTCCTGGGCGATGCCGGCGATCGCCAGCTCGACCGTTCGCAGCGATTCGGCCACGAAGACGCTCAGGGGCTCTTCAGGGCGTCCGGACACGGCATCCTGGGCCCAGGAGTCCCGAACCTCCGCCGTGAGCGCCAGCAGACGGTCGACGATCGAACCGACCATGCGGCGCTCGCCCGGCTCCCAGCGCAGGCGTGAGAACGCCTCCGAGGTCGATCGGATCAGGCGGCGCAGCTTGACCTGGGTGCTGAGCGTACGCATGTTTGCGATAATTGTAGCCGAACAGGCGTTCGATATGCAAGCCGCCGTGTTAACGTGCAGGCCGCTCCCCCCACCCCCCGAAGCTGAAGGCGACTAGGGGGCAAAGATTCGGCAGAGGCTGTCGGCCAGCGACTCCGCGTCGGCGCCTGGGTGAGTCAGGAAGTAGCTCACGGCGTCGTTGACCGCCCCGACCACAGATCGGCCGAAGACCACCGGATCCTGGTTGGCGTAGAACTCGTCGTCGAGAAGCGCGCTGCGCACCTCCTCCGAGACCATATGGGCGAACCGCCCCTCCAGCTGGTGCCGGACCTCCTCCACGCTCGCGCTGAGGCCCACCGACTCGACCAACATCATCCGCGCCACCGCCGAGCGCTTGTAGCACGCGACCACGAAGGCGCGGATCCCCCGGCGCATTCGATCGCGATGGTCGTGGCCGCCGGCCGCGGCGCCAATGACCGCGTGGATGAGCTCGCCGCCCTCCTGCGCCAGGACCTCGCGAAAGCACTGCTCCTTGGAATCGAACTGTTCATAAAAGGCGGACTTGGACATCCGCGCGCGGGCGACGATGTCGTCGACCGAGGTCTCGTGGTAACCGCGGGTCGCGAACATCGCCAGCGCGGCCTGGGTCAGGCGAGCACGCCGCTGCAGGCGTCGGGCTTCGCGTGGGTCGACTGCGCCGGCTGAGGCGGCTCGCGCCGCCGCGCTTCGACTCACGCTAGTCGCGCGCGAGCGCCTTCGAGATGACGAGCCGCTGGATCTCGCTCGTGCCCTCGAACAGCGTGTAGATCTTGGCGTCGCGGTGCCATTTCTCGACCGGGAAGTCCCGGATGTATCCGTAGCCGCCACAGATCTGGATCGCCTGCTCGGTGACCTTGACCGCCACCTCGCCGGCCTTCAGCTTCGCCATCGAGCCCTCGGCCTTCTTGAACTCGCCGCCGTTGCGGCCTTCCCACAGCGCTCGCCAGATGAGCGCGCGCGTCGCCTCGATCTCCGTCGCCATGTCGGCGAGCATGAACGCTATCCCCTCGTTCTCGATCAGCGCCCGTCCGAACTGCTTGCGCTCTTTCGCGTAATGGAGGGCGAACTCAAACGCAGCCCGCGCGATGCCCAGCGCCTGCGCGCCCACGATCGGCCGCGACAGCTCGAACGTCCTCAGGGCACCTGACGAGCGCTGGTGCGTGCCCTCTCTCGCGCGCGCCAGCCTGGCCTCGAGCTTCTCCATCCCGCCGAGAACGTTCTCGAGCGGGATGGTGCAGTCCTCGAGCAGGACCTCGGCGGTGTGCGAGGCGCGGATGCCCATCTTCTTTTCCTTCTTGCCCTGGCGGAGTCCCTTGGTGCCAGGCGGAACGACAAAGGTGGCCTGGCCGCGCAGCCCCAGCTCGGGCTCGACCGATGCGACCACCACGTGGACGTCAGCGATGCCGCCGTTGGTGATGAAGATCTTCTGGCCGTTGATCACCCAGTTGCCGTTCGACCGCACGGCGCGGGTCTTCATCGACGAGACGTCAGACCCGGCTTCCGGCTCGGTCACTGCGAAGGCGCCCAGCGCGGGCTTCTCAACCGTGCCGAAACAGGCTGGGATCCAGGTCGCGATCTGCTCCGGGGTCCCTTGCGAGAAGATGGCGGCGATCGGAAGCCCGGTGCCCTGGATCGCGAGCGCGATGCCGGCGCAGCCCCAGGTCAGCTCTTCGGCCACGAGGGCGGGCATGATTCCGGTGGTGTCGGCGTATGTCTGCTGCAGGAAATCGACGCCGTAGAGCCCCACCTCGGCCGCCTTCTTGACCACCGGCCACGGAAACTCCTCGGACTCGTCGTACTGGTGCGCGACCGGGCGGATCTCCTTCTCAGCGAAGCTATGGACCCAGTCTCTGATCTCGCGCTGCTCGTCGGTTAGCTCGAAGGAAACCATCTCTCTCCTTGACAACGGGCCGGTACTGGTACGTACCGTTCTGCGCCACGCACGCTACGCCGCAGCGCGTCATCGTGTCAAGGGCTACTCGCCCGTCCAGAGCGGCTTGCGCTTGGCCAGGAACGCTTCCACGCCTTCCTTGAAGTCGTGCGACGTGTAGCAGGCCACGATGAGGTCGGAGTCGGCGCCTTCCGGGATCAGCATGTCCCGAACACGCCGCAGTGCTTCTTTGGTAGCCCAGAGTGTGAGTGGAGCCAGCGACGCCACCTCGTCCGCGAGCGCCTGCGCCCGCACGGGCAGCGACTCCTCGTCAGGCGTGACCTCGGAAAGCAGGCCACACGCGAGCATCTCCTGGGCGTCCATGAGCCGTGCGCGCATGATCAAGTCCTTCAATCGGCCAAATCCGATGAGGACGGCGGCGCGCGTGTAATTGGCCATGGACAGGCAGTTGCCCAGCGTGCGGGCGATCGGGAATCCATATCGCGCCGACGGCGATGCGATGCGAAGGTCGCAGCACGCGGCGATCGCCGCCCCCGCGCCGGTGCAAGCGCCGGCGATCGCGGCGATAGTGGGCACGCGCACAGATTCGAGGGCGCTCATGACCAGGTTGCCCCGAGCCTCGTAGTCAAGCGCGTCCTGTTCTGTCTTGAAAGCGCGGAACTGACCGATGTCGGTGCCGGCGACAAAGGCCTGGCCACCGGCGCCCGTCAAGACGACCACCCGCACTGTGCGATCGGCGTTGATCTCATGGCAGGCAGTCTCGAGACGGCTGTACATGTTCCAGGTGAGCGCGTTGCGCGCCTGCGGCCGGTTGAACGTGATCCATACGACAGCGCCCCGGCGCTCAACGATCAGCTCGTCGGCCGGCACGTTCACGAAGCCTTCACCACACGCTTCTCAATGAGATTTCTGACGTCAGCTGATCCGTAGCCGAGCTCCGCGAGCAGGACGGCCGTATCCTCACCCAGCAGCGGGCCCGCGGTGTCGCGCCGGACCGCAGTTCGGGAAAAGCGCATCGGCGAGCCGAGCTGGCGAACGGGTCCGACCTTTGGGTGCGGCGCATCCCAGTAGTAGTTCCTGGCGAGCAGATCAGGGTCCGTGAAGACCTGGCCGAAGTCCTCGATCGGGGCGCACGGCACGCCCGCCTCCTCGAGCACCCGCAGCCAGTGCTTGGTCGATTGGGTCGAGGTGATGGACTCGATCGTCGAGGCAAGTGCTTCGCGGTTGCGATGGCGTCGGCTCGCGTCGGCGTAGCGCTCGTCTTCGAGGAGGTCCAGCACGCCGAGCGCCTCGCAAAGCGCCTTCCAGTTCGGCGGCGTCGTGGCGCCGATCGTCAACCATCCGTCTGCCGAGCGAAATGCCTGATAAGGCGCCGCGCTCTGATGAGCGGATCCGGACGGTTTTGGGATCTCGCCGGTGGCGAAGAAGCGGCCGGCCTCCCAGATCGCCATCGAAACCCCAGCCTCCAGCAGCGAGACATCGATGAATTGGCCCTGGCCATCATTTCGGCGCGAGTACAGCGCGGCGACCGCCGCCAGCGCGCCATACAGGGCGCAGACGAGGTCGCATACGGGCACTCCGACTTTGACCGGGTCGCCGCCTGCGGTCCCGGTGATGCTCATGAGGCCGGAGCGGGCCTGCGCCATGATGTCCATCCCCGGCTGGTCGCGCAGCGGCCCATCCTGGCCCCAGCCAGAGGCGGCCACATAAACCAGCCCGGGGTTGATGCTGTGGAGCGTTTCATAGTCAAGCCCCAGGTCTTTCATCGTCCCTGGGCGAAGGTTCTCGACGATCGCGTCGGCTGTCGCCACCAGCTTGCGGAAAATTTCCACGCCCTGCGGCGTCTTGAGGTCGAGCGCGAGCGACCTCTTGTTGCGATTCAGGCGCATGAAAGCCGAACCTTCCCCGTCGATCAGCGGCGCGGACTGGCGCACCTGGTCGCCACCGTCTGGGTGCTCGACCTTGATCACCTCCGCCCCGAGGTCGGCCAGCTGCATGCAGCAGAACGGGGCGGCCATGTAGTTGCCGACCTCGACCACCCGGATACCCGTCAGCGGTGCAGCCATTCGCGCAGTACCTCCTCGGTGTGCTGCCCGAGCGTCGGCGGCGGCATCCGGATCAGGCTCGATGCGCCGTCGATCTTCCAGGGCGCGCCGACCTGGTCGATGCGACCAGACGTCGGGTGCTCGATCTCGACGCGCATTTCGCGCGCCGTGGCGAGCGGGCTGGCGAACGCTTCGGCGATGTCGAGGATCGGCCCGGCGGGAATTGCGAACTGCTCGAAGCGCGCCAACCACTGCTCTCGCGTGTCCTCATTGAGGTGGGCTTCGATCGCGCGGACCAACGCGGGCCGCGCCGCCTGGCGCTGGGCGTTGGTCGTGAATCTCGGGTCGTCCGCCAGCTCGGGTGCACGGATGGCCTCGCAGAATCGGGCGTACTGCGCATCCGTCGCGACCGCGACGTTGATGAAACCGTCGCGGACCGCGAACGTGCCGTAAGGGGCGATGGTGACGTGGTAGTTGCCTTCCTGCCTGGGGACGTTGCCAGTCGCGAAGTACCGACCTGCCTGGTAGGTGAAGAGCGCGAGCAGAGAGTCGTTCAGCGCCACGTCGATGTGACGGCCGTTGCCCGTGGTCCCTCGCTCTACGAGGGCGGCGAGGATGGCGTTAGACGCAAACATCCCGGCCGTGATGTCGCCGATCGGCACGCCCACTTTTGTCGGAGGGCCGTCGGGCGTCGCGTTCACGCTCATCATGCCCGAGGTGCCCTGCGCGATCTGGTCATAGCCCGCCAAGGTCGGCTGGTTCTGGCCGAAGCCGCTGATCGACGCGTACACCAGCGCGGGCTTTACGACCTGGAGCTTCGCGGCATCCAGGCCCAGTCGGGCCATGGTGCCGGGCTTGAAGTTCTCCACCACCACGTCGGCTGCCATGGCCAGCCCTTTCGCCACCGCAAGGGCCGCCGGGTCCTTCAGGTCGAGGACCACGCTGCGCTTGTTGCGGTTGATCGAGAGAAAGTAAGAAGACTCGCCCTCGATGAACGGCGGCCCCCACTGCCGCGAATGATCGCCGGTCGGAGGCTCGATCTTGACAACGTCGGCGCCGAGATCGCCGAGCAGCATCGTGCAGTAGGGGCCGGCCAGCGCATGGGTGAAGTCCAGGACACGGATTCCGGCCAGAGGCAATGGAGCCAAAGCGCTGTTGATTGTCACTTGTCCCAGACTTGCCCGCATGCCCGGCGGCGCCTTGTGACCGACGCGGACGAATCCTCCGACCACCGTATCGATGCCGCGATCGGTGCCATCGCCGGCCTGGCCAGCGGCTTGCTGGGGGTCGGTGGCGGCTTTTTCATGGTGCCACTCCAGGTCATCTGGGCCAGACGCGACCAGCACCGCGCGGTCGGCACCTCGCTGGCGGCGATCCTGCCCATCGCCCTCGTGGGGGCGGCGACCTATTACTTCGGCCGAGGCACTCCCCAAACGGACCTGACTGTCGCTTTTTTCCTGGCCGTGGGCAGCGTGCTCGGCGCTTTCCTGGGCGCGCTCGCCGCGCGGCGGCTCTCGGACAACGCGCTCAAGGTGATCATCGCCATCCTGCTGGTGGCGGTCGGCCTGAAGGAGGTCTACGACGCCGTGGGTGGGGCGGCGCCGCACCTCATCACAACGACCATCCGGGCGCTTGCGCCGCGGGACTATGCGCTGATCGCTGTCGGCGGCTTGGTCGTCGGGGTCGCAAGCGGCGTCACCGGGGTCGGCGGCGGGATCCTGATCGTTCCGCTCCTCGGCCTCGGATTTGGGGTCGGGCAGCGCGTCGCCCAGGGCACATCGCTGGTCGCGGTCCTCCCCACCGCAGCGATCGGCGCGCTCACCCATCACCGAGGCGGCTTCGTCGACCTCCGCGCAGCGATGTGGATGGGTGGCGTCGGCGCGCCGGCGGCGATCATCGGCGCCGCGCTCGCGCTGTGGCTGCCGCAGAGGGCGTTGGGCGGCCTCTTCGGCATCTTCCTGTTGGTCGCGGCGACGCGCACCTGGCCTAGCCGCGGGCGTGGCGAAGAGGCGCGAGCCTAGCCAGGCGGCGGGGTCGTCGAGACTACTCGGGCGGCTTGGGTGCCGGCTCCGGCTGGCTCGTCACCACCGCGTGGTGCCGAAACTGCACGTCCGCGGGCGCCTGACTGCCGGCCCCTTTGGACTTCTTCTTCTTTTTGACCTCGCGCCCCTGCTTGTTGCGTCCTTTAGCCATGGGTCCCAGTTTCTATGACCAGGGCCAGTTCGCGCAAGAAGGATTCGACATCCGTCACCAGGCCGATCGACTGCCAGCTGCCGCGGTCGGCGAGCTTGGTCACGACTGCCGGGTTGATGTCGACACAAACGGTGCGAACACCCGCCGGCAGCATGTTGCCGGTCGCTATCGAGTGCAGCATGGTCGACAGCATCAGTGCCATCCGCACGCCGTGCAGGGCTGAGCGCATGGCCCGCTGCGCCTCGACCATGTCGGTGATCACGTCGGGCAGTGGCCCGTCGTCGCGTATGGAACCGGCAAGCACGAACTCGACCCCATGGTCGATCGCCGACTTCATCACCCCCGATGTGAGCTGCCCGCTCTCGACCATCTGTCGCAGGCCCCCGGCCGCGCGGACGCGATTGATTGCACGCATGTGGTGCTCGTGCCCATGCTCGATGGCGAGCCCGCTCTCGACGTTGATGCCGAGCGCCGTCCCGAACAGCGCCGACTCGACGTCGTGCACGGCCAGCGCATTGCCCGCGAACAGGACCTGCACGTACCCGAGCTCGATGAGCCGGGATAGGTAACGCCCCGCCCCGGTGTGGACGACGGCCGGCCCCGCGACGACGACGATGCGCCCGCCCGCCTTCCGGATCTGTTTCATCTCGTCAGCGATCGCGCCGATCAGAACCTTCTTGGGCTTCTCTGCCGAGACCTCGCTCGCCATGAATGTGAAGATCTCGGTCTGCCGCGATCGCTCCAGCGGCGTGACCCTCACGCCCTGGTGGCCGACAACGATCTCGATGCCGGGAGTTGCGGCCTGAAACACGATGCAGCGCGCGCGCCCGGCCTTGGCGTCGACTGCGATCGCGCAATCCATCTCGATGTCTTCGACCAGCGCCCAGCGGTCGCCGATCAGCACTTCGGTTGGAAGGTTGCTGGTCGAGTAAAAACCCTCTGGAAAGACGCCTTCCTTGGTGACCTTCTCCAGCTGGGCCGGCTTTTCCGACTCCGCCGTCGCGCCCAGCGCCCGAGCCTGGCGCACGATGCGGTCGAGCTGCTCGGCCGACGACGCCACCACCTCCATGCGACAGATCGAGGTGTCGGTCTTGTGCTGGCCGACCTTCAGCTCCTCGATGGTGAAATTGCCGCCCTGATCCATGATCAGGTCCATGACCTGGGGCAGGATCATCGAGTCGATGATGTGACCCTTGAGGACCAGACGAGCCGTGTGTCTCTGGTCGCTCATCGCAGCGCGCCGACCACGGCGTTGATTTCGTCTTTTGCTTTCGCGGCCTCCCGCGCCGGTTTCTCGGCGTACAGGACGCTCCGGCTTGCCGACACCAGGCACGAAGCGGGATCGCCGTTCCACGCCGCCCGCACGGAGCCCTCGAGGTCCCCACCCTGCGCGCCGATGCCCGGGATGAGGAACGGGAGCTGTGACGAGCCGCGCACGAGCGCGATCTCCGTCGGGGCGGTGGCGCCGACCACGAGGCCGACGTTGCGATGAACGTTGAGGCGCTCGGCGAGCTCAGCCACGCGCTTGTACAGCGGCATGCCGCCGGCGTCCAGGTGCTGCAGGTCCGCGGCGCCGGGATTCGACGAGCGGCAGACGACGTAGACCCCGCGATCCTCGTAGCGGGTGAACTCTTCGATCGAGTCGGCGCCAAGATACGGATTGACGGTGGCGGCGTCCATCGCCATCGTTGTGAAAACAGTGACCGCATAGGCGCGCATGGTGTTGCCCATGTCGCCGCGCTTGCCATCGAAGAGGAATGGCGTTCTCGGAGCTTCGTCGCGGAGCTCCAGGAGCGCCTGCCAGCCGTCCGGGCCGTACTGCTCCCAGAAGGCGCTGTTGGGCTTGTAGCAGCAGACGTGCTCTTCCGTTTGACGCACGACCTCTCGGCAGTGCCGGAGGGCGCCGGCCGCGCCGCCGTCGATGCGCTCGGGATCAGGGTCGAGTCCGACGCAAAGGAGCGTGTGGCGTTCTTTCGAGAGCGCGCGCAGGCGTTCGAAGTAGCTCATGGACACGTCAAATCGTAGCTACCATGAAGTCGTGGAGCGGCTGATCCGAATCGGTCTGGCCCAGGTCAACACCATCGTCGGCGACCTGGAGGGCAACACGCGCTTGATCACCGATTGGATCGGACGCGCGCGCGACCAGGGTGTCGACATCGTGGCTTTTCCCGAGCTGGCGATCACCGGCTATCCACCCGAAGACCTCGTGCTCAAGCCTGGCTTCGTGCGCGACAACATGAAGCAGCTGCAAGTGGTCGCCGGCGCGACCAAGGGGATCTCGGCCGTCGTCGGTTTCGTGGACGAGGATGGCGATCTCTACAACGCCGCCGCATTCATGCATGACGGCGAGATCAAGGCCGTGTATCACAAGGTCTTCCTGCCCAACTACGGCGTGTTCGACGAGCAGCGCTATTTCGCAGTGGGCCACCGCTGTCCGATCTTCGAGCTCTCGGGCATCAAAGTCGGGGTGTCGATCTGCGAAGACTGCTGGTATGCATCGGGCCCGATGGCATGGCAGGCTCACCACGGCGCCGAGCTGCTGATCAACATCAATGGGTCCCCATACCACGCGGGCAAGCGCGGGCCGCGTGAAGAGATGGTCGCTGGTCGCGCCGCCGACTACGGAGCCTTCGTCGCCTACGTGAACCTCATCGGAGGCCAGGACGAGCTGGTTTTCGACGGAGATAGCGTGATCTTCGGCCCGCATGGCGAGGTGCTGGCGCATGCGGCGTCGTTCCGCGAGGACCTGCTGATGTACGACTTGGACCTGACCACCACCGCATACCACCGGCCGCACGAGAAGATCCACTACGAGGCCGAGGGCGCAGCCCGGCTCGAGCTCGAAACGACCGAGGTGCCGCTGCCCGGGCGTGCGGAACGGCCCAAGCCGGAGCTCGTGCCCCGCATCGAGACCCCGCTCGAGGGTGCCGCCGAAATCTATGCGGCGGTGGTGCTCGGTACCGGCGACTACATCCACAAGCAGCGGTTCCAGAAGGTCGTGGTCGGGATGTCCGGCGGTGTCGACTCGGCGCTGACCGCCGCGATCGCCGCCGACGCCCTCGGCCCCGAGAACGTGATCGGCGTGCGCATGTCCTCGCGACATACGTCTGCGGAAAGCCTGGAAGACGCGGGCCTCGTGGCGGAAGCACTCGGTATGCAGCTAATGGACTTCTCCATCGAGCCGCCGCATCGCGGTTTCGAAGAGATCCTCGCCCCGGTCTTCCAGGGGACGAAGCCCGGTGTTGCGGAGGAAAACCTCCAGCCGCGCATCCGGTCCACCATCCTCCACGCGCTGTCGAACAAGTTCGGCTACATCGTGCTGAGCACCGGCAACAAGTCCGAGCTCGCGACCGGGTACGGGACGCTCTACGGCGACATCGCCGGTGGGTACGCCGTGCTGAAAGACATCACCAAGACGACGGTCTACGAGCTGTGCCGCTATCGCAACTCACTCGGTCCGGCGATCCCGGAGCGGGTCCTCACCAAGCCGCCCTCGGCCGAGCTGAAGCCCGGCCAGAAGGATTCCGACAGCCTCCCACCTTATGAAGAGCTCGACCCGATCCTGCAGGGTTACGTGGAAGAGGACCTCACGCCCGAAGAGCTGATCGCAGCCGGACACCGGCCCGAGACGGTTGCGCGTGTGATCCAGCTCGTCGACCGGAGCGAGTACAAGCGACGCCAGGCGCCTCCGGGCGTGAAGATCACGCCGCGCGCGTTCGGGCGCGACCGGCGCATGCCGATCACCAACCGATACGTCCCCAACGGAGTCCGACCCACGAGCTAGCGAGCCGACTGGGCATAATCAACGCTGATAGCAGGTATAGATAGGAGCTATATGGCGGGTACATTTGACGTCGTAGTGGTGGGCGGGGGGCCTGGTGGCTACGTCGCCGCCCTCCGCGCAGCCCAACTGGGAGCGGTCACGGCCATCATCGAAAGGGACCGGTTCGGCGGCACCTGCCTGGTCCGTGGCTGCATCCCCACCAAGGCGCTGCTGCAGTCATCCGAGCTCTACACGCTGGCCAAGGGCGGCGCCCCATTTGGGGTCGTGGCCGACAACGTGGGGTTCGATTGGCCCGCGGCTCAGAAGCGAAAGACCGCGGTCGTGGACCAGCTCGTCAAGGGCGTCGAGGGACTTCTCAAAGCCGGCGGCGTGACCATGGTCAGCGGCGCGGCCAAGCTGGCGGGCGGCGGTGCGATCGAGGTCGCGGGCGAGCGCCTGCAGGCCAAGAACATCCTCATCGCGACCGGGTCGGCGGTTTCCCGCATCCCGTTGAAGGGCGCCGAGCTCACGATCGACTCGGACGCCATCCTCGAGCTGAAAGAGATTCCGAAGCGCCTGGCGGTGATCGGCGGAGGCGTAGTCGGCATGGAGTTCGCCGCCATGTTCGCCGCGCTGGGCAGCAAGGTCACCGTGCTCGAGATGCTGCCCCAGATCCTTCCGATGGTCGAAGCAGACCTCGTCAACGTCTACGCGAAGCACCTGTCCGGTCTTGGCGGCGAGATCCACACCGACAGCAAGGTCGCGGAGGTCGCCAAGGTTGGCGGAGGGCTGCAGGTCCGGTTTTCGACTGGGGCCGAAGGCGGCGCTGTCGACGCGGACCAGGTGCTTCTCGCGGTGGGCCGCTCGCCGTACACCGAAGGCCTGGGCGCCGAGGCCGCCGGCGTGAAGCTCGATCGCGGCCGCGTTGTCGTCGACGATCACCTGCGCACGAGCGCTCAGGGCGTGTGGGCGATCGGCGACGTGATCGGCGGCATCATGCTCGCGCACGTCGCCTCATATGAAGGTGTGTGCGCGGTCGAGAACATGGCCGGCCACGAGCGCGTCCCCGACTACCACGCGGCGCCTAACTGTGTGTACACGGATCCCGAGATTGCGCATGTCGGCCTCGGCGAAAAGGAGGCCAAGGATCGCGGCCTCGAGGTCAAGGTCGGGCGCTTTCCGTTCGCAGCCGCGGGCCGGGCGCTGACCCTCGGTCAGACCGAGGGTTTCGTCAAGGTGGTGGCCGACGCCGCCTCCGGCCGCCTGCTGGGCGTCCACATCATCGGACCTCGCGCCACCGACCTCATCGCCGAGGCGACCCTCGCCGTCCAGAACGGCCTCACCCTCGACCAGCTCGACCTCACGATGCACGCCCACCCGACCCTGCCCGAAGCCATCATGGAAGCCGCGCTCGCGGCCCAGGGCCGGGCGATCCACATCCCCAACCGGCGGACTCACCCGGCCCCGAACCCCTCCCCCACTCCCACCGCGACAGCAACCGCGACCACCGTCGCGCTGCGCAATCGTGAGCAGCAGATGGTCACGCCGGTCAAACCGCCCGCACCTCCCGTCCCAGCGTCATTCACGGCCAAGAAGCTCGAGCTCACGAAGGCCAACCGTGACTTCCTGCTTGGGATCCACCGGTTGATGCAGCTCATCCGGCGCTTCGAGGAACGCACGCAGGAGCAGTACACGAAGGCGAAGATCGGAGGCTACTGCCACCTCAACATCGGAGAAGAGGCGGCGGTCGTGGGCGGCATCCTGCCCCTCAAGCTGAACGACTATATCTACACGAGCTACCGCGAGCACGGCCACGCGATCGCCCGAGGCATCGACCCGAGGGCGGTGATGGCCGAGCTGTTCGGCAAGGAGACCGGCACGTCGCACGGGCGCGGCGGGTCGATGCACATGTACGGCGCCAAGCTCCGTTTCATGGGCGGCTATGGAATCGTAGGCGGGCACCTTCCCCTCGCTGCGGGAGCCGCGTGGGCGGTCAAGTACAGGAAAGAGAAGGACGTCGTCTCGTGCCTGTTCGGCGATGGCGCGACCAACATCGGCGCGTTCCACGAGTCGCTCAACTACGCGAAGGTGTTCGAGCTGCCGGTGCTCTGGTACTGCATCAACAACCGCTACGGGATGGGAACGCCGGTCGAAGCCGCGTCCGCCGTCGCGGACATCTACAAGAAAGCGTGCGCGTACGACATGGAGTCGATCCAGGTCGACGGCATGAACGTGCGCGAGGTGTTGCTGCGAACGTCGGAGGTCATCGAGAAGGTGCGCGCGGACTCACAGCCGCGGTTCATCGAGGCGCTCTGCTACCGGTTCAAGGGCCACTCCGTCGTCGACCCGGACAAGTACCGCTCTCCCGAGGACAAGGAGAAGTTCCGCAAGGCGGACCCGATCGTCGCCTTCGAGCACGAGCTCGAGGAGAGCGGCCTGGCCGACGAGGAATACTTCAAGGCCGTGCGGCAGGAGATTGACGCCGAGGTCCAAGACATCATCAAGTTCGCCGACGAGAGCCCGGACCCGAAGGTCGAGGACCTCTACAAGTACGTGTACGCCGGCGAATGGGAAGAGCGCCCGGAGCTAAAGGGAAACCCGCTGTAATGGCTGAAGAAAAGCTGTATCGCGTCGCTTTGCGCGAAGCCCTCGCAGAAGAGATGGAGCGCGACGACTCCGTCTATCTGGTGGGTGAGGACATCGGCAAGTTCGGCGGCGCCTACCGGGTGACCGAAGGACTGCTTGACAAGTTCGGTCCGACGCGAGTTGTGGACGCACCGATCGCCGAAGAGGCGATCGTCGGCAGCGCCATCGGCTCGGCGATGCTGGGCCTGCGCCCCGTTGTGGAGCTGATGACCATCAACTTCTCGCTGGTCGCGTACGACCAGATCGTCAACAACGCGGCGAAGATCCGCTACATGTTCGGCGGCGAGGCCAAGGTGCCGATGGTGATCCGTATGCCGGGGGGCGCCGGACACCAGCTGTCGGCGCAACACTCGCACAGCTTCGAGGTGCTGTATGGGCTCATCCCCGGCCTGCTGGTCGTCGCGCCCACCACGCCGGAAGATGCCAAGGGCATGCTGAAGTCGGCAATCCGCACCGACAACCCGGTGATGTTCCTCGAGTCTATGAGCCTCTACAACGTCCGCGGCATGGTCCCGGACGGCGACTACACGACACCCATCGGCAAGGCCGCGGTTCGGCGGACCGGCACCGACATCACGATCGTCGGCGTCTCTCGGATGGCCGTCCTTGCCCACGAGGCCGCCAAGCAGCTGGAGGAAGAGGACATCGACGCCGAGGTCATCGATCTGCGTTCGATCCGCCCCATCGATTGGCCGCCGATCGTCGAGTCGGTTCGCCGCACCTCGCGCTGCCTGGTGGTCGAAGAGGGCTGGGCGACGTACGGCGTCACCGCGGAGATCGCCGCGGGCGTGCAGGAGCGGTGCTTCGACTACCTGGACGCCCCGATCCGGCGGCTGGGCGGAGCGCAGGTGCCGATGCCGTACAGCCTGCCCCTCGAGAAGGCGTCGATCCCGACCAGCGAGGACGTCAAGAAACTGGCGCGAGAGGTGGTCGGCAGGAAGCCTCTCGATGGCTGATATCAACATGCCGAAGCTCTCCGACACGATGGAGGAGGGCACGGTCGTCGAGTGGAAGAAGAAGAGCGGCGATGTTGTCAAGAAGGGCGAGGTGATCGCCGAGGTGGAGTCGGACAAGGCGACGTTCGACCTCGAGTCCGAAGCCGACGGAGTGCTTGACATCATCGTTCAGCAGGGCGTGCCGGCCAAGATCGGCGCCCCCATCGCCCGCATCGGAGTCGCCGGCGAGGCTCCAGTCGCCAGGCCGGCGCCCAAGGAAGCTGTGCCGAAAGTAGAGGCGGCCAAGGCTGAAAAGCCGAAGTCCGAGCCGGCAGCGCCCGAAGTTCCCTCTCCCCCATCCCCCCAACCGGCCGCGCAGCCCGCGCCTGCGACGCAGGACGGCAATGTTGCGGCCGCACCTAGCACCGAGATCAAGGCCTCGCCTCTCGCCAAGCGCCTCGCGGCTGAGCTCGGCGTCAACCTCGCGACGGTCCAAGGCAGCGGGCCCGAAGGCCGCATCGTCAAGGAGGACGTGCAGGCGGCTGGTAGCCGCACCGCCCCACCCCCCGCTTCGCGGGTACCTCCCCGCGTGGCGGGGAGGCCAGGTCCTGACGTCGAGGTCGTCGAGCCGACTCGCATGCAGGCGACCATCGCCCGGCGCATGGCGGAGGCGAAGACTACCGTCCCCGAGTTCACCGTCACGGTCGAGGCGCGAGTCGACCTCGCCGTGAGCATGCGCCAGCAGCTGAAGGACTCGGTGCCCGGCGCCGACAAGGTCACGATGACCGACTTTCTCGTGCGCGCCTGTGCGCTCGCGCTGACGAAGTTCCCCGAGGTCAACAGCTCTTGGGTCGACGGCAAGTTCCAGCGCAAGCGACGGATCAGCATCGGCCTCGCGGTGGCGCCGTCGCAGGGCATGGGCCTGCTGGTTCCTGTGGTGCACGACGCGGACCTCAAAGATCTCATCCAGATCTCGATCGAATCTCGGCAGG
>Ga0209283_10000961_pt1 | contig 15075 bp, 12 predicted proteins | sample CZO8metaG_2_FD_188354 | JGI IMG/M metagenome (GOLD analysis project Ga0209283, IMG submission 188354) | Vadose zone soil microbial communities from the Eel River Critical Zone Observatory, Northern California, USA - CZOApr15con2H1.8 metaG... | ecosystem: Environmental > Terrestrial > Soil >...
ATCACGATCCTGTTGATCAATTCATCGGACTTAGCCTCATCTAGCTGCTTGTGAATAGGCAGGAAAAGGGTAAGGCTGACGACCAAGATGAATAGGTGGAGAGCCGCCGTGATTACGATCAACGCTGCGGACATCGCTGGATGGTGAAACCAGATCAGGAGGATATTGGCCAAGACAGCCAGGAAAACAAAAGGGACATAGATGAACACCCGGCTGAGCACAGATTTATGAACGGCTGTAAAATCTTGCGCGCTGACAAGTTTCCACGACGGGTAATACATGACCCCGCTCACCACGCCGCCACCAAACCCGTAGATTGCCAGGACAAAATACGCGACGGTCAGAGTGTTTCGTACCTCCATGAGGCTCTCCTCTCAGGTACAACTCTGAAGATTATATGCCTCGGAGCAATTTCAAGGCTTCGCCGACACCGTATCTTCGACGGGCACCACCGGTGCGGATTCAGGAAGCTCTGCTTCCCAGCCGCAGCCTTCCTTGAGGCAGGCGCGCACGGGGCCGAGCATGGCGCGTTTCTGGCCGCGCTTTTCCACGATGAACGGCGCGCCGCATTTGGGGCAAGGCTCGGCGATGGGCTTGTGGGGAGTGGTGAAGTCGCACTCGGGATAACGGTTGCAACCGTAGAAGATGCGGCGGCGGCCCTTCTTGGTCATGCGCTCGACCAATTCGCCGGCGGCGCACTTCGGGCAGGCGATCCCCAGCGTCTTCGAGCGGATGTATCGGCACTTGGGGTAGCCGGAGCAGCCGATGAACTCACCGTAGCGGCCGTGCTTCTTGACCAGCTGCGAGCCGCAGTCAGGACACTTCTCATCGAGCGGCTCGTCGGGCTGGCGGGCCTTGCGCGTTCCGTGGACCAGCCGGCGCGTGGTCTTGCATTCCGGGTAACCGGTGCAGGCCAGGAACGGCCCGAAGCGGCCGCGCTTGATGGTCATTTCTTTGCCGCAGTTGTCGCAATACTCGATGGCGCTTTCGCTCTCGACTTCCTCACCGCCAAGCTCCGGAGAAAGGTCCTTGATGTAATCGCATTCCGGATAACGCGAGCAGCCCAGAAAGAAGCCGTGGCGGCTGATGCGCTCGAGCAACTCGCCCTGGCCGCATTTTTCGCATTTCTGGCCCGTGGGGATGCCGGCCTTGTACGACTGCATCTCGCCTTGGGCCTTGTCGAGGTCTTCCTCGAAGCGGTCCCAGAAATCCTTGACCGAGCGCCGCCAGGGCAGCTTGCCTTCTTCGATTTCGTCGAGTTCTTCTTCGAGGCGCGCGGTGAAGCCCACGTCGAAGATGTCTTCAAAACTTTTTACCAGCAGATCGCTGACTTTTTCGCCGAGCATCGTGGGAGTGAAGCGGCCCTGGTCTTTGCTGACGTACTCGCGCTCGACGATGGTGGAAATAATCGTCGCGTAGGTGGACGGCCGGCCAATGCCCTTTTCCTCGAGCTCTTTGACCAGCGTGGCTTCGGTGTAGCGCGGCGGAGGCTCTGTGAAGTGCTGCTCCGGGCGCATGCGCTCGAGCCGCAGCGGCTGGCCCTCGGCGACCCGCGGGAGGGTGCGGCCTTCGGCCTCGGCATCCTCGTCTTTTTCTTTTTCCTCGTCCTCACGGCCCGCCGAGTCAACTACCTCCGTCTGGACGTCATACACGGCGAGGTAGCCGTTGAACTTGAGCACCGAGCCGGTGGTGCGGAAAGTGTAGTCGCCGGCGGCGACATCAATCGTGGTCTGGTCGAAGACCGCCGGGAGCATTTGCGAAGCCACAAACCGCTGCCAGATGAGCTGGTAGAGCTTGAACATGTCCGGCTCGAGATACTTGCGGACGTCTTCGGGCGAACGCGCGGCATCGCTCGGGCGGATGGCCTCGTGCGCTTCCTGCGCGTCCTTTTTCGATTTGAAGAAATTGGGCTTCTCGGGGAGGTAGTTCGCGCCGAAGCGCTCGCCAATCAGGCCGCGCACCTGGTCCAGGGCATCGCTCGAGACGCGCACCGAGTCGGTGCGCATGTAGGTGATTAGCCCGACGGAGCCTTCCTCGCCCAGCTCCACGCCTTCGTACAGGCGCTGCGCGAGCATCATGGTGCGCTTGGCGGTGTAATGCAGGCGGTTGTAGGCCGCCTGCTGCAGCTTGGACGTGGTGAAAGGCGGCGGCGCATGGCGGCGCTTTTCCTTTTGCGCCACCGAAGCCACCTGCCACGCGGCGCCCTCGACTACGGCGACTACCTTGTCGGCTTCTTCCTTGCTGTGGATCTCAATGTCTTCGCCCTTGCACTTTACGAGCTTGGCTTCGAAGAACGGCGGCGCGCCGGCGTCCAGCAGCGCGTGGATGGTCCAGTATTCCTGGGGCACAAACGCGCGGATTTCCTGCTCGCGCTCGACGATCAGACGCAGCGCGACCGTCTGCACGCGCCCGGCGGACAGTCCCCGGCGCACCTTGTCCCACAGCAGCGGGGAAATCTTGTAGCCCACCAGGCGGTCCAGCACGCGCCGCGCCTGCTGCGCGTCCACCAGATTGGCGTTGATTTGGCCGGGCTTTTCGAACGCGGCGCGAATGGCTTTCGGAGTGATTTCGTTAAACGAGACGCGGAAGATTTTCTTCGGGTCCACCGCGCGAACCACCGTGGGCCTGGCCTTCTTCGGAGGCTCTTTCTTGTCCGGATCTTCCCCTTCCGCGGCCTTGGCCTTCTCCTCTTCGTCTTCCGGGACGGCGAACCGGCTGGGCTTCGAAAGCACTTGCGCCAGATGGGCGCAGATGGCCTCCCCTTCGCGATCCGGGTCGCCGGCCAGGTAAACCGCCGGGGCGGAGCTCGCCGCCGCGCGCAGATCCTGGATAATCTTTTTCTTTCCCGGGATGATTTCGAGTTTCGGTTCGAAGATTTTCTCGTCGTTCACGGAGACCCGTTTGGCCCTCTTGCGAGTTTTTGCCTTGCTCTTGCCGTTCCCGCCGACCGGTTCCCCCGGCAGGCGAATGCCCAGCGTCTTTTTCGGCAGGTCCATCACGTGGCCGTAGGACGATTTGACGGAGTAGTCGCGTCCCAAATATTTGTTGATGGTCTTCGCCTTGGCGGGCGATTCGACGATAACGAGCGAGCGTGCCATAGACCTTTCAGTTTTAAACCCGGACTTCTGCGCGGGAAGGGCTGGCGGAGGGCTGTGTGTCCTTTTCGCTACCTCAGACGAGTACCCTGACGAATTGCTTTCCCGGCATCTGCCGGATGATCCCTTTCATTTCCAGCATGAACAGCGTAGCCAGAACTTCCGAAGAGTTCAAGCCGGAGCGTTCCACCAACTCGTCCACGTGACGCGGCTCGTCGGTGTTGAGCATGGCGTAGAGCGTGCTCTCCGCTCCGACCAGCGAGGATTGGAACAGCCCGGCGCGCTCTTCGGCCCCCGGCGATTCCACGGGAAACAGTTCGGCGCGAATCTCGGTGGGCAGCTCCTCGACCACCACTTCCCAGCTCGTCACCAGCTTCGCCCCCTGCTTGATTAATTGATTCGGCGCAAAGCTTACGGGTTGCGTGACGTTTCCCGGCACGGCGAAGACCTCGCGCCCGGACTCCATCGCCAGCCGCGCGGTGATCAGCGACCCGGAGTACTGCGCCCCCTCCACGATCACCACGCCGAGCGATATCCCCGCCACAATACGGTTGCGGATGGGAAAATTCTCCGGCGCGGGATGCGACCCCAGCGGGAATTCCGTGATGAAAGCTCCTTCCTTCTCGACCTGCGCAAACAGCTTGCGGTTTTCTTTGGGATAGACGACGTCGATGCCGGTGCCCAGCACGCCGATGGTTTTCCCGTTGGGCGCCGCCAGCGCGCCTTTGTGCGACGACGAGTCAATCCCCCGCGCCATCCCGCTGACAATGACCACGCCGCGGGCCGCCAGGTCGCGCGCCAGCCGCTCGGCTATTTGATTCCCGTACAGGGTCGGACGTCGCGTCCCGACCATGGAGATGCAGTGGCGGCTCAGCAGCGCCAAGTCGCCGCGGAAATAGAGCAGCGGCGGGGGATCATAAATCTCAAGCAGCCTCTTGGGATATTGCGGCTCCTCCCAGGTGAGTAAACTGCTGCCGTTGCGTCGCAGCGCTGCCAGTTCTTTTTCGGCGAGCCGCAGCGCGGTCTGCTTGGCAATCGCCTGAGCGGCCGGCGCGGGAAGATGGCAAGCCTCCAGTTCGGTCAGGGAGGCGCGGAAGACGCCTTCCGGGGATCCGAATTGGTGCAGCAATTTCCCGGAAAGGCGCGCGGCAATCCCCGGCGTCAAAGACAACGCCAGCCAGTAGAGGGAAGCGTCCAGCTCCATTGCCCGCCGAGCCTATGCGTAGGTTAACAGAGCTGTCAAGTCCCCCGGGGAGAAAGAGAGGTTTCGGAGAACGCGATCACGCGCGCCGATGGATTTCCCTGGAGGCGCGCAGACCGGATTCCAGCGCTCCCTGCATCCACCCGGGAAACGAAGAGGTATGTTCGCCGGCGAAGTGCATGCGCCCCTCCGGCTCCCGAATCGCGGCGCTCCAGCGGGTGATCTGTCCCGGCGCGAAGGACACATACGCGCCGCGGGCAAAGGGCTCGTCAGCCCAGCAGAACGAATGGACCCGCTCGGTGTTTTCCTCCATCCCCGGAAAGACCTTCTCGAGGATCTGCGTGGAATGGCGGATGCGCTCCGCCTCGGGCATCGCGGCGACCTTTGCGGTCAGGCCGTCCTCCAGGTAAGTGTGGACGATACCGCGCTCTCCCGGCTGCGAAAAGGTCGGCTGCCAGATTTCCGCCGGGTCGTCGGTGTCGGCGAAACCGTTCAGGCCTTCGGCCTGCCAGAATCGTTTGCGCGTCTGGACGTACACGCGCACGACTGGATCGTAATAGATCTTCTCCAAGATCTCTTGTTTGGCGGGAGAAAGTTTGGGCGCGATTTCGACGTTGCGCAGGACCGAGAAGGGTATCGTGCAAATGATCCGGTCCGCGGAATACGTCTGCGCGCCGCCCGCCTCCTTGCAAATGGCGTGCGCTGCCTTTTCATCCTGCTCGATGCGCACGACCTCGCTGCCGTACCGGATTTTGTTTTCCAGGCGTTCCGCGAAGGCCTTCGGCAGCAGGTCCATCCCCCTGCGGATCTTGAACCAAGTCTTCGCGCCGCGATGGCCGAGGTCGTCTCGGAAGTAGTCGAGCGCGGAGTCCCATTCCCATCCCGTGAGCGCCGCGAGGAGTTCCACCGCGCCTCGAGAGGCGCCTTTGCGGCGAAGGTATTCGACCCAAGTCATCTGATCGAGGGGCTTCAATTGGTCGGTCAGCCAGTTGGGCGCGGCGGGGTCGCCCATTGTTTTCAGAATCGGATCAATGTATTTTGCTTCCAAACCATCGAGACCCAATTTTCTTTCAGCCGCTGAGAAAGCAAAAGGCAGACTTGAGAGTTCGAGGTCCTCGCCCGGCTTCAGCTTGATGCGCCGGCCGCGCAAGTGAAGAATCGAGGTGCCCTCGGCCGGACGAAACGGCTCGAGTTCCAGGCCGAACAATTTCACGTAAAGCAGCGTCAGATCGTGCCATTCGGGAATGCGCCCGGCGCCGGCTTCGGCGTACTGCCCTTCGGCAAACGGCGCGCGTAGCGTATAGACGCGCCCGCCGGGCCGCCGGCTGGCCTCCAGGATGGTGACGTCGTAACCGAGGGAATTGAGGTCGTGGGCGGCGACCAGTCCGGCGAGTCCCGCGCCAAGGATCAGCACCTTTTCTCGCCCGCCGGAGGTTTGTCGGGCGAGCGCTCCGAGCGACGGCAGGGAAAGCGCCGCGAATCCCAGGGCACTGCGCTTCAGAAATTCCCGGCGGTCATGGAGCAACGTTTCCTCCGGCGCTTCCTTCGGCAAATTTCTCCGATGACAAGGATAAACCGCTGTCGAGACTAAGCAGCCGGAAGAGAGGTTGTCAATATCCTCCTACTGCTTTGACATGTTCTACTCTCTGATTAGGAAGTGACGGCAGGCAACGGTCACTTCTGATAGGCAGACTATCCAAATGAATTGCAGACTCAGACTTCCCAGAACCGGACTTCTGGGGAGTTAGCGAGAGATTTCACTTGTCCGGTAAGCGCGTTTATCAGGCACTAGCGTGAAGAACGCACGCCGCCTATTACTGTTACGGAAGAAGTGAATCCACCTGTACGATTGGTGGGTTACGCTGCTCTTCCCCCTCAAGGTGGAATAAACTAGCCACGGCATACTAACGACACGCAGAGCATGTCACAGAATTTCGCTTGCATCGAAACCACCCTTCGCTTATCTCTGAAGCCATGGGGAATCGTTTATGGATGAAGCGAATCGTTCGAGAATGAGCACTGTGGAATTATTGGGGGCGACTTGGCGAGTGTGGCGCTCGCACGCGGGGATGTTCGTACTGCTCATGGGGATCCCCATTGCCACACTGGCGATCTTGGCGCTGATTATAAACTATGTGATCTTGCCTCACCCGGAGGATACACCTCTGCTTGAGGTCTGGCAGGGGACGAGTTTTCTGCAGAAAGTCGCCGTGTTCGTGGCGTTTTTGGGCAATCTTGCGATCCAATACCGGGCGCTGGCGGCGTCGGTCTTTGCCACGCAGGAAATTCGGAGCGGACACAGTGTGGGAGTCTGCAAGCTATTGGAGCAGTTCGGCGCAAACAACTGCGGCTTTTCTGGATGGTGATGCTGGCGAGTATGCTTACGGGGCCGCTGGGAGTGATTGTATTCCCGCTCCTTGCTCTTGGCACTGCGCCAGGCTTTCCAGTGGCGATACTGGAAAATATGGCGGCCTTTGCGGCGATCAAACGAGGCGACGCTCTAGCCAAAGGGGGCCACGGCAGGATCGCGTTGCTGGTTGCGATGTGGTTGGGGCTGGTAATCGCGGGCGTGTTCGGCTGGGTGTCGTTTCTCGTGATGCTTCAAGAACGATTCGGGCGGCCGTGGTTTCTCCGGCCGGTTCCTGCTCTGGGCTTTTGGATCATATTGCTGATCCCACAGTGGTACATGATTGCGCTTACGTTGAATTACTTGGAGCAGCGCGGGCGAGAAGGAGAAATCGGTTCGACCGCCCGTGTTCAAGTGGATGGTTAGTCGGATTACCGGACATCTGCCCGAGGCGCGATGCCGAACAATTCCACTCCTCCGGTAAGCGCGTTACTCGTCCAAGTGACGTTGCCTCCGTTACCCTGCTCGCTTCCAACCTTGTCCAATCGCGTGGTAGAGTGCCACCCAACCGATAGGAGGCTTTAGGTACCGTGCGAGCCGCCATTCTGAGAGAACCCAAAGGCAATCTTGAGATCGAGGAGCGCGCCGTCCCTACCCCAGGTCCCGGAGAAGTGCTGATCCGAGTCCGCGCGTGCGGTGTCTGTCATGGTGACCTGATGGTGCGCAATGGTGAGTTCCCGTTTGTTCGCTTTCCGATCGTTCCAGGTCACGAAGTTGTCGGCGTGGTTGAGAGCCTTGGTTCAGGGGTGACCCATCCAAGAACAGGCACGCGCGTGGGAGTGCCGTGGCTATTTTCTGCCTGCGGCCACTGCAAACAGTGCATCAATGGCGACGATGTCCTGTGCGCCGACGGGCAGTATGTGGGAATGATGCGAGATGGCGGCTATCAGGAGTTTATGCTAGCGCGAGCGGACTATGTCTTGCCCCTCCCGGACGCGCTCAGCTTTTCCGACGCCGCGCCTCTCATGTGCGCGGGTCTTTCGGTGTACAGCGGTCTGCATCACGCCGGTTTCAAACCAGGCGATAAGGTTGCAATTCTCGGACTCGGCGGTCTGGGGGAGATGGCTGTCCAGTTCGCGCGCGCAATGGGCGGACGCGTGGCGGTAGTTTCATCTACGCGGCAGAAAGAAGCCCAGGCGAAAGAACTCGGCGTTGAAAAGTTCATCCATCAGGGGACCGAAAGCATTGATGAATCCCTGCGTTCCTGGGAGGGCGGTCCCGACATCATTCTTCAAGTTGCTCCATCCCCCGATTCGGCGAATGCGGCGCTTCGGGGTCTCGCGCGCGACGGCACATTTGTCCTTTTGGCTCCGGTCCCGATTACTGTGGATTCCTTCGCCCTCGTCCTGCTAAGGCAGCGGATCATGGGATCTTCATCAGGATCGCGCAAGGAATTGCGCGCAACCCTGGACTTAGCCGCCGCACACGGCATCCGTCCACACCTTCGGCGGTTTCCCCTCAACCGAGCTTCTGACGCACTCGAAGAATTGGAGAATGCGCGTCCTGCCGGCCGCGTGGTTCTCGTGATGGACGAATAGGTTTTTGTGGTCCTCCTGAGTACAGGGTGAAAACCGACCCTGACAAGTCTTTTGACTGGGGATGTGCCTGGTAAGTCGGATTACCAGACAAGTGCCAATTGCGGGCTAGAAACGGGGTTCGAGGAGATGAGAACGCAAGCGACCTACAGCGACCAGCTTCGGCTAGCGCGCGTCCACTCCCGCTGTGTAGGCGCCGTCTCCCCACCGCAAGAAAAGACTAGTCCCACGATTCGGCTTCAGGGGCCGACGAGGTCTTGAGCCGATCTTGTGTGCGTTGCGTTGGGCGGACTCTTGGATTGTGCCACCAACTTCGATTGCTGCTGTTACAACCTATTAAGCGTCAGCTTTCTGACTAGTTTGGATAACAATTCAATTTCGCTGACAGGCCCACTGCTGTTGTATTGCTCAGGGTCTCTCGGTTGACCCACGCTTCCGCCACGATAGCCATTTTCATCAGGTTGTAATCGCAACTGGAAAATGCAATGTCCAGTCCAGCTACGATGGAAGAAAAGCCATGGCTCTTCTAAGAAGATGAACCACCTGTCTTCCATTTGTTCCGGCACTAATCCCAGGCTTAGGCAGCCAAACTCTGCCTGCGAAAAATGGCTTGTGAAATCGAGAAGACTTTTCTTCTCGGGCATCACTTTTGCCTGCCGTAACTCCCGAGTGGCTTTCACAGTGCCCATCATTGCATATTATCAGTGGACAGTTAGTCGGGTGTTCGGTCAGCTCCTGATAAGAGGCCAATACGGGGCCGCGCCTGAGCGCCCGAGTCGTTAGACCGTCCCGGAGCGATGCGATGCTCTCAAGGCTCAAGAAGCTGTTTAATCGTGGCGAGCGGAGCACCGAGTTGAAGCCGCTGCTCGATGACGACACAGACTTGGATTGGCTGGATGCGCCCACGGATCCGCTCGATGCCTCCGCTTGGGACAGGTATTGGACGGAGCACGTCAGGCACGGGCTTGGGCCACCGATCTTCGATATGTTCTGCGACGATCGCGAACTCTTCAGAGTAATGAACAACGAAGGAATGAGAAGCATCCTTTGTGCAGGTAGCGGGATCTCCCAAGAGCCTCGCGCCCTCGCTCAGGCCGGATTCGACGTCGTGGCTTTGGACATATCACCTAAGGCGCTCGAAATCGCTCAAGGGTTTGAGTTTCCTACTGAAGGTTTTGAGCACTTCTGTGAACCAGAAATGGGGCGAGCAGGGGGACACGTTGACTTTGTGGTCGGTGACATTCTGGATTCCACCGTTTGCCCTGGACCTTTCGATGTGATCATCGAGCGCCGCACTGCTCAGATCTACTTCAACTCCGATATTGGAAGGGTTCTGGGTGCACTCGCAATACGTCTTGGTCAACATGGCATTCTCCTTAGCCACTGCCACGATGGTGCATGGAAGCCGCCAGCCGAGCCCCGTCACTTCACGAAGTCATGGTTTCAACAGAATCGATGGGCGATCTGGAACGGAGGTCCCGGCCGAAAACCTTCCTGTCGAGCAGCGTGGCTATTCACGTCAACCGGTTAGGATCAACCCCGCGGGCGCTTAACCAGTCGAAAATTCTCCCGTCTATTCCAAGTCCCTGCGGTCAACTCCTGGTTAGTCGCGTAACCGGACATGTGGTTTTTGGCGGAGATTCCAGATGTCCGGTAACCGCTGCCGGCTCAGACGATCGACGCAACACCAGCGTGAAGTTTACTCGCCGGCGTCTGAAAACCTAAGGTCTTTCTCGGTCGTTGGTTCAGGTGTAGCGCAACTCGATCGAGTTGCGCTTGCGAGTAGGCGGAGAGGTCCGTTCCTCGTCACATCTCCCGTTGCCTCAGCGATGGAAGAGTGCTTGCCGCGATGCTGCAGACTTCAACAGGCCTTTTCCGGACCACCCGCGTGGGTGCGCCGCCGTTGACATCCGCGATGGCTTGCAGCAAGCCGCAGACGCCCGGCAGGCGCATGGCCATCCCCAGCAGCGCCCACCCAAAATTGATGTGCTCGAAGGCGCGGGCCAGCGCGGTGATGCCCGATTGCTCGGCGGTTCCGTCTTGTGGGTCGTAGGTCATGCGCGTCAGGTCGCGCTCCGGATGCTCTTCCGCCGCAACTATTTCGAGTCCCACCGGCTTCAAAGCGTGCAGCCAGCCCGCCAATTGCGAGCACCTGCCGCACTCAGCCGACACATAGAGGCTCGCCGGGTGCGGCACATAGGGACGCCAACGCGGAATCCAATTGCGTACATGCCTGCGATATTCGTGGAAACTGGCGCCGTGTCGTTGCGTGAGCTCTTCACCCTCGAACCAGTCCGCAAGGCCTGCGCTGTAAAGAAAAGTGATGAGAGCCGCGACCATAAACCACAGACTGTGTAACACAAGAGCGAGAGCTGCGAACAGCAGGACGGTTGCAACCTGCATGGGATTTGCGACGTACGCATAGATTCCGCTTTGCACCAGGCGGCTGGGAGCATCGAAGGGCAGTGGCGTACCGGCGCCGCGCGTGGCGAACTCCTGCAGGGCGCTAAGGCCGGGCAGCGTGATGACAAGAATTAGTTGCGTCCAGATTCGCCAGTCGCGGGCAGTGAGGCCCGAGAGGGAACGGAAGCTGCCGGTTTGATCAAGCAGTAAAAGAGTGAGCAGCGCCAGCAGCCCATTGAAGCAGAAGAACTGCAGAACGGCGCGCCGGACGACGTGCCGCTGGTCACGCGTCCAGGCGGCGAAGAGCTGGGCGGGAATCAGGCAAACTGCCAGTCCGAGACACTCGCCGATGATCCATCTGCTGCCGAGCACCACGACCGGCGCGCACAGCGGCATGAGAATGGCGTCAAGCATTCCCAAAACGAAGGCAATAAGCGCTGCTGACCGTGCCCGGAAGATCAGTGCAGCCAGAGCGCCCCACAGAACGGACCATCCCAGCCAAAGATCTACCGGGACGTTCAGAAACAAGGCACCCTTGGCGTTGAAGTGCCACCAGTCAAATCTCTGCGCTGCGATGTTCAGCGCAAGCAGAAACGGAAGATTCCAAGCAGTGGCCAGCAGAGCCCCGGCGGCTTCTTTAGTCTCTGGTTTGCGCCAAGCCCAGGTGCCGCAGGCGCCTACCAGCGGAACGTAGAGCGAAAGCGCGCGGATGACGAAAGTGCGGTCCATAAGCCTCAGCGTGGAGTGGCGGCGTCTTCGATAAGCTGCGCGGCGGTGAGCCGCACTGCATAGCGCTCCCAGGGCCCGAAGTACCAGGCTGGATCGAGCAGGCGGCGATAGCGAAGCGTCCAGCGCACGCGCGTGTGAGAGGCATCGAGGCCGGTCCACTCGATTTCCGATTCCTCCCACGCCAGCCAATGCGCAACATGACTGGAATCAGCAATCGCATGAAAGCGCAGAAATCCGGGCTGATGTTCCGTGACTGTGAGCACCAGGTCGCCGGGCTTGCCTTCGCCTCCCGCAAAATGGATGACATGATTCGAGCCGGGCTCCAGGGTGGTTCCTGTGACGCGCACCGGGCGCGGAAATCCGAGACGAAGGTAGAGTGGCAGCCTGCCATCCACGCGCGGCGGGGCGGCCAGCGCAGCCTCGACCTGTTGCGGCGAGGACTGGACAATGCGTTCCACGCTGACTGCCTCCTCGCGCGGGAAGGAAAGAGACGGCCTGACTCCTTCGGTGCTCATGGGTACGAGGCCGAGCAGGAGCAGGCAGGAGAGCACGTGGGCGCTGTTCTTGGCTTTGTTCCTGCGGCCGCGATCTTCGGCGAGTCCGACGATGATTGCGAAAAAGTAAAAAATGGGCGCCACCATCAAAATGCAGATGAATCCCTCGCCCAGCAGCGCGCCGGCAAGGCAGAGAAACAGAGTGACCGATTTCAGCGCGGTGCCGGTTGCACTCTGCGGTTTGGGCGTAAGCACACAGATGGCGGCGATGAGCGCGGGAATCCCGATGAACAACGCGGAGGTCTGCTCAAGACGGTTCATCAGGAGCACGTGGTAGTAAACACTGGCAGCGACTGCAGCGGCAATCACAGTCAGCCAGATAAGCTGACGCTTTTCCATGGTCAATTCTCCTGCGCCGCAGAAGGTGCGAATGCAACCGCGGGTTGGGGAGTCGCCGGAAAGCGATCACCCCAAGTGCTTCTTACGCCGGGTCATCATCGCCGGGGAGCGTAGAAGTAGTAGTTTGCTCTGTAATCGACCCGTGCCTCAGTGTTGACGTGGGCCTGATCGCAGCCCGCAGCGGGAGCCACGCCGCCCTCCGTATCGACACGTTGGATGTACGTCACCCTCGCAAACGTGCCAGTTCCTTCGTTCGTTTTCGCTTTGAGCAGCAACCAGGGAATCGCTCCGGGCCTCGGTGCAGGGGCTTTCTTCTGAACTTCCCCGACGACTTTGCTGCCGTCATTCGCTTCCCAAGTGGGGCCGGCGTAATGCTTGGCGATTTTCTCTCCGTGTTCGTTCGTCAAATTGGCTTCGGGCGCTTTGAAGCTCCATTCGAACTTGTCCGGATCCCCGGGTTTTGCCTTACATTCGTAGATTTGCACTCCCTTGCCGAGAGCCTTCAGTAAGACCGTTTGTCCATCTGGTACTCCGATATCTGGGCCATCTGGGCCTTGGGGCGGAGAAATGGGCTTGCGTTTGCAACCGACCACAGTCATCACGAAAGTTATCGAGACCAAGCTGGCGACAAGCAGCCATGACCGATGATTGACTTTTGTGCTCATTAGATTTCCTCCTGAGCCTCACTAGACATAACGAGATCCCGGAGAAGTTTCCTTTTCGTGGACGCAAACTTATTCGTGGCGCAGTAGGGCATCACGATCACCCGAAACGAAGGAATATCGCGCTCTCAGGGATTGGTTAATGTTTAGAAGTTACTGCAATACGGGCTCAGTACGTAAAGGAGTAGGCGTCTGACTTAGATCGCGGTCTCTCATAGGGGAATGGCAAACCATGCAGGACCGCTGAGTGCTATTTCCTTCCTGGGAAACCAGGGCGTAAGTCCGCCCGCGCAGCGACCAAGTAACAACCTTGTAGCCCTCAACCATGCTGTAGTGGAAACTCACCTTCTTGAAATCGACTTTGACTCCTCCTGAGGCGACAGCCACGGAATCGGGCGTCACCATCAGGCTCACGGGGCCTGTTTCCATCTGATAAGCGATGTACACAGCACTCTTGCTGCCGACTTGCACCAGTCGTGCGCCCTCCAGACGGTAAGGCCGCTCCTCGCCAGGGGCAGGAGGGGACGCTGGCAAAGCCAGGGAAAACGGCGACTTCGCTCTAAACCATTCATTGAGCGTCTGCTGCGAGTCCGAGCGAACGTCAAGCGCAAGACCTCCCTGAGCATGCTGCCGGTGAGTGCTAACGGCGAATTCGGCAAACTTCTGCCCAGAGAGTGGCGTGGGTGATGACGGCCGTCGCGTAACCAACACACCGACAATCACGATCAACGCTAGCGCTGGAACCAACCACCTCATGAACCGTCGAGGTGATGGAGGCGGCGGCACGGGTTCAGGGGTGAAATCTGGCCGCGACGGCGCCTTCAGCTCTGCCAGCAGCTTTTCTTCCTGGGGAGTCGGGTCGTCGTCCACGTACGTAGCAGCGCGAAGCAGGGGTCCGCAGTGGTCGCAGAGCGCGGCATGCATGATCAACTGCTTCGCCTTCAACTCCGGCCACAGTCCGGCGGCCACTTCATGCCAGTCGACATCTTTATCCTTGGGACAGTCAGCTCCCGGAAGTACGGCTTCCCATACCACTACATTCGAGCGCCGGCCCAAGAGTTGCCGGTATTTCGATACCTTCCCGCTGCAATCACGGCAGGACTTCACGTGACGGTCGGCCTCGCGAACGGAGTCCCGAGAAAGCCCATGCGGTTTTTGCCCGGTGTCCGCTGACGGGGCAACGAGAGCGTTAAGTTCCTCGTTATCAATATGTTTTTCGAATGGACGTCCCAAATTCTAACACTCCCCATACAAACACTACGAGTTCCGGAGGGAGTTTGCTTTTGGCTCTACTCCCGGTCATCGTCGGAATCCGAAGGGATTCCAAGGATTTGCTCCCGAATGCAATACTTCAACCGTTCAATGACGCTCCCAACTCCTTTGGCAGTCAGTCCGATGGTCGGCAGGGAGGCAATCTCTTTGGTGCTCATTCCCTGCCGGAAGTAGAGCCAGAAAATCGTACGATCGCGCTCCTGGTCGGGTCCAGTCAAGCAATGCTTCAGGTGTTCATCGATTTCCTTCAAAAAGATTTCGAAAGCGATTCTCTCTTCGCTCCCATGAACGTCGTTCCCCGCCTCGGGGTCGACATCGCTCATTGAAACATGGGGTTTGTCGCCGCCGGATGATTGACTATGACCATGCTTGAAACAGTCGTGAGCGGCATTGGCAGCAGTTTTCTTTACATATCCCAAAATAGCTTCAGGATGCTGGATAGCAAAGTCCAGCAGGAGGCGGCAGCCGTCTTCCCAGAGTTTGAGGTAGGTTATTTGGACCAGGTCTTCCACCAGCGACCGAGAAGGCTCGTCCCACCGACGGGCCGTGCGCATAATGGTGAGGCTGATGGGCCTTCCCACCCGGGAAACGAATTCCTCCCATGCCTCGTCATCACGAGGCCCGGCGCAGAGACAGACGACGTCTTTCAGTGACAAAGACGAATACCGCATCGGTCTAGAGCTGCCCCGGCGCGTCCGTAGACTTCCGTATTTCGCCGTCCCCCTCCTCAATCGTCAGCGGCAACCACCCAGCTTAATTAAATCCATGAAAATACTGAGAAGCGGCTAGCTAATGTGATTTCCGCGCTCATAATAAACCTAAATGCCATCTTTGACGCGGTCTATCCTCCGCCAGCCGGGCTAAGTCCTGACAACGCG
>Ga0209283_10000962_pt1 | contig 15074 bp, 13 predicted proteins | sample CZO8metaG_2_FD_188354 | JGI IMG/M metagenome (GOLD analysis project Ga0209283, IMG submission 188354) | Vadose zone soil microbial communities from the Eel River Critical Zone Observatory, Northern California, USA - CZOApr15con2H1.8 metaG... | ecosystem: Environmental > Terrestrial > Soil >...
GGCGATTGCCCGCGGGCGGGGGGAGCGGCTGACCCTCCTACCGCCATTGCCGACGACATGGATGGTCCTGGCGCGGCCCCGCGTGGCCGTGTCGACCGAGTGGGCCTACCGTGAGTTCAACCCGACCGTGGTCACTTCCCGCCCGGACTCCGGCGCGATGGGCACGGCGATCAAGCGGGAGGACGTCCGCGAGGTCGGCCGGCTGCTCGCTAATGTGTTTGAGCCTCTGATCTTTTCCGTGCACCCGGGCGTGGCCGACCTGAAGGCGCGTCTCCTGCGAGGAGAATGCTATGGCGCGGGGATGAGCGGGACAGGCCCCACGGTTTTCGGGCTCATGGCCAATGAAGCGGCTGCGCTCAAAGTCGCCGCGGATCTGCAGGCTCTTCCCGAGGTGGATGTGTACGTAACGCGCACGTTTGCAGAGATGCGCTAAGGGGTCCCGGGACTCGTCCGGTGGAAGTGAACTGAATCCTGTCCGTCTTGTAGAGCATCGTCATGCGCCCAGGCCAGGCGGGCAGGAAATCCAAGAGGGGGTGACGTCGCTTGAGTTATCTTGTTGTGATTGTAGCCGCACTTGTGCAATTTTTCCTCGGATTCCTCTGGTATGGTCCTCTCTTCGGCAAGACATGGAGGTCGCTGATGGGTGTGAATCAGCAATCCATGAGTGGCGGCGGGATGGGAACGACCACCCTCGTTTGGAGCTTCATTGGCTCCCTGGTCACGGCGGGGGTGCTCCGCAAATTCGCAACCATGGTGGCGGCCCAATCCCTGGGTGCCGGGATCGCGCTCGGAGCCATGGTCTGGCTGGGGTTCATTGCCACGGTCACATTGGCCAGCGTGCTCTACGAAAAACGGTCGGTGAATCTCTACATCCTCAATAACGGATACCAGCTTGTCTCCCTGGTCGTCATGGGCGCGATCGTGGCGGCGTGGCGCTGACATAGCGCAGCCGCAGGCGCCGTGACACACGCTTTCTCCACCCCGGCAGCGTTGCGCTGCCATCGGCTGTAAGTACTTCTCCCGGCGTGGTTGATGCCATCGTACTGGCGGGAGGCGGCCCCGAGCCGGGGCTGCCTCCTGGCGTCCCCAACAAAGCGTTTGTGGTGGTAGCGGGCCACCCCCTCGTGACGTACGTCGTGGCCGCACTGCAGCGGGCCCGAGGGATCGGGCGGATCGCGGTCGTGGGGCCGGCCGCCCTGCAGACGGTGCTGCCAAGCGGACTGCTCGTAGTCGCTGAGGCCGGCGAGATCATGGACAACGTGGTGCAGGCGACGCGAGCACTCGGGAGTAGTGGATCGGTTCTGGTCGCCGCATCCGACGTGCCGCTGCTGAGCGGCGAGGTCGTGGACGAGTTTCTGGCGGCCTGCGCCCGGCAGCCCTCCGATTTCCACTATGCCGTTGTCCCCAAAGCTGCGATGGATCAGCAGTTTCCTACCGCGCAGAAGACTTACGTGACTCTGACGGATGGGACGTTCTGCGGCGGGAACCTCATGCTGTTCAATCCCCAGGTCGTGGATCGCGTGCGGCCGTTTGTGGAGCGTGTGATCGCCGCCCGCAAGAAGCCGTGGCTCATGGCGCAGTTGTTCGGCTGGGCAACCGTCATGAAGATGATCTCCCACCAGCTCAGCATTGCTGATCTCGTGGCGCGGGTGACTGAGGTCGTCGGAATTAGTGTGCAGCCGGTGATCATTCCGCGACCAGAGGTCGCGCTCGATGTCGACGTGGGCAAACCGGACAACCTGGAATTGATTCGCCACGCCCTGGAACAGTGAGGTCGGCCTCAAGCCGCCACGCGCCGTGGCTGCCCGGCCGTCAGGCCTGATGCCCGAGCGAGCGCAGACCGGCCGCCTCCGCCGCGGCGAGCGGATGGTGGTGATGGTCTATCACCTGCTGAACGCCCCGTACCGGCTGTTCTCGTTGGGGACGTTCGTCGAACTCCTCCGCGCAGCAAAGTCCACAGTGAGCGAAGACCTGAGCTTCGTGCGCCAAGCGTTTGACCGATTTCACCTGGGCAAGGTAGAGACCTTGGCCGGGGCAGCGGGGGGCGTGCGATACTTGCCCATCCCCGGGAAGGAACGCATGCGGAGCCTTGTGGAGGAACTCTGCCAACGGCTACGCGATCCCACCCGCCTGCTGCCTGGAGGGTTTCTCTACACCAGCGACCTTAGCTCCACGCCCCGCTATGCGACGGCCCTCGGCGAAGCTCTGGCCGGCCTGTTTGGGGAGAATCGGCCAGACGTGGTTCTAACTGTGGAGGTGAAGGGAATCCCGTTGGCCCTCATGACGGCGCGCGCCTTCGACGTCCCGCTGGTCACAATTCGCCGCGGCGCGCATGTCACCGAGGGGCCGGCCGTGAGTGTCAACTACGTATCGGGTTCCTCGAAGACCGTGCAATCGATGACGCTCCCTCTGCGCGCCGTCATGCCCGGATCCAAGGTCTTGTTCATCGATGACTTCCTCCGGGCGGGTGGCACGGCCCGGGGGGTGCACGACCTGATGCGCGAATTTCGCGCTGAGGTCATCGGTATTGGGGTCTTCATCGAAACCACCGCACCGCGCCAGAAGATGATCGACCGCTATGTGTCCCTCATCGAGTTTGGAGGCGTCAACGATCGCGGAGAGATTCTCGTCTCTCCCAGCCGCTGGCTATGATCAGCGGAGGGATATTACGCCAGGTGTCCCCCAGGCGTTGCCGACGGCCTCCCCGGCATCCGTATTGAAGGGTCTATCCAGATAGGGCGCTGAGATCTGGGACTGTCCTCCGAATGGAAAACGCGGGGGGGGGCGACGTCTGTGTGGCATGCTCCCGTCCTGCCCGTAGACAAAGGCACGCCCCCTGTCTATAATGAGTGAGCACTCATTCATTGTAGAGCAAGGAACGCCGATGCCGCGCATCAGTCCTGATGCTAAAGTTCGCCTGGAGAGCACTCGCCGGTCACAGATCCTCGCCGCTGCCGCGGTGATCTTTGCCCGGAAGGGCTTCGACCGGGCGACGATCGCGGACATTGCCAAGGCGGCCGGCCTGGCTGAAGGTAGCATCTACAACTACTTCCGGAGCAAAGACGAACTACTCGACCAGATCCCCCGCCAGCTGGCGCAACCCGTGCTCGCGCAGTTGCTCGACCGCCTCCCGTCCCCGGCGTCCGCGGGGGAGATGGAAGCGTCTCTGCTCCAGCTCGGGACGGCTTCCGTCGAACGCGTACGCACACACGCGCGATTGTTTAGAGTCTTCTTTTCGGCCCTCCCGCACCTCAGCCCGTCCGGGCGCGCCGCCTATCTGCAACTAGTGCAGCTCCATGCCGCCTCCCGGCTGGAGCGCATGCTGCACGACGGTGTCCGTGCCGGCTACCTCCGCAAAGATCTCAACCCAGCGATTGTCGCCCTGGCATTTCCGGGGATGCTATTTATCTTTCTTATGATCCAAGAAGTGTTAGTGGGGCGGCGGGTGGTTCCCTACGACTACGATGTGATCGTCTCGGAGGTAGTCCGGCTGTTTCTCTATGGGTCCGCGGCGGAACCACGCGCGGCCCGACGACCGGCCGCTCTCCGGGCTCAAGGGAGGCACAGACTCACGTGAGAAACTGGCGATCGGTGCTGGGGATGGTGCTTCTTGTGGTTCTGTTGGTTTCGTTTGCCGCGCCGGCCTCGGCCCAGGCGCAGCCCACGGCGATCACGCAAACGCAGGCGTTAACACTGGCCCTGCAGCAAAACCAACAGTTGCGCGTCGCGGCCTTTGAGGTCCTGGTGGCCCGGGCGCAGCTCGCCCAGGCGCGAGCGGGAACAGCACTCCAAGCGTCTGTCCAGGGGAGCTACACACGGACGCAGGATGGAGTCGTGACGACGATCCCTGTGTCGTCGTCGCCGGGAGGGAGTGGTCCCCCTGTGGGGTACCTCATCATCCCCGCTCCTTCATCAAACGTCTACGACGCGCGTGTGGTCCTCCAATACCCCTTGTATTCGGGGGGGCGCATCGAGGCACAAGTCGCGATGGCTCAAGCAAACCTCCGAGGTGCGGAGGCCACATTCGAGCGTGTCAAGCAGCAGATCGTTTTCGGCGTACGGCAGGCGTACTTCTCCTTATTACTCGCGCAGGCCGGCTTGCGGGCGGCCGAACATAGCACGACACAGGCCAACGAGATTCTCCGCGTGGCCAAAGCCCGCGTCGCTACCGGCGTGTCTCCGCGCTTTGACCAGGTGCAGGCGGAAGTCTCCGTGGCGACTGCCCAGCAGACGCAGGTCCGGGCGCGCAACGCTGTCGCGCAAGCCATGCAGGGACTCAACGCGTTCTTGAACCTGCCTCTTGAGACACCGCTCATGCTGCCCGATCCGTTCGCGATGACCTCGGTGGCGACGTCGATTGACCGCCTCCTCGCCCGCGCGCTGGAGGTTCGTTCGGAAGTTCTAGAAGTGCGCGCCCGGCAGGCTACAGCTCAGGCGGCCATCGAGGTGGCCGAAAGCGGGGGGCGTCTGAACTTTGGACTGTCTGGAATGTATGACTACGGGAATTCTGGCCCTTTTGGTCCCGGCACGGACCTCTCCTCGAGGTGGAGCGTCACGCTGGCCGCGACACTTAGCGTGGCCGACGGGGGATTAACGCGAGAGCGCGTCACCGAAGCGCGGCAACGCTTAGAACAGTTGAAGGTCCTTGAGGCGCAGCAGCGGCAAACCGTCGAACTGGATGTGCGCCAAGCCTACCTGAACCTCCAGTCGGCACGTGAGGAGCTCGTGGGTGCGGGGGCGCTAGTTGCGCAGGCGGCGGAAGCGCTGCGCTTGGCCAACGTTCGGTTCGCGGCAGGGGTGGGAACGAATTTGGAAGTCGTCAGCGCGCAGACGGCCTCCTCCCAGGCGGAAGTCGCGAAAGCCCAAGCCGAGTTCAACTACAGTGTGGCACGCGCGGCGCTAGAGCGCGCCGTGGGGGAAGCTGTCCAATGATCACGTCAGTTTCTCTGATGGCAAACTTGAGATGCCTGACGCCAACAGACGCGGAGTTCCGGAACCGTCCCCGAGATGTTTCGCCCGCCCACGGGCTGTCTGAGAGGTGAATGCGATGAAAGCGCGGCGCCGCCTAATCATCCCGATCGCGGTTGTGGCGATCGGTATGGGTGTCTGGATCCTTTGGCCGCGCAACAATAACCTCACGGGATCCATCCAGGCGTCCGGGACGATCGAGGCGACGCAGGTTGGCGTGGCCCCGAAGATTGCAGGGCGGGTCATGAAGATTTCCGTCCAAGAAGGTCAGCAGGTCGAGGCAGGCCAGGTGGTGGCGGAGCTGGATGCCGCAGAGGTCGACGCACAAGCGCGGCAGGCTCAAGCAGCGGTGGACGCGGCCCGGACGCGTCCGGCACAGGCCGATGCATCCGTGACCTTGGCCCGGGCCTCGGTGGACGCCCAGCTCGTGCAGGCCCGCGCCCAGATCGAATCCGCGCTCGCCGTGCTGGAGGCGAATAAAGCAAACCTGGCAGCCGCGGAGGCAAACCTCCAAGCCATCGAGACCAATTTGGCCCGAGCAGAATCTGATTTAGCGCGGTTGGAGGCTCTCTACCGCGAGGGCGCTGTGTCGGCAGAACAGATCGATACCGCGCGTTCCGCCGCCAAGGCCTTGCGGGCGCAGCGGGATGCGGCCCGGGCGCAGCGGGATGCGGCCCAGATCCAATTAGGAGCGGCTGGGGCCGGGGTGGCGCAAGCGCGAGCTGCGCTGGCGGTCGCGGAGGCCAACCGCCAGACAGTCGGGATTCGCCAACAGGATGCGGTCGCGTCGCGGGCCCAGCTGGCCCAAGCGCAGGCGCTGTTGCAACAGGCCGAGATCCTACGGAGCTATACGATTCTTAAAGCCCCCATGGCCGGTGTGGTTGTTGCGAAGAACGCGGAGGTCGGGGACCTCGTGGGGGTCGGCGCGCCGGTGGTGACGGTGGCCGATCTCAGCCAAGTCTATTTGCGCGTGTTCGTGTCCGAAAGTGACTTTGCCCGCGTGAAGTTGGGGCAACCCGTTGACGTGCGGGTCGATGGGTTTTCTGGTCGAACGTTCCGAGGCACGGTAGACCAGATCAACAGCAGTGCCGAGTTTACTCCTCGAAACGTCCAGACCAAGGAAGAGCGGGTCAAACTCATCTTCGGCGTGAAAGTCGCGCTCCCCAATCCCGATGGCGTCCTAAAGCCGGGTCTGCCCGCCGACGCAGTGATTCTCGTCGTGCCCGCGGTCACCCCCTGATGGAGCGTAGCGTCGGCATCCCTGCTAATAGAGCCTCAGACCGCCTCGCGATCCGCTGCGTGGGGGTGACCAGGCGCTTCGGGACTCTAGCTGCCGTGAACAAGTTGGACCTCGAGGTCCGCCACGGAGAAGTCTTCGCCCTGGTCGGTCCTGATGGGGCGGGAAAAACGACGTTGATCCGGCTGCTCTGCGGCGTGCTCACGCCGGATGCCGGGGAGGCGGTGGTGGCTGGATTCGATGTTGTCGCTGATCCAGAGCGCGTGAAGACCCGGATTGGCTACATGCCCCAACGCTTCAGTCTCTATGGGGACCTGACAGTGATGGAAAACCTGCAGCTGTATGCCGGACTCCACGAGGTGCCTCCAAAAGAGTTTCCCCGCAAGGCAGAACAACTTCTGGCCGATTTCCGCCTCTTACCGTTCCAGAGCCGCCTCGCCCAGCATCTGTCCGGCGGAATGAAACAGAAACTGGCGCTAGTCTGCACGCTCATTCACGAACCGGAAGTCCTTCTTCTCGATGAGCCCACGACGGGGGTGGATCCAGTCTCGCGCCAGCAGTTCTGGCGGATTTTGTACGACCTCAATCGTCGAGGAATCACAATCTTCGTGAGCACGCCGTACATGGATGAGGCGGAGCGCGCGGCGCACGTGGGGTTGATGAACCAGGGCCGGATCATTGCGACCGGGTCCCCCGCCTCCCTGCGCGCACTGATGGAAGGCGAAATTCTGGAAGTCGTGGCCGAACCCCAGGCAGCGGCCAAGAACGTGTTGCGCGGACATCCCTCCGTGCGGAGCCTGGAGGTCTTTGGAGACCGGCTCCACGTGCTCGTCCCGGCGGCGGAGGCCCAGAGGAGTTTAGAATCCGCGCTCGCCTCTGCTGGCGTCACCCTGAAGAGTATCCGTCAGATTCCCCCGTCGCTTGAGGATGTTTTCGTCTCGCGCCTTGGAGTAGCCGCGGCATGACCACCATCCCCGCCCTCGATTTCTCCGTGCGGGCGGACGGGCTCACGCGCAAGTTCGGGGATTTTGTGGCCGTGGACCACGTCTCCTTTGAAATCCGGCCCGGGGAAATCTGGGGCTTCCTCGGCCCCAACGGCGCGGGGAAATCGACCACCATCCGCATGCTGTGCGGGATTTTGGATCCGTCAGAGGGAACAGCGGAAGTCCTCGGGTTTGATGTCACCGGCCAGAGCGAGGAAGTGAAGGAACGGATTGGCTACATGTCCCAACGGTTCAGTCTCTACCCGGACCTGACCGTGCGAGAGAACCTGGAATTTTACGGCGGCGCGTACGGATTGAGTGGCGCCACGCTCCACGGCCAGGTCACCAAGTGGCTGGAGCGCTCCGGGTTGCTGGACCGTCAGCACGCGCCCGCGCGCGAGCTATCCGGCGGGTTTCGCCAGCGCCTCGCCCTGGGCTGTGCCGTCCTCCACCGGCCCCAGATGGTGTTTCTGGATGAGCCCACGGCGGGGGTGGACCCCATCTCGCGCCGGCAGTTTTGGGACTTGATCGACCGCTTCGCCGACGAAGGCACGACGATCATGGTCACGACGCACTACATGGACGAAGCCGAGCACTGCGATCGGCTGGCGTTCATCTATGATGGGCGGATCATTGCGCGGGGATCTCCGGAAGAGATTAAGCGGGAGCAGATGCCCGGTGTCGTTCTAGAAATTCGGGCGGATCGATTCCTCGAGGCGTTGGGCGTCGTCCAGACGCACCCCCAGATTCGCGAGGCGGCGCTCTATGGATCGGCGATCCACGCGACCGTGGAGCACGCGGGCGTTATCGGCATAGTGGCCGAGTACCTGCGCACGCGGGGCTTTGCTGTCGAGTCCGTGGAACCCATCCCGCCGTCGCTAGAAGACGTCTTTGTGGCGTTGGTGGAAGCTCGCGACGCGGAAAAGACCAAGCGGGCCGAAGGTGGCGGCCCATGAACCTCCAGCGGATGGGGAGCATCGTGCGCAAGGAGATTGCCCAGATCCTGCGCGATCGGCGGACGCTGGGTTCCATCATCAGCCTACCGGTCATCCAGCTCGTGTTATACGGCTACCTGTCCAACGAGGTCCTTCACCAGCCCACAGTGGTCTGGGACCAGTCGAATACCACCGAGAGCCGAACCCTGATCCAGACATTTGAGAACACCAGGTACTACCGCGTGCGGGCGTACGCGCGCGCCATGACCGACATCGAACGCCACCTCGATGGTGGACAGGCCAAGGTGGGGATCGTCATTCCGCCTGATTACAGCACCCAGCTTCAAGCCGGCAAACCCACCCAGGTTCTGGTCGTGGTCGACGCCACCGATGCGACGAGCGCTAACACGTTGCTGTCGGTCGCGATGGGGGTGGGCACGACTGTCTCACGGAATCTGGCGGTGGCCGTCTTGCGGCGGCAAGGGCAGCGCGCGCCTCCGCTGCCCGTCGAGATCCGCACCCGCGCCTGGTACAATCCGGACCTGAAGTCGCAGGTGTTTATCGTCCCGGGCATCCTGGCGGTCGTCATGCAGTTCGCGACGACGTTCCTCAGCATTGTGGTGATCGTGCGCGAGAGGGAGATGGGAACGCTCGAACAACTTGTTGTGACACCCATCCAGCCGATCGAGCTGATCCTGGGCAAGATCATCCCGCTGATCGGGCTGGCGTACATCAACCTCACGATCATCTTGCTGCTGGCCTGGGTGTGGTTTGGGGTGGCCGTCAAGGGCAACGTGGCGCTGCTCTACGTGGTGACGTTGGCGTTTTTCTTCTCCTCGCTGGGCATCGGCACGCTCATCTCGACCGTGTCGCGGACCTTCCAGCAAGCGGTGCAGCTGGCGCAGCTCGTGCTGCTGCCCGGCATCTTAATCTCGGGGTTCCTCTTCCCGCGGGAGTCCCTGCCGATCGCTCTGCAGTGGGTGGGGTTGGCCCTCCCGTTGACTTACTACGTCACCGTCGTTCGTGGCATTATCATCAAAGGTGTGGGGGTGGGCTTCCTCTGGCAGCAGATTGTTCCGCTGGTGGTCCTCGGGCTGATCGTGTTTGGTATCGCTATTAGACGCTTCGAGAAGAAGATCGACTAACGCGCAGCGTGTGATGCCCCAGTCGTCGCTCCAACGGATGCGTGCGCTGTTGTTCGATCTCGATGGCACCCTCTTAGATTCCCTGGGCGCGCACTTCCATGTCTACGAGCGCGTTTTCGCCTCCTTAGGAATGCCCCTCGATACGGACTCGTATCAGAGGAACTACTCACCCAACTGGTACGTGTTCTATGAACGCATGCACGTCCCCAGAGACCGGTGGCCCGAGGCGGACCAATTGTGGCTGGAGTACTATGCGCAGGAAGCACCTGGTCCGCGGCCGGGGGCCGTCCAAATCCTGGCGGCTGTCAAAGCATCGCACCGCGCCCTGGGTTTGGTGACCTCCGGAGAGCGATCCCGGGTCGAGCGCGACTTAAACCGGGTGGGGTGGCAGACGCTGTTCGATGTCGTGGTGTGCGGGGGCGACACGCCGCAGCGAAAGCCGAACCCCGCCCCGTTACTGCACGCGTTGGACCGGGTCCGGGTCCGCGCGGGAGAGGCTCTCTATGTGGGGGACACGGTCGAAGACGTGCAGATGGGGAGGAACGCAGGGACCTCGACCGCAGCCATCGCCGGCGGTTTTGCGTCACTGCCGACGTTGCGCAAGGAACAGCCGGATTTCCTTTTTGAAACCCTCCCCGAGCTGGCCGGTCTCCTCTAGACGTCTTACGACGCTCCCACCACCGCGCGGCGGCGCGACCACCAAGCCAGCGTCATCGTGAGAGGAATAAGCGCAGCGGCCGTCCCGACGAGACCCATCGCGTTGTATCCAAGTCCCGCAAAGACGATTCCACTGCCCAGGCTCCCTGCCGCGGAGGCGAGGCCAACGAGCAGATCGTTGAACCCTTGGGTCCGGGCGCGCTCGGGTGGCGACAGCTGGTCCGATAGCAGCGAAGAGCCTCCGACGTAGCACAGGTTCCAGCCCAGTCCCAGGAGGAACAACGCGACGGAGAGTGGGACCACCTCGGGGGACAGGGTGGCCGCAAGACAGGCCAGGATCAAAAAGGCGCCGCCGGTGATGATAACCGGGAGACGTCCCCAGCGATCGGCCAGGCGTCCGGAGATGATGGAGAACGCATACATGCCGACCACGTGCGCCGAGATGACGAACGAGATGCTGCCAATCGCATGTTGATGCACGCGCATGTGCAGGGGCGTGATCACCATGAGCATGACCATCACCAGCTGTCCGAAGAGCATTGCCGCCGTCGCGACCTGGGCGGGTCGCTCGCGGTAAATCTCCGCGAGAGTCCGTGCGGGTCCAACCGCATCCACGGGACCCTCTCGTGCAAGGGCGCGCGCGAGGTCGCGCGGTTCAGGTCGCAAAAACAGGACGATGAGCGCGGTGCCCACGAGGAAGAGGACGATCGACGCCCCGTAGGGACCGGCAAGCTCGTCCAATCCCCTCGACGCCGCGGCACGTGCCATGGGGCCGGCCGTGAGCGGGCCAAAGATGGCTCCGACAGTTCCTCCCAACACGACGGTGGAGATTGCACGTGCCCGCTCCGCGACGGGGTGCACCTCGGCGGAGACAAACCGTGACAGTTGCAAGGCGGACACGGCCATGCCTACGAGCACAGCGCCTCCGAAGAAGGTCCAGAATGACTGCCCAATGATGGCGCCCGCCGAGATCGTCGAACCAGTGGCGCCCAGGAGCATGCCAATGGCCAGCACACACTCCGCCGGCCGAGCGGATCCATCAGGCGTCCCCACAAGAAGGCAGCAAAAGCCCCGCCGAGCTGATAGGCCATCGCGGGCACGCCCGCCCACGTCGACTGCCCGCTCAATTTGGCTCCAGCGATCGCAACGATGGGGAAAATGGCGACCGTCGCCGCTGAGCTCAGGCTCTGCGCAGCAAAGAGGGTGCGTGTGAGATGGGTGGCACTGCGAGGATAGTCCATTGTCATAGTCGGCCTCGTGACAGACACCCAAAGATCCTCCGCGTGCCGCTGCTCTCGCGGCGTGTCCCAGTTTATCAACAGTTTGGTCGGTTGACTGCCCTACGCGCGGAGGTATAATCGTGGTGCGACGCGGGGTGGAGCAGCCAGGTAGCTCGTCGGGCTCATAACCCGAAGGTCGGAGGTTCAAATCCTCCCCCCGCTACCAGATTCATGCACAGACACCTCCCCGTCCAGCGTAAGCATGGCGGGGAGGTTGCCTTTTCATCTCCGCGACGAAGCCGCCGCCTTCCCCGGTAGTATGTGAGGACCGATTGATGGAGCTCACCGGCATTGTCCCTCCGCTGATTACTCCTTTTGATTCTGACGGCGGCATCGACACGCGTTCACTGAGCCGACTCGTCGACTACTTGATCGCCGGAGGCGTGCGCGGTCTCTTTGTTTTGGGCTCGTCGGGCGAGGCCGCCTCGCTGGATGTCGAGGAACGTACAAGCGTCGTCCGGACGGTCACGGCGACTGCGGCGGGGCGAGTACCAGTGCTGGTCGGAGTCATCGACACCTCCATGCGGAGGATCTTCACGTACCTCGACATGGCCAAGAGCTTGGGGGCCAGTGCGGTCGTGGCGCTACCCACCTATTACTACCAGACGAACCAACCGGAAATTGTCGAGTTCTTTCGCGCCATCGCCCACAGGAGCCTGTTGCCCCTCGTAGCCTACAATCTTCCTCAAATGGTCGGGGTGCCAATAGAACCGGATACGGTCTCGCAACTCGCGCACGAAGGGACCATCGGCGCGATCAAAGATAGCTCTCCGGATATTTCCAGAACGCGCGAGATTCTGTTGGCCACCCGGGATGTCCCACGCTTCAGCGTTCTCACGGGTCTCGAGATGGTCGTCGACCTCGCCGTCGCGATGGGCGTTGCGGGGGCAGTGCCCGGTTTGGCTAACGTAGCCCCCCGCCAGTACGTGGAGACCTTTGAGCTCGCTCGCGCGGGCCAGATGGAGCGGGCTCGGGTTATTCAAGAACAGCTGGCGACCCTGTTCGCCATCACCCGGCAGGGCCGCCATGCGCAATCGTATTCCGCGGCCGCACTATCCGGCTTTAAGACCGGGCTCAAACTTTTGGGTGTCATCGCCACGAACAGGATGCACGAGCCGATGCAAGGGTTGACCGCAGAGGATGAAGAGCGCGTCAAAACGGTCATGCAGCGGACTGGTCTTTTGTAGCCGGGGGCGGCAGATGCCCGCGGGGGGGATCGAGCCGTCCCACGCCCGTGGGTACACAGACCTCGACTCCTCGCAAGGGTGGCATTCGCAGAGGGAAGCAGCAGCGCATGCCGTAGTGTTCTGTGAATCCTCACACTTAGAAATCATCCAATCCTACTCAAGGAGGAGTCGGCGTGGACAAGATAGGCACTCGCTTCGGAGCGATCGTAGCGTTGGTTGCGATGGTGTTCTCCCTGCGAAGTGCGCCCGCGGGCGCGCAGGCCGTTCCCAAACAGCTGCGCATCGCCGTGGGCATTGACGCAGACACGCTCGACCCCGCCGGGCAAACGACCACGACGGTCGCGAACATGGTGGACTACTTCTTTGAGACGTTAGTGGACATGGACTACGCGAAGAACGAGGTTGTAGCCCGCTTGGCGACTCAGTGGCAAACATCGCGGGACGGACTCACCTACACGTTCCAACTGCGGCAGGGAGTGACGTTCCATGACGGCACTCCGATGACTGCGGCAGCGGTCAAATCCACCTTCGACCGCCTACTGGATCCCAAGACGAAGGTCCCGCTCCGGGGGGCTCTGCTCGCAGGTATCAAAACGGTCGACGTCGTGGATGACACGACCGTCCGGTTTACCATGAGCCAGCCCAATCCGCTGCTCTTGCGCAACCTCTCGTACACGACGACCGCCATCATCTCGCCTGCGGCGCTGGCGCGGGCCGGGGACCGGTTTAGTCTCGCCCCCGTCGGCGCCGGGACAGGGCCGTACACCTTCAAGGAGTGGCGTCGCGGCGAGAGCATCCTGGTGGAGCGTACCCCGACGTACTGGGGTAAGAAGCCATCATTCGAAGAGGTTCTTTTCCAGGTGGTGCCCGACGCAGGGACTCGCGAAACGATGGTGCTGGCGGGCAACGTCCACTTGGCGATGCTTCCTCCCGCGCCCGATATCAAGAACCTCCGCAAGAACCCGCGCGTCACGCTGGTGGAAGCGCCGACGGATCGGGTCATCTTCCTGGCCATGAACAACCAGTGGGGACCATTCAAGGACGCGCGTGTCCGTCAGGCGATGAATTACGCCATCAACAAGAAGGCGCTGCTCTCGAGTATCTTATTTGACCTGGGCACCGTGGAATCATCTGCATGCCCGGCGATGATGTTTGGCCACTCTCCCATGCATGAAGGCGGGTGGCCATATGATCCGGCGAAAGCGAAACAACTCTTGGCGGAGGCCGGGTACAAGGATGGGTTCGACGTGGAGTTTCTGGCGCCGAAGGGGCGCTACATCCAAGACTTCGAGTTCGCGCAAGGCGCCGCCGCGCAGCTGCGCAATGTCAAGATCCGCGCCACGGTGAGTACGATGGACTGGCCAACCTACGTCGCCACCATAACGCAGCCCGTAGATCGCAGTCGCACACAGATGTTCATCCTCGGGTGGGCCTGGGTCGTGCTGGATTGTGACGGGGTGCTGTTTGGGCAGTTCCACTCCTCCCAGCAACCTCCGGCCGGCTTGGCTGCGGCGTTCTACAGGAACGAGAAGGTCGACGATCTTCTCGTCAAGGCCCGCACCACGGTCGATGTCGCCCAGCGCGCAACCTTGTACAAAGATGCCCAGACGCAGATTTGGAACGACGCGCCGTGGGTCTTCCTCTGGAGCCAGAAGTGGTATGTGGCCACGGTCAAGAACCTCGAAGGCGTCCGCATTACGCCCATCGAGAAATGGGACGCGATCTACGCCACGTGGAAGTGACGCCTCCCGCGTGGTGGAAGTGACTTCCGGAGGTCGCCGTCCTGCCGATGGCGGCCTCCGGTGACTCGTTGAGTTCTGTTCCTGCTGCAGCGCCGTGGGCCGTTACGTCCTGCACCGCCTCGCACTCGCCCTCCTGACGCTGGTCGGGGTCACCGTTGTCATCTTCCTCCTGATCCGGTTGATTCCCGGCGATCCGGCGCGCATTATCGCCGGCCTGCTCGCTTCCGACGACGAGGTCCGGCGCCTGAGGGTCGAACTCGGCCTAACACAACCCTTATATGTGCAGTACCTCATCTTCTTTACAGGCCTTCTGCACGGGAACCTGGGGCTCTCCGCCGCGACGCGAGCTCCCGTCCTCGAAGAAATTGCGCTGCGCCTGCGGCCGACAGTACTTCTTGCTGTCTCCAGCATTGCGGTGGCCACCCTTGTGGGGTTGGCTGCGGGAATCATCTCCGCAACGCGGCGGTATTCGATCCTGGACTACCTGGCCATGACTCTGGCCGTGCTTGGCGTGTCCATCCCTGTCTTCTGGTTGGGCTTAATGCTCATGCTGTTGTTCGCAGTTTACTTGCACTGGCTACCGGCGGGCGGATACGGGACTCTTGCGTCCTTCATCCTTCCGACCATTGCCCTTGCGGCGTTTTCCACAGGGATCATCGCGCGGATGACACGCAGTAGTCTGCTCGAGACCCTCAGCCAGGATTATGTGCGCACCGCGCGTGCGAAGGGTGTCCCCCGACGAGGAGTCGTCCTGCGCCACGCATTGAAAAACGCGTTGATCCCGGTGCTCACCGTGATCGGCCTGCAATTCGGGACCTTACTGGGCGGAGCCGTGCTGACAGAGACGACATTTGCCTGGCCCGGGATGGGGCGGTTGCTGGTGAACTCAATTCTGTCTCGGGACTATCCTGTGATCCAAGGGATCGTCCTCACCTTTGCG
>Ga0209283_10000975_pt1 | contig 15031 bp, 15 predicted proteins | sample CZO8metaG_2_FD_188354 | JGI IMG/M metagenome (GOLD analysis project Ga0209283, IMG submission 188354) | Vadose zone soil microbial communities from the Eel River Critical Zone Observatory, Northern California, USA - CZOApr15con2H1.8 metaG... | ecosystem: Environmental > Terrestrial > Soil >...
GCCGCCATCGAAAACCCGGAAAAGAAGATTTGGGCGGTGCAGTTCCATCCCGAAGTGCACCACACCAAGCTGGGCAAGGAGATTCTGCGCAATTTCGTGTTCAACATCTGCGGCGCAAAACCCACCTGGACTCCGCAGCACTTCATTGACGCGACCATCGCGAGCGTTAGGCAGACAGTAGGCAATGGGCGCGCCATCTGCGCGCTTTCCGGTGGCGTGGATTCCGCGGTGGCGGCAACGCTGGTCGACCGCGCCCTACGCGCCGGCAAAGGATCCTCCCGTCTGACTTGCGTGTTCGTGAACAACGGCGTGCTGCGCAAGAACGAATTTGAAAAAGTGCAGCAGACGCTGCGTGACAAATTGGGTCTGCACCTGATTGCCGTGGATGCAGCCGACCGCTTCCTGAGCAAACTTGCTGGCGTCACTGAGCCTGAAAAGAAGCGCAAGATCATTGGCAACGAGTTCATCTCGGTATTCGACCAGGAGGCCCACCGGATCGCGAAAACAGAAGGCAAGGTGGAGTGGTTGGTTCAGGGCACCCTCTATCCCGATGTGATCGAATCGCGATCGGTGCGGGGGCCGTCGCAGACCATCAAGACGCATCACAACGTCGGGGGGTTACCCGCCAAGATGAAACTGAAGCTGATCGAGCCGCTGAAAGATTTGTTCAAGGACGAGGTTCGCAGAATCGGCCGCGACCTGGGGATGCCGGAGGAAATCCTGCAACGGCAGCCCTTCCCGGGACCCGGCCTGGCTGTCCGGATTCTGGGTGAGGTCACGCCAGAGCGGCTGGCGATCCTGCGCGAATGCGATGACATCGTAGTCACCGAAATCAAAAAGGCGGGACTGTATAAAAAAATCTGGCAATCCTTCGCCGTGCTGCTGCCGGTGATGTCGGTGGGCGTGATGGGCGACCAGCGGACTTATGCGTACACGTGCGCGCTTCGCGCCGTGCACTCGGAAGATGGCATGACGGCCGACTGGGTGCCGCTGCCGCACGAGGTGCTGAAGACGATTTCCAGCCGCATTGTGAACGAGGTAAAAGGCGTCAACCGAGTGGTGTACGACGTTACGTCTAAGCCGCCAGGGACGATTGAGTGGGAGTGACCGCGTCAGGCGCATGTCTCCTCAGGTGCTGTCCAGGGACCTTCGCAGAAGGCCGGGCACTCGCGAGCTATGCTCGGCCGGACACCCCTTCGACGTCGCTCCGTGCAGGCTTCCTAACTCATGCCGTTCCACGGATCGACTCTAGAGACCCGACGAAGCTATACGTGCACCACCTGCAGCCCAAGCAGTTTCTCAAACGCATCGTAGTCGCGGTCGCGGTGCAGTAGCCTGTGCCCGGCCTGCAGGCAGAAAGTGGCGATCAGGCAGTCGATGGTCTTGCGCAGGGTATGGCCATGGTGCCGCAAGTCCCGGTAGTTCTGGGCGGCGGCGATGGCCAAGTCTTTTCCCCCAGTCGGGAATAAGTGAAACTTCAAGAGATCGTCGCGGACCGTGGCGAAGGCTACCTGGTCACGAATACCCTGCAATACTTCGCACAGGATCAGATCGGTCAACCCGAGACGCTGCCGGCTCAGTGCCCGATCCAGCCAGAGGGTCTGTGGATTTTCGGCCCCACGCAGGTAATCGATCCACACGGTGGTGTCAACAATGACCATGGGCCAAGCTTATTCTTGGACGCGGCCTAAGCGGGAGCGGTTGAGGTTGCCCTCCCACTGCACTTTGCCGCGGAGCCGGCGAATGGAGCCTTGGGCGTGGATCTCGACCAGCAATCGCAGGCCGGCTTCGACGGCGGCCCGCTTGGTGCGGGCACCGCTGCGCCGCATCGCTTGGCGCATCAAGCCGTCGTCGATGTCAATATTTGTGCGCATAGGGTGACAACCGCTGATGTGTAAGTATCCCACAATTATGTGTATAGGGCAAGCGGGTGTGTGGCGGACGGATCCCGGAACTTGAGCCAGCTGAGGGTCTTGACAAAATTCGGGGGATCGCATCTTTTACCGCCGCGTCGGAGTTTCCTTGATGGGCTCCTCAGCCGGCGGGGTGCCCTCCGGCGGGCCATCCTTAAGCTTGGCCATTACGTCGGAGATTTGTGCTACTCGGTCCGCCCGCTTCTTGAGCGCTTCGAGCCGAGGAGAAATTCCCTCCCAGACTTTGCTGGTCGCGGCAAAAATACCCTCGCTAACAGTCTCAAGCGAAAAGCGCTCAAGCAGAAGGCGATCGGAGACGACCGTGCATTTTGCATCCCACTGGCTGGACGAACCCACCTCCTCCGAATAAACACCCACGCGTTCCGCAACCACCCACTTTTTATCCTTGGTCAGATAGAGCTGTTCGCCGACATAGTGACCGAGCCGAGAGCCGGACTCCGGTGTTGCTGATTGCACTTCTTCGGTCACGTATTTGTCGAGCACCACCAGGGTCGAGACGGGCTTGCCGTTATCCAAAGAAGGGAATCCCTCCGGCAAGTATTCCCATTGCTCGACCTCACTCTCGGTCTGGTAGCGGAGCCTGCGGTATTTGATCGGGATCTGCTGGCCGTACCTTGCCGCAGGAGCCATCCGGTCCCGCAGCCGGCCGAGGAGGTTAATCTCAGCGGCAAGGGTCTGTGCCTCGAGAGTTACAATTTCTTGAATCGAAAGCACAGATCCTGGAACTTTGTCCTCAATGCCCACAGGAATCTCCCACTGACAGCCTTCGCAGTCACTTGGATAATCGGCAACTTGAGTGCTTTAATCAGTGGGTGGTCAGAGCCGATCTCGCGACCATCTAAACCCTCGCAGGAAAGCCGGTTACCAACCTCCCGTTTCGGAGCCGCCGTGGCGTGATGGTAGCGGCACATGACTCCGAATGCGCTCGCCGTTAGCTACTGATTTGCGGTCAAGGCCAGCTTGAACAAACCCATGCAAGATAATGATTTTAAGTACGGTAGATCATCTTAGGCTGTTGCTTGTCGGACTCTCGAATTAAGGCCCGGACTTGACCCCGTGAAGTTATTCCTAGTCCACCTTCTCCGCCACCCAGCGCGAGATAGAAGTGACCGCTTTCCTGGGAGCAAAGCGCACCGACTCCGCCAGCAGCCAGTTGCGGAAGCCCGAAATCACCAGCCCCTTGCCCTTCATCAGGCCGCGATAGCCGTCCTGGGCTACCGTCTTCGCATCCATCGCGCCTATCTGCTTGAACAAACGCGAGCTTTCGGTGTCCGCGCGCTTCGCGAAGCCGGTATCGGTTGCCCCGGGACAAAAGCAAGTGACGGTGACACCGCTGCCCTTGAGCTCGTTAGCCAGCGCTTCGGAGAACGAGATCACGTAGGCTTTGGTCGCGTAGTACACGGCCATCAGCGGGCCGGGCTGAAATCCCGCCGTAGAAGCAACGTTCATGATTTTGCCTGCACGCTGTTCGAGCATGGGGGCGAGGAAAAGTTTAGTGAGATGGGTGAGCGCTGTGATATTGAGCTGGATTTGGCCGAGCGTCTCTTCCAGAGGAATGTTCGCGAACTCGCCAAACTTGCCGTAGGCGGCGTTATTCACCAGGATGTCGACCGCAACCCTTTCGCGCTGCAATTGGTCGAAGAGGAACTGCGGAGCTGGCGCAGCGGCAAGGTCGAGCGGAATGGATTTGACTGAGATGCCGAACTGGCGCTCGAGTTCGTCGGCGAATTGCGTGAGCTTGGTAGCGCTGCGGGCTACGAGAACCAGATTGTGAAGATCCTGGGCAAAGAGCTTGGCCAGTTCGTATCCGATGCCGCCGGAGGCGCCGGTGATGAGGGCGGTTTTGTGGTGGTTCATGGTCTCGTTTTCTCTTGGAAGAAAGGCATTTAGCACTTAGCCGTCGTACTCAGCCAATCCCAAAGCACTTGTCATCCTGATTGGCCTTCAAGCCATGAAGGACCTTACCAACGTGCGCATCGTCACTGCCGCATCGAGGTACATCACACCCCAGCAAGCTCCACAGGAGCTTCTGTCTGAGGTAAGATCCTTCAGCGGCTGAAGCCACCTCAGGATGACACTGTAAGAGGAGAACAGAAAAGGCGTGCCGCCTGCCAGCACGCCCTGCGATTGCCCGCGGAATCTACGCGCCGACCAGCGCCGGTTCGGCCTCGTAGATCGAGTGCCACGAGGTCGCCGCTTTCAGGCGGTCATTGACGTTGTTGATGTTCTTCACGCCCTCGCTCTGCAGCCACTTGCGGAAGGCCTCGGCGCCCTGCTTGGCGTACACCGGGATACCGTCCTTCCAGGTGGCGCGGCCACAGAGTACGCCGTTAAACTTCACGCCCGCCTCCGCAGCTAGTTCAAGCGCTTCGGTAAACTCGGCATTGCTGACGCCGGCCGAAAGATAAATGAACGGCTTGCTGGCCACGGCTGCTGCCTTGCGGAACAGGTCCATGGCTTCTTTCTTGCTGTAAGCCGTTTTGCCGGCATAAACCCTGGCGCCTTCTACGAACTTCATGTTGACGGGAACTTCGACCTTCAGAACGTCCACGCCGTAGCGATCCTTGCTGAACTCACGCATGCTTTCGATGACAATCTCGGGCTTCTTTTTGGCATAGTCGAAACCCTTCTCGTCCGCACCCTCTTCGTAGCCCACGAATTCGAGGAAGAAAGGAATGTCACGGGCGCGGCATTCGTCGCCAATGCGCTCCACCCAGGCATGCTTCCTGTCATTCACGTCCTTGGGATCGAACGGCGTGTAGTACAGCAGGATCTTGATGCAGTCGGCGCCGGCTTCTTTCAGACGGCGCACGGACCAGTGGTCGAGCAGGTCGGGCAGACGGCCAGGGCCGGTCTTGTCATATCCCGTCTTCTCATAGGCGAGCAGCAGGCCGGCGTTCTTGGCGCGCCGCTTCGACGCGGGCAATCCCCACTCAGGATCGAGCAGGATGGCGCTGGCGTGCGGGGTGAGAACTTCGGCGACCAGGGATTTGAATTCTTCCATCATGGCGTCGGAAACATCCGAGCCTTTTTCCTTCGCCAGGGATTTTTGCAGCGAGCCGCGCTGGTCCATGGCGGCAGCGGCGATAACACCACGGTCGTTAGATACTCTTTTAAGGCCGGCGAGTTTTCCAGGGGTGAGCTTCATAGGATTCCTCCAGATGAGTGCTTCAAACAGTCAATTGTAAACCAAGGGAGGGAAAGCGGCATCGGGCGTCGGGTGTCAGGATTAGAGACCAAACCACGGAGGGCACCAGCCCCTCGACGAGAACGTGAAAGGACGAGCACTCCGGCAGCACGGTGGAAGATTGTTACATTCTTTGTAGCTTGACGGCTCGCCAGAAGGTAGGTAATATAACTACTTCTGGGTAGAGGGATGGAAAAAGCAATTTCAGCCGCCGATGCCAACCGGAAATTCTCGCAGCTACTGCGGGACGTCAGGGAGGGGCAGAGCTACGTGGTGACGAGCCATGGCAGGGCGGTGGCGCGCATCGCGCCCGTCAAAGAGGACCGCGCCGCAACGGCCAGCGCCCGGTCCTCCTTGCTCAGCCGGCTGCGTTCGGAGCGGGTCCTCAAGATTGGCCGCTGGAAAAGAGACGAGCTCTACGAGTAGCAAGGCCGGGTTATACGAGAATGAGGCTGGCGCTCGATACGAACATTCTGGCGTATGCCGAGGGCGTGAACGGCACCTCAAGGAAGAAGGCCGCTCTCGACATCATCGAAAAGCTGCCGGAAGACAGCACCTTCCTGCCGGTCCAGGTGCTCGGGGAACTCTTCCACGTACTCGTCCGCAAGGCGGGCCGCTCGCCGGAACGGGCACGGGCCGCGATCTTGAGCTGGAAGGATGCTTTTCCACTGATCGAAACCTCACCGGCAGTCATGCTGGCCGCGACTGATCTGGCCACCCACCATCGCCTCGGCATCTGGGACGCGGTAGTCTTCTCCGCCGCCGCCGCGGCTGGATGCCGCCTGCTTCTCTCGGAAGACTTGCAGGCAGGATTTACCTGGAACGGAGTGACGGTTGCAAATCCGTTTTCCAAGGAAAAGCATGAACTTCTGGCGGCATTGCTGGGGTCTTGAAGCTCAAGATCACCGCGAAAATCTGTGGCCGCTTTTGACGTGGTTTTTCCGCTACTGCCTTAGCGTTAGCACGCCCAAAATGGCCTGCTGCTTGGCAATCAGCGACTGAACGCCTTGGCGGGCGAGGGCAATCATCTTCCCAAGGTGTGGTTCGTCGAAAACCTGATGTTCCGCGGTAGCCTGCACCTCGACAAACTTGTGTCCGGCCGTCATCACGAAATTCATGTCCACATCGGCGCGGGAGTCTTCCTCGTAGGAGAGGTCGAGCAGGATTTCGCCATCCACGATTCCTACGCTTACCGCCGCAACAAAATCGCGCAATGGAGCCGAAGTCAGTGTCCCGGCCTCGACCAACTTTTCCAAGGCGAGACCGAGGGCAACGAACGCGCCGGTGATGGAAGCGGTGCGGGTGCCACCGTCGGCCTGGATGACGTCGCAGTCGATCCAGATGGTGCGCTCGCCCAACCGGACAAGGTCGGTAACCGCGCGCAGCGAGCGGCCAATCAGGCGCTGGATTTCGTGGGTGCGTCCGCTGGGACGGCCCCGGCTCACCTCCCGCGGTGTGCGGGTCAGGGTGGAGCGGGGCAACATGGCGTACTCGCTGCTTATCCAGCCCTTGCCGCTGTTGCGCATGAACTGAGGCACGGTTTCTTCGACGGAAGCGGTGCAGATGACGCGTGTGTTGCCCACTTCGATGAGCACCGAGCCCTCGGCCGTGGTGATGTAGCCGGGGAGTATGTTGACCGGGCGCATCTGGTCGGGCGCGCGATTATCAGAGCGGTAGTGCATGCTGGGATTCTAACAGCGGGAAATGAAAACCGCTGAGGCCGCCAAATGTCCTCACCGTCCGCTGTGCTTTTGGCGTTATTGCGCTGACTGCAGTTGGTTCACCAGCTGGCCGACGGCGGGGACATCGTAGAAGCCCGACAAGTCGGCGTGACCGGCGAGCGTGTCGCGCTCCTTTCCATCCACCAGGATTTTTACCCGGAGTATGCCGGGGATATTCGCCGATAACGTTTGAATCAGCGAGGCGATTGTGAGTTCCTCGACCAGGACGCCCGACCGGTGACTGTCGGCGAAGGCGGCGTTGAGGTCAATGACGGCCAGCCCCGGGTCCACTAGATAGACATCGCGAACTTCCGCGCCAGCCCCTAGCGGATGGGAGGAGGACTTATCCAGATACAGGCCGAGCAGGGCACGAAGCAATTCCTGGGCTCGCTCCTGGCGCCCTGCGGGCAGAGGAATGCGAGCAGACTGCGCCTGCAGCACGCCAGGGTCATCGTAGGCCACATATAGGGTGGCCTGCTCAGTCGGCCCCGACACCGGTGGCGCCACGGGACGCCTGTAGGTGGCGGGTTCAGTCGCGGCGACCCGGCCGCGCATGCGCCACACGTATATGCTCATCCCCAGCGCAACCGCCAGCATGGTCGCGACCCCGATCATCAGATGGCGGGGGATCATCGTCCCGCCTCCAGCTTGTCGCGCACGGCAGCCACCCCTGCTGCTACCGAGCTGGTGATGAGTTGCTGGTATTCCGGCGACGTCAGCCCAGAAATACCAGCCGCCGGGGGCGCGACCTCAATCGCAACAGCGGCCGCAGTGATGTTGTTTAAAGGGCGCAACGGTGCGATCAGGGTACGTACGGCGACCGTCCTCTTCACCAACTCCGCGGCGAGGCTGGCCTCGGCGATTTGGCTTGCGGAACGAAACGAAGACTGGGCAGTGTCCCAGTCCAGAAACGGCGCGTGGTTATCACCGCCTGCCGGAAGCAGAGCCGTGTAGAGGCGAACGCCCGTGCCTTGTGATGCAGCATGCAAGCAGATGTAGATGGCGGGATGCGCGGAGTTAGCAAGACTCGCACGCTGGTCAAGACTGAGAGCGCTGTCGCCATCGCGCAATACGAGAGTAGTGAGGCCCCGAGTCTCGAGTTCCTGGCGCAGGCGGCGAGCGAACCCCAGGGTCACATCTTTTTCGGCCAACTGATCGCTGAGGGCAGCCCCGCGCTCATCGCCTCCATGGCTGGCGTCGACGACGGCGAAGTAGGGCACCAAACGGTTGATGTTGGCGCCGGAGACGGTGCTTCCGGGCTGGACTTGCGGAGCTGCTTGCGGAGTTCCGATGGCGATTCCTGGCTGCGGCGCTGGCGCCTGTGCTGCAGCCTGGCCCGCACTTTGCGGCGCGGGTGCGATGATGATGGTCCGGCCGTCATTGCTGAAGCGGGCAAACAGGGGTGCAGTCCCGGCTATGGTGATCTCGGCTGCGCCGTTGTTTTCCTGATAGCTTGCGGAAGGGATCGTCTTGCTGTCGAAGGTAAGCGTTTGTGAGCCCGGCGGGACGAGCGGTTCGTGAGTAAACACCATGCGCAGCTTCCCAGGCTCGGTGGCAATCATGGGGTTGACCGGCGAAGTAAAGTCCATGACCAGGTTGGGAGGATTTGTCTTGCTGACCTGAGCCGTGAAGTGGACGGCAACGTTGCCGATGAACATCCGGCGCGAGCTTTCGTGGAAAGTGACCGGGGCACCGAGGAATCGTGGCAGGAGCGTGCTCAGCGAAGCCAGCGGCACGAGGCCGCGGCCTCTTTCCAGCAGGAAGTTGGCGGGAAGATCAAGATCGCCGCCCTGGATGCGGGCACGCGTCTTGCCGGCGGTGAACTCGCCGTCCACGTTCTTGTATTGCAGCTTCCAGTGGAGGCCGTCAGTCCTGGTATTCACCGTTCCGAGTGGCTCGAGAATTTCGAGCAGGCCCACGTAATCCCAACCGTCTCGCTCGGCGACCGGGAGGGTGTAGTTGGCGGCGGATGAGTAGAACGAAATATGCTTCTCATCCGCTGGGGCCGAAAGGAGCACCGCCGACAGCAGGAAGAGGGCGGCAATTGAAGTCAACAGCAAGCCCCAAAATCCTAGAGCGCTGTCATCCTGAGCGAGCTTTAGGTCGCGAAGGACCTTACGACCGTTTGAGTACGTCATGCCGTTGACAGGGACGACCGTTATGCGCGGGTCGTGCCGGCCCTTTCATGCCGCAGGAGCGAACCAACGGCCTCGTAAGGTCCTTCGCGGAGTGAACTGCGCCGAGGATGACATCTTTCGGGAGAATGTCCATTTTCGGATTCCTACTCCAGCGCATAGATGGTCAATCCGCTGAGCAGCTTGGGGTAGAAGTCGGTTGACTTCTGCGGCAGAACTTCTCCCGCAAAGGCGATGTCCCGCACCTGCTGCATGCGGACTGGATTCATGAGAAAAGCCACGTTCGCCGCGCCGCGGCGCACCTGAGCCAGCGCCTCACCGGTGTCGCGGGAATAGCTGATGTGCTGCTGCTCGCGGATGGCTTGCTCCGAGATCCCCAGCACGCCTTCCAGCAGACACTTGTGCAGTTGCACCACATCGAGAGACTGCTGGCGCAGCGACAGGCCGGCAAAAGTGTTGGAACCGATGGTTTCGGGTGTATCCAGGAGAAAAACGCGGTTCGCGGTAACCGCCAGCAGGGCCGTGCCGGTGTGCCCAGCCTCGCGCAGGATGGCGCTGGCTCGGGCCGCGTCGATCGCTGGTTCAACTTCCTCCACGCTGAAGTAGGCGCGGGCGGCGTCGTGGAAGGAATCTGCCGAGAACGATGCCAAACCGAGCACCACGCGATGCGTGGGCAGGATGACCAGGCCGGGGCTGTCCATGTTGATAAAAGTCATCATGGTCAATTCGTAGGGAGCATTTTCAGCTTCGCTCGGCCGCGGCAATACGTTTTCAGAGGAATGCTCGCGGGGCACCCCGCCAGCGGAAGGGGAACCGGTCATGGTCCGGCGCTCGTTGCGGTAGTTGAGGGCGGTCTCGTAGCGATGGTGGCCATCGGCGATGATCAGCTTTTTGTCACGCATCTTGCCGCGGACGAGATTGATCAGACTGGGATCGGCAATCTTCCATACCCGGTGCAGGACGCCGTATTCATCGCGCGTTTCCATGTCGGGATCATGGCTAGGTGCCAGTACGCTGTCGATTTCAGAGACAGGATCGCTGTACAGCATGAAGATTTGCCCGAAGTGGGCGCGGGTGGCGCGCAGCAGCTCCAGGCGGTCGGCCTTGGGTCTGGCCAGGGTCTGCTCATGACGGAAGATGATCCCGGCCGAATAATCCTCGACCCGGCCCAGGGCGATGATGCCGCGCCGCTCCATTTCGGTCCCGCCGCCGGCAACCGTAAAGCGCTGCAAGTAAAGGTAGAGCGATGGCTGAGTATCCTGCAGAAAAATCCCCTGGCGGCGCCAATCGCGGAAGAACTCTCCCGCTCGAGTGTATGTGTTTTCTCCCGCATGGTCGGTGGGCTGCTGTTTGCCCAGGATGACACGCGCCAAGTTATAGGGACTGGCAGCGTAATAACGATCCTGCATCTCCGGCGTGATCTTGTCGTACGGCTGGGTAACGACTTGGGGCAAACGAACCCGCGCGAGGTCATAGCGAAGAGCGCGGAAAGGGGCAATGTGAGCCATGGCCTGAGATGTGAAATTGTACAGGAGCATTCCCGCCTTGAGGATCAAACTGAAAGAGCTGGAAGGTGGAGCAAACTTTTGCACAGGCTGGCTCATCGTAAGCCGGGGAAAAAGGGTGACACTGCGCCTTACGAGCTGTGATACTATCGGCGGCAATGAGGTAAATTATGGCCCGCCTTTACGGGCGCGGGTCATCTCGTCCCCTGACCCAAGCCCGCAACCTCCACTCGGCCGCAGCCCGGACCCGGGGAAGTCCAATCCTGCCTACCGGAGCGCACCCTTTCCGGATTTGCGCTTTCTTGGTCCTTATCGTGGTTGTGACTTCCGGCATTCCTCCCGACACGTGGGCGCAGAGCCCGGTGGAGGATGTGCATGTCAATCCTAGAATCCAGCCGGCGCCGCCTAAAGAAAACGACCTCATAGACCCCTCCCTGAAGACGCACACCAAGCCCATGAAAGTCGATGTAGAGTTGGTGTTGGTGCCGGTTACCATCACCGATCCCATGAACCGTCTGGTTACGGGGCTGGACAAGGACAACTTTACCGTTTTCGAAGGCAAGGACCAGCAGGAGATCAAGCATTTTTCCAGCGAGGATGCGCCAGTCTCACTGGGCGTGATCTTCGATATGAGCGGCAGCATGAGCAGCAAGATCGAGCGGGCCCGGGAGGCGGTAGTGGAGTTCTTCAAGACCGCCAACCCGCAAGATGAATTCTTCATGATCACGTTCGCCGACAAACCCCAGGAGGTCTCTGACTTCACGCAGTCGGTGGAAGAGATCCAGGGCAAGCTGGTGTACACGATTCCCAAAGGGCGCACGGCCTTGCTGGATGCCATCTATCTGGGCATCAGCAAAATGAGGCAGGCGAAATACTCGAAGAAGGCGCTGCTGATCATCTCTGACGGAGGGGACAATCACAGCCGTTACACCGAGGGCGAAATCAAGGCGATGGTGAAGGAAGCTGATGTGCTGATCTATGCCATCGGTATTTACGACCGTTATATGTCGACCCCGGAGGAGCAATTGGGACCGGCTTTGCTGAGTGAGATCACGGAACTCACTGGAGGGCGAGCATTTACCATCGATAACCCAAACGACTTGGCAGACGTAGCCACAAAAATAGGGATTGAGCTACGCAACCAATATGTGCTCGGATACCGTCCAAAGAATCCTACACGTGATGGCAAATGGCGTAAGATAAAAGTCAAGCTGATACCGCCCAAAGGACTGCCGCCGCTGCGTGTGTATGCCAAAACGGGATACTATGCACCCTCCCAATAGCCGCCTTCTGACCCTGCTGATGGCCTTACTTTTCTTAAGCATAGGAACCGGGGCTCAGGACACGACCCGGCCAAATCCTGCCTCTACTAAACCTACGCAACCAACCTCCAGCGGCGCACAGACGAGCGGCCAGACGAACCCTTCGCCCGCCGGCCCCCAGGGGCAGCCGCCAGCGCCAGCGCCGTCTGAAACTGAACCAGGGGGGTTTGTTTTTCATGCAGAAGTCGATGAAGTTATGCTGCACGCCACCGTGGTGGATGACAAGCAACACCTGGTCACAAACCTGGACCGCAACGCTTTCGCCGTGTTCGAGGGTGGCAAGCTGCAGACGATCACGCACTTCCGGCACGAGGATGTTCCCGTGGCCATGGCAATCGTGATCGACAATTCCGGCTCGATGCGCGAAAAGCGCGATAAGGTCAACAAGGCCGCACTCAACCTGGTGCGTTCTAGCAACCCGCAGGACCAGGTCTTTATAGTGAATTTCAACGACGAGTATTACCTGGACCAGGACTTCACCAGCGACACCACCAAGCTGCGTGAGGCGCTGGAAAAGGTAGAAGCGCGGGGAGGAACCGCACTTTACGATGCGGTGGTGGCCTCGGCTGATCACTTGAAGAGGAACGCCAAGCTGCAGAAAAAAGTTTTATTTGTGGTTACAGACGGGGAAGACAATGCCAGCCGTGAATCGCTGGAGCAGGCGGTGCGCCGGTTGCAGGAGGAGAATGGGCCCACCGTGTACGCCATTGGGATACTGGGCGAGGAAAAGGCGCGTCGGGCACGACGCGCGCTGCAAACCCTTGCCGAGCGGACCGGAGGAATCGCGTTCTTGCCCAAGACGGCGGACGAAGTCGACCAGATCAGCCGCACCGTGGCTCACGACATTCGCAACCAGTACACCATCGGCTACAAACCGACAACGCCCAAGAACGTTCCGGGGTATCGCACCATCCGCGTGGACGCACGTGCCCACGGCCACGGCAAACTCACGGTCAGGACACGCAGCGGCTACTATGCGGGCCAGGAGCAAGTTTCGGGTGGCGGTAATTAACGGCAATCGGCACCCAGCATCAACATTCAGTCATTCATTAATCTGCGTGCCGGGTTGGGAAATCTGCCGGCTGGCAGACTTCTGAGTGCCGACGGCTCGATTGACGCTCCCGCCCTCGCTTCCGTACCCTGTAGGGTGCGAATCAAGACGATCGAGGGCACTCGCCTGCGCGTCGCCGACGACATCACCCAACTGGTCGGCGAAACCCCTATTCTGCAACTGAAAAAGCTGGTTCCCCCCGGCTCGGCCGAGATTTACGCCAAGCTGGAATACCTGAATCCTGGCGGAAGCGTGAAAGACCGGGCCGCCATCGGGATCATCCGGCGCGCGGAGGAGCAAGGCTTGCTTAAATCGGGAGGCACAATTGTCGAAGCGACGGCGGGGAACACCGGGATCGGGTTGGCGCTGATCGGAGTCAATCGCGGCTATAAAGTTGCACTGTTCGTCCCAGAAAAATTCTCAGAAGAAAAAGTGATGATCATGCGGGCCCTCGGTGCCCAGGTCACGCGCACTCCGGACGCCGAGGGCATGCAAGGGGCAATTCGCAGAGCACGGGAACTTGCCGCCCCCGATCCCAATGTTTTCATGGCAGCACAATTCGAGAATCCCGCCAATCCTGACTATCACTACGAAACTACCGCCCAGGAAATCTTTGAGCAGATGGAAGGACGAATCGACGCTCTGGTGATCGGCGCGGGCACGGCTGGCACCTTTACCGGCGTGGCCCGCTACATGAAGGAACGTTTGCCGAAGATCTTGGCCTATGCGGTGGAAACCCAGGGCTCGGTGTTGGGAGGCGGCCAGCCGGCCCCGCATAAAGTGGAAGGAATAGGCACCAGCTTTGTGCCCAAGAATTTTGATCGTTCGGTGTGCGATGAAGTGATTATGGTGGCAGACGCGGAGGCGTTCGGCATGGTAAACGAGCTGGCGAGCCGTGAAGGCGTACTCTCCGGTTCCAGCGGCGGGGCCAACGTGTTTGCCTCTTTGCAAGTTGCACGCAGGATGGGTCGGGGAAAGCGCGTGGTCACCATGATTCCGGATTCGGCGGAACGGTATTTATCGAAGAAGATTTTTGAGGGTGGGATCTGATCGCTGTCAGACAGGTTCGTGTCAGGGCATGGCTTTAGCCGTGCCGCTTGTGGTTGTTCTTTTCAGGGCTTCAGCCGCTGCGAAAAGATCTGCTTAAGGTCAGCGGCTAAAGCCGGTGTTCATCCTGTCCTTTACGGCACGCCTAAAGGCATGCCCTGATACGAATCTATTCATGCTTCCGTTAGGGTCAACCTTCGGTTAGAGCAAACGCTATGAACAAGAAACAGCAGCCCGGTTTTGCCACCCGCTCCATTCACGCCGGGCAGGAGCCCGACCGCGAAACCGGTGCGGTGGTACCGCCCATCTACGCGACCTCGACCTACGTCCAGGAAGAACTAGGCAAGAACAAGGGCTACGAGTACGCGCGCGTTTCCAATCCGACGCGCACTCGCCTGGAAGAGAACTTGGCATCGCTCGAAGGCGGAATTGCCTCGCGAGTGTTCGCCAGCGGCATGGCCGCGATCAATGCCATCTGCACCATGTTTAAGTCCGGCGATCACGTGGTATGCGGCAACAATCTGTACGGTGGAGTGCCCCGGCTGTTCAATCAGGTGCTGGCGGATTTTGGGATGGAATTCACTTATGTGGATACCTCCGACGTGAAGAACGTGGAGCGCGCCATCCGCGAGAACACCCGCATGGTGTACGTGGAGACGCCGACTAATCCGCTCATGGCGCTAAGCGATATCAAGGCCATCAGCCAGGTATGCCGCCGCAAGAAAATAGAACTCGTGGTTGACAATACGTTCCTGTCGCCGTATTTCCAACAGCCCATTGCCCTAGGTGCGGACATGGTCGTGCACTCGACCACCAAGTTCCTCAACGGTCATAGTGATGGCTTAGGCGGAGTGGTGGTTTGCACTCGGCCAGAGCAGGCCGAGAAGCTGGCTTTTGTCCAGAAAGCTGCCGGAGCGATTCTTTCGCCGTTTGAGTGCTGGCTGGTGTTGCGTGGAGTAAAAACACTGGCAGTGCGCATGGAGCAGCACGATCGCAACGGCCGATTCGTGGCCGAGTTCCTGGCACGGCACAAGAAGGTGAAGGAAGTTTTTTATCCCGGGCTGCCGGATCATCCGCAGTACGAGCTGGCGCAGCGCCAGATGACCGGCTGCGGTTCCATGATCACATT
>Ga0209283_10000980_pt1 | contig 15006 bp, 14 predicted proteins | sample CZO8metaG_2_FD_188354 | JGI IMG/M metagenome (GOLD analysis project Ga0209283, IMG submission 188354) | Vadose zone soil microbial communities from the Eel River Critical Zone Observatory, Northern California, USA - CZOApr15con2H1.8 metaG... | ecosystem: Environmental > Terrestrial > Soil >...
GCACCGGCAACTGGATGCTCTGGCCCGCCACCATCACCGTGCATCTTCACGACACGATCGATATCTCGGATCTCTCCAAAGACGCCACGGCATCGCTCCGCGAACGCGTTCAGGCAATCGTCTCCGCCCCCATCGAGGATGCCATGCATTCCTGAATTGTTATTCGGAACGGACCCGGGGACTCCAGCGGGCTGCGATTGGCGGAGTCACTCTTCCGGCTTGGATGCCGATCTTCGAAGGACGATTTGGGTTATTCCACGCGCGCGTCGAACACGCCTGTCTCCACTTGGCCTGCGCGCTTGACCTGCACGAACAGCCGGTATTCGCCTAACTGAGGGAACCCATAGGGAAACGTCACATCCGCCGGATTATGTGCCTGCATTTCAGGCATACCATTGGCGCTATCCTGCAGATTCTTCTGCGCCATCATCAGCGCCGCCATCGGCGCCGACCCTGCCGGATGCACGTGAGCGAACACGCTCAAATCATTCCGCAGAATCACCAGATGGCCCGCCATACCCATATAGGGCTCGAGGTCCTTTACGGGTTTTCCATCGCTGCCTTCCACGCGGAATCGCAAAATGGCCGGCTGGTTTGCGCGCAGCGGCCCTGCATCGCCCCGAACCCAGACCATTCGCCCGCCGTGTTCCAGCGGCGCGATCATCCGATCCCCCGTGTCGGAGGAGAGGGCCAGGGCCGCAGCCTCCGAGTCATCTCCCGTCAGTGGTTTGCCCTCGATCTGCGGTAAATCCATTTCCGTCACCATCGTGTCCGGAAATCCCGACTCCCGCACCACGTCGGCAAACAACTGATAGTGTCCCGCAGAAATGTTCGGAAGGTCCCGCACAAACGTATTCGCCTCGGTGCGTTCCGGATGCAAATGGTAGAAAGCGTCCAATCCCGGAGTGCGCACCAGGAACAGGTGCATCAGGTGGCCATGGTCGGGAATGAGATTCACAACAAACATATCCCTGCGGGTTTCGTGCCACGACGATGGCCCCATCTTCAACACGAGCTGGCCATCTGGCCCAAGCGAGGCGATCAGCGGTGGCGCTTTGTAGATCATCCGGTTCGCGCGGTCGCTGGCCTCGGCGTTCCACCACATATTTCCCAGGTAAAGCGCCGCCCCGACCACCACGGCAGTTACCACCATGGACTTGAGCGCCCGCCGCCGGTGGTTCGCCTCCGGTTGTGCGCCTGGCGCAAGTTTCCCCTCGCGCGCTGCTGCGCCGAAAATTCCGATCATGCTCGCGACCAGCAGGAGCATCAATCCCAGCAGCAGCGCGCCCATTCTTTTTTGCATGCGCATGGTTCGCCGTGCCGCTGCCGGAACCGGGACCGCCAGTTCGGCTTTTCCCTTGGCGCCGAGAACTTCCATGCGCACCTGCCACGACCCCGAGGCCATCAGCCAGAGCTGGCCGGTGAAGTATTGCGGGTCGGTCTTCGACCGCAGCATGGGGTCCGGCGGCGGGGCAAATTCCGCCCCGGGCCCTACCAGACGCAGCGGGACAATGCGCAACTCGCTCACATCGCCTTCCAGCACCCGGGCCTCAACCTCTGCCACGCCCGGAATCATTTGCGGGGTCCGCACCGTCACGTACAAACGGTACGGGCCCGCGGCACCCTCATAAAACACGTCCGGGCTGCCCACGTGCGCGAATAAGGGAATTGTCAGCAGGAAAATAAGGGCAGATGCTCCAAGCAGTTTTCTCATGCGAGCCGTCGCGGACGCCGCGCGCTGGTTTACCTCCGCAGTTCCCGCATCCATTGACCCCACATCAATCCAATGCGCGCCGAAACGATGGCCGCCACAAGTCCAATGCCGAGATTCAGCCAGAATATCGCCCGCGTTTTTTCATATACGTGGAACTGGTGAGCGTACGGTTTGTAGAACTGCGGGGACAGCATGTACGGATAGTAGTCCGTCCCGAAGATCCAATTCTCCGCGCGCGGCGAAACCAGAAGACTCCCCATCGGCCATTGCGCCACAATCATCGCCGCGAGGAATCCCCCGCCCACCACTGCGGCCTGAAGCCACTTCGGCCGCGCGCTGAGCCGGTTCAACAAGACGTCCATCGCCAGGGCCCCGGCAATCACCAGCAGCGGAAACCCCAGCGGCACCAGGTGGGTAATACGCGTGTTCACCGGCCCCAGCTTCGGCTCCGCCGGCACCAGCGGCACCAGCCATTCCGCCGCGAGCCACAGCGCGGTGTACATCCCCGCCGCCATCGTGCATGCCCAGCGGTATCCCGAGGCCCGCGCCAGCCCAACAAGGATCATCGGAATTCCCAGCGCAACCGTACGGTAAAAAATCCCGCTGTGCATCAACGTATGGTCGGTGTACTCCATGATGAGCATCATGTGGATGACCAGCAGCAGACAGCCCACGTACAAGAACATGTAATTCAGCCGGTCGCGAATCTCGCCCTGCGCGCGGTTCATCAGCGCGGCAATCAAAATCAGCCCGCCAAATCCCAGCACGAAAATCCCCGCACCCAGCACCATGTGCGGCGGGCTGATAATCTGCACGTCCAGGCCGAACGCGCTGTGCCACCAGTCGTCAAAAGGCGCCGAAGTCAGCATCGCGAGCCCGCCCCAGAGCGACACAAACGTTCCCAGCGGCCCCCGGAATCCCCATAGCCTCACGGAAGACTCTCGCGCGGCCTGGTTTTTCCCAAACGTTGTTGTCAGAATCAGGTAGATTGCCGACATCACCGCCACAATGGCGCCGAAATGAATCGCCAAGTGCGCGGGGGTCCAGAAAGTGTCGCGCCCAATGGACATGTGCCAGGAAATGTCCCAGTAGAGCCCGGCCGCGATCGAGGTCACGGCAATCGCCGAAGTCCAGGCATACCAGGGAATTCCACGGCTTTGCTCGTATGTTGGCGCGATGGCTTGCTCCATGCTGCCCGCAGCTTAACAAAGCCCTCTCGCGCCTGCAACCCGCCACCGAAAAGCCCGCCCTTCTATTCCAATCGTTCCAAGCCGCCGCTAGTACGAACGTACTATCTCCCGGAACTTTTGAGCCATTTGCGGCCGCCCCGGCTTATTGCATGCTAATCCCTACCCAGCCTGAGCAGCACTACTGGTGTGAGGTCTCGTCCGATGCAGCTAGGGCGGTACGAAATCCTGGAAACCATCGGCCAAGGGGCCAGCAGCAGTGTCTCCAAAGCCCGGGACACTCTGATAGGGCGCACTGTTGCGTTGAAAATCCTTCACACCGGCTTCCACGGAAGCGAATGGCGAAACCGCTTCCTCCACGAAGCCCACATCGTCGGCCAGCTCTCTCACCCCCGGATCGTCAATATTTACGATGCAGGAATTGACGAAGCCTCTGGATCGCCCTTCCTGGTCATGGAGTTCATCACCGGCCACACCCTCGAGCAGATCCTGGTTGAGGGCACGCCGCTGCCGGACCGCCTTTTTACCTGGGGCATCGGGCTTGCGCGTGCGCTCGACTACGCGCACAGCCAAGGCGTGATTCACGGCGACGTCAAGCCCGCCAACATTCTCATCAATGAAGACGGCCGCGTGAAGCTGACCGATTTCGGAATCGCGCGCCTGGCAACGCAGGCCACTCAGAGCGGCCGGCTGATGGGCACGCCCGCCTATCTCGCTCCGGAACAGATTGAAGGAGGCGGCGCCGACGCCCGCTCGGACCTGTTCTCGCTCGGCATCATTCTGTATCAACTGGCCACCGGCCAGCGCCCCTTTCAGGGCGATTCGCTCCCGGCGGTCTGCGCGCAGATTCTCAAAGCCGTGCCAGCGCCGCCCAGCAGACTCAATCCGCTGCTCCCCCGGCAATTGGATGCTGCCTTGGCTCAGTGCCTGGCCAAAGATCCCGCCAGGCGCTTTGCTCGCGCCGAAGAATTGGCCGCTGAACTCGAATCCATCGCCGCCCCGGCCTCTGCAACCGCAACAACTGCCCGCCGGAAAAAATCCGCCTCGTTTTTGCGCGGATATGTTTTTGCTTCGAGCCTGGCCATTCTGGCGCTTTCGGTCTTGCTGGTCCGCGGCTACGCCCGCAATGTCCTGCGCGTTCCTCCGCCGCCGGCCGCAGTTTTCGCGGAGCCAAGACCGCCATCCGAATTCCCCTCAACTGCTGTTCCCATTCCAGCAGAAGAGTTGTCCTCGAAGGAAGCGTCTCATGCGCTCCCAGTTTCCCGTAAGGCGCACCGGAAAACAGCCCGGGTTTCACTTCCGATGCCTTTGCCCGTGGTCTCCGGTCCGGACACTGCGCGGGCCGCCGTGCCCGCAAAAGTTTCCTCATCTGAGCCAGGCCCGTCGGAAGCTTCTCGAAAGTCGGCCGTCACCCAATTGACCGTCGCAATCGTTACGAAATCAAGCGACGACACGCTGGTGATCCTCGCGGACCGCCAGGTGTTGGTTAGTTTTAATCTCGCTGGAACGTACGGTGACGACGCTTCTCCCATCCGCCGGACCTTTGCTCTCCCTCCTGGTCCGCATCAGATCAGCGTCGCGTTGTACAAGGAAGATAAGACTCTACGCAGCCAGAAAGATGGCCTCGCGGAATTGCGCGCCGGCGAACCAAGCGTCCTCGTCATTCATGTCGGAAAGCACTCGAAGATACTGCCGCTGTTCGGATCGGGCCTCGGGATCACGTGGCCCAGCAAGTCTGCGTCCCGCGGCGCTCAACGCGTCCCGCGCGGCTAAGCCTCTGCTGCTTCCTCCGGGCAGGTTCTAAACACGCGATGAAGATGTCTCGCCCTGCAGCTCGGGCTTTGGTGTCATCGGTTGCCCGGCCTGTTTCGAATCTCCTCCAGCTTGGCCTGCTGCTCCGGCGTCAATTTATTCTTGATCCGCACCAGCAGCGTCACCTGCTCCCGCTTGATCTCGCGCTCCACGGTGAGCACCTTTTCCAGCTGAGCCAGAACCTGTTGTTCCTCTACCTGCGGTTGTTTGATCAGCGATACCATCTTTTCCATTTCGTCTTGCAGCTTCCATTGCCAATCGGTGAATTTCAATTGCGCCTGCCGGATCTCGTTCCGGAGGTAGCTCTTCTGCTCGTCGCTGAGCCCGATCGCTTGCTGGTTCTGGATCACCAGTTCCGGAGGAAAGAAGCTCCGTCCAACCGGGTCCGGGCCGGGTTGCGGCCCTGAGCCCGGGGCGGGCTGCTGGCCGCGAACCAGGCCCGCGGCAAGAAACACCAGAGCGCACGCAAAACAAATTTTCGTTTTCATTTTATTTCTCCTCACTCGTCTTGACTGGAATTCTCATGTACGACTCACCCAGTTTCGGTGTAGTTCGCAGAATCTCTTGCCCCGGACTCTCCAGCAGCACGTCGCTCGGCGCTTGCCATTCGGCAAGCTTTTGAGCGGCGGCGACTTCGGTATCCGGGATCATTGGCGCTGTCGTTCGGCGCAAAACCAGACCAGTCGTCACTGCGGCGACGACCCCCGCCGCTGCTCCGGCCAGCACCCACACGCGCCACCGCCTGGCCCGCTTCCCCCTGCCTGCGGCCTGCGCCGCAGCCAGCACTCGCGCGCCAAATTCCGCCGGCGGCTCCGCGCCTCGTGCCACCAGCGGCAGCAGCGCGTCCAGTTGCTCCCGCCGCGCCCGAAGTGCCTCCAGCTCTTTCACGCAAGCCGCGCACGCTGACAAATGCCGCTCAAGTTTGCCCGCGGCCGTCCCCGTCAGCGCGGCCTCCAGCAGCTCCTCTTTCCATTTCGCGCAATCGTTTTTCATCTCATTGCTTCCAATAAGAGTTTCCTCGCCGCGTGCAGCCGTGACCTGACCGTCCCCGTAGGAATTCTGAGCGCCGCACCGACATCTGCAACTTCCATGTCTTCCACGATGGAAAGCAACAGCACAGCGCGAAGCCGCCCCGGTAGTTTGTCAATTTCCTCCCGCAGGCGTTGCAGCAGCACGTGGTCTTCCGCGCTGCGCTCGCCGTCGGTCACATTTGGAGTTGCCAGCGTGTACCACGCATCGTCCCGCGCCATGCGCCGGCCCAAACCGCGCCGCCGGTTCAGTGCCAGCCGGAAGACGATCCGGCTGACCCACGCCCGAAACTTTCCTGCCGCGCGCAGCGAACCCGCTTTCCGAAACGCCTGAAGGAACGCTTCCTGCGCCACCTCTTCGGCGTCTGCCGCATTTCCCAGCACGCTGTAGGCGATCTGGAAGACTCTCCGCTGGTTCTCCGCCACGCGTGCGGCAAATCCACCGTCGTCCTCGCCGGGCTCGGCTCTTGCGATCAGCGTTTCCACGAACGCGATGGTCACCCCGCTTGCATCCCTACTTGTTCTGACACCGCGGCACGTCATTCCGTTCAATAAAATTGTCCATGCGTTTCTATTGATTTAATTTGGCCCGGCGCCCGCGGGAAGAAAAGGAGGAAAAGCTACAGCGTGAGCTTGATTCCCGGCAACGTGCGTCCCGCTCTGGTTTCCTGCCAGGTGTACAGAATGCGGTGGATCACCGTGATCGTCGAAATCACGGAAATCACCCACAGCACCGGCGCCATACGGTTGAACGCGCCGCCCATAATCAGCAGCACCAGGCGCTCGGGCCGCTCCATGAACCCGACCTTGCACGTCGGAATCAGCGACTCCGCCCTGGCCCGCGTGTAGCTGACCATCACCGACCCGGCCGTGGCCACCGCCGCCAGCACCACGTAAGACGTCCGCGCGCTCACCGCGTAGTACACCAGCAGCCCCATGTACAGCGCCATGTCCGAATAGCGGTCGAGCGTGGAATCGTAAAACGCGCCAAACGCCGTGACGCGATTCTGCCGCCGCGCCACCTGTCCGTCCAGCATGTCCAGGAACCCGGCGAAGAAAATAATCGCCGCTGCCAGCCGAAAGCGCCCCGTGGCAAACATCGCCGCGGCCCAGAAGTTCACCACGAGGCCAAGAAACGTGAGGAAGTTCGGATTGATCCCCGTCGCCGCGAGGGCGCCAACGATTTTATCGAGCAGCCAGCGGCTGCCCTCGCCAATCCATTTCGTAAGCATTCGTCAGAAATCGCGCGGGCCCCGGCGTGCCGCAGCCCACCGCATCATACGATACCCGCTCGCGCCTCTCAAGTTTCAGCCATGGCCTTCTGCCGTCAACCTTTTTCTCTTTCTCGCGAACGCTGCTACACTGGTCACCCTTAAACGCATGTCCTCGCCCTCCTTGAACGCGGTTTTTTCCACTCGCTCCATGCGCCGCCGCTACGAAGCCTGGTTTCTCCGCTTCGCCCTTGCCGACGGTTCCGGTGCGTGGTGGCTGCGTTATATTTTGCTGAACCTCGGACGCTCCTGCGCCGGAGGCTGCGGCGGCAAATTCCGTTTCCCGGGCTATCCCGTGCAGGTGTGGGCGACGTGGTTTCCCCGCGGCGAAGCGCCGCAAAGTTTCATCGCCGGATTTTCCCAGGGCGACCTGGCAATGAGCGATCGTTTCGCTTCGCCTTTCTCTCTGGAATGTTCCGGCCAGCGCATTGACGAAAACTCATGCCGCGCCGCCATTGAAGTCGGCAGCCACCGCATTTCCTGGGACTTGCGCTACCGTTCCTCGACGGCCTATTCCATGAGCGACAAGGGCTGGATCGGCTTCACGCGCACGCCGCATTCCGACGCCGTCTTTTCCGGGCGCATCACCTTCGATGACCGCAGTTGGGAGGCCGACCCGCTCGGCTGCGGCCTTCAGGGTCACAACTCCGGCTACCGTCATCGCCGCTTGTGGACCTGGGCGCACGTTCTCGCTTGCGCTGACCCGCGAAGTGCGCAGCCGTCCGGCGAGGGAAAGTTCAGCGCCTTCGAAGCCCTCGAATACGAAATGGGTCTCGGCATGCGCTTCCGCCGCGCCATACTCCGCCACGAAGGAGTCCTGTACGATTTCGGCCGCCTGAAAATCATCGAACGCACTCTCAATCCGTTTCGCTGCACTGTCCATTGCGCGCGCCGCGAAGACAACACCACGCTGGTCGCCATCCTCGATGGCACCGGCCCGTCCGTGCATTGCCTCCCCTACGTGAAAACAAATTGCTCCGGCACGTTCGATGTCTTGAACAACTCGCTCGCCTCCGCCAAGCTGTATCTCAAGCGCCCCAACGAACCCGCCATCGAACTCCGCACCGACACCGGCACTGGGGGCGGCGCCGTCCTCGAAATGGCCGGCAAGTAGCTTCATTCCCGGAGGCGATCCCTACGGCGTGGACGGCTTCTGCTCCGGCGGCGCAGGGGGCTTTTGCTCCGGAGTAGACCGTTCCATTTCGCGCTTGACGCGTAGGCGTCTACAGATTAAGTTTGCCAGTAACATAGAAGTTGAATTTCCATGTTTCCGTTTCGACGGGGCCAAACATCAGATGCCGGTATCCTGTTTATGCACACCCGAACCCCTCACCGCCTTCAGCCGCTTTGCGCTTGTGGTTGGACATCCCGGGCATGAGCTGAGAGTGTTTGGCTGGATGTCCCAAAATAAGCCGGAAGTGTTCGTCATAACCGACGGCTCAGGCAGCCATGACATCTCGAGAATACTCTCCACGGAAAAAACAATCCGACGGGTCGGTGCGGTACCTGGCGAACTTTTCGGGTGCATTTCCGATGCGGAGATCTACGCCGCGATTCTCGGCAAGAACTTTCCTTGGTTTCTGCGCCTCCTTGATGGTCTTGCGGATTCTTTCATAAAGAACCGCATTGATTTTGTCGCCGGTGACGCCACCGAAGGGTTCAATCCCACGCATGACCTTTGTCGCAGTCTCGTGAATGCGGCTGTCCTGATGGCCGAGCGCGCCACCGGAAAAACGATTGCAAATTACGAGTTCTATCTGTCCGAGTGGGAGCAGAATCGCGAGGAGCCACACGGCGGCCGCTGCTTGCATCTGCGATTGGACGACGAGTTGCTTCGAGACAAGCTGAACTCGGCGGAGGACTACATCGAGTTAAGGAGCGAAGTTCGAAAGGGGATCGCGCAACGAGGGAGGGAATACTTCCGCACGGAATGTCTCAGAAAGATAACCGGACCCTTGTCGCCGTGCCAGGATTCCGGCAAAGCCTTGTACGAAACTTGGGGAGAACAGCGGGTAGCGAAAGGAAAATACGAATCCGTTATCCGCTTTCAGGACCATATCTTGCCAATTATGGGCGCAATTCGGGAGCACTCAGTCGGAGCCAGTGTTGACGCATCATCGTCATCGCTCCGCACGTGAAAAACGGAGTGTTCTATTCTTGGATTCCCATTGAAAATACTGATCACGAATGCGCTTCTGGACGTTTATGCCGGTACCCAGGTCGTGGTCAGAGATCTCTCCCTCGAACTGCGGCGGCAAGGGCATGTATCCCTGGTCTATTCTCCAAAACTGGGAGCCGTGGCCGAGGAAATTCGCAGCTGCGGCGTCGAGGTCACCGCCGACATCAGTCGTCTTTCTCTCGTTCCGGATGTTATTCACGGCCACCATCACTCTCCAGTGATGGACGCAATGCTTCGATTTCCGTCAACTCCCGCCATCTTCGTGTGTCATGCTGCGGAAGGTTTTGTGGAGGAGCCGCTCTACTTTCCTCGGATCCTCAGGTATTTCGCTGTTGACCATAGGTGCAGAAAACGCCTCGAAGGCGTTCCGGGTATTCCTCGCCCCCGAATCGAAGTCGTGTTGAACGCAGTGGATTTAACGCGGTTTCAACCGCGCGGCCCCTTGCCTTCGCGGCCCGCACGCGCACTCGTCTTCAGCAACAACGCCAGCCGTTCCACGCACCTTCCTGCCGTTCGCCGAGCGTGCAGGCAAGCCGGGCTGGAACTGGATGTGCTGGGCCACCGAGCGCGATCTGCAGTTGCTAACCCGGAGTCGATTCTGCCGCGGTACGACATCGTGTTCGCCAAGGCGCGGTGCGCTCTGGAAGCCATGGCTGTGGGAAATGCCGTCGTGCTGTGCGATTTCCCTGGGGTCGGCCCGCTGGTGACCTCGGAAAACTTCGATCGCCTTCGCCCCATGAATTTTGGCGCGGGTGTCCTCGTCAATCCCCTCGAGCCCGAATACATCAGGGCAGAGATTGAACGGTACGACGCCAAGGATGCCTCCGAAGTCTGCCGGCGAGTTCGCACCGAAGCTGGCTTGGTAGAAACCGTGGACCGCTGGGTCCGGATTTACACGGATGTGATCGAAGAGTTTCGCTGCTCTGAGCGCGACGTCGACGAGGAGTTTCGCGTGCTCGGCGATTATCTCCACAGGTGGAGTTTCGGTCGAAGAGTCGACTGGGAAAGAGAACAACTACTGAAGCTTGCAAGAGTTCCATTCTTCGGAAATGGCCTGCTCTTCCTCGCCCGCCGCCTGCTGCGAAAATGGACCGATGGTTATGGCCTCAACGGAAACCCTCAAGACTCCGCCTCAAGCGATGGTTCATAGGCAATTTTCAACTCTTGAAATCAAGCGTGCTACTTTATACTTGGCGGCGTTTTCCCTGATAAGGAGGAGCCTATGCGATTTTCTGTCTGGGGCGCGCTGCTTCTTGCTTGTGCATCCGCAGCGTTCTTTTTTTCGCCCGCTCCTCCCAGCCCCGCTTGGATGGAACGCGGGCCGCGCTCGAGCGGCAGGGTCAGCGCCATCGTCGCTACGGACATCAGCCATCTGTGGGTTGCGTCGCCTGGCGGTGGCGTGTGGAAGACGGTCAACGGCTGGTCTCTGCGCGAAGCGTGATTTACACCTTCAACGGCGGAGCGGCGTGGGCCAGGGCTGCCTTCACCGTGGCTGGCCGCGCGAGAGCCCCTGCGCCTACTTCTATCTTTGCTGATGAGGCGGGGGTCTTGTACGTCGGAACACAAGATGGCGGCGCTTATGTCTGCACGGACACCGTGCACCTCTGCGATGGCAGCGGCGGATCGGGCAAATGGACGCCCTGGGGACTCAACGCGGCATCAGGGCCCGATGCCTCCCCGCGCATGATAACCGCGATTGCCGAGTCCAATCCGCCTTCCGCGCCTCGGACTTTTTGGATGGCTACCAGCCAGGGCCTCTATCGAAAGCTCCCGGGAGCGAGCGCGTGGACCAAAGCAATCGGCAACCCCGGCTACGTCTACAACGAAGTCGCTGTGGACCCAAGCTGCCGCAGCCGCATTTACACCGGCGTAGGCTATCTCGATCCCATCAGCCGTTCGCGCGGGGGCATTGAGTTTTCGGCGAATAACGGCGCGAGTTGGACGACCCTGACGAGCGGTTTCGACCTGCACGCCGTTCCCATCACGCAAATCGTCGTCGCCCCGGGCGCCCCGGCCCGCGTTATGGCCAGCACCTATGGCCGTGGCTCGTGGGAATACAATTGGGGGCCGGCGCTGCCTCCGTGCGCACCCTAGCGGACGCTCTGTCCGCGCGGCCTCTTCTCCCATCGGGCCACGCATCCCTGACCTGTGCACCGTCAGACCGGCCATGCTAGAATCACGTTTGCCGTGGGCCTGTAGCTCAGGTGGTTAGAGCGCACCCCTGATAAGGGTGAGGTCGGTAGTTCGAGTCTACCCAGGCCCACCACTTCTCGTGCGTGAAATCAAGCGGATGAAAAGCCGTCCGTGGATCGATGAGCTGGTGAGAGCGTCCCGATCTGATCGGGAAGGTCGGTAGTTCGAGTCTACCCAGGCCCACCATCTCCTCGTATTCCCTTTTCGCGTCTCTTCGTGGACTCACCCTCCGTGGCCCAAGCGGCTGAAAATCCTCCGAGGGACTTGTATCCGGCCGCAACCTAAAATAAACTCTGAGGTCATTTCGCAGGGATGTTACCGGGGGCTCGCAGTGCGATTGCCGCGTGCGCGGCAATGGACACCAAAACTTGTGAACCCATGATTGGGGTGGCGTTTGGAGCCGTTTTCACCCGCCGCCCGTGGGGTGCTTCGAGATTACGAAAAGACTTGGATTTTCTGGTAAGGTATCTTCAACCGGTGAGCGTCAATCAGGAGGAAATGATGCGATTCAGCGCGCGAGTTCTTGCGGTAATGGTTCTTTTTATTCTTGCGGGGATGACAGCTCTTGCAGATGACACGGCGAAACCGAAAGACGCCGCCAAGAAGTCTGAAGCGGGCAGCGCGAGCACGTCCGCGACTGCAACGAGCGAGGCAGCCACGAAGCCGCAGCCCGCAGCTTCCGCCTTGGCGCCTCGCCCCAAGCCCGCGCCGGCGTCATCTTCTTCCTCCATGCGCGGCGACAATACGCCCGCGGTTGAGGCCTTTTTGGGTTATTCCTATATTCGCTTTACTACCGATAATAGGCCCATCATTCCTTTTCCCACCGTCAATATCCCGGACCACTTCGATCTTCAGGGTGCAACGGAGGAGCTCACCGGCAACGTCACGGATTGGTTCGGACTGGTGGCCGATTTCGGCCAATACAACACCTGGCATCGCACCCCTGGAGTGCATGCCTATACTTATCTTTTCGGGCCGCAGTTCTCGTTTCGCAAAAACGAGAGGCTGACGCCCTTTGTCCATGCCTTGTTCGGCGTGGCTTCTGCCCGGGGCGGCCAGTCTCTAGTCGGTCCAGCTCACCGAAATGCTTTTGCGGACGCGATAGGCGTCGGACTCGACGTCAAGGCGGCCAAGTACGTTTCATTGCGCCTCTTTCAAATCGATTACCTGGGCACCAAATTCCGCGACGGTCACAATAACCAGCAGAACAACTTGCGGCTATCGGGAGGAATTGTCCTCCGTCTGGGCTACCCGTCCGCGCCGCTGGCCGCCTCCGCCACCTGTTCGGTTGACAAGCCGGAAGTTTGGGCTGGCGAGCCCGTGAAGGCCTCGGTCGCGCCGCGTAACTTCGATCCCAAGCACACCCTAAAATATGAGTGGACAACCAATGGCGGCAAGGTGCAGGGTCAGGGGGCAACGGTGACCGTTGACACCGCCGGCATCGCGGAAGGGCAGTCCTATAACGTCAGCGTCCGCGTCACCGATCCCAAGAGTAAGAACGCTGTGGCGAGCTGCCAGACCACATTCGCCACCAGGAAGCGTTTGCCACCGACAATTAGCTGCTCGGCCAATCCAGCCAGCGTGATTGTGGGCGGCGCCGTGGCCATTCACTGCGATGCCGGCAGCCCGCAGGGCGGCCCGGTATCGGTGGCCAGCCAGTCGGATTGCGGCGTCACCGGGCAAGGCACTGATTTTACAGTGGACACTGCAAAGCTCTCGCCCGGCTCATGCGCCGTGCAGAGCACAGTCACCGATGATCATCAGCTTACTGCCACTACCAGCACATCATTTAGGGTGCAGGCTCCTCCCCCGCCGCCACCGAAACCGCAGCCCACGGCCATCGAATTGCGGCTTGCGCTCCACAGCATTTATTTCGTGACGGCTCAGCCCACACCCGCAAACCCCACTGGCGGCTTGGTCCTCAGCCAGCAGAGGACGCTGATTCCTGTGGCCGCCGATTTCAAGGTCTATCTGGAAAGCCATCCGGACGCCAAACTGATTCTCGAGGGGCACGCCGACCCGCGCGGCACCCCGGAATACAACCAGGGGCTTTCCGAGCGGCGTGTCGCGCGCACCAAGGCCTTCCTGGTCGAGCACGGCGTTCCCGCCTCGAGTATCGAGACCAAGGCGTACGGCGTGCAAAAGAATATGACCGACGCCGAAGTGCGGGAAGCAGTCAACTCGAATCCTGACCTGACTCCGGGAGAGCGGCAGAGGATTCTCAGCAACGAGCGGCTTATTATCCTGGCCAGCAATCGGCGCGTGGATATCGCTCTGAGCACCACCGGTCAGACATCTATCCGGCATTTCCCCTTCAGCGCCGAAGATGCTTTGACTCTGATCGGCGGAAGGGAGAAACCCAAACCGGCAGCAAGGCCGGCACCGAGGAGAGCGAGGCCGGCCCCCGGCAAAGCGCCACGCAAAGCGGCGCCCAAGAAGCAGCAATAGCCGGCCGCGCGCGCGGCGAGCGGGACAGGGAACGATCCGTACGGAGGAACGGGGCACCCGTCAGCGTGCCCCGTCTCGAATCCGGTGAGCGCGCCGTCGCCCCGTGTGCGCAGAACTCCATGAGCCAGACTCCCTCGTCTCCTGAACCTGCGCGCACCAACTTGAAGATTTCCCTGCGTCCCGCCTCTCCCGAGGACGAGCATTTTCTCCTGAAGCTTTACGCCAGCACGCGGCAGGAAGAGATGGCCCTGTTGAATTGGCCCGAGGGACAGAAGGAAGCGTTCCTTCGCATGCAGTTCAACGCGCGCCGGCGTTCCTACTCATCGTCCTACCCGGGCGCACAATACCGAATCATTCTTCGTGGAGATTCTCCGGCAGGCGCCATGATTGATTTCCGGGATCAAAATGAAGTTCGTCTGGTGGATATATCGTTGCTTCCGGAACACCGCAATTGCGGCGCCGGCTCGCACGTGATCGGCGGCCTCATCGCTGAATCAACGCGCTCCGGCGTTCCCTTGCGGTTGAGCGTGCTGCGCGGAAATCGCGCCGCGCGCTTGTACCAGCGGCTGGGATTCGTCAAAATCGCTGAAGACGAAATGTACCTTCAGATGGAATGCAAGCCCGCAGGATGAGTTGAAGCGCCGCTTTTGCATGGAGGATGACGTCTTTGCCGGAGAATCTCACGTGCCGGACTTTTTCCGGGCTGCTGCGCACCACGTTTCGGGTTCTTCTCCCGGGATCCCCGCCGCTCCCGCTGGAACTCACGGAAGTGACCGAGCACAGCTCTTCGCCCCAGGTCGAGAGTTTTTCCCTGATTTTCCGCGGCCCTCTGGCCCCCGTGCTCCCGCAGCAAATTCACAAAGTGGAGCACGACAAATTGGGAGGGTTTGATCTGTTCCTCGTGCCCATCGGCCCGGACAAGGCGGGGATGTGCTACCAGGCGGTCTTCAATCGCTTGCGCAAGCATCCGGAATAAATTCGCGAATCGGACCCTGACTATCTAGGGATTCTGGGGCTAGCCCCGGAGCGCGGATTCCGCTCCACTTGGGCCGGAGATCCTGTTGCGCCCGGCGTCTGGTTCAGTTCCGCCGGAGCCTCCCCGCCTTGCTGGATGAAGGATTGCCCCGTTCCAACCCGTCTTATCGGAGGATTCGGCAAGGTCTGCGATGTCAGA
>Ga0209283_10000981_pt1 | contig 15002 bp, 14 predicted proteins | sample CZO8metaG_2_FD_188354 | JGI IMG/M metagenome (GOLD analysis project Ga0209283, IMG submission 188354) | Vadose zone soil microbial communities from the Eel River Critical Zone Observatory, Northern California, USA - CZOApr15con2H1.8 metaG... | ecosystem: Environmental > Terrestrial > Soil >...
GAGTACGACGGGATGATGGCGCTCGCGCAGGCACTAAGGGACAACGGAGGCAAGACGGACGCCAAGTCTCTCAACGCCGCCCTGCACGCCGTCAAGGTCGCTTCCGGCATCACAGGCCCCGTTGCGTTCGACTCCAAGGGTGACCGGCCGGCGCCTCTGTTCCTGGCAGTCCACGCGACCGGTGATCCGCCGCAGTTCGTGCCCATAGCGATCCGCGTCGGCGGCACCTGGCAGCCGTCGACCTAACTCGATCTCTCGGGACAAGAGAATCAAAGGGGGGCGCTCCGTGCGCCCCTCTTCCGTTTGCAGGCTTCAGCCGGCGGCCACCGCCTCGAAGCCGCCCAGGTATGCCTTCTGGACCCTCTCGTCTTTCGCCAGCGTGGTAGCGTCCCCCGCCAGCACGACGCTGCCCGTCTCGATGACGCAGGCGCGGTCGGCGATGGCCAATGCCTGGCGGGCGTTCTGCTCGACCAGCAAGACGGCAGTGCCCTGGTTCGCGACCTCGCGAACTGTCTTCAGCACGCTCCGAGACAGGATGGGGGACAGCCCTAGAGAAGGCTCGTCTAGCATCAGCAGCTTGGGTTCCGACATCAGCGCGCGCCCGATGGCGAGCATCTGCTGCTCGCCTCCGGAGAGGGTCCCGGCCAGCTGCGCGCGCCTTTCGGCCAGCCTTGGGAAGAGCTTGAACACCAAGGCCTTGCGCGTCCGGATCAGCTCTCGTCTGGACCGGACGATGTAACCGCCTAGATTCAGGTTCTCCTCGACGGTGAGGACGTTGAAGATGCGCCGCCCTTCCGGGACCTGGCTCACGCCTAAATGGACGATGGAGTGCGCTTCCAGGCCCACAATGCTGCTGCCGGCGAACGTGATCGTGCCGGACCGAGGGCGAAGCAGCCCGGAGATCGCGCGCAGGGTCGTGGTCTTGCCCGCCCCGTTGCCGCCCAGGATCGCCATGATCTGGCCCGGCTGGGCGTCCAACGAGATGCCTTTGAGGGCCTCGATGTTGCCGTAGAAAACGTGGAGGTCGCGGACCTCGAGGAGAGCCAACGCTAGGCTCCCTTCGCTTCCGCCAGGTCCAGCTCATCCTCTTCACGCCCTAGGTACGCCTCGATGACGCGTGGGTTCTGCTGGATGTCGGACGGCTGCCCCATCGCAATGAGGCGTCCCTGGTCGAGGACGGCGATTCGATCGGACACCCTCATGACGAAGGACATGTCGTGGTCGATCAAAACCACCGTGATGCCCAGGTCATGGATCTTGCGGATGGTGCCGACCAACGCTGCCTTCTCGGTCGGGTTCATCCCGGCTGCGGGCTCGTCGAAGAGCACGAGCTGTGGATGGGACGCGAGCGCGCGGGCTATTTCCACGCGGCGTTGGTCCGCGTACGACAGCTCCGACGCGAGCCGGCCAGCGGCGTGCTCCATGCCCACGAAACTCAGCCAGCGGCGCGACTCTTGCAGCGTCTGCACCTCCTCTTTCCTTTCCCCTGGGGTGTGCAGCATCGCCTGCCAGGTCATGGCGCGATGTCGGGGGTACAGTCCCGCCATGACGTTCTCGAAGACCGCCATCAGCTTGAAAAGCCGGATGCCCTGGAAAGTCCGGCCGATGCCTCGCGAAACGATGACGTGTGGCCGCAGGCCGACCACCGAGCGACCGTTGAACTCAATCGTTCCCTGCCTTGGCTTCTTGACTCCGGTAATGCAGTTGAAGACAGTCGTTTTGCCGGCCCCGTTGGGTCCGATGATGCTGAAGACCTCTCCCCGAAGCACCTCGAATGACACGCCGTCGACCGCGCGTAGGCCGCCGAACTGCTGGACCAGATCCTCGACCTTCAGGAGCACCTCGCCAACGCCCGTCGTTCGGTGACCGTCGCCTAACTGCTTGCGTCCGCGCGCAGCCACCTGCAGCTGATGCTCGCGCAGGATCTCCTCCGACACGTCGCGGGTCTCGTCGTCCTTCAGGCCGTAAAAAGGTTTGGGCTTGCGCCTGACCCGCGGCCACAACCCCTGCGGCCGGAGCAGCATCATGCCGATCAGGAGGATCGCGAAGATCAGGATCCGGTAGGTCGCGAACTGGCGCAGGATCTCAGGCAAGGCGACCACGACCAGGGCGCCGAGCAGCACGCCCGGCAAGCTGCCGGTGCCGCCGAGGACGACCACGATCAGGATCAGCACCGACAGCTGGAAGGTGAAGCTCGTGGGGTCGATCGTTCCGATGCGGGTTGCGAAAAATGCGCCGGCGAGCCCCGCCCACATGCCGCCCATCACGTAGGCGAGGAGCTTGAGCCGCAGCGTCGGCACTCCGACCGCCTCAGCGGCGAACTCGTCCTCGCGCATGGCCACCCACCCGCGCCCGAGCCTCGAATGGTCGAGGTTCTGGGCGAAGATCATCGCGATCGCGAGCAGGCACAAAGAGACGACGAGGAAAGCCGCCTGCGTATTGAACTCGTAGCCGAAGGCGGACGGCCAGGGAATGTTCCAGACGCCGTTCGGCCCGCCCGCGTAATCCCAGTTGGTGATCGCGATGCGGGTCATCTCGCCGAAGCCCAGCGTCACGATGGCCAGGTAGTCGCTGCGCAGCCTGAGCGTGGGGTAGCCGAGGATCGCGCCCGCCGTGCCGGTGAAGAGCACCGCCAGCGGCAGGGTGGCGAAGAAGTTCCAATGCGCCTGCGTCATCAGGAGGGCGCTCGTATACGCGCCGATGGCAAAGAAAGCCGCGTAGCCGAGGTCGAGAAGACCCGCGAAGCCGACCACGATGTTGAGGCCGAGCCCCAGCATCGCGTAGGTGGCGACGCTGACGGCGACGGCGGTGACGTAGTTGTCGCCGTTGATCACCACCACCGAGCCGACGATGGCCAGGAACACGATCACCCGCACCCAGAAGGGGAACCGGGTCAGCTGCTCGCGCGACGATGCGAGCGCGCGTCCGATGCGGCGGTCCGCCAGCTGGCCGATCACATGCGCTCGGCCACGCGCTCTCCGAAGAGGCCGGTGGGCTTGACCACGAGGACCCCGATCAGGACCGCGAAAACGATCACGTCCTCCCACTTGCCTGATACGTAGCCGGTGGTGTAAGCCTCGAGCAGTCCGATCAAGAAGCCTCCGGCCATGGCTCCGGGAATATTGCCGATGCCGCCCAGGACGGCGGCCGTGAAGGCACGCAGCCCGAGCAGGAAGCCGAAGGTGAACTGGATCTGGATGTAGTAGATGCCGAGCATGACGCCTGAAGCCGCCGCCAGCATCGCGCCCAACACGAAGGCCACGCGGATGATCGCGTCGACGTTGATGCCCATCAGGCGAGCCGCGTCATGGTCCTGTGCCAGGGCCCGCATGGCGGTGCCGATCGTGGTGCCCTGAACGAACAGCACCAGGCCACCCATGAGCAGGAGGCTGACCGCGACCAGGGCCGTCTGGACGTAGGTCACGTGCACCGGCCCGACGTAAAAGCCGGTCGTCGGCAGCAGGTTCGGCGGGTAGGCGTCGATGCTCGGTCCGTATATGAGCAGGACGGTGTTCTGGAGGAGCAGGGACATGCCGAGGGCGGTGATCAAGATCGCCAGCAGCGAGCGGCGCAGCAGTGGCTTGTAAGCGAATTGCAGTATGCCCAGGTTGATCACGGCGGTGCCGAGCATCGGAATGACAAAAGCCGCCACGACCGCCAGGTAGATGGGGAGGTGTTCAAATCCGAGCGAGACCAGCAGCGTCCAGCCCAGGAACGCCCCCACCATCGAGAGATCTCCCTGGGCGAAGTTGATGAGGCGGATGATCCCGTAGACGATCGTGTAGCCGAGCGCCACCAGGGCATAGAAGGAACCGACCGTGAGCCCGGTCACCGTGTACTCGAGGAAAGCGTGCATTTCCCTTAATCCCTTCGTCGGCCAGACGACCGGGTACCCCTCCTTCCCTGGGTGCCAGTTATCGTAAATGCGGACGCTGTGCTGCGGACCGGGAAATCTGTGACGCAAGCGTGGGCCAGGAGGGGCGTAACGGAGAGGCTCGACGTGGTGGTCCTGGGGGGCGGAGTCGCGGGCCTCACCGCGGCCTACCGGCTCCGCGACCTCGAGCTGGAAGTGCTCGACTCCGCGGACCACATAGGCGGCCGCACCCGCTCACTCCAGCAGCCCAACGGGATCTGGCTCAACACCGGCGCCCAGTACGTGTCCACAGATCGCGTCAAGGTTGTCGAGCTGGCCGACGCTGTCGGCGCCAGGCTTCTCACCGACCACAACGTTAACGAGTATTGGCGAAGGCTCTACCCGGAGCACCCCGACACCGTGACGGAGATCGAGTCCTGCATAGAGCGGATCACCGAGGAACAAGGACACCGCCGTCCCCCGACCCTTCCTGAGCTCGACGACCTGCCATTCGACCAATGGCTCGGTGAGGTATCCCCGGACACGCATCGTTTCTTTGACCGTTGGTGCCAGGTCATGAACTCGGGCTCCTCGGTCGAGATCTCCCTGTACGGGGCGCTCTGGCTCTGGGGTGACCAGAGGAGCACCCCCTGGATCGACCGGCCCGTGCCGCGCCACGATCGAGGTGATTGCGTCTTCGAGGGAGGCACGAACGAGTTCACCAAGGCGCTGGCCCGCGCCATCGGCGGCCGCGTGTCCCTGCGCTCTCGTGTCGTCTCGGTGCGTGCGGCCGACGAGGGGTATCTGGTGGAGGTCGACGATGATCGCGGTCGGCGCCGCGTCTGGGGTCGGCGCGTGGTCTCGGCTCTTCCGGCACCTGTGGCGGCGTCGGTCATCGAGGACCTCCCGGATTGGAAGCGGCAGGCGCTCGGCGCTGTCCGTTACGGTCGTTTCCTGACCACCAACACAGTCGTCAGCCCGAAAGGCGCACCACCAAGCCACTACCCGCTCACGGCTTCACGATCGGACGTCGTTTACGGCCTCGACGCCTTTGTGTTCAGGACGCCCGGCGACTTCGACGAGCATGGCGGCTGCTTCCACAGCCTGGCCGGCGATCCGACCGCGCGCGTGGTGTGGGACGACCCGGACCACACGATCAAGACCGGCACGCTCAGGGAGCTGTTCCGACGTCACCCGGAGTACCGCGAGCGGGTCGTCCGGGTCGAGGTTCAACGCTGGCCGCTGGGCATGCCGCTGTACAGCGTCGGGCGAATGAAGACTTACGACCTCCTCGCCGAGCCGGTGGCAGGCATCGATTTCTGCGGCGATTACAGCTGGGCTTCGAACATGGAGGGGGCCGCGCTCAGTGGAGAGCGGGCAGCGGCCGGGGTGCGACAGGCGCTCGGCTGAGCCTATTGCCGTTTCCGCAGCACCCTCGCAAGCGAGTATCCGCGGCGTAGGGAAGGGCTTCGACGAACGATCTCCCTTCTGAGGCCTGCCGGGGACCTTTGCCTGGCGGCGCGTCAGCGCTAGTACGATCCGCACGGTGCATAGTCAAGCGAGGCTCGATCGGGACGCCTTTCGTTCACCGCCGTGTTGGACAACCGCAGGGCGCTTATTTGCTCGCCCATGGCTTCACCGCGATGAGTGATGTCCAGGCCGCAGCTGCGACCATTCCGGACGGAGCTGAGTTCGCGTACGACGAGGCTGTTCGGAAGCTTGCGGAGCAGCTCAAAGCGATCACCGATCTCGACGCCAAACTCGGGGATATCGATCGGCATTCTCGCCGCCGTGATCGCGGCCCTAGTTGGCCAGCACCTCCCGACTATCGTCCAAGGCATCGTCGCGTCATGGTTGCTGGTCGCATTAGTTCAAGGTACCCGCGCCTTCCTTTTCGACCGGTACTCGGACGCGCCCGTCGCGCGGGCTCTGGCTGAGCGTTATAGCGACCGTTCCCCCGCGGGGATGAAGTGGGCTGCACTGCCTGCAGTCCTGCGAGCAATTGACCTGAACGAGCCGAAGCTGTTCGAGAAGGGCTTGTTCCTCAATCAACTCGTCCTGACGGTCGCCGCCGTCGCTGGCCTGGTTCTCCTGGCAAAGGCGCTTGACCTGGCTTAGGGACGGGTACCATTAAGTCGTGGCTAAGCCAACCCCAGCTCCTCAGCCGGCTCCCAGGCCGGCCCCAAAGCCGGTGACCCTACCGAGAACCGACCCGGCCCTGATTGGCTGGACGGGCAAAGGCGTTCCTAACCCCGACACGAAGAGGGGTTAACTACTCTCGCCGAGCTCGCCCACGTTCTGGGCCCCCTCGCCGACGAACGATCGGGTTCCAGGGTTTACAAAGCCCTCAGCTGGTGCAGTGTCGGCTGAACCTATTCGGTCGTCGCTGCATGGCAGTCAGCCATCTGCCACCGAGTCGGGCGCCGATGGGGAGGGAAGCCGTATCTTGCCAGCCACGCCTGTAGTTGGTCGTCCCTCGGCTTCTGCCGGCTGAAGACCCACACCTCGATATTGATCGCCCCATCGCTACCGATGCTTGCTGAGGCGACGAAGTCCGCGTCGGTTGCGCCCCGATCAGGCAGGGCGGCCGCGAGTGCCCGGCAGTCCTCACTGGTGAAGTAAGGCGGCGAACCTAATGGCGGGGGGCTGATCTGCACCGGGTCGCGGGACGCGAGCTTGCACACCCACACGCGCGATGAGCCTACCGGTTGTTACTTCTTTAGGTAGTTGCTGAAGTTCGTTATCTTGTCAGCGGCCCTAACACTCCCGTGAAGAGCTGAGGAGAAGGGACCGTCGCTGACCAAGCCAACCAACTCGCCACCGCTCAGTAGGACCCAAAACAAGAGGGCCGTTCCTCGTTCAGGGATTTGACCGCAACCCAGGCATCCGCTGGCACGATGCCGACCACGGCTGCTACATCATCGTCGCCCGCCCTAACGGTCAGCCTCGGGCGGAAGACCGTTACATTTTCAGACGGCGCGGCCGACCCACGGCTCCGGTAGGTCTGGCATGACCGGTCCAAGCGAGCCGTGGGTTTCTCAGCGGCCGCATAGGGGGTCTGTGGCGTGAGCAAGAATAGCGTCGTGCAGAAGCGGCACTCGGTGCTGGCTCCCGACGGAACTCGCGTGCCCGGCGTGAAGTCCCGGATGGAAGAGGAGTTCCTGCTCGAGGCGCTGGGATGGATGATGAAGTCCCGCCTCTACGACAACCGAGTGATCGCTCTGCAGCGCCAGGGCCAGTTCGGGGTCTTCTCCCCTGGGACGGGACAGGAGGCGTCGATCATCGGCTCCGCCATGGGGGTGGATCCCGCTCGCGACTGGATGGTGCCGCAGTATCGCGAGCTGATGGCCACCGTCCATCACGGTCTTCCGCTGGAAGTCATCTCGGCGCAGTACCTCGGCAAGATCGGACCCGCTCGAATCCCGGAAGGCGTCAAGGTCTTGCCCACCCAGGTCTCGATCGCGGCTCAGCTGCCCCACGCCACGGGCCTCGCGTGGGGATTGCGGCTCCGCGGTGAAGATGCGGTCGTGCTGACGTACATCGGGGACGGGGGCTCGTCTGAGGGCGACTTCCATGAAGCCCTCAACCTGGCCGGCGTGACGAAAGCCCCGGTGATCTTTTTCATGTCGAACAACCAGTGGGCGATTTCAACCTCGCGGCGCGTCCAGTCCGCGACCCCGAGCTTCGCCCTGCGGGCGGCCGGCTACGGCTTCGAGGGCGTCGAGGTGGACGGCAACGATGTGATGGCCGTCTACGACGTCGTCGTCAGTGCGGTCGAGAAGGCTAGAGCGGGTGACGGCCCGACCCTCATCGAAGCGGTCACCTACCGCATGAGCTTCCACAACACCACCGACAACCCCGCGCGTTACCGCGACCCGGAGGAGTACGAGGAGGCCCGCCGGCGTGATCCGATCGAGCGGGTCCAGAAATACCTGGCCGGCCTCGGCCTCTGGGATCAGGACCGCGAAGCCAACCTGACCGAGGACCTGCGCGGCGAGATCGACGCGGCCCTGGACGCCGCGTTCGCAGCTCCGCTCCCGACCCCCCGCGACCTCTTCGACAACATCTATGAGGACCCGCCCGATCGTGTCCTCCGGCAGCGCGCCCAGTTGCTCGACGGCCAGCACGAGCAATAAATGCCGGACCGCAACATCGTCGAAGCGATCAACAACGCCCTGAGCGAAGAGATGGAGCGCGACCCTCGCGTCATGCTGCTCGGTCTCGATGTGGGCAAGCTCGGCGGGGTATTTCGTACAACCAGCGGGCTCGTGGAGCGATTCGGTGGCGCGCGTGTCGTCGATACTCCACTCGCCGAGGCGAGCATCATCGGCGCATCCCTCGGCCTCGCCCTGGCGGGCATGGTGCCGGTGGCGGAGATACAGTTTCTCGGCTTTACCGCCCAGGGGTTCCACCAGATTGGCCCTCAGCTCGGAAAGTACCGCCAGCGCTCGCGCGGGCGGTACCACTGCCAGGTCACGATCCGGGCCCCATTTGGAGGAGGCATCCGCAGTCCCGAGTTCCACTCCGACGCGGTCGAGGCGCAATTCGTCCAGACGCCGGGAATCAAGATCGTGATGCCGTCCAATCCGTATGACGCGAAAGGCCTGCTCGTGGAGGCGATCCGCGACCCCGACCCGGTTCTCTTCTGCGAGCCGGACCGCCTGTACCGGGTTGGCCGGTCGGAGGTGCCGGACGGCGCCTACACCGTGCCGTTTGGAAAGGCGTCTGTGGCCCGCCAGGGGGAGCACGTCACGCTGGTGGCCTGGAGCGCGGCCGTCGAGCTTTGCCTCCGAGCCGCGAATCGCCTGCAGGAAGAAGGCGTTTCGGCCACGGTGCTGGATCTGCGCACCCTGGTGCCTCTCGACGTGGAGACGTTGTGCAGCGAGGTCGCGAAGACGGGTCGCTGCGTGGTCGTGCACGAGGCGCCGCTCTCGGCCGGCTTCGGGGCGGAGATCTCCGCCACCCTCATGGAGCAGGTCTTCTACGACCTGGATGCGCCCGTGGCGCGGGTGGCGGCCTACGACGTGCCCTTCCCGCCGGCCTCCCTCGAGGACTATTACCTGCCGTCGCTCGAGCGGGTCCTGACGGCGGTGAGAAAAACGCTGGAGACCTGAGCGCCTCTAGAGGTCGAACGCTGATCCGGCGCCGCTGGCCACGGCTGCTCGGTAGACGAGCCCGGCGGCGGCGAGGTCTTCGACGGCATGCCCCATCGACTTATAGACGGTGATCTCCTCGCGCGACTGGCGCCCTGGCCGCGTCCGAAGCAGAACCTCGCCCATCTCTGTCGCCTGTTCGGCATCCATCCCGACCAGCTCCATGCAGCCAACCGGCGCCGGCTGAAAAGCGACCGCGCGCGACTCCACGAACAGGGTCGACCTCTCGGCGAGCTCACGATCCAGCTCCCCGCCCGGCGGCGCGAAGCCGACAGAGGAGACATGGGTGCCGGGGCTCACCCACGAGCGCTGGATCACCGGCACGACCGAGCTCGTGCACAGCGCGACCACGTCAGCGCCGCGCACGGCAGCCTCGCCGTCGCCGACGGCGTGTGCCCTGGGATCGAGCGCCGCCAGGCGCTGCGCGCTCTCGACCGATCGGGAGGCGATTCGGATGTCCTCGAAGTCTCTGACTCGTGGCAGGATCTCGAGGTGGGCGTGGCCCTGCACGCCCGCACCCAGGATCGCAAGCACCCGAGCGTCCTTTCGGGCCAGATGCCGGGCGGACAGCGCTGCCGCCCCGGCGGTGCGGATCGCCGTGATGCGTGTCCCATCCATTACAGCGAGCGGCGAGCCGGTGGCCGGATCGAACAGTGCGATGAGCGCCTGGTGGGCCGGCAGTCCGAGCAGGTGGTTCCCGGGGAACCCCGTGACCAGCTTGACGCCGAGTCCCAGGCCCGCCGCGTATCCAGGCATCGATTGGAGGAAGCCCTGACCTTCCGCGTTCACGGACGTGCGGGGCGCGATGTCGACCCGGCCCGAGCTCAGCGCGCGGAAACCTTCCTCCAGGGCGTCCAGGAGCCGGTCCAGGTCCAGCAGCTCGCGCACATCGGCCTGGCTCAGCATCAGCACTTTCATCTCGGCTGTACCCTAGCCCGCGAGACGATGGAAGCGCTGGCGGCGTGAAGGTTGTGGTCGTCGGCGCCGGGCTGTCGGGCCTGGTCGCCGCCACGGAAATGCAATCCGCCGGGCACGAGGTGGTGGTGCTGGAGGCCCGCGACCGCGTAGGAGGTCGGGTCTTCACCTTGCGTGAAGGGTTCGCGGACGGTCAGTTCGCGGACGTGGGCGCCGAGATCATCTACCACGGGCAGAACCACATCGCCGGCCTCTGTGAAAAGTACGAGCTGGAGCTCACCGAAGAGTTCAGCCTCGGGACCGACGTTCCCGACCTCATCTTCGGTGGCCGGCGGCTCGAACGCGACGCAGCCGCCGAGCTGGTCACCGAGCTGCGCGTGGCCATTCGCCAGACTCGACCAGGTCATTACGAGTCCGTGGCCCAGTGGCTGCGGCGAGCGCGCGTCTCCCAGCCGGCGGAGCTGCTCCTGGCAGCGATCGCCCAATCCACGCCCGCGGCGCCGCTCCGGATTGCCGACGCAGAGGAGCTCAACGTCGAGCTGTCCTGGGGCGAGGGCTATCGAAAGATCAAGGGCGGCAATGACAGGCTGCCGCGGGCCATGGCGAGCAAGGTCGACGTGCGCCTCAACCAGCCGGTGCGGGTTGTTGGCTGGAGCGCGACAGGGGTGACCGTCGAGACTGACCACGAGACGTTTCACTCCGACCGCGTGGTGGTCACCGTGCCGGGGCCGTTGGTCTCGGAGCTGGGCTTCGCCCCCGTCCTGCCGGCCGAGAAGGTGAAGGCGCTGTTGCAACTTCGGTATGGCAATGCGACCAGGCTCGTGATGCAGTACACCGAACGCGACCTCATCAAGGAAGCCATCGGCTCGGGCTGCTTCACGGATCGGATGCCCGGCTTTGTCATGGAGCAGTCGGTCCATCAGGGTGGCGATAAGATCGTTGTCTCGGGCTTGGCCGCGGGGGATGCCGAGCCTTCAGGACTTATTGACGAGGAGATCTTGGACCAGGTCGACGCGACCATGAGCTCAGTGGTGGGACGGCCGATCAAGCGCCTGTTCGGATCGGTCAAGAGCTGGACCCACGACCCCTGGTCGCGGGCGGTGGTCAGAGCGCCGATCGGCGACCAGCGCGATGCGGTGCTGCCGTTGATTGCCGCCCCATTGGGTGGGCGGCTGTTCTTTGCCGGCGAGCACACCGACAACCGGGTGGGCCCCGGCGGCATGGAGGGTGCCATCAAGTCGGGCTACCGGGTCGCGCGCGAAGTCATGTCTGAGGCTTAGAGGTCATGGAAGATCGCGAGTTCCTGATGATCCCAGGGCCCGTCTCCGTAGACGACGAGATCCTCGCGGCGCTCGCCCTTCCCGTCCGCGCGCATTACGGAGACGAATGGACCCGACTGTACAAACACGCCGCGTCGAGCATGCGCGAGGTGTTCAAGACGACTGGCGATGTCCACCTGGTCTTCGGGTCGGGCATGGCCGGGGTCGAGATGTGCATAGCCAGCGTGCTCTCGCCGGGCGACGAGGTCTTGATCCCCAGCAACGGGCTCTTCGGCGATCGGATGGTAGAGGTCGCGACTGCCAACCGACTCCGGGTGCACAGTTTTCGCCCCGGCCTTGCCGAGGCGATCACGGCCGCCCAGGTCCGGGCAGCGCTTGACGAGCGTCCCGGCGTCCGCGCAGTGTGCGTCGTCCACCACGAGACCTCGGTCGGCATCCTCAATGAGGTGGAGGGGATCTGCCGGGCCGCGCGCGAACACGGGGCGCTTGCGATCGTCGACGGCATCTCGTCCGTCGCGGGCGTGCCCTTCGAGATGGACGCCTGGGGCGCCGATCTCTGCGTCACCGTCGCCAATAAATGCATCGGCGGGGCGATTGGTGTGGCGCCGGTCGCCGCCGGTCCCCGCGCACTGGCTGCCCTCGACGACGGGCGGCCCAAAGCGGCCGGCTGGTACCTGAACCTGGCCACCTGGCGGCGCTACACCGAGCTCTGGGGCGACTGGCACCCGCACCCCACGACGATGCCGACCAATGTCATCGAGGCTTTCGACTTAGCGCTCATCCGGCTGCTCGAGGAGGGCGTGGAGAACCGGTGGCGGCGGCTGGCGGCGGCGCGCGACCGCGTCCGCGACGGCCTTGAGGAGATGGGGTTCGAGATGCTCGCGCCTATCAGCGTGGCGTCACCGGTGACGACGGCCGCCTTCGGTCTGCCGGGGATGGACGTGAGCGACTACCTCGAATGGCTGCTGAAGAATCACCGCATCCGCATCGGCGGTGGGCTGGGCGAGCTCCGGGGCCGGATCTTCCGGGTCGGCCACATGGGCCGGGCCGCCGAGCCCGAGGCCATAGATCGCTACCTGCGCGCGACGGCGGATTACGTCGAACATGCGGGCCTGACCGGCGCGGGCCGGAAGGGCTGACCCCTGTTCTACGATTCGGGGGCGTCGACCGGACACATGCACGGGAGGGGGCAAATGGCTCGTCGATTCCGATTCGGCATCTGCACTGATCAGAACATGACCTGGGAGAAGAACGTCGAGCGCTGGCAGTGGTTCGAGCAGCTGGGCTTCGAGAGCGCCTGGGTCTGCGATCACCTCGTCCAGCCCACCCGGCCGCAGGGACCCTATCTCGAGGCATGGACGTTGCTGGCAGGCCTGGCGGCACGGACTGAAAGGATCCGGGTTGGGGTGCTGGTGACGTCCAACACGTTCCGCCACCCATCCGTCCTCGCCAGGATGGCTGTGACCGTCGATCAGATCTCCAACGGCCGGTTGGAGGTTGGGCTCGGCGCCGGCTGGTACGAACCAGAGCACACGATGTTCGGGATCCCGTTTCCCGAGACCAGGGAGCTGGTCGCGCGCTTCCGCGAGGCTGTCCAGGTGATTGATCTGGTCATGCGGGAGGACACGAGCTCCTTTGCGGGTGAGTACTACCAGCTGAAGAACGCGCAATCGCGCCCGCTCGGCGTTCAGAAGCCGCGCGCCCCGCTGGTGATAGGCGCATTCGGGCCGAGGATGCTCAAGATCGTCGCCAAGTACGCCGACACCTGGAATGCTTTCGGGACGCCGGCGGAGATGCGCGAGCGCAACCAGATGCTCGATGACTACTGCCGCGAGATCGGGCGCGACCCGGAGACGCTAGACCGCTCGATCTATTACTGGGTGACCAAGTCAGACGCAGATCCGTGGGCGTCCGAGCAGGCTTTCTACGACGGGATCGGCCCCTATATCGAGGCGGGCGTCAACCAATTCATCCTCGACCAGCCTCGCGACGACCAGATCCACATGCTCGAATGGGTGGCCGCCGAGGTGCTTCCTAAATACGCACGCGAGGCGCCACGCAAGGTCGAGGCCGCTGCGGCCGCGAAGATCGACACGTCGATGTGGAAGGCGCCTCAGGACCACATGTGAGGTAGGCTGCCGATGGAACGCTTCGGGACGGTCATCATCGGCGGGGGCATCGTCGGCTGCGCGGTCGCCTACTACCTGACCGAAGAGGGCGAGTCGGACGTCCTGGTTGTCGAAGCCGAGGAGCTGGGAAGCGGCTCGACCGGCGGTTCCTTCGGTGGCGTCCGCCAGCAATTCAGCACTCCACTCGAGATCGAGTTCTCGCGCCGCGGCCTGGAGTTCTGGCAGACCGCCGAGCGGCGCTTCGAGGTTCCGGTGCCCTGGCATCCCAACGGTTACCTGTTCATGACCGGCCAGCCGGACATCATGGCCAAGCTCGCCGAGGCCGCGGCGCTGCAGCGGAGCATGGGCCTGACCGACATTCAAGTCCTCGATCCCGAACAGATCCGCGAGGTGGTGCCATGGGTCGCGACCCCCGGCTTGCTGGGCGCGACCTACACGCCCAATGACGGCAAGGTGACTCCGACCGATGGAGTCGGGGCGCTCGTGAAGGCCGCGAGACAACGGGGCGTCCGCTTCCGCGAGCACTGGACGGCTCGGTCGCTCGAACGGGTCGATTCGGCCTGGCGGCTGACGGGGCCGGAGGTGGTGGAGGCAGGGCGGGTGGTCGTCTGCACCGGTTACTGGACAACCGACCTCCTGCGGTCGTTCGGCCTGGAGCTGAACATCCGGCCGCAAGCGCTTTACAGCGCAATCACCGGGCCCGCCCTTGATGGCCAACATGTGCCGCTGACGCTGGACCTCGATACCGGCTTCGTGGTCGAGCGTGAGGCGACGGGACTGATCATCGCCATCCTCTTCGAGGTGAACCCGGCGGGTTATGGGCACACGCGCATGCTGGAAGGGTTCGCCGAGCTTGCCCGCGTGCGCGCGCCATCGCTAGCGGACCTGCACATCGCCAGGCGCGTCGTCGCCAACGTCGACATGGGTGGCGACGGCCATCCGTATGTGGGCAGCGTCGAGGATGGTCTCTGGATGGCCGCGGGCTTCGGCGGCCACGGAGTCATGCACGGACCGCCGGTGGCGGAGCTGCTGGCCAAGACGATCGCGGGCCGGCCTGATCCGACGGTGGACATCACACCGCTCACTCCCTGGCGCAAAGCGGGGGCCGCGAGCGAGTGGATGGTGGCCGCGAAGAAGGGCTGAGTGTCAGGCCTCGGTGTTCGAGTCTTCGCCAGTTTCGAAATACACGTGCGTGGGCTCGATCCGGAAGATCGCCCTCCGCTCGCCGGGAAATGACCATGGATAGCGGTCCACCTTCATGTAACGGCGGCTGAGCTTGTCCATGTGTTCCCGCCAGCCCTCCTCCGACCATGAACTGACGACTCCTGTGATCGCCACATAGCGGTAGGAATTCCGCGGGTCGACGATCGATATCGCGACTGCCGGACGCTCGCGCATGTTGGCAGCTTTGACGCGGTCGACTCGGACGTTGACGAGCACGGTGTCGCCGTCGTGGTCGATCCACAGCGGGGTCACGTGCGGCGTGCCGTTGGCGCGGATGGTGGCGAGGTGCCCGAGGGCGTCCCCCTCGAGCAGGTCCATGAGCGCGGCGGGTATCCGCGCCGTGGAGCCCTGCGTGTTTGCTTCCGACATCACATGAAGCGTAGTGGGAGTGCGATCGAGGCGGCGTCAGGTCGTGGCCATAATTACCGCCATGCCAGCTGCCGAGATG
>Ga0209283_10000987_pt1 | contig 14957 bp, 13 predicted proteins | sample CZO8metaG_2_FD_188354 | JGI IMG/M metagenome (GOLD analysis project Ga0209283, IMG submission 188354) | Vadose zone soil microbial communities from the Eel River Critical Zone Observatory, Northern California, USA - CZOApr15con2H1.8 metaG... | ecosystem: Environmental > Terrestrial > Soil >...
GCCTGACTTTTCGTACAGCCTCTAGTACTACAGTCCCACTTACTGAATCAAGCCGAGGAAAAGAAGGAAGCCTCAGACGGCAGCAAGACCTGCAGGATGCGAGTCCAGATCCCCTCTTTCACCCAGCGTTGATAGCGGCTGGACACGGTCGACCAGGGTCCGAAGCGCTCGGGCAGTTCGCGCCAGGACGAGCCAGTGCGCGCGACCCAGAGCATGCCTTCCACGATCAGGCGATGATCGGTGGAGGGGCGGCCGGTCTGGGGTTTCTGCGGAGGCAGGAGCGGGCGCAACTGGTCCCAGTGGGCATCGGTGAGGGCGGGCAGGCCGGGAACAGGCGTTGGAAGGGGTAGAGCAGATGCCACAAGGGGAGCCTGCCGAGCCCGGCGTGCCACATGGAAGCGTCTGGCTGCTGCCTGATGTCGACGCCGGAAGCCGGACCAGTGCAGGCGATGGGCCCGCTGCTGCGGTGCTTCTCCCAGCGCCAGCAGCAAGCGACGCACCTCGGGCACACTCAGTTCGCACCATCCGTCGGCACCTCCACTTTTTTTTCCTGCTCGCGAGCCTGAGCTTGCATCACCATCAGGGCGGCATGGGCCAGCAGGGCCAAGGTGATGTAACGATACCAAGCCCGAAAGCCTCGCACTTCGTACTGATCCAGTCCTACTTCTCCTTTGGCTTGTTCATAGCCCTCTTCGATCTTCCAGCGACTGCCTGCCACGGCCACCAGCTCAGGAAGCGTCGTCTGAGCTGGACCGGCGGCGCGATAGTAGGCTCGCTTACTCGGGTCCGACAGGCTGCGTCGGATCAGAAGCCAGCGGGATCGCTCGCTTGGGTCTTCGGTCTGCTCTGGCAACTGCAGCCAGGCCCATTCGTAGAGTCGCGGCCCTTTGCTCCCCTCGCCAGCCGAGAGCACCACCCAGGTCTCAGGCGGTAAGAGCGCCGCCAGTAGCCCTACCGGCTGGGGACGTCCCTGCACCCAGACCTGATGTGTCTCGGGCACCGCCACCACGTAGTTCTTCTGCTGCTCCTCCAGAAACAGCCGTAGCTCGTCGTACCCGTAGACGGTATCACCCACCACCCAGTCGGCTGGCACTCCTGCCACAAAGGCCCGTTGGAGCATCTGCTGGGCTAACTCTCCTTTGGTGGCAAAGCCCACCTCATCGGGAATGCCTGCCTCCCGGCAGCGCACCCGATCCTGTGTCCATTCCTCTGGCAAATAGAGCGCTCGGTCGATGAAGGCCGCCCCTTTGGTGCTGGCATACAAGAGAAAGACGCCAACTTGACTGTTCTCCCGTCGGCCCGCTGTCCCACTGTATTGCCGGGCCACGCCCGCTGATTTCTTCCCCTTCTTGAGGAAGCCTGTCTCATCCACCACCAGGATGCCATCGGCTGCCCCGAGGTGCTCGACCACATACCTGCGCAGTTCGTCGCGCACCGCTTCCTCATCCCAGTCGGCTTCTTCCAGCAGCCGCTGCACCCCGTGGGCGTTGGCTTCGCCCAGTTCCTCGGCCATTTGCCAGCCATTCTTGCGTTCCACTGAGGCCAGGAGCCCGTGCAGGTAGCGTCCTACGCGCTTTCTCACCTCCGCGCGCCCAAAGTGTCTCCCGATCCGACCGAAGAGTTCTCCCAGCGCCTCTGCTCCTTGTCCGATGATGCTGAGCTCCTGCTCCTCTCCCTTCGCCTCTCGTTCTGTTTCTTCTTGTGTCTTCATGCGGTTTCACCCCCGCATCCATTTTACCACTTCCTTCTACTAAATGGGACTGTAGTACTAGTGCAGGTTCCAGAGACCTGTTGTGCAATGGGGCCAGCGTCCCTGTGCTCAACGAGTATGGGGAACGCTCCAGGCTCAGCGTTAAGAGGGTGGCGAGGCCGTCGCAAGGGAGAGAACTCCGGTACCGTTCCATTCTCGGCAGTGTTTTTGGGGACAGAAAAGGGTCAACGCTGTCGAGAACACGGCCATTCTGACCAGAACCGAACCGATCATGAGGGGTATCGATCCAGTTTGCTTTTCTTTGTCGTGTTTGCACCTCTGTCATAGTATACAAATGAGCGTTGATGGCTCCTGTGCTGGAGGTCGTCTTCTTTCATGGACATGAGTCTGCGTGAAACGCAGCGGCGGAGAGTCTTTCCCTGCCCAAGTTCAAGAGATTCTTCAATTCACTCTCAGGAGGCTGTTATGCACTTCGCTATTTCCATCCCTCAACACGTTCCTGACGGCACATTCGACCCGGCCAAACTGCGCGACTATCTGACCAGAGCTGAGTCCCTCGGCTTTCACAGTGCCTGGACGCAAGAAGCAGTGCTTGGCTCGGCACCCATCCTGGCTCCGCTCGAACTCATGGCCTTCACCGCCGCGTGCACCGAGCGACTGCGGTTGGGATGTGCCGCCTTCGTCAGCCCCTTGCACAATCCAGTCCACCTCGCCAAAAGTATCAGTACGCTGGATCAGCTCAGTCGTGGACGCATCGAGATCGGTCTTGCCATCGGAGGAGGAGGCAGAATGTTCTCCGCCTTCGAGGTTGATCCGACCCTCCTCGTCGCTCGCTTCACGGAAGGGATACGGCTCATGAAGGCGTGCTGGACCGAGCCTCGCATCACCTTCGCAGGCCGCTTCTGGCAGCTCGACGGCGCGGTGATGGAGCCCAAGCCCTTCCAGAAGCCTTACCCGCCGCTCTGGATCGGTGGCAGTCACCCGGCAGCGGTGCGTCGTGCGCTGCGCTACGGCAACGGCTTCTTTGGGGCTGGCAGCTCGACCACCGCGCAGTTCGCCCAGCAGGTCCAGGTGCTTCGCGCGGCACTGGCCGAATCACAACAGGATCCCTCCACTTTCCAGATCGCCAAACGCGTCTACATCGCCATCGATGACAACCTCACCCGAGCTCATGAGCGGGTTGACGCCGCACTCGGGCAGATCTACGGGTCTTCTGGCTTGAGCGCCGTGGCCGTCTACGGCCCGCCCTCAGCCTGCATCACCGGTCTGCGCGAGGTCGCGGATGCGGGAGCCGAACTCATCCAGCTCCGCTTGCTCTTCGACGACGCCGAGCAGATGGAACGCCTGGCCGCTGAAGTCATCAGCGAAGTGCAGAACAATTGAGAGCAGAGTCAGAAGAAAAATACGGTGGAACATTAGCCCTCTCTCTGATCTTTGCTCCGGCGTAACCCGACCAGGACACGAAGAAGGTCGTCCAGGAACGCCACGAGCACAAAGCACGAGGCGGCCAAGCTCGACCAGGAGTCAACCCCTTTCTGATGTCGAGCCGCATGTGGGATTCTCTGGCTCAGACCTTGTTATTAAGGAGCGAATTGGCGCTCATCTCTTTCTTTTCTCCGAAAGGATCATGTCTTCTCGACAGAGAGAAGAATGAAAATGAATCGAGCGTGCCGGCTGTTGAGAGGCAGTCACAGGAGGTAGAATAGGGAAGTCTGCGAGACAAGATCGGAGAGGTTGTTGGAGCACCAAGCCCGACCCGAAAGGTGATCTGGGCGCGCCCTCAGAAGAGAGGATTGTCGCCTCCCCAGCGGGGATGAGCACGCGAAGGAAACTTGTTTGGTTTTCGCGCCCCTTGCAGACAAGCAACTGAAAGGAGCGAAAAGATGCATGTGATGTATTCCCGCTGTTGTGGCATGGATGTTCACAAGAAGGTGGGGGTTGCCTGTGTGTTGCTCACCGAAGCTGATGGGAGCGTGCAACGACAGGTGCGAACCTTTTCGGCTATGACGGCTGACTTACTTGCATGCTTGGATTGGCTGGAAGGGCTGCAAGTCGAGATCGTGGCTATGGAATCAACGGGAGTGTATTGGAGACCAGTGTTCCAGGTGCTGGAGGGACACCTGAAAGTCATGTTGGTGAATGCTCAGCACATGAAAGCGGTGCCTGGACGCAAAGTGCGACATGAAGTCACATAGATAATTGCTCCACATGGACAACCGTGATGGAGCCTGCTGTTCCACCAGCAGTACTCTTGGGCGGCGAAGCGGGGAGGTAACAACCCGTAGTAGAAGCCCGCCGACAACGACCCTCAGCAGCAATGCTGCCTGGGAAACCATAAGGGGACACGGGGATCTGCTAGCATCAGAGCGGATCGGGGGCTAGGGTGAATGGTATGGTCAACACACGTGAATGCTTGATAAACGTCGTAACTGGGCAGCAAGCCAAAGATGCTGACAGGCTTGAGCCAAAAGGCACCGTGACGGGCAGAGGCTATTTTGCGGGCTCTCTCGTGGACAGGAAACGTCACCGGCGGATAGAGCAGACCTAACCCATTCGGTTATCTAGGTGAAACATGGTAAGCCCGATCTCTCCCGTTCGCGGTAGGCAGTCGCAAGGCACGCCGATGAGAGAGCGGGTAAAGGAATGCGGAGAAAGCGAAGGCCCTCCTGTAATGGGCGGGATAGTGGTTGCAACATCACCACACGCGAAAGCGGGCAGACTTCCGCGAGGTCTTTCATGACGAGAAGACTTGACCAAACGACTGAGAAAGGAAAGCAGATGACGGAAGGACCTCAAAAAGGATCAACTGGTGCGCCTTTCCACGGAGTCACCGACTGGCATGCCATCGACTGGAAGGCAGTCAATCACCACGTGCGTCGGCTTCAAGCACGCATCGTCAAGGCAACTCAGGAAAAGAAATGGGGCAAGGTCAAAGCCTTGCAACGACTCTTAACCCACTCGTTCAGCGGCAAAGCCCTTGCCGTGCGACGAGTGACGGAAAACCAGGGCAAACACACCCCAGGAGTGGACAAGATCACGTGGAACACTCCCCACAAGAAGATCAACGCCGTCTACTCGCTCAGGCAAAGGGGCTATCATCCCCAACCGCTTCGGCGCATCCATATCCCTAAGAAAAACGGCAAGAAGCGTCCGTTGGGTATTCCATGTATGAGGGACAGAGCAATGCAAGCGCTGTACTTGCTCGCTCTCGACCCAGTAGCGGAAACAACGGCAGACCCGAACTCGTATGGCTTCCGACCACAACGATCGACGGCTGATGCGATCGAACAATGCTTTACTGCACTGGGCAATATCCACACAGCGCAATGGATACTCGAGGGCGACATCAAAGGCTGTTTTGACGCCATTTCGCATGCATGGCTCTTAGCCCATATCCCAATGGATAGGGCCATATTGAAGAAATGGCTAAAAGCAGGGTATATGGAAAATCACGTCCTGCACCCGACAGAAGAAGGCACACCCCAAGGGGGCATCATCTCACCCGTACTCGCCAATATGACCTTGGATGGCCTGGAAAGGAGGTTAAGAGAGCACTTCCCAAAAACAACCGTCAAAGGGATAGCCGCAAAGGTCAATTTCGTACGGTACGCCGACGACTTCATTGTCACAGCAGCCTCCAAAGAGTTGCTGGAACACGAGGTCAAACCCCTGGTCGAAGCTTTCATGAAAGAACGCGGGTTAGAGCTCTCAAGCGAGAAAACCTGCATCACGCAGATTGAGGATGGGTTCGATTTCCTGGGTCAAAACGTACGCAAGTACAAAACAGGAAAGCGGTACACCCTGCTGATTAAACCAGCGCCAAAGAGGGTGCATGCTCATCTGGAAAAGATTCGGGACATCATCAAGAAGCACCACACGCTGTCGGCGGGCAGACTGATCCTGATGCTCAATCCGATTATCCGAGGATGGGCCCAGTATCATCAGCATGTCGTCAGCGCAGACGTGTTTCACGACGTAGACGACGCGATCTATCGAACACTGCGATGGTGGATGAAACGAAGACACCCCAAGAAATCCAACCGATGGATTACGAAGAAATACTTCAAGACCGTCGAAGGGAACAATTGGGTCTTTTATGGAGAAGTGCAAGGTCAGGAATACCTCCTCGCAGAGACGGCGCGCGTGCCCATTCAGCGACACGCCAAAGTCAAAAGCGAGGCCAACCCCTATGATCCCAAATGGGAGAGCTACTATGAAAAACGTCTTGACGTTCACATGGCAGACACGCTCAAAGGGAAACGCTGGCTTCGCCATCTCTGGAAAGAGCAAAACGGACTCTGCCCAATGTGTCAGCAGAAAATCACGAAGATTACCGGCTGGCACAGTCACCACATAGAATGGAGGTCAAAAGGTGGTCCAGATACGACAGAAAACCGCGTGCTCCTTCATCCCAACTGCCACCAGCAACTACACAGCCAGGGTTTACACGTGGAGAAACCGCGTCCTGCAAAGGGCGTTGGAAAGGCTTGAGCTGCTTGACGCGAAAGTTTCACGAGCAGTTCTTAGGGGGCGGGGTGATGGTAACATCATCCTGCTACCCGACACGGATAGTAAAGATAGCGAGTGGATTGCCGATCTTTTGCAGCATGGCCTGCTGAAGGCCAGCTTCATTCCTGAGCAACCCATCCGTGATTTGCGTGATTTGACCCGCTATCGCAAGACTTTGATCCAGGAGCGAGCTCAAGAGGTCAACCGACTGCAGAAAGTCCTGGAGATGGCTAACCTCAAGCTGGCCTCAGTGGTCACCGATGTGCTGGGCAAGAGCGGCAGAGAGATGCTCGACGCGTTGATGGCGGGGCAACGAGACCCCGAAGCTTTGGCTGAATTGGCTCGCGGACGCTTACGCGGCAAGCTCCCTGAACTGCGCCTGGCTCTGGATGGCCGTTTGCAACCGCATCAGGTTTTTCTCCTCCAGCAGATCCTGGCTCACATCGATTTCCTTCAAGAGTCGCTGGAGCGGGTGCAGCAGGAGATCCAGGAGCGCCTGGCCCCTTTTGAGGAGGCGATCACCCTGTTGGAGAGCTTACCTGCGGTTCTGGATCTGGCCGCTGCTGTTAAACTAACGGGCCCTCCCCAGCAATTAGTGTGCCCGCTTGCTTGGACCTAAGTTTTGTCCAAAGTAGCGACTCCTTGCTCTGCTGGTCTGAGAAGAGAAGGCACAGACCAATGAGATCATCATCGCATACTTTCCGTACGAATAAAGCTCATCCGGTGTGAGCAAAAAGTGCTACGAGATGAGCGTGGTGCCACTTCTTTGGGCCGTTAGGGCAAGGGTGGCATGTTGGCAGTGGCAGTCTCAAGCCAAGAGAGGCATTTTCTTTCTTCACATTTCTTTCGGATCCAGCTGGTGATGTCAGCATAACTGATCTCATCTTTCTCAGCACGGTTCATTTGCAGGGGAATAGTGTGGAAAAGATCAGAAAGGATGAAACAGGTGCGATTATCTGATGCATGACTCGCGGCACGAATATCCAAAAACGCCAGATGCATAAGGACTGTTCGTCACATGATGCTTTACATATTTGGGCAGTCACCGTGACGGAAAAACCTTGCAAAAGGCCAGGAATCTGGGTACGATTGAAGTAGTAGCAAATTCATCGTGTGGGGGAACACGGTGCCCAAACGCAAGCGCATCCAGCACGAACATACCGAAGATTGGCAGACGATTCAGCAATATACGCTGTGGCCCGAGCAAACAGCCTATGAATTGTTGCGCCCTATCGTCCTTTACGGAGATCCCGCTGGAAAACGTGCGCAGGAGACAGGAGCCGCAGAGAGTACCCTTGATCGGAAGGCTGACACGTTTGATGAACAGGGAATGGTCAGTCTCTTCGCTTCTAAACCTCGGAAACAACCACAGGAAACCGCGCGGAACCTTCCGCCCGATATGCGCCAGTTGATTGTCGATCTCCGGGTGGAACTGCCCACCATGTCCTTGCGAGAAATCGCGGAGATCTGCGCGGTACGCTTTGATCGGCAACCTTCCCACCACACTGTCCAGCTTGTACTCGCCTCTGGGCCGCCGCCCTCGATCACGGCCAGACGTTATCAGACCTGGGAGCAGATTGCCGATCCAGCAGAAAGGCGACTCGCAGTAGTCCGGCTCCACGCGGAAGGGTGGTCAGTTTCTTCCATTGCTGAGTATTTAGATACCTCACGTCCGACCATCTATGCTACTCTGAAGCGCTGGGTCGCGGAAGGGGTTAGGGGTCTGGAGGATAAATCTCACGCGCGCAAAGCGCCGAGGGTGGTTACGCTCGAAATTGCCAATGAAATTCGCAAAAAACAGGAAAATCCCCTCATTGGGGAATGGCGCATGCACGCTGCCCTGTTACAGATGGGAATAAAAGCCTCCCCGCGTACCTGTGGGCGCATCATGGCGAAGCATCGCGCGCTGTATGGGTGGGAGAAGCCGAAAAGCTCCGACAAATCCAAGAAAGAGATGCCGTTCAAAGCATCTCGGCGTCATGAGTTCTGGTCAATAGACGTGCGGTATATCGAGCACCACCAGCTTCCAGGGGTAAAAGGGCCAGTCTACGTGATTAGTATCCTCGAAAATTTCTCCCGTATGCTGCTCGCCTCTATCATGTCAGAAAAGCAGGACACCGCCGCGTATCTTCGGGTTTTCGCCATTGCTTTGCGCAACTACGGCGCTCCAGAGGCCATTGTCACCGATGGAGGAGGAATCTTCTATTCGCTGAGAGCGCTCGCGATTTACGATGCGCTCGACATCCGCAAAGAGCGCATCGACCCAGGAAGGCCCTGGCAAAATTACATTGAGGCTCACTTCGGGATTATGAGGAGAATCGGAGATTACTATTTAAATCAAGCAACAAGTTGGGATGAGATCAAGGAAGCGCACCGCAAGTTTGTACGCGACTACAACATCCAGGTCCACTTTGCGCACCGGGAGCGCAAGGACAATCGCCATAGTGTTACTAGAAGGATAGCTTTGCCGCAGCGGCAATGGAATCCTTCCAGAAGACGGCGGCAAAGCTATCCTTCCAAAAACAGAGATCACCTCATTGGCTTCACCCCCAGTTCCCTTACCGTTTGACGCCAAGTTAGTTGTACTTCAGGTTCCATGAAAGAGGTCGGCTTGCTGAGTAGTTTTGCGACCTGTCGGTTCCCAGGATAGCATCCTTGTGCGTGCAATGTGAGCGTTGCCTGATGTACCTCTTCACAGAGCTTCTGAATTCGTTCGTGCCGTTTCTTCGCCAAGTAGTCCAGATATTTTTTAGAGATTGCCCGGCACACTTCGGGAAAGTACTTACGGAAGAGAGCTTGATCATATCCAAGGCGACGAGTCACTTCTGACATCGAAGGAGGCGGCTCCTCTGTACTGTGCAATACGGCCTCAAGCGTCTGCTGTATACCCTCCACATCGAATCTTTTGTATGGTCTCTTCCGAGGCTGAGGGCTCCTGTGATCCTCCAGGTGAGACGGTGTGCTGATCTCCTCGATTGCTCCTGTGAGGAAGGATACTGGAGATATCCCCAGCCGGAAACACACCTGCAAAAGCGTCTTGAGTTGAGGGATACGCACTCCCTCTAGCCACTGCCACACCGATGTCTGGGTTATCTGAAGTCGTCGTGCTAAGGCCAGTTGATTCCCGTTCATGACCTTTTTCACCGACGCTGCAATGCAATCGCGGTGGGGAGAGGTTGTCAGGGTGGGGGCCGCGGCAACAAGTTCACCAACTGCGATTTCGACCCACTGATGCCATCGGAGTTCTTCCTCTGGCACAAAAGTTGGCTCAGTTCCACTGATGAGCTTGATGCCTAACCACCGATTGCAGTGTGCGCAAAACCCTGGTTGAGAACGCGGAGAGAGCGGCGATTGCCTACGAGCACAGCGAGGATTCGGGCATGTCGTTTGAAGAAGATACCCATGCATGGGACATCGATGAACACCTTCTAAGGCCCAGAGGAGCGGTTCATACACCACCTGAGAAGTTTCTCGCCACTCTTCCAGACAAGCTGGGCACCAAGCCCGTAACCTCCGCGCGATTTGGTGGTGTGAGAGGACTTCTTTCCACGTGAGCATCGTCAAAAAGCAGAGGTCAGTACGCCTTGTCAACACCTCCAGAGCTTGCACCAGACGCGTTGTGAAAGGAGTCGCCCCATTGAGCACAACACTGCCGGCCCAAAAAGAGGTTCGCTGAGCGTACGGCTGGCGTCCCTGAGTGGGAACGCCGAGCAGCGGAACAAGGGCTTGTGCTACCAACACGTTCGGATGGACACTGTGTGCGCAAGCCAAACGAGCAATGTAGCTGGTCAGGCTCTCGACCAATGGCGTGCCCACCCCAATGGGTTCCAAATGGTAGAGCCTGCTGTGGGAGGAGGTGGCTACTTGCTCTTCATCCCACAGTTCGCAGAGGATATCTGTACTACTGAACAGGTTCTTCCTCTCTTCCCACAGGATCTCTTTGCGGTGCGCGTTGTCCAACGGGTGCATACTGGTTGCTCGACGAAGCCACTGGAAGAGCACCTGTGTTGCTTCCTGTTGATGAGTTGAGGTCCAATTTCAACAAGGTCCTCAGTTCTTGGCGCAGGGTCTCGCCTTCCTGAAGTGACTGTTCTCCCTCACGGATCTCACGAATCATCTGCATGAGTTTTCTTCTTGGCTCAGCATGTTGCTCCCACAGCTTTGCGGAAAGGCGTGACGCTTGTTGTTCCAATGCCGCCGCAAGCGTGCGATTGAGCCAGGTTTTAAGCATCCCTGTACAGCCCAAACAGTGTTCGTAGAAGTAGTCGTAATGGGACTCTAGATCAGGCTCTTCAGCCAGAGGAAGGTGTTTTTGCAATGTTCGTAACAATTTTTTGAATTCCTTGAGATCCTCCGATTTGTCAGCTTGATAACGAGGAAAATGAATCTCCAGGCTCCTGCGCGAGAGTTGTGCACTGAGATTGGTCAGTCCCAGGAGTTCGTAGGTACCGACAAGCACATGCACCGTGTTTGTCATTCCTGCCAGGCTTTTGAGATTGTCCATTTGGTCGAGAAGACGCCGCCCGCTTGCCATCTTTCGGAAATGTTGGGCTTCATCGACGATGAACGCACGAGGCTGTCGATACACCAAGGTTTTTTCCAACGCTCGACGCAGATCAGGAATGGTGAGATTCCGTTCGATCACCAGTCGTCCTTGCTCGTCGCGGTGCATATCGCGCACGTCGTAGGTGATCTTGTCGGCGATGAAGGGCTCATCTAGGGCAAGCAGTGCTCGTGTGTAGTAATCCTTCCAGTGGAAGCTACCAGAATCTGGTGATGCCGCCTCCATTGCAACCACAGGGATATGGCCTGGACGAAGTAGAGGAGATGTCTGTGCATCCTCAAGTACCTGTCGTTCGATCCGTTGTCGCAACGTGGTCTTGCCAACACCGGTTGGCCCAAAGATCAGAATGAGCGAAGCTCCTGCTGGATGTCGAATGGCATGAAGCAAGGCGGCATGGACCTCTTTGAGACGCTGATGTGCGACGACCTTCGTCTCGAAGTAGCCAAGCCTGGCAGCTTGAGACTGTGTCAACAACTCTAGTGGAAAGCCCTGAACTGGCGAGGGAGCTGTTCCTGTCCCGTCATCTCCCTTAGTAGTCTTCGTAGATATCATCTTGATCCTCCTCCAGGTTGATTCTGTCAACTTCTGCTGAAGTGCTGTTCGCAGAAGGGTCATTGCTTGTTGCTTCAATGGGAGAGCTATGGGATAGGAACACTGCCGGTATCTGTAGAGGCGTACCCTCCATGAGTGAAAATACAGCTCGTGCTTCGTCATCGCGCTGGCGCTGTTCGAGGAGTACTTCTTCAGCCTCTACCGAGGAAAGAAAGTCAGCCAGCTTCGCAGCGGTCAGGACAAATTGCTGCCCATGACGACGCTGGCGCTGGCGTAATTCTGCTGTGGCGAGCTGGATTTCGCGCTCGGAGCGTCCTTGGAAGCGTGCGTAATGCTCTGAGATACATTCGATCCATCGGCCTTTGACACATGCGAAGGCATGCCCCATATCGTAGGGATCGTAGCGTACCCGTATCTGTGTCTTCTCTACCTCGGCATCACGGAAAGCATCACCCCGCGCCCAGTAGTACAGGGAATGGATTTTGACTCCAAGATTGAGCTGCACCTTCGCTGTCCCCTTTGGAGTGCTTGGAAGGGTGAACCGGATGAAATCGTCATCATATTCAATCAAGCGATTGGGGCGCAAACCAGAGAGCAGCAGTCCTGTGTTGAAGGCCTCTTCTGGCGTTTGCCCAAGCGCTGGGTGTTCTCTGGTATCGTAGACGTCGTAAGCCCACTGGCGCAGACGTGCGTAGAGCGTCGAGAGCGTCCATGTGGCATGCTCTCGTGGGTCAACGGATTTGGTGACCTGGCGCACATTCTTCATGACCTGGGTATTGCCTGCCAGGTTGTGGACAAAGGTCGTATTTGCTGTGCCAAAGAGTCGCTCGATCACTGACCCGAAGCGTGGCTTGGCCTTGGGCCGGGTGGCTTTGCTGCATTCGTAACGGGCCAGCAGCGTCTCAAAGTAGGTACTCCTGAACTCTGGACCCCAATCAACGACGACGAGTTCTGGGAGACGGTTGTGTCGATGGACACACTCTCGCAGAACCATCATGGCCGACCGATAGGATGGTTCGTCGAAGGTCAGATACACTGCCAGGACCCGCCGCGAAAAGGCGTCTGTCAGGAAGGTGGCCCAGGGCTTTCCAAAACGATGGCCCGTTCGAGAATCAGCGAGTTCCACATCAAGCCTGCTGTGGTCAAGATGAGCTATCTCGAAGGGACGATCTCCGTGGCGAGGTAACGTCAACGAAAGCTCCCAATGCATTGGTTCGTGCCGCTAGGCAGCGCGACGGCCAGCGCGCTTCTGCGTTTGCTGGTAGCGTGGGCGGCGATTGACCGACGCAATGAACGTCTTGTAGCTGGGGATGGGAACAATTCCTTTGCTCTTGCAGTAGTTGACCAATTCACCGTACACCTCGGATTTCCGCTTCTGTTTGTGGGTTTCATATGCTTGCTCCACAAACTCGTTCAGCGCTGTCACGACCTGTTCTGGAAGTCGAGGACGACGATTGCCGCTTTGATGCACCTTTGGTAAGAGGCCGACGTATCCACAGCCCAACATCTGTGCCGCTTCTCGATAGCGAGCTGCCCAGTACCGGATCGTGCGCGCCGGGGTCGTCGCATCTGGCGGAGCGTGTCCTTCTAAGACCGGCTGAATGATGGCGTAGCGTCGATTCGCTTCTGCAAGGGCCGCGTGACTCGCTTGCATCATGCGCTCGCGCACCTGGGCACTCAGACGCTCTCGTTCAGGTGGCGGTGGTTGCCCAACCAACTTGCCTTGAGCCACCAGGGCTTGAAAGTGGGCGTGAGACACCTCCAGAGGTCGGCGGTCCTCTGTGAGGAGGGTAAGGGTGGTTTGCCCTTGATACAAGATCATGCATGGCCTTCCATCCCACATGAGAGAGGCTCCGGGCTCAACCACCAGGGTATGTGGGCGACTCCTGTCAGAGAAAGCATCCTGCATCAGCGCTGTTGCCCAGGCCCGCGCTGTCTGTTCGTCACAGAAGACATGCACCCGCTCCGGTTCAGCGAGTGGAGCAGCGTACACATCGACGTAGAGTTGCTCGGTTGCAAGCAGCGTGTAGATGTCGTCGCTTGTCGCCCTTGCTACCTGACGCAAGAGGTCGTGTAGCGTGATCCCTGGATGCGAAGCTGCCAGGGCGATGACTTCTTCTTTGACAGGGGCTTTCACGCTGGCAGTGTCTGTACGCAAATAATAGGAGAGAAAGCGTAAGTTTCGCTGGAAGACCCAATGAATGTCGCGAGAGGAACGCACGTGGTAGTAAAACCCCAAAGGTGCCGCGACCTGTTCACCAGGAGGACAATGCCAGGTACCATCCTCCTGGTGAATGTAGCGATGAGGCATCTGCTCGGCTAATCGAACCAGATCCTCTTCTGTTTTCCACTCTTCCCATCCTACTGCGTCAGCTCTGATGACAAAGTAGTCGGGGGTGTGCAGCACGCCAATATGACGTCCATTTTTAGCCTGATAGTGCAGTTTGATGGGTGGTGGCTGGTCGTAGAACGCCAGAACAGCTGGATCGTGTTCCATTTCATACACGCCCGCCAGCTCATTTTTGTAGCTTTCGGCTTGAATGGTGACGCCCATCTTGCGACTGGTGTAGACAACAGGAACATTCTTTCCTCCGCTCCCAACACGACGGGAGGGAGGGGACGACTGGATGGTTGACAAAACGGCTTGCGCTTGAGAAGAGAGATTCAGTCGCAAGCACAACACGGCAAAATCGTTCTCAGTTAGCATGAATGGCCTCCACAAAGAAAATTTTGACTCATGTAATTTGCATGAGCTTTGCGTAGTATATGGCTACTGAGGACAAAATCACCTTACAGTCGCATAAATTTTCGGCAATGTCTATCTGCCAAATGGGATTTTCGGCAACACAGCCTTTCCAGAAGGTCGTCCCTGTGCTAGGATATCGTCAACGACTCAAGCGTGATGGAGAAGTTTTGTGGTAACACTTTGGGTTTAAAGGAGGCAACCCTTTGCTTCTAGTAACACATAGCCCCCAGGAGGTGCTGCGCGGCGTGTTGGCGCGAACGATCCCTGAGCCAATCCTGGCCCGCATCTTCTTCGCCACACAGTTTACTCGCTACCTGGATCGATCTGGATATATCAGGTTCCGCCGTTGGCGCTTCTATGCGGAGGCTGGACTCGCAAAGAAATCTGTTACGGTCCACATCTACACCAGCACGCTCAAGGTCGAGTACCAGGAAACCGATCTTGCCTTGTACACCGTCGCATGGCATGAGGACAACAAGCACATCACCGAAGTAACCAATCCGCGTGTGATCGAGACGGGCTACCGTTCCCCGCAACTCACGCTCTGGACGCTTGGCCCCGACGAATGGTTGCTCTTCAAGAAGTTGCCTGAATACACCCCGCGCACCAAGCGGAAGCAGGTAGATGTGATCCAGCTTCCGCTCTCAGATATCGATGAGAACCAACAGCAAGCAGCCTCTTCCTCATGAACATGAAGTCGCTAGAAACCCACCTAAGGGATGCTTGACATATATTGCTAGCATCAAACCTCGCCACGACCCTGGTAACAAATACGTGTGTAAATGCTATCATGAGAGTGAGCCACTCGCTGACCCAAAAGTGAGCCACTGGCCCCAACAATCCGCTATACTCGAAAGAAATTTCGAGCGAGCGGA
>Ga0209283_10000993_pt1 | contig 14897 bp, 12 predicted proteins | sample CZO8metaG_2_FD_188354 | JGI IMG/M metagenome (GOLD analysis project Ga0209283, IMG submission 188354) | Vadose zone soil microbial communities from the Eel River Critical Zone Observatory, Northern California, USA - CZOApr15con2H1.8 metaG... | ecosystem: Environmental > Terrestrial > Soil >...
GGAACCTTCGTGAAGGTCGACATCGGGGGTGTTCGGACCCACGGGCAGGTGCTCGCGGTAGCGGGCGATGACCCCCATTTATGTAGGACGCGCGAGGAGCATCTATTTAGAAGACGCGCAAGAAGGACGACACCGCATGCACCGGCGAAAGCGTCGCGATACGATCGCGCGCTCGCTGCAGGCTGGCGTCGGGGGCGGGATGCGTGGTGACGACGAGCTCCGCGGTCTGCTCCTCCACCCACGCGTCCTTCTGTATGAGGCTCGAGATGCTGACCCCCTCCTCCGCAAACACCTGGCCGAGCGCGGCCAGCACGCCGGTCCGGTCGTCAACGCGCACGCGGTAGTACGCGCGCGTCCTCACCTCTCCCATCGGAATCACGCCGATCCGGTCATCGAAGCTGAACGACGGCCGGCTCTGCACGCCGCGCCGGATGGAGCGGGCGAGATCGATCAAGTCGCCGACCACGGCCGAGGCGGTCGGCCGCCCGCCCGCGCCCTGCCCGACTAACAGCACCTGCCCGACCAGGTCGCCCTCGACGAACACGGCATTGTTGGCGCCTTCGACCTGGGCCAGCGGATGGTCGAGCGGGACCATGGCCGGATGCACGCGCGCCTCGACCCTGCCCGGATGGCGCTGCGTGTGGGCGATCAGCTTGATCGCGTATCCCAGCTCGCGGGCGTAGCGAAAGTCGACCGGCTCGATGCCCTCGATACCCTCGCGAAAAACATCGTCGGGCCGGATCTTGATCTCGTAGGCGATCGAGCCAAGGATCGCGAGCTTGTAGGTGGCGTCGAATCCGCCGACGTCGTCAGTCGGATCCGCCTCGGCAAAACCCGCCGCCTGGGCCTCGCGCACCGCGTCGCTCAGCGACAGCCCCGCGGACGCCATCCGTCCGAGGACGTAGTTGGTGGTGCCGTTGATAACGGCCGAGACCCTCTCGATGCGATTGGCCTGCAGGTCGGTGCGGAACGTGCTGATGAGGGGAATCCCGCCCCCGACCGCGGCCTCGAAATAGACGTCGACGTTGCGCTCCGCGGCAAGGTCCAGGAGCTCCGGCCCGTGCCGGGCCATGACTACCTTGTTGGCGGTCACGACGTGCTTGCCGGACCGGATCGCCCGCTCGAGATACGAGTGCATGGGCTCGTCGCCCCCCGCGACCTCGACCAAGATCTGAATCGCCGGATCGTCGAGCAGCTGCTGCGGATCGGCGGTCAGGAGCTCGGGTGCGACGGCAACGGCGCGCGGCTTCTTGATGTCGCGCACCAGAACGCGGCGCAGGCAGAGCTCGATGCCCGCCCTGCGGGCGAGCTGAGGCTGCCAGGTGAGCAACCGCTCCGCCACCTGGCCGCCCACGGTACCGAGGCCGATGAGCCCGACGTTCAACGAGTTGGGGGTCATTGCTGTGTATTCTCCCCGCCGTGACCCTCGTGCTGCGCGAGGCGGACGTCAGGCAGGTCGTGGAGATGGACGCTGTGATCGGCGCCGTCGAGAAGGCCATGCGCGAGCTCGGCCAGGGGGTGGCCCAGAACGAGCCGAGGCGACGGGCGTTTGCCCCCGGCGGACTCCTGAACGTGATGTTCGCGACCTACCCCGGTGGCGGCTTCACCGGCCTCAAGGCCTACCCCGTCGCCGGCGGCAAGGCGCGCTTTCTGGTGGCGATCTTCGCCCTCGACGGCAACCTGCAGGCTTTGATCGAGGCGGAGCACATGGGCGCGTACCGCACTGGTGCCGCGAGCGCGGTGGCGGTGAAGGCCCTGCGACCCAAAGGACCGGCGACGGTCGCGATCATCGGCACCGGGAAGCAGGCCGCCACCCAGGCCCTGGCTGTGTCTCGGGTGTGCGAGATCGTCGAGCTACGTGTGTTCGGTCGCGATGCCCAGCGTCGGGCGGCCTTCGCGCGCGATCGGCAGGCCGAGCTCGGCGTGAAGACCATCGCCACCGAGTCTGCCGAGGCCGCCGTACGCGGCGCCGACATCGTCGTCACCATGACGACGAGCTCGGAGCCCGTCCTCGAGGCCGATTGGGTCGAGCCACAAGCACTCGTGGTCGCGGCCGGCTCCAATTACCCCAACCGCGCCGAGATCCCCGCGGACCTCGTGGCCCGAGCCCGCACCGTGGTCACCGATCAGCTGGCTGCCGCCCAGCTCGAGAGTGGCGATCTCATCCAGGCCCACGCCGCAGGCAAGTTCGACTGGGACCGAGCGACCGAGCTGGGCTCGGTGCTGGCGGGCAGGTGGCACGCCCCTGACGATCCCGGCATCACCCTGTTCGAATCGCAGGGCCTGGCGATCTGGGACCTCGCCGCCGCCTCCGTGGTCCTTCCCGCCGCTCGCGACCGAGGCCTGGGAGACGAGGTGCCCTTCTTCGTTTAGTGCAGGTGCGAGGGCACCGGCTGGGGGCCGAGGGCGCCGATCTGGAGAGCGGAGCCGACGAGGAAGGCCACCAGCAGGATCACCACCAGCGCCGCGCTGGCGGCCGTGTAGAGCAGCCATGCGGGGGGACCGGAGTTGGCGAGCCGGATGAGGACACCTGGCCAGTCGGGGCCGCGCTGGGGCTGCCACGACTCGACCGAGTGCCGGATCATCCGGCCCAGGTCGTCGTCTGAGGGCGTACCAAACCCTCCCGGTGTGGGTTTATCGTCCACGTAGGGCACCTTCACTAGTCGAACGCTCGGGTCCGAGATCTTGATCGCTCCCGATCGATTTCCGCATTATCGCCACCGCCTTGGCGATCCTGGAAGCCACCGTCCCGGCCGGCACCCCAAGCACGGAGGCGATCTCCTCCCGGGTCAGCCCGTCGTAGTAATGGAGAACGACCGCCGCTCGCAGCTTGGGGCTGAGCGTGGCGAGGGCCTTGGTGACGACGTCCCTGGCCTCGGCCCGGTCGTACTCGCGCCGATCGGGTGCGATGTAGAGGCGCGCCGGGAGCACCCGCGCCAGCTTCTGGCGGCGCAGGTAGGAGATGGCGAGATTGATCCCGATGCGGCGGAGCCAGGCGCCGGGCGGCGCCGTGGGGGTGTAGCGGTGGCGGGCCCGATAGGCCCGCACGAAGGTCTCCTGGGTCAGGTCCTCGGCGGCAGCCGGGTCCAGGACCACGGCCCGGATGGAGCGGTAAATCGACAGGTACTGCTGGTCGTAGAGCTGACGAAACTCGGTCGCTGGGTCGAGCTCCCTTCCCTCCTCCGTCACGCGATTAGTGTGATGGCAAGCGCAGGCACGAGCATGGGTTTAAGCCTGAGCCCGAAGGTGGTGGGCGACCCGGGACTCGAACCCGGATGAGTTACCTCACACGCCCCTCAAACGTGCGCGTCTACCAGTTCCGCCAGCCGCCCGGCTGCGCCGCTCCCCTGCCCGTGTACGTGTTGGGTCGCGGGTCCGGTTGATTCTACCGAAGGGCCGATTAGGCGGATGAATCTCCCGCGCGGGCTGCTTAACTTTCGCTGAACAGATGGGCACGTGGATCGCGTTGGACGGCCGGCGAAGGACGTTCGCCATCGCGGCGGCGGCAGTCGCGCTCATTTCCGTGCTCTACGCGCTGAACATTCGAACCGTCTTCTTCGGCCAGCATGCCGTGACGGCAATTGACGACATCGGGGAGGCGGTGGCGGCGGCGCTCGCCTCAATCGCCTGCGTGTGGGCCGCGCGCCGGGCTCGCGGAAAGGACAGGCTCGGCTGGGCGTTGATGGGCATCTCAGCCGGCCTCTGGTCGGCTGGCGAGGTTGTCTGGTCGATCTACGAAGTCGGAATGGGCGTTCAGGTGCCCTACCCGTCGCTGGCAGACGCTGGATTCCTGGCGGCGGTGCCGTTTGCGATCGCCGGCATTCGCGCCTTCTGGGGCGACGCGCGAGGTACGTCTGCTCGCTGGCGCATCTGGTTCGACGGCATCATCGTCGCCATTGCCCTGACCGCGACCGCGTGGGGCTTCGGGCTGAGGGCCGTCTGGGATTCCAACTCGACGACCAAGCTGCTCGACCTTGCGTACCCGGTCGGCGACATTCTGGTGGGCACGGTCCTCATCCTCGCCATCCGGCGCGCAACGCACCAGCAGAAGGGCAGGATGGCGTTGCTGCTCGCCGGTGTTGCGGCCTACTCCATCGCCGACAGCGCGTTTTCTTATCTCACGGCCCAGGGCGCGTACGGATCAGTGGGCAGCGTGCTCGACACCGGATGGTTCGCCGGGTTCCTGTTGATCGCGCTGGCGGCGACCTATCCAGCCACTCCTCCGAAGACGGCGTCCCAACAGGCGCCTCTCGACCTGTGGCAGCTCGCGCTGCCCTGGATGACCTTGCTCCTGGCTTCCGCGGGCGACCTGTACTCGGCCCTGACCGGACACGAGAACGAATTCCAGACTGCCTTGACCGGAATCCTCGCGGTGCTACTGACAGTGAACATGATCCTGGAGCGTAAGGAATTCCTCGAAATGCTCACCGACATCGAGACGACCCGCTCCACGCTGAACCGCGAGTTCAAGACGGCATTGGTCGGAATCCGGCAAATGAGCGACCAGGTAAAAGAAGCAGACCGTGCGTACGACGAAGACGTGCGCCTGCTCGCCGCCGACATCCACGGCCAGGCCGATCGGCTCGATCACATGCTCGAGAGGATGCTCTAGGCGGACGGCGAAGACTGTGTGCAAGGTACCCGCTGCAAGACTCGAACTCGCAACCTCCTGATCCGAAGTCAGGCGCTCTATCCATTGAGCTAAGCGGGCGCACGCCCATCGTAAGTTGCTCGCGGGCGCACGTTTGGCGCCAAACGCTCGGAAACGGCAACGAGTAGGCGCGCGGCTGGCGGCAAACGCGCGGAATACGGAAGCGCCCGGGGCTAGACCGCCGCGACGTATCTCTGGTGGTTGAGCCCCCAGGCCGCATATCGCATGAGTCCGACGGCCTGATACCGCCGGCGTCCGGCCCGCGTCTTCCCGGTCTCGATCGCCTTGCGCAGCGCGTCCGGTGTCTTGCCGGGGAACTCCGTGAACGCGCGCCCGACGGCATCGACGATGTGAGCGTCCGAGCCGCCCAGCTCGGCGGCTCCTAGCCCCATGTTGAGGCGTCGCGCCAGCTGGTTGAAGACGTAGAAACCGGGTGTGGCGTTCTCGACCTCGACAGCGTCGAATGGAAGCTCGGCCGCCAGCCAGCCGACGCCATGCGCGTAACCGGTCTGCACCTGGCGCTGCGTGCGCCAGAACGGGTGCGCCGCGATGGCGATGCCGCCCTGCTCGTGGATCGCGTGGACCGTGGCGGCGGCCGACAGCCCGTGCTTCACACAGCGCTCGAGGAATAGACCGACGATGTGGCCGTCCCGGCTCGAAACCTCTTCGCCGACGATCACGTGCAGCTTCGTTCGCCTGGCGGCGTATTCAGCGGCGCGCAGCGCGCCCTCGATCGTGTCGTGATCCGAGACCGCGATCACGTCGAGCCCGGTGCGACGCGCGGCGTGCTCGACCAGTTGCACGGGCGTCGGCCAGCCGTCGCTTGCGTTCGTGTGGGTGTGGAGGTCGGCGCGACCCCAGGAAGCCATAGGTGTGCATCCTACCCGGCTCGGGCTTACCATCCACCTCTTAGGGACGCTGCCACAAGTCAACTCTTGCTGGAGGTTCGGCCGTGGAAGGCTTGATGCAGGACTACGAGCTCTCTGTGCAGCACGTTCTCTGGCGACTGGAGCGGCTGCACCAGAAGAGAGAGGTGGTCACCAAACAGGAACAGGGGTATCACCGGACGACCAATGGCGAGATGGTCCGCCGCGTCAATCGCCTCGCCGGCGCTCTCAAGCGACTCGGCGTCAAGCCAGGCGATCGGGTGGCCACGCTGGCCTGGAACAACTACCGACACCTAGAGCTGTACTACGCCGTGCCCTGCATGGGCGCCGTCCTGCATACGCTCAACCTGCGTCTGTTTCCACAGCACCTCGAATTCATCATCAATGACGCTGAGGACAAGGTCCTCTTCGTCGATCAGACGCTGCTGCCACTCCTCAAGCCACTGGTCGGGAAGATCCCCAGCATCAAGACGATCGTGCTGATGGGCAACGGGACGCCGGTTCCCGCCGACCATGGGCTCGGCGAGCTGCTCGACTACGAGACTTTGCTGGCCGCCGAGGACGACGACTACGCATGGCCGAAGCTCAGCGAGCGGATGGCCGCTTCCATGTGCTACACGTCAGGCACCACCGGCAACCCGAAGGGTGTCGTCTACTCGCATCGCTCCCAGTTCATCCACGCGATGGGCGTGCTCCAGGCCGACAACCTGGCGATCACCGAGAAGGACACGGTGCTCCCGATCGTGCCGATGTTCCATGCCAACAGCTGGGGCTTGCCCTACGCGTGCGGAATGGCCGGCAGCAAGGTGCTGTTCCCAGACCGCTTCATGGGCGACGCCAAGTCCATCGTCGAGCTGGCGGAGCAAGAAGGCGCCACCGTCCTGGCCGGGGTGCCGACGATCTGGATTAACACCGCCGCGTTCTTGAAGGAGAGCGGGAAGCGCCTGCCGAAGGTCCATACGGTGATCTGCGGCGGCTCGGCCATCCCGCGTGCGGTTATGGAATCCATGGATGCGCTCGGCTTGCGAATGCTTCACGCGTGGGGCATGACCGAGACGTCGCCGTTGGGCAGCGTGGCCCGTCCGAGGGCCGGCACCAAGCCCGCGGACGAGCTGGCCGCCCGCCTCACCCAGGGCATGATCGTGCCCGGAGTCGAGATCCGCATCTGCGATCCCGCCACAGGCGCCGAGCTTCCATGGGACGGCGTCGCTTTTGGCGAGATCCAGGTCCGTGGGCCTTGGATCGCCCGCGGGTATTACAACGGCTACGACCCCGACAAGCTCACAGAGGACGGCTGGTTCCGCACGGGTGACGTCGCGAAGATCACCCCCGAGGGCTACATCCAGATCGTCGACCGCACGAAGGACGTCATCAAGTCCGGCGGCGAATGGATCTCGTCCGTCGAGCTCGAGGTCGCCATCATGAACCACCCCAAGATCCTGGAAGCGACGGTAATCGGCCTGGCCCATCCCAAGTGGGACGAGCGGCCGGTCGCCTATGCCGTCGCACGGCCCGAGTTCAAGGGCCAGGTGACGCAGGAGGAGGTGATCGACTTTCTGAGGGACAAGGTGGCCAAATGGTGGTTGCCCGACGAGGTGCGATTCATCGACGAGATCCCCAAGACCTCGGTCGGCAAGTTCGACAAGAAGGTGCTGCGCGCGAGTGCCGCGCCGATCAAGGAGAGCGCCGCGCCCGCGGCGCGTAAGTAGATGGCACGCGCCGTCCGGGAGCACTCGATCGGCCGAGACACCTTCCACTACAAGTGGGACAACTCGCTCAAGCCCGCGGTCGAGATCGAGCCTGGGGACCTGGTCCATTTCGACACGGAAGAGGTCACGGCCGGCCAGCTCAAGAAGGGTGATGACGCCTCCAAGCTGGGCTCTTTGAACTTCGATCATCTGTACCCGCTGGGCGGCCCGGTTTACGTAAAAGGCGCGGAGCCTGGCGATGTGCTCGAGGTCGACATCCTGGAGCTAAAGCCGGGGTCATGGGGCTGGACGGCCCTGCTCCCGGGCCTCGGACTGCTCGCCTCCGACTTCCCCGAGCCCTACGTCCGCTACTTCGAACTCGGCAACCGGACCTCCGCCGAGCTTCGGCACGACATCCACATCCCGATCGCTCCGTTCTGCGGCACGATGGGAGTGGCCACCGACGAACCAGGCCGCCACGACGTCCTGCCCCCGACCAAGGGCGCCGGCAACATCGACACCCGGCACTTGACAGCAGGCACCAAGCTCTACCTGCCGGTCTATGTCCCGGGCGCCCTGTTCTCGGCCGGCGACTGCCACGCGGCGCAGGGAGACGGTGAGGTCTGCGTTACGGGAATCGAATGTCCGATGTCGTTCTCACTCCGGTTTGGGGTGGTGAAAGGCGGCCGGCTGCGGCCGTGGAGCTATCACTTCCTCACACCTCCCAAGCCCCTGCAGCCACGGAGCGACGCCGCCGGCTACCATGCGGTTTGCGCGCTCGGCCCCGACCTCATGGAGAACGCCCGCAACGCCGTTCGCGACACGATCTCCTGGCTGCGAGCGGACCACTCGCTCAGCCGGGAGGATGCCTACATCCTGTGCAGCCTGGCGGGCGACCTGCGGATCAGCCAGATCGTGGACCAGCCCAACTTCGGGGTTTCCTTCTACCTGCCGCTCGCGGTCTTCAGCTAGGGCGGAGAGCTCCTGGCCGTAGCCCGTTATTGGGGAGTTTGCCCGGTGCCGTCCGGCATACTGGGTTCCCTCCACATCGAAGGTGAGCACTACACAACTCGGGCGATACCCGATCGAAGCCGAACTCGGACGTGGCGCCATGGGCGTCGTGTATCGCTCCACGCACCCGCGCCTCGACATCCCGGTGGCGATCAAGGTGCTGGCCGAGCAGTACTCGAGCGACATCAGCTTCCGCCAGCGGTTTCACCGCGAGGCGGCTACGGTCGCCAGCCTCAACCACCCCGGCATCGTCCGCGTGTACGACTTCGACGAGGACGGCCCCGTGCTGTTCATCGTCATGGAATGGGTCGACGGGCGCTCGATGCGGTCGTGGCTCGACGAGTACGGTCGCTTCAGCGTCGACGTGTCCGTCGACCTGGTTCAGCAGCTGCTGTCGGCCGTCGGCGTCGCACACGACTTCGGGATCGTCCACCGCGACCTCAAGCCCGACAACATCCTCATCTCCAACCGCGGCAAGACGAAGATTCTCGACTTCGGAATCTCAAAGCTGATCGATGACAAGCACCGACTGACCGCCACCGGCAGCATGGTCGGCACGCCCGCGTACATGGCCCCCGAGCAGGTCAAGGGTGAGGCCGTGGACAAGTGCTCGGACGTGTACTCGCTGGGCATGATCCTCTACGAGCTCCTGCACGGCGAGCCGCCTTTTACCGGACCGCTGCCGGCCGTGCTGCACTCGCAGGTTTTCGACCGTCCGCGGGCGTCGACCGCCATCCCGTCGCCGATCATGGAGATCATCTGGAAGGCCACGGCCAAGGACCCGTCGCAGCGCTTCCAGACCTGCGAAGAGTTCTCGGGCGCCTTTCACTACATGCCGAAGCCGGGGGTGGCGCAGCCGCCCGCGGAAGGCATGTCGGCGGAGATGGCGGTCGGGTCGCAGATCACGGAGCCGCAGGTCGCGATCCCGCAGCGCACCGACGGCCCCAAGCCGCCGGGCGTCTGCACCTTCGTCGATTGCGAGGAGCGCCGGGGCTGGGCGTGCGCATACAAGGACCTGACCGGGCGCGAATGCAAGAGCTGGTGGTGCCGGCGCCACATCCAGTTCATCGAGCGAACGCCTTTCTGCCCGCGCCACGCGAGCGTGATACGCGCGCTTGCGCCGACCGCCAACACGATCTTCGAGATCAAGAACCGGCCGGCGGTCGACGACCGGGCCCTGCCGCTGGCGGCCCTGGTGGCGGAGGACGTCGACAAGGACGTGACCGAGCTGGTCCGGCGCCGCTACCAGAACCGCAAGGATGTAACCCTCGCCCGCGACCGCACGGTCCGCCAGACCTGGTCCGGGCGCAACGAGGTCGCGTGGGAGAGGAGCTGGTCGGCGCTCAAGAGCCAGGGCTACCTGGTGCGCATAGCGATCAGGGTCACCACCGCGGAGCCCGACATGGTGCAGCTGTTGATCGGCAACACCGTGGTCTTCAAAGAGGTGCCGAACTGGATCAGCCGGCGCCGCGAGGGCGAGCCTCCCGACCACGCGGACCGCGCGCGGTTCGGGAAAAAGTTGTTCGCGGCCGTCCTCGAGCACGTCGACGAACCACAGCCGATGCCACCGCCGACACGCACCCCTTCGACCAACCCGGAAGTCGGGACGCCGCCGCCGCCCGAGATCAATCGCACGCTCGTCGAAGGCATGATCCTACGGATGGCCTCGACGGCGACGAGGCTCACCGGTTACGAGGTCGCCGAGCTGCTGGCGCTGCCATTCGTAGCCGTCGAGCCCGTCCTCAAAATGCTGACGAGCGCCAACTTCCTCGACGCCCTCGGGCTCGCGAACGAGCAGGGGCCGTGGCTCGGGCGGCCGCTGCCGGAGCGGATGGCGTATGCGCTAACCAAGCAGGGGCGCGTACGGAGCGAAGAGATCGCGCGCGCGGGCACTCGATATTCCGGGCCGGCGCCGGTGTCCATGCACGAGTACAGGGCGGTCCTGGCCGAGGCGGCCAAGCCTGGCACCCTCGACCTGACCAAGGTCACCGCCGCCCTCGCCGGCATCGAGCTGGCGCCGGGCGTGACCGAGGCGGTGCGAGCGGCGGTCAACTCCCGATCATCGATTTTCATCTACGGGGCGCCGGGCAACGGCAAGACCACGCTGGCGCGACGCATCCCCCGTCTGCTCGGAGGTCCGATCGTCGTCCCGGTGGCGCTCGACATCGGTGGCGGCGAGGTGATGACGGTCTTCGACCTGGCCGTTCACCGGCTGGAGGCCAACCAGCCCGCCGACCGCCGTTGGCGGCGTGTCTCGCGCCCGCTCGTCCAGGTGGGCGGCGAATTCCAGATCGAGATGTTCGACCCGACCTGGGAGGAGGGCAGCCGGACGTACGGCGCGCCGCTGCAGGTCAAGGCCAACGGTGGCGTGCTGCTCATCGACGACCTCGGCCGCCAGCGCGTGGCGCCGAAACAGATCCTCGACCGTTTGCTCGTGCCGCTCGAGCAGGAGATCGACTACATGAACCTGACCGCCAGCGGCAGGAAGGTGGAGGTGCCGTTCTGGGCGCAGCTTGCGCTGTCCACCAACCTGAAACCGGCCGAGCTGCTGGATGAGGCGTACCTGCGGCGGCTCGCTTACAAGGTGCTCATGCCCGACCCGACCTGGGAGATGTGGTGCCGGATCTTCGAGCGCGAGCGGGAGCGGCTCACGATTCCACCCGACCCGAAAGCGCTCGACCTGATCCGCACTCTCTACGGGGGCCGGCCGCTGCGCGGCAACCATCCGCGAGACCTGCTGGAGCGGCTGGTGGATGTGTCAGCAGCGCGGGGCGCGCAGCCGACGCTGAGCTCCGACCTGGTCGAGGCGGCCTGGCACACGCTCTTCATCACGAGCTGATCCGGGCGCGGGGGGCGGTGCTATTTAGGCTCGGTATACTTCTCGCTCGCCCCAACGCGGCGGTGGCGGAATGGCAGACGCGCTAGTTTCAGGAGCTAGTGTCCGCAAGGACGTGGAGGTTCAACTCCTCTCCGCCGCACCAGCGACTTGACCCCGATATTCGGTCATTTCTGAAATGAAATCCGGCCAAAATGAAGGCATGACTAAATTCACTGGCGGGGTGGGGCGACTAAGAGCGCGGGACTACACCGGCGAGGATTCAAGGACTTACCTGGGGGAGGTTACCGTCGATGGAGGGGAAATCTTGATCGCCGATCCTGCGTACATTCCTCAAGACCGAGCGGTCCTCCTTGAACAGGTACACGAACCACAACGATCTCGAGCGTGGGGCGGCCCCGTGCTTGTCAATCCATACCGAAGTGAAGACCGCCTGGCAGTTGCGTTTCGCCTCGAGAGTGACGGTGGGTATCCGGTGTGGGCGGAGCAAGGCCCTAAGGGTGAATTGCTTCGAGTGACTATCGAAGTGGCATTACCAGAGCAGGATGAGTCTGGGTCGCCGTCGACCAGCTAGTTAGAAGAGTTTGAGCTGACAAGCACCGCGGCGGTTGACGTCGCCTAACCACCCGTCGCCTCATACACTGGCGCTTGGTGGTAGCGGCGCCAGTCGACCAGGTTCCCACGCTCTACCGGACCCTGCTCGTCTACGCGGCGACCTCACTCCTCATCTTCATCGCCGGCCTGGTCGAGTTCGCCTACTTCGAACCGCCTGGCCAGCACACCGGCCTCAAGGCCACCATCGTCGGCGTCTACCAGTACGACCCCGACCACAACACCCTCATCGGGCCGGACAAGAGCTCTTTCCCCCGCACATCGCAGTTCGCCGCGGTCGTCGACTGGTCGTCGCTGCCTCAAAACATGATCTTCGACGCGCGCTGGTATGACGCTTTCGAAAACATCGTCGGTAGCGCCGGTCCCGGGGCCCCGCAGGACCTCGCCGCCCATACCATCGTCCCGGTCAGCGTGCCGCCGGGTCTCCAACACAACCTTCCCGGCCACTACATCTTCGTGGTCGAGAGATGGGAGGGCGGCGTTCCGGTCGAGGTGATCGGCCGACGGGTAGTCATGGTGGAGCGTTAATGGGCGCGGCCATCTCAGCACGCTCTGCGAATCCTCACCACCGGCGGCCTGCTCGCTACGCGATCGCGATAGCGATCGCCGTGACGCTGGTTCTCGTGCTCGTCGCCAGCTCGATCCTCAACTACGTCTACCTCGACACCGTCGCCGGCAGCACATCGCTGTACGGCTTGCTCGCCATCGCCCTGGTCGCAGTCGTGGCGTTCGCCACCGTCCGCGCCCTGGTTCACGAACAGGCAGAGCGCCGCCGTCAGTTCATGCGCGCGGGGGTCGTGCTAGGCGTTGCCGCCCTCTGCTGGCTCCTGCTTGTCGACGTCATCGTCTTCACCTACTCAGCGGGTCTCGGCGTGGCGGCGGTGTGCGCACTTGCCTGCCTGCCCACGACCGGCTTCGCTTTGCTGGTCCTGCGCGCGCTGGACCGGAATGAAACAGAGCCATGGCGGCTCGTTCTGCTGGCGGCCGCCTGGGGTGCGGTGGTGGCGACCAGCCTCGTCATCTGGGCGGAAAGCCTGTGGCAGGCCATCGCGATCCGCACGCTCGTGCCTGGGCCCGGGCTCGACGTGTCGACCGCATTCTCGGCCGGCATCCTCGAAGAGCTGGCGAAGGGCTCCGCGGTCGTGCTGCTCTTCCTGGTCATGCGCAACGAGTTCGACGACGTGGTCGACGGGATCATCTACGGCGCAGCGGTTGGGCTTGGCTTCAACTTCATGGAGTCGGTGTCGTACATGACCCACCTCTACGCCGTCTTCTCGCCAGAGGGCTTAGGCGGAGAGGCGGCCGGATTCCAGTGGTACGCACGGCAGGTATTGGGGTTGTTCTTCGGACACGCCACCTACACGGCATTCGTGGGCGCGGGAGTCGGAATCGCGCGCCAGCTGCCCGATGTGCGCCAGAAGATATTCGCGATCGCGGCCGGATTCATCGTCGCTATCGGCGCCCACTTCTCATGGGACGCGTGGCTCAGCGCATTCCCAATCGACAAGTCCCTCGAGATCGTCGAGATCCACATGCGCACTCTCATCATCAGCGGGCCGTTCACCGCGGCTCTGCTGGCGGTCCTGTTCACCGGCATTTACATCGAAGGCCAGGCGCTCGCCGGCCAGTTCCGCAAAGAGGCGGCCCTCGGCACGGGCGCGATCCTGCCCGAAGAGGTTTCGATCCTCATGAACCCATGGCAGCGTTTTCAGCAGCGCGTGCGGGCCATGGGCCGCGGTGGCCTTCGCGCTTACCTGCTCGTCGCGCGCCTCCAGTCCGCACAGATCGACCTGGCAATGGAACGGTGGCACCGCGAACGCAACGAGATCGATGCGCCACCCGAAGCGGACGGCGAGCTGCGGCGCCGGGTGATCAGATTGCGTGAGCAGCTTGCCGCTGCTGTTGCTTAGTGTCCCGTCTCAGGCGGGTAGCCGGCCCCAGAACGCGCGCGCCAGCGCGAGCGCCAGCAGCGTCGCGGCGGCGGACCAGGTGATCGCCGACACGATTGGGTCGCTGAAGTCGGTCCCGCTCAGAACCGCGTGGAGGAAGACGAGCGCGAACGCAACGTAGGCGAGTCTGTGCAGCCACTGCCACAGAGAGCCGGGCATGCGCCGCTTGAGCCATGCGGTCGCGGTTACGACCAGCAGCAGGTCCACCGCAAGTGTCCCCAGACCGATCGCGAGCGTGCCGTAGCTCGAGTGAAAGGGAAGGACGAGGTCGATTAGCGAAATGCGCGACGTCCGATCCAGCACCAGTGCGCCGAGGTGCAGCAGAGCGAGAGGGATCCATAACACGGTGGTGTACTCGTGCAGCGATCGCAGCGCCCGGTTGCTGCCCAGCCAGTCGAGCACCGCGGTGCGCAGCGCGATGCCAGTCACCAGAGCCACCGCCAGTGCCGCATAGGAGCCGAGACCGGCGACCCGCGACAGCACCCAGAAGAACTGGTCGGCCGTCACTGCAGCCACCACGCCTGCGAGTGCGCCGCGCAGTAGGCAGTGGCCAGGCCGGGACCCAGAAGGAGCGCGGTCTTGGCGACTACCTCCGCCTCGATGGCCGTGGCCGTGACCACCGACACCTCCTCCAGGCCGCTCTTCGACGGGAGTCCTGTGCGCGGATCGATCAGGTGGTGAAGGCCGCCCCACCGGCGCCGGCGCACGCTGCTGGTGGCCGCGCCCTGGTCGCGCAGCATCGCCGTGACCCCAGCGAAGCCGACCGGCCAACCGTCCCCGTGCGGCCCCGGCCCCGCCGCACGCAGGTCGCCGCCAAGGTTCGCAAGCGCGTTCACGCCAAGTCGAGCTACCAGCCGGTCCGCCATCCAGCCCTTAGCGATGCCGCCGAGGTCGATGCCGCATCCACGCGCCAATCGGGCGCGGTGCCGTTCGACTGTGAGGACGTCCGCGAGCGCCGGCGCAGGGCGCGCCTCAGCGAGCGCCGGCGTTGACACGCCGTCGCGTAATGACCGCGTGTAGCCGATGGCGAGCATCGAGGGCAGCACTGCCGCGTTGACCAGACCTCCACTGAGCTGGTGAGCGCGCAGGGCTTCCCGCAGCAACGCTTCCAGCTCCTCGCTGACCTCGACCCATTCGCCTTCGGCTCGGTTGAGCGCCCCCAGCTCGCTTCGGTCGGAGAACCGTGTGATGCGGGTGCCCAGCTCCCGCACCCAGAACTCTCCCTGGAGCAGGTCCGTGCGAGACACACCCAGGCCGAAAAGG
>Ga0209283_10001000_pt1 | contig 14862 bp, 14 predicted proteins | sample CZO8metaG_2_FD_188354 | JGI IMG/M metagenome (GOLD analysis project Ga0209283, IMG submission 188354) | Vadose zone soil microbial communities from the Eel River Critical Zone Observatory, Northern California, USA - CZOApr15con2H1.8 metaG... | ecosystem: Environmental > Terrestrial > Soil >...
CGGTTCTGGGAACCGGGCGAGGCGAAGAGGTTTATCCGTTGCCGGATCTGCCGGCGATTCCTTGCGTGGTTGCGACTCCCGAGATCGGTGTATCCACGCCGAAGGCATTTGCAGATTGGGATGACCAGTTCTCCCAGGGGCTAAAGCCCACTTCCTTAGCTGCCCCTGACGGCACGGCTGAAGCCGTGCCCTTCCACAGCGGTGCTGGCGTTTCGAGCGAATCCGCCGAGCTTCGCTCGGCCGGGTGGGTGGGGACACCCGCTCCTACGCAATCTCGGACGGAGAAGGTCGCCCGCTCCCACACAGGCGAAACCCAGCCCAAATTGACGCCCCCCTCCACCTCCGATAGAATGTTGGAGTTCAGCCGCGCGGTGGCTGTGTGGCTGAGTGGTTGGTCCCAGAGTAAGTCTAAGTCTGGGAGGGCTTTATCCGGTGTCCCTGTGGGACAAGGCAGGGGCCGGGCCGAGACCCCGCTTCTCGACCTCGTCCGTACCGGGATCGAAAACGACTTTGAACGAGTCGTCTTTCCTCAGTATCCCGAATTAGGTGAGGTGAAGCGTGTGCTGGGGCGTGCGGGCGCGTTTTACGCCTCGCTTTCCGGTTCCGGCTCTGCGACTTACGGACTGTTTACGTCCCGGGCAGCCGCCGAGAAGGCTGCCGCCAGGCTGCGTAAGGATGGCATTCCGGCCGTGGCCACGACCACGCTGACACGCCAGCAGTACTGGAAGAGAATTTTTGATTGTTGATTTTTGATTGTTGATTGACAATTAAAGAGCGGTTGATTTGCTTTTCAATCGACAATCGAAAATCGTCAATCACCAATTGTGAGACTGGGCCGTCGACTAATGGTAGGTCAAGTGCCTTTGGAGCACTTTGTCTAGGTTCGAATCCTAGCGGCCCAGCCAAATGCTGTTGCCGCGAACAGGCGCAAAATGATCAGGATTCAGATCGTCGAGCGAGAAGGCGCGCAGTTGCTCGAGGCGCTGAAGAGTGCCATCCGTTCCGGGGATCTTCGAACCTTTGAGCTGCATAAACGCGGCCGCAAAGTCACGCATAAGTCAAAGGATTACCACGGGTGGATGAACTGGGATTCAAGCATGGGGGTTGTAACCTGCGAGATCGTTAGTCCTCACAAGCCGGGGCAGGAGTGGAAGATTCTGAGCAGTTTTGTGGGGCGCTTGGCGGATCGCTATGGCGACCGTATTCATGGCATCGGCATCCAGTTCTTCGACGAAGTTGGTCGAAAACGGCACCTTGGCAAGCGCTAGATCGGGCTACTGGCTTCTTGCCTCTAGCTGGGAGCTAGGAGCTGGAAGCCAGTAGCTAGAAGCTGAGAGCAACCATGGCAACTCTTGCGACAGCGACGGAAAAGAAGGGCCAGATGAGCGCCGACGAGAAACCGGAGCGCAAGCCTCAACGCAGCCGCGCCGACGACAAGTTCAAGATCTTCTGCGGCTCGGCTAACGAGCCGCTCTGCGATGAGGTCTGCGCCTTTCTCGGCTTGACTCGCGGCCAGGCTCTGGTCACGCGCTTCAGCGACGGCGAAGCTTATGTGCAGATTCAGGAGAATGTGCGCGGCGCTGACGTCTTCGTTATGCAACCCACTTGCCGTCCGGTGGACGAGCACCTGATGGAACTGCTGTTGATGATTGATGCCCTCAAACGGGCCTCCGCCCGGCGTATCACAGCGGTGATCCCGTATTATGGCTACGCTCGTCAGGACCGCAAGGACCGGCCGCGCGCGCCCATCTCCTCCAAGCTCGTCGCCGACCTGCTCACCACCTCCGGAGCCGACCGTGCGCTGATCGTGGATTTGCACGCGCCGCAGATACAGGGCTTTTTCAACATCCCGGTGGACCATTTGTTCGCGTCTCCGGTGCTGGTGGATCATTTCAAGAAGCTGAACCTGCCGCATCTGACGGTGGTTTCACCCGATGCCGGCGGCGTGGAGCGTGCCCGCTTCTTTGCCAAGAAGATGGATTCCGCACTCGCCATCGTGGACAAGCGCCGCGTGGAGATGAACGAGGCCGAGATCATGCACGTGATCGGCGATGTCAAAGGCCGCACTTGCCTGGTGATTGACGACCTGATCGACACCGCCGGCACCCTGGTGAAAACCGCCGCTGCCTTGATGGAGAACGGCGCCATCGCGGTTTACGCCTGCGCTTCGCACCCGGTGCTCTCCGGCCCCGCCGTGGAAAACCTTTCAAAGTCCTGCATCACGGAAGTGGTGGTGACCAATACCATCCCGCTCACTGAGGCGGCAAGGAAAGAACCCAAGATCACAAAACTTACCATCGCTGGTTTGATCGGACGTGCCATCCAGTCGATTCACGAAGAAACGTCCGTCAGCGGATTATCCACGTAAACAGGAATCAAATTATGGCAACTGCAACGGACAACAACGTTTTGGAGGCGCAACCGCGGACTCCGGGCAACAAGAACGACGCGCGCCGCGTGCGTCGCGCCGGAAGAGTCCCCGGTGTGCTCTATGGCGCGGGCAAGCATACGCTGTCGCTCAGCTTCGATCCGCGGCAGGTAGCGCGCATCCTGTACTCCGAGACCGGTCACAACACCATCTTTGACCTTTCTCTCAACGGCGGCGAGCCCACCAAGGCCATGATCGTGGACTGGCAGTACGAGCCGATCAAGGGAGCCTTGCTGCACATCGACCTGAAGCGCATCGCCATGGACCAGAAGCTGAAGGTCAACGTGCCGATTCTGCTGAAGGGCGAAGCTGCGGGCGTGAAGCAGCAGGGTGGCATTCTGGAGCAGATCTTCCGCGAGGTGGAAATTGAGTGCTTGCCGAGCGACATCCCAAGCTCCATTGAGGCAGATGTCACCGAGCTGGTATTCGGCAAGGTGCTGCGCGTGGCCGATCTGCCGCACGGCGAGAAACTCAAGTTCCTCTCCGACCCGAACCAGCCCGTGGCCCACATCATCACTGTGAAGGAGGAGGTGGCGCCGACTCCTGAGGCGGTCGCTGCCGAAGCTGCTGCCGTCCCCGCCGAGCCCGAGGTCATCAAGAAGGGCAAGCAGGAGGTGGAGGGAGAAGAAGGCGCGGAGCCCGCGGCCGCGAAACCGGAGAAGCCCGAGAAGGCCGAGAAGCGAGAAAAGAAGTGACGGCGCTTGGCGGGCGTATGAGCCCGCCGCCGTCATCTTGAGCAAAGCGAAGGATCTTCGCGTGGGGACAGCCGCCCTCGGCTGTCCGGTTGAGCGAAGCTCAGCAGCAAGACAACGGGGGACATTAAGGCGGCGTGAAACTGATCGTCGGGCTGGGCAACCCGGGCATCGAATATCAGTTCACCCCCCACAACATGGGTTTCCTCGCCATCGACCACATAGCGAACGAGGGCGGCGTCGAGGTGAGAAACCGTCAGTGCCAGGCGCTCACGGCGCGGGTGGTAATCGGTTCAGAGACGGTTCTGCTGGCGAAGCCGGAGACCTACATGAACCTGAGCGGCATTTCGGTGCGCGGGCTGGCGGCGAAATACGAGGTCCGGCCCGAAGCAGACCTGATCGTCATTTACGATGAACTGGATCTGCCGTGGGGCACGATCCGCATCCGCCAGCGGGGCAGTTCTGCCGGACACAAGGGCATGGAGTCGGTGATCGGCGCTTTGGGCACACAGGAATTTTTGCGCATCCGGCTGGGCGTCGCGCCCAATCGGAAAATCGCCGACGACATGAGATATGTGCTGGCGCCGTTCCGCAAGGCGCAGCTTAAGACGGTGGATGCAGTGCTCGACACCGCTGCGGAAGCAGTGAGCGTGATTTTGAAGGAAGGCCCGGCGGCGGCCATGAACCGCTTCAACCGCAAGCCTGAAACGGAAAATTAGCCGCGGATTTCCAGGGATAAACACGGATCCGAATTCTTAAAAATAATCCGTGCTGATCCGAAAGATCCGTTGCAGACGGAGACAAAGTTAATGAATCGCACTTATGAACTGATGTTCATCGTCCGCCCGGACATGGCGGAGGAGGACCAGGACAAACTGATTTCCACTCTGGAATCCGCCGTGGCTTCCTCGGGCGGGAACGTTAAAAGCGTGGAGAAAATGGGCAAGCGCCGCCTGGCGTACGTGGTTCGCAGATTCCATGAGGGCATCTACATCCTGCTTACGGCGGAGGGTGGCGGCGAGCTGATTCATGAACTGGAGCGCCGCCTACGGGTTACTGAACCGGTGATCAAGTTCCTGACCGTACGCATCGACGAGGAACAGAAGCGCCTCGACAAGATTAAAAAGATACGGGGGTTACGCCGCAAGGTGGCCCCCGCACCTGCCGAAAGCGGCGGTGAAACCGCTGCTGTCACGGCATAAAAGGTCGTTCGATGGAGAAGCGGGCGTCCCCACCCGCTTTTGCCATCTTTCTACGGGCGAGGACGCCCGTAGCTCCACAGTTTGGAAAATGAAGGAGCATCATGGCTGACGAAACCAGACCAGCAGCATCACCCGCGGAGGGAAGTTCCAGCGGAGAACGCCCCGATCGGGGAGAACGGCGTCCGCCTCGTCCAGGTGGGCCCGGAGGCCCGGGCGGACGGGAGGGCGGCCGCAAGTATTTCCGTCGCAAGAAAGTTTGCAAGTTCTGCGTGGAGAAGATTGAGGCCATCAATTACAAGGACGTCCGGCTGCTGGCCCAGTTCGTGGCCGAAAGCGGCAAGATCGTTCCGCGGCGGCTGACCGGGGTTTGCACCCCGCACCAGCGGCGCTTGTCCACAGCCATCAAGCAGGCGCGCAACATCGCCCTGTTGCCATTCGCAGGCCGAGCTTCATAAGAACCAACCACGGATCAACACAGATTTGCAGGGATTGTTTTTTGATCCACTGAGATCCGTGAAAATCCGTGTAAATCCGTGGCTGAGAAGAATCTAAGGGAGTCATCGCATGGAAGTCATCCTAAAGGAAGATGTACCCAAGTTGGGTGCGCGTGGCGATGTGGTGAAAGTCGCCGAGGGCTACGGTCGGAACTTCCTGCTGCCCCGCAAGCTTGCCATTGAAGCCTCGGTGGGCAACAAGGCGGTTATCGAGCAGATGAAGGCTGCATCCGTGCGGCGCTCTGCCAAAGAGAAGGTTCAGGCGGAAGAACTGGCCAAGCAGTTCGAGGGAGTCTCGGTTTCATTCCAGCGCCGCTCCGGCGAACACGACCAGCTTTTCGGCTCAGTGACATCTGGCGATGTTGCCGACGTTTTGGCGAAAAGGGGCTTCAATGTAGATCGGCGCAAGATCCAGCTGCACGAGCCGCTCAAGACTCTGGGCGAGTTCACGGTCCCGATCAAGCTACACCGGGATGTGACCACGCATCTGAAGGTGGTGATCGAGAAGGAAGCTGCCGAGTAGGAATTGACGTGTGGGGCGGGTCTTTGACCCGCCCATGCCGAATCCAACTCGGCTTCCCAGGCAGGATGACAAAGTCCTGCTCGCGAAGCCTCTTCCTTGGAATCACCATCACGGGACCGCGTGAACGCTGAAGGCTGTGTGCGAGGGTTCGTGTCAGGGTATGCCTTTAGGCATGCCACAAGCAATCGCTACAACTGGGCGGCTTTAGCCGCGGTTCCTTCCCACCCAGCAGCGGCTGAAGCCGCTTCACAGGCAGACTTTAGCGGCACGCTTGAAAGCATGCCCTGACACGACCCCCGGGAGCTTTTCGCAAGCCGCAACTTCCTTCCCCGGGGCCGGATGGGGCCAGCACGAATCCTGCCAAACTCCTATAATTCCTGCTCACGGTTCTGCCTCTGACACGTCCATAGCTATGCAACCGGGAAGAACGGCTAGGGCGCCCGGTTTCGTCGAGGACAACGAGAGTTATGCCGGCCGATGCGTGTGCAGTACCTTTTGCGGTTGGCGGGTGTTCCCACCCGGACGCCAGACGCGACCAGGTGGCGAGAGGCAGCGGATCCCAGGACCCCTTCGTGCGGGGCCACATGGCTGGGCAAAGTCTAGGCCGCATCGACGACACTTTACTGGTTCGCGAAGCGCAGCGCGGCAATCGCGCCGCCTTCGAGGAACTGGTGCGGAATTACGATCAGGCGGTGCTCCGGCTGGCCATGCACCTCACTGGGTCGGAACTCGAAGCCCAGGACATTTACCAGGAAGCGTTCCTGAAGGCGTACAAGAGCGTAGGTAGTTTCCGCTTCGAGTGCTCCTTCTACACCTGGATCTACCGCATCGTGACTAATCTTTGTTTGGATCACCTGCGGAAGAGACAGGTGCGCAAGGAAGATGCGCCAGTCGCAGTGGATGCGGAAGGCGAGCAGTACGATGTACTCGAGCAGGTACCCGATGGCCGGGCCAGCTCCAATCCCGAGCGCGACCTGATGCGCCGCGAGCTGGGAACTCGCATCAATCGCGCGCTGGAGAGGCTGTCGCCCCGCGAGCGCATGGTGTTCGAGCTGAAGCATTACCACGGGCTCAAGTTGCGGACGGTGGGCGAGATCTTGAGTACCACCGAAGAAACGGCCAAGAACACTTTATTTCGCGCCACCCAGAAGTTGCGTGGCGCCCTGGCGGACATGCGATGAAATATCCATTCAGCCCCTCTGAGGGGGTGCAATTATGAAATGCGAGTGGGTACGAGAAAACGTTCTGCTGTACGTCTACAACGAGCTTGCTGATGATGCTCGTTATGAGCTGGAGCAACATCTGGCGCGCTGTGCCGATTGCGCCGCTGAGTTGAAAGCAAGCCGGCACTTCCACGCCACGCTTTCGCAGCTCCCGGTGGAGGAGCCATCGCCCAACCTGGTGGCAGCTTCCCGCATGCGGCTGCAAGAGGCACTCGAAACTACGGAGCAGGGCGGCCTTTGGCAACGCCTGATCTTTGACCCGGCTGCGTGGATCCGCCAGATCCGTTTCGCTCCCGCGCTGGCTGCCGTGGTCCTAATTTTAGGCTTTGCCGGCGGCGTCGGAACCACGTACCAATTTTTGAATAATCGTGAGCACGTTGTGGGACCGGCTCTCCCACCCACAGAATCCTCGATCACCGGAATTCGTTCCATTTCCCAAGGACCCGGCCCCAGCCAGATCAACATTAAGTACGACACAGTTTCCACTCAGGAAACGCAAGGTTCGTTGAACGATCAGCGTATCCAGCAGTTGCTGCTCTTCGCCGCGCGTAACAATTACAACTCGGGTGTGCGGATGGATTCGGTGGACCTTCTGACGCAGAAGCCCAACGATGTTCACGTGCGCGAGGCGCTTCTTTATGCCTTGCGCTACGACTCGAATCCGGGCGTGCGCTTGAAGGCGCTGGAGAGTCTGGGCCCTTACGTGAAGGATGACGTGCGCGTCCGCGATGCCGTGCTCGAAGCCCTGATGAACGATTCGAATCCTGGTCTCCGCACCCAGGCCCTGCATCTGCTCGAGCCGTGCCGCGCCGACAGCAGCGTGCGTGTGGCTCTGCAGAGACTCGCGGAAAACGATCAGAACCAATACATCCGGTCGCAGGCCCGCAACCAGCTTGCCCAGTTGCCGGAGATTGATTGAGCAAGCATGGTGTGGGGACGGGCGGAGCCCGAGAGCGGAATGAATGAATTAAGACGGAAGGTGCGTGTTGAAAAAGTTTTCTAAACTCGTTGCGGTGCTGTTGCTGCTCTTGCCGCTGGCGACCGCGCAGCAGGCCCACGTTTATCGCGAAGGCGGAAACTGGGCGCAGGAAATCACAGGAACTCTGACCGCCGCGAAAAATCTCCGGGTCAAGGTGGACCTGGGCTCGGTTCGCGTGGAAGGCGGTTCACAGCCGAGCATCAGCTATATCATTCGCAATCGTGCTTATACCTCTTCTGAAGACAAAGCCCGCCGCGAATTCGATTCCTACAAGATCAGCGCTTACGTTCGTGGAGACACCGCCTGGATCGTCGCCGACTGGCAGGGCGGCAGGCCTCATCGGTTTTCCGGCGATTTTGTCATCAACGTTCCCCGCGACATGGAATGGGTCAAGGTGGAAACCGACGGGGGCAGCGTCACAACCACCAGCATCGCTGGGCGGGTCGACAGTGCGAGTGGCGGCGGCAGTATTCGCCTCGATAACATTGGTGGCGCGATCAATGCTGAAACCGGTGGCGGCGGCATCGACGTGGGCACAGTCGGCTCCGATGTCAGCCTGCGCACCGGCGGCGGCAGCATTAAGGTGGCTTCCGCCAAGGGCAAGATCAGCGCCGAGAGTGGCGGAGGCAGCGTGGTCGTCGTCTCCGGCCTGCAGGGAGCTGTGCTGGAAACCGGGGGCGGAAGTATCGAGGTCGAGCGTTGCGCCGGGCATGTGAAGGCCAGCACCGGCGGGGGCAGCATCGATCTGGGCGATATCGGCGGGCCGGCGGAGATTGAGACGGGCGGTGGCAGCATCCGTCTGACTTCTGCCAAGGGGCCGGTTCGCGCCGAAACTGGCGGCGGCAGCATTGATTTGAACGGCGTGCCGTCGGCTCGCGCAGAGACGGGAGCGGGACCGATTGTGGCCAAGTTTGTGGCGTCGAGCGGCGGGCCTGCCGATTCCTTGCTGGAAACTTCCGCCGGGGACATCACCGTTTACCTGGCGCCCAATCTCAACATCACGATTCGCGCTTCAATCGAGGTCGCCAACGGTCACAGCATCCGCTCGGATTTTCCCGAGATCAGGGTTACCACCGAAGGCGGCGATTACGGTCCGAAGACAGTCACTGCCGAAGGCAATTTGAACGGCGGCGGTCCGGTGCTGAAGGTGCGCACTGCGACCGGGGACATCTCGTTCCGCCGTGCTGGCCGGTAAAGATCTCTCAGTACGGAGGTACGAATATGCGCAAATTGATCCTCAGGACGATGCTCATCCTGCCACTCCTGGCAGTCATAACTTATGCCGCAGAGTGCCTAGCCGCTCAACCTCCGGGCGAGTCCTTCGGATATTCGAGCGAGGATCTCTTCGGCGGCGGGTCTTACCTGGGCGTGGACACGCGCGATGTGACTGCCGATCGCCTCGCTGACCTGAAGCTAAAGGAAGAGCGCGGCGTGGAAGTGACCATGGTGGATCAAGATGCTCCCGCGGGTAAGGCCGGTCTCAAAGAGCACGACGTGATCCTCAGCCTCAACGGAACCGAAGTGGAGAGCGTCGAGCAGCTACGGCGCATGATCCGCGAGACCCCGCCAGGACGCGTTATCACGTTGGGCATCAGCCGGGATGGCCAGCCCATGACAATCAAGGTTCAGCTGGCGGATCGGAAGAAGACTTTTGCCTTGGGGCCGCACGACAAGGAATTCAAGTTCGTCATGCCATCCGTCTCTCCCATGCCCGCCATGCCCGATATCGACGTGCCGGTCTCAATCGTGGTGGTGCATTCTTCCACCCGCAGCGGCCTGATGGTGGAAAACCTTACCCCGCAACTGGGGGATTTCTTCGGCGCCAAGAACGGCCAGGGGGTCCTGGTGCGCTCGGTGGAGAAGGGCAGCCGTGCTGAGAAGGCGGGATTTCGCGCCGGGGACGTGATCGTCCGGGTTAACGGCGAGGCCATCAATGATGCCGGGGACTTCACCCACGCCCTGCATGGCCGCAAGGACAACACGGTCAGCGTCAGCATTATCCGCGACAAGAAGGAGCAGACCCTTACCCTGACCTTGCCCGAGCGCAAGCAGTCGGAGCTTTTCGACGAGAGCTTTGATATTCCCGAGATTGATGCCGAAACCCTCGTTGATCTAAGCCAGCTCGGGTCTGAGCTGGCGCGCATAAAGCCCGAGATGCAACGCGCCGCCAGGGAAATCCGCAGCCATCAAGGGGAGCTGAAGAGGGAAATTCTCGAAATGCAGCGCGAACTCCGCGATCAGCAACTTGAGCTCGAGAAAACACTTAAGCGGGAGCTGCAGGAAAACTGCACAGAAATTTAAGTTGTAGGAGCGCTATGCGATGGCAGGGATATCCTCGTCCTTGCCATTCTGCTCGAACTATGTGCCGATTAATTGCGCCACACGCTTTTCGGAACCGGGCGCCAGGCACACGCGGTTCCTTCCCGCCTGCTTGGCTGCGTACAGTCCTGAATCGGCAGCCTTTACCAGCTCGTCCCGTGTGCTACCGTGATCGGGGCAAGCGGCGGCTCCTGCGCTGATGGTCACCGGCCGGGGCACGCCCGGGAACTGCCAGGTCTCGATCAGCCTTCGCAGCTTTTCCGCCACGCCCAGAGCGTGCGAAGTGTTGGTTTGTGACAGCAGGATGGCAAATTCCTCGCCTCCATAACGGCACACCACGTCAATCTTGCGCAGTTGCTGGTGGAAAATCGAGGAAACCTGCCGCAAAACCTCGTCTCCCAGCAAGTGCCCGAATTCGTCGTTCAAGCGCTTGAACTGGTCGATATCCACCATGATCACGGCCATGCCGGTGCCGAATCGCCGGGCACGTTCGACTTCCTCCGCGATGCGCAATTCGAAAAACCGGCGGTTGAAGATTCCGGTCAGGCCGTCGAGGTAGGCCAGTTGTTTGACGCGCTCCACATAGTAGGCGTTCTGGATGGCGGTGGCGCAGATATCGGCAACGGATTCAAGCGACTGCGTGTCGTTGGCATTGAACGCACCCACCTTGGCGCTGTCCAGCATCAGCACCCCGAGTGTCTGCCCGAAGGAAACCAGCGGAATGCACATGCGAGAGCCGGTTTCCACGTAGAACCCGATGTTATCCGGAGTTGTCTTTACGTCGTTCTCGATCAGCGTCTTTCCCGTCTCTAGGACTCGTTCCCACAACCCGGCTCCGGCGGGCAGCCGCCCGCCTTCCGGAATGCGGGGGGTGAGACTGCCGCGATGTGCCCGCAGCACCAGGTCTTCCTCGTCTTTCAAGAGCACCGAAACATGGGAGACGCGGAATGCATGCTGAATCAGTACACACACTTTCGACAGCAATTCTTTCAGGTCCAGCACAGCCGTGGTCTGCTGGGCGATCGCATTAATGGCCTCCAGTTGCGAGGCGCGCCGCCGCTCCAGGGAGTAGAGCCGCGCGTTTTGCAGCGCCATGGAGGCCTGGGTCGAAAACAGCGTCAGCAGGTCGATGGTTTCCTCATCGAAATAGTCGAGCTTCTCGCTCTGGCAATCCAGCACGCCCACCACTTCGTCCCGCACCATGAGCGGGATCGCCAGTTCCGAGACAGTTTTCCTCGCCGACGCAATGTAGCGCGTGTCCTTAGTAACATCCGGCGCATAGACCGGACGCTTCTCCTTGGCTGCCGTACCGGTAAGCCCTCTTCCCATCGGCAGCCGGATGGTGTCAAGCCCCGCATCCCAGCCGATCTGGCAGCGGGTATACAACTCGTTAGTTTCCTTGTCCAGCAACAAGATGGCGACATTCTGCAGGTGGAAATAGTCGCGCGCGATGATCAGAATCTGCTGCAGTACTTCATCCAGATCAAAGGTGGACAGCACCGCCTGGCTGGCGTCGTAAAGGATGGCGATTTTCTGCATGTTGCTGGCGGGATTGTAACCTGTGAGGCGGGCGTTACCGAGGTTCCGAAAGTAACCTGTTGCAAGGCGGAGGTCACAAACCTCACTGCTTGTGCAGCTTAGAGTTGCGCCTCAGCCCTGCCACGGTTTTTATGATGCCAAAGGCCGCCAGGCAGAACAAGAAATCCACCACCAGCCCAAGATCCATGCGGAAAGGCACATGCTTTGCCCCTGGCGGCAAATAAGGCATAAGCAGGAAATACACCGCGTTTCCGGCTAGGACCGCCACCAAAGCGTGTATGAAATTGGCCACTGCTGGTTTAGACACCGGAAAATCCCAGCACTTAGCCCCTAAACCTTCGTACCCTTCGTAAAGCGTTCTCAAACCGGCAGCGGCCTGTAATGGCTAAATGCCAAGTGCCAAATGCCGAACTGCTGCTTTTGTTACCATCCCTTCAGATGCTGGAACCGACCACCTCCGTGCAGTACGTAAAGGGGGTTGGCCCCCGCTTGGCCGAAGTATTAGCCGCCAAAGGCATCCACACCGTCGACGATCTCCTCCATTATCTGCCCTTTCGTTACGAGGACCGCCTGAACCCCCGGAGTATCCCTGAACTGCGTGCGGGAGAAATGGCCACGGTGATCGCTGAAGTTCGCAATTCGGGCCTCTTCCGCACTCGCCGTATGCCAATCTTTCAAATGACGGCCGGGCAGGGAAGAACCCGCCTGCGTTGCATCTGGTTCAACGCCGCTTACCTTCGCGACAAGTTCAAGCCGGGCCAGATGATTGCCCTTTACGGCAAAGTAGAGCAAGACGTCTATGGCGGCGAGTTGCAGCTGGTGCAGCCGCAATTTGAGATCATCGGCGATCCCGGAGACGACGGGTCGGCGGATGCCGCCGAACAGAAAGTCGCTGCCTCGCTCGAAGTCGGACGAATCGTTCCTATTTACGAGTCGACCGGCCAGGGCCGGCTGACACCGCGCTGGTTTCGCCGGATCATTCATAGGGCGTTGGAAAATCTCACACCCGAGCTGCCCGATCCGATCCCCGCCAGCGTGCGCAGTCACATCGGACTCATTCCTCCGCGGGAAGCGCTGTGGAAAGTTCACTGGCCCGATCCCGGTGAAAGCTTTGAAAACCTGCAGTCCTCTCGCACGCCTGCGCATACCCGTCTCATTTTCGAGGAACTCTTTTTCCTTGAGCTGGGACTCGAACTCAAGCGCCGTCAGCAGAAGGCGCAGACCGGCCTCGCGTTCCGGCTGGACGATGGGGTGCGCGAGGCCATCAAGAAAATCCTGCCTTTTCATCCTACGGTGGCGCAGAAGCGCGTGCTCAGGGAGATTGCCTCTGACATGGAGAAGCCCTTTCCCATGCGCCGCCTGCTGCAAGGCGACGTCGGTTCGGGCAAAACCATTGTGGCTTTTGAAGCGGCCATTATCGCGATGGAAAACGGATACCAGGTAGCGCTAATGGCGCCCACCGAAATCCTCGCCCAGCAGCATTATTTCTCTGCCCGCCGCATTCTCGAGGATGTCGGCTACCGGGTCGTACTGCTCACCGGTTCACTCGAGGACGACCGCAAACGCGAAATTCGCCGCCACATCGCGCAGGGAAATGCCCAGTTAGTGATCGGAACTCACGCCCTGATCGAGCAAAGAGTCGAATTCGAGAAGCTGGGCTTGGTGATCGTGGACGAGCAGCACCGCTTCGGAGTGCTGCAACGTTTCAAGCTAATGAAGAAATCCGCGGAACCGGGCAATGACCATGGAGGGACGGCCGCCCCCGGCCGTCCGCGCGAGCCTAGCTCGCCAGCGTCGCCGGAACCCGATGTTTTAGTGATGACCGCCACGCCCATCCCGCGGACTCTGGCGCTCACGCTTTACGGCGACCTCGATATTAGCGTGCTCGACGAGATGCCGCCCGGCCGGACGCCGATCGTCACGCGCCGCATATCCGATGAACGCTCAGAGGAAGTCTGGCAATTCGTGCGCAAGCAGGTCGCCGCCGGACACCAGGCCTACGTCGTCTATCCGGTCATCGAGGAAAACGAAGTGACCGAACTCAAAGCCGCCATCAAGATGTACAAGGAACTGAGCAAGCGCGTCTTCCCCGACCTGCGGGTCGGCCTGTTGCACGGCCGTCTGGAAACCGATTTGAAAGACCAGGTCATGCGCATGTTTCAGAAAGGCGGGTTGGACATTCTGGTTTCCACCACCGTGATCGAAGTCGGGGTAGACGTCGCCAACGCCACGGTCATGGTCGTCGAGCACGCCGAGCGCTTCGGGCTGGCCCAGCTCCACCAGCTTCGCGGACGCATCGGCCGCGGCGCCGCCAAGTCCTACTGCATTCTCATGACCGGCGGCAAGGTCTCCGAGGATGGCGAACGCCGCCTGGATGCATTGGTCCGTACGGCTGACGGTTTTCAGATTGCCGAACTCGATCTCGAACTGCGCGGGCCCGGCGAGTTCTTCGGCACCCGCCAGGCCGGAATGCCCAGCTTCCAGGTCGCGAATCTTATCCGCGATCGCCAGTTGCTGGAGGCGGCCAAACGCGAAGCCGCGGCGGTGCTGGCCGGTCCCAACCCAGAAATTTCTCAGGAAGAGATCAATCGCGCTCTGCGGCACATGCGCACCCGCTGGCAGCGGACCTACGGGCTGGTCGAAGTCGGGTAGCACCGCTTGTGTGGGGATAGCCGCCCTCGGCTGTCCAAGCGAAGCTCGGCAGTTGTAGTGCCACGGGAGTCTCGGCAATCCCGTGCTTCCCCGCGGGCCTTTTGGTTTTCAGGCGCAGTGAGTGGGATAATCATCGGCGATGCCGACGACCTCCAAAGCCGATCTTTACCGCAATCTGCCGTCGGTGGATGAGTTACTGCGCAGCGCCGGGCTTGTGCCACTGGTCTTGCGCGAAGGCCAGGCCGCGGTTGCTGACGCGGCCCGAGTGGTGCTTACCCGCCTGCGGGAGGAGATCGCCGCCGGGCGCCTCAACGCGGCTGGCGTCGATCTCGCCCTCTCCGGGCTCGACGCCGCAATCGAGCGCGAAGCCCGGCAAGCGCTGAGCTACTCGCTACAGCCGGTCATCAACGCGACCGGCGTCATCTTGCACACCAATCTCGGGCGGGCTCCGCTGATCTCTTCTGCCATGGACCACATTCGCGAAACTGCGCGCGGTTACTCGAATCTGGAATTCGAGATCGAAACCGGAGAGCGCGGTAAGCGCGATGTCCATGTGGACCGGCTCTTACGCAAGCTACTGGACGGCGATGCTTGTGTGGGGACGGCCGCCCCCGGCCGTCCGGGCGAGCGAAGCTCGCCTTCCATCTCCACCATCGTGGTCAACAACAACGCCGCCGCTGTCCTGCTCGCCCTCAATACTCTGGCCGAAGGCGGCGAAGTCATCGTCTCCCGCGGAGAGCTGGTTGAAATTGGCGGCTCGTTTCGCATCCCGGAGATCATGTCGAAATCCAACGCCACGCTACGGGAAGTG
>Ga0209283_10001010_pt1 | contig 14820 bp, 18 predicted proteins | sample CZO8metaG_2_FD_188354 | JGI IMG/M metagenome (GOLD analysis project Ga0209283, IMG submission 188354) | Vadose zone soil microbial communities from the Eel River Critical Zone Observatory, Northern California, USA - CZOApr15con2H1.8 metaG... | ecosystem: Environmental > Terrestrial > Soil >...
GGACGATTCGATCTGGTAATCAAACTCAAGACCAACGAGCCCACCAAAGCGTTCAATGCAGTCGAGAAGATCCGAGGAATCAACGGGATCACTTCCACCCAGACAGCCATATCCGTCCAAAAAGTCTCCAACACCAGCAAAAACCGGGAGGAAAACTCTGAGCCTCCGCTCGCCTTTGCGCTAGTCAAGATCAAGGGTAAGTTCCGGACCGTTCTGCAGAAGTTGAAGACGTTCCCGAACCTTGTCGAAGCACACGTTACTCCCGGAGAGTTCGATGTAGTGGCCAGCTTCCGAGGCTTCAGCCAAGATGAGGTCATGGAAACCTCCGTTGGAAGGCTCAACAGCATCAACGGAATAACAGCCAGCGAGACCCTCATCTCCTGGACCCCCACAAACCAACCATAGACATCCGTCTTTCGTGGACCCTCCAACCCTTCCTATTTTCTAAACAAGCCCAACCAACACGCTGTTCTGTTCAAAGCATCCAGACTTTCTGAACAGCCGTTAGGTCAACTCGCAGTCGCCTTGGATTGAGCTCTACACATTTCTCGCCAGAGATGCCTCCGGCTCTTACTCGTTGAATATGTGCTCTGGTTCTATTTTCACTAAGATTCTGGCAACGCCAACCGGACGATGCGGGTTCTTTCCGGTTCCCAAATATTTCATGGACAGTTTGTCGCTATGTTCCTCGGCTCCTCTCTTCGTCATCTCCAAGACGCGTCCCTTGATTACCACTTTCTCGTACGGGTTTGCTTGGTTGAAGATGCTCAAAGCCACCTTGTGATTTTGACGCAGATACTTCGCTTTGGTCCGGCCTTCAGCAGTGTTAACTAGAATCAAATCGCCTTCACGATCAACCCAGACAGGCGTAACGTGAGGCGAACCGTCAGCCATTACAAAGGCCAAGTTCCCGAAATTCTTGCCATCGACCAGTTTGACTGCCTTCGCAGAGAGTTTCTTGCCTGGCATAAACGATCCTGAGTCCTAGATTGCCAGTAATTAAGCCATCATAGGCGGATCCATTCTTATCTGACTGATCCAATATTCAATTGAGGTCACAATAAGACTTCAGTGATGCTCCGCAATTATTGCTGGTCCTTATGGACTACTAGAGATTGTGACATTCGTGAGGAACACTGGGTTAATTGGTTGACTCTGGGAATTGACCGCAACATTTCCTATGGCGAGCGCCACGTCCATCCCGCCAATCACTTTCCCGAACACGGTATAATTTCCGTCGAGAGAGGGATTGTTGGCTAAGTTGATGTAAAACTGGGAACTCCCACTGTTCAGGTCCGAGGAGCGGGCCATGCCCAGATACCCAGCGTTGTTATGCAGGGAACTAACGATCTCAAGAGGAACTGTTTGTGACGATCCGCCCTGTCCCCAAGTGGAGTTGTTGTAGCCATTTCTTGAGTTTGGATCTCCCGTCTGGATCACGAAGCCCTTTACGATCCTGTGCCAGACGAGGTTATTGTAGAAGCCTGATTTTGCGAGATTCACGAAGTTGGTAACGGTCTTAGGAGTTAGGCTCTGATATAGCTCAACTTCAATCTGTCCCTGGGGTGTGTTGAGCTTAGCGTACACTATGGGCGGGGGCTGTGCAGAAGCATAAACATACAAACCTAACGCTACAGTGACGATAAGGACAAGTGTCCCAAGAAGATAGATTCTTCCTCGTCTTTCCCGTCTACGCGTCTTTTGAATGGCCCGGCTCTTCTGAACAGAAGGCATGCGAACTCGTCAACCATGCTCTGTCCAATCTTCGCCTGTTGAAATACGATTCGGTCTCTGGCTAAAAGCGATTTTTTGAAGAGTTTCTTCGCAGCTGATGTGGAAAGCCGATCGAACTCTGGAAATGGAGTTCGCGGGCCCGGTGGGATTCGAACCCACGATTTTGGGCTCCGAAGGCCCACGTCTTGGTCCTGGCTCGACTACGGGCCCAGGATTCCCTCCAATTTAAGAGAGCCTATTATTCCCTTGGGCTCATGCTACAAGTTATCCTAGGAGCACAAGCAAATGCGACCTGTCTAAGAGGGAATAGCCTCTAACCATACCGGCCGTTTCAGACTAGTCAGCAGCCTTGTCAGAAACCTCATAGCCATAGATCTCTTCTCGGGCCCTCTCTCGGAGGTCCGTCTCCAAAGGGCTGGAATGGCTAGTAGTGCGATAATGACCTCCAGCATGGTTTGGGCAAATTGCTGTGGGAAGCCTGCTATGTGGGTGACACCGATGCTCGCCGCGCTGAACGATGCGAGTGTCAACGTTTCGGTCAGCTTGCTTCCCGTAGACCCTGGTCCAATATCGTAACAGGATGAAATGCAAGTGGCGAGCCTTGTTGGGTCGCTGAAGACTGCCTGTCCGTTCCTTATCACTTGAACATTCCGTACTCCAGAAGAGTGGAGGCTGAGGGGGTTCCTGAACACTATGGTGTTTGTTCCCGGCACGACTAGTTTGGTAATGTCTATTTGGATTCCGTTGATCCAGACTTGGGTGTAGAGGGCGTATTTTCCTGTGACCCCAGCTGGGCAGCTCCCGGGTACTGTCGTGCAAGGGATGTATGCCGCGAACTGGCCGTTCACGTCGATCTCAAGCTCACTAGTACCATTCAAAACGTCATCCGCGTCATAAGCGTCGAACTGCAACACCACCTTGAGGCTGGAACTGACAACCCTAACCGTAATCACCGCTGTAGAGTGGGAGAGGGCCCCGCTTGACCCCGTCACTGTCACCGTGTAGTTGCCGACAACTGTGCTGCCGACTGTGAGGCCTGAAGTGCCTGAACCGATGATGCTAGTTGGATTCAGTGATGCCGTCAGTCCAGCAGAAGGTGTAGGTGACAGAGTCACGGTGCCGGCAAAACCATTCAAAGCGGAAATCGTGATCGTCGTCGTACACGATGAGCCAGCAGTGCAGCTCAAGTTGAGCGGGCTGGATGGTGCAAGAGCGAAATCCTGGACCGTCAAAGAAACCACTACTGAGTGCGTCAACGAACCGCTCGTCCCCGTCACTGTGACAGTGTAGGTTCCAGCTTGGACGCTGGCAGAAGCGACGATTGTCAGAGTGGAAGTGGTTGATGAGGTGATGCCGGAGGGGTTTAGGGTCGTTGTTATACTCGCTGAACTGGCGCTGGCGGTCACCGAAACAGTGCCTGTGAACCCGTCGCTGGCGGTTACCTTTATCGTGGATGTGCCGTTTCCCCCCGCGGCAAAGCTCAGTGAGGAGGGGGTCGCGGTGAGGCTAAAATCAGGCGCTGTCACAGTTACCATCACAACAGATGAATGTGACAGAGAGCCGCTGACACCCGTGATCGTCACACTGTAACTTCCAGCAGGTACTGACGACGCGACGTTGATGGTTGCAGTTGAAGACCCTGACCCTAGCACGCTGGACGGATTGAATAAAGTCGTGAGCCCGTTTGGCCCCGTCGCCGATAACGTGACGGTTCCAGCAAAGCCGTTCAGGCCAGTGATGGTGATTGTGGACTGGCCCGAGCTGGCCTGAGGCACAGTAAGACTTGTCGGGTTGGCGACGATGGTGAAGTCGGGCGGCGGGGAGACGTTGACGGTTATTGTTGTTGAGTGAGACAGAGTACCGCTAGAGCCCGTCACAGTAGCAGTGTAGGATCCCGATGCGACTGTACTAGGCACATTGATTGTTAATGTCGAAGCGCCTGACATGCTAACGCTAGTTGGGTTGAACGTGAAGGAGAAGCCCGCTGGACTTGTAGCTGATAGACCTATCGTACCGGTGAAACCGTTGACGGCTGTTACGTTCACAGTGGACGTGCCTGAACTACCGGTCTGAATGCTGACCGGCGAGGTGGCACTAATGCCAAAGTCGGGCTGCGGAGAAACATTCACCGTTACTGTAGTAGAGTGGGAAAGCGAACCGCTGGTACCCGTCACCGTAACGGTATAGGTGCCTTGGGCTACCGTGCTGGCCGCGTTGAGAGTTAGAGCTGAACCGCCTGAACTTGTGATCGACGTCGGGTTGAAGGTGGAGCTGAACCCTGTTGGGCCTGTGGCCGACAGAGCGATTGTGCCCGCGAACCCGTTCAGCGCGGTCACTGTGATCGTGGAACTGGCAGAGCTACCCGATTGAACACTAACAGGCGAAGTGGCTGTGATAGTGAAGTCAGCGGGCGGAGTGACATTTACATTGATTGATGAAGAATGAGTCAGTGAGCCACTCGAACCCGTAACAATTACGGTGTAGGCTCCGCTTGCTACTGTGCTGCCGACGCTGATGGTGAGGACGGAGCTTCCGGAGCCCCCTGTAATTGGGTTGATGCTGAAGGTCAGAGTGAAGCCAGCCATGGTGTTGTTGCTCAGGGACACATTACCTCCAAAACCATTCAGCGCGGCGACGGAGATACTTGAGGCCCCGGAACTGCCTTGGACAATCGCTAAACTGGTTGGGCTGGAACTGATGCTGAAGTCAGCAACTCCCGTTACCGTCACACTAATGCTCACGGAATGGGATTGCGAACCGCTCGTTCCCGTCACTATCACAATAAAGTTCCCTGCAGTGACAGTCGATGCGACAGCTATGGTGGTGACCGATGTGCCTGACCCGGTAATGCTCTGTGGGCTGAGACTGATCGCGAAACCGGTTGGGCCCGTCGCTGACAGGGTGACGACGTTGTTGAAGCCGTTGATGGCGGATACCGTGAGAGTCGAGGTGCCGGAACCTCCAGCCGGGACCGTCAGGGTGTTCGGGTTTGCGGAGAGTCCAAAGTCGCTCAGCCTGACAATGACAGTAGCGGTGACAATATGGGACAATGATCCGCTGGAGCCCCTGACGGTAATGGTGTAGTTCCCTACCGCGACATAACTCGCCACCTTAATGGTCAGTGTCGAGTTTCCTGAGACTGTTATACTGGTCGGGTTGAAGGAGGTTTTGAAGCCGCTGGGTTTTGTAGCCGACAACGACACAGTTCCAGTGAAACCATTCAGGCCGGCGACGGTGACAGATGTTGTACCGGAAGCTCCGGGTCTGACATTCACTGGGGAGACAATACTGATTGCGAAATCTGGTAAGATAACAACGTTGACAGACACTTGGACAGAATGCGACAGAGAGCCGCTGGCCCCGGTGATGTTCATGCTGTAACTTCCAGTCGGCGTTGATGAAGCGACATTGATCGTTGCAGTTGAAGATCCAGACCCCGGTACACTAGCCGGGGAGAAGGTGTCGGTGAGCCCGTTCGGCACTGTCGCTGATAACGTGACGGTTCCAGTAAAACCGTTCTGGCCAGTGATGGTGATGGTAGACTGTCCTGAGCTTCCTTGAGCTATGGACAAGCTAGTCGGGTTCGCTGAGATGGTAAAGTCCGGTGGCGGTGACACATTGACTGTCACAGTTGTTGAATGAGACAGGGCACCACTGGACCCTGTCACGGTAACAGTATAGGCTCCTGAGGATCCGTTGCATGAAAGTTTGGATGTCCCAGAACCTCCTAGGGTCACACTGGTTGGTGACAGAGAGCAGGTGAGGCCCAACGTTGGAGACACCGAGTTGACGAGCGTTACTGTCCCGGTGAAACCCCCGAGACCGGCAACGTTGATGGTGGTTGAACTCGACACTCCGGGACCCATTGACAAGGAGGAAGGAAAGGCAGAGATTGAGAAGTCCGGAGAACTCTGCTGCGAATACCTCCATGCTGTCAGTGGGTGGAGTTCCCAGCCTGAAAAGCTGTGTCCCGACTCTGTGGTGTGGAATGGATCCCAGAAGACAAAACCTTGCATATCGATCTGGATTGTCGTGCTGTTCTGGGGGTTGGGCGGGGCTATTCCTGCTGACTTCCAGGCCTGGTCTATCTCGAAATGTATCCTGTGCATGTAGCAAGCAGGACAGCTTGTGGAGCTGACGTATCCCTGGCTGGCCACGTTGGCGTAGGTATCGCAGAATACACCATTCGGGTATGTTCCGCAATCATCCGTGTTGTGGGTCAGATAGGTTAGGGTTACATTGTGAACCTCCACAAAAGTAGCGTTCGGAGGAGAGCCATACGTGCACGGGGGATTGGTTGACCTCTTGTCCGGGATGCCTGGCTTAAAGCCCCCACCCGCGAATGTGGCACCACCAAGGCTGCTCATCTGGCTACCGATGACGCCTTCAATAGTGGTAAGTACAGGAACGCAAGGCACGTTGGGGTTCCAGGATACCGGGCTCGTGCCGGACACATAGGGGCTGTCCCTCTGCGCTAGATAAAACGTGGACAAGACCAATAGCGCGAATAGTGACAGCGACAGCAAAACGAACCTTTTGGAGGAATTTTGCCGGAAGATTGGGTTCGGAAATGACGGAGTGATTAACAACTACGCTCCTGGGAGCGTACATCCGACGTGCGAACTAAGCCCACGTATGTGAGCCGACCCCCGATGCAGATTTAACCGTTGCTTTCCTCCTCAGTCTCAATCTATATCCAATTCTTCCCGGGGGTTGAATTGGACTGCTAAAACCGGAAAGTGGTGGACTTACCCCGAAGAAATCTGTCCGTTGCCGCGACATTCTTAAGAGCCGAAGAGAACATTCTTTCTTCCCCCATGTCAGACGTCAAACAAGAGCGGGTTTGAAGTTCTCGTGGCAGCTAGCGCGACTGTCTTCTACATCATCTTAGTGGAGAATAAGTGAGGCTCGGGCCGGGTGAACAAGAGAGTCATCCTCACTGTGTGCTTCGTGGCCCTGGTTGCTCTCGCAGGGCTGCTGGAGGCTAATTCACTGCTTGCCAAAAATCAAAAAGTAGTAGTCACAGCACCGCCCGGTTTCCAGCAAGGCGTCCTGGTTAACAATGACACCAGAACATTCCCAGTAGACACAGAGTGGAACTGGAGACTAGTCGCCGACAAGAACGTCACGATAAGACTGTTCTTCAAAGGAGGAGTTGGAATAAGTTGCTGGTTCATCTACAATCCAGAGAACAGCCCCCCGCAAACTTACTTCAACCACATCATTATCAACCAGACCGACCCGGTCGGCGTCTGGTTAGGTACGATCCGGACCAGCGGGGCCTACCAGCTCGAACTGGGAAACCTTGGTGACGAGAATAACGTAGCGACAGTCCAGGTGTATGCCGAAGCGGTCTGAAGCCAGACGATTCAGACACGCCGTCGATTTCGGAATCGTCAGGCCCTTCTGATGCTTCCACCGAGACCACGTTCGTTATCTTCAGCGACCAATTCATTGAGAAACCCGAATCAAAATGGAGTAGCGCTCCCGGGAAACAAAACTGTCAAGCTCAACTTTCCTCAAGGGTCTATTCAGGCTAGATGAAAGTCTCGGCAGTTGCGTATTAGAAGAGAAGAAGATTTTTCGAAGTCATCATTCTCGAGAACGATGACTGGACCTGGCATCCATGGTCTCTCAAGTGATACTGGAACACTTAGACCATTCGTCGTTCGAAGAGTCGGAAGAGGTTCTTCTGATCATCAGAGACTGCCAAAGGTCCACGGCCGGGATAAATTCGAGCCGGGGTATCATTCGCCGAGAGAGGAAATCAACCGAGATCACGAAACCTTGAATAAGAAAACTACCGCCCGAACATTCCTCTCAGTCTAACGAGAATTATCTTAGGCCAAGCAATTCTGCGTAGCCGGACTACGGGCCCTGGAATCGTGTTGCTGCGGATGCTATATTGTCCGGGGCAAGCAGAGCGTGAGTTCTAGTCAGCGCTTCTTTTTCTTGTAGCCGAAGCCCTGGGAAGAATAATTTGGGTATACTACATCCATCAGGGGAAGTCTTTCTTGGGAGAGGGGAGGAAAGGGTGGAACTCCCTTGATCTTGTCATCATCTGTGCGACCGGTTCTTGGTTGCTTCTCAACCGGGACAATTTCGAGCATACCAGGCTGGCTGAGGACTCTGTAGTCGTTCAATCCTCTCTGGTGAAGAAACTTGTGTAGGAGCATTTTGACGTCTCTGGCTTTCTCATCCTCGATTTCGATACGACTTCCATGAACTTCAATCTCGCCTTCAACTCTCGTCCGCAGAAACTCTATCGCCGGGCCCGCCTCTTCACTCAGCCCCCTTAGCTCAACAGTTGCCAACTAACTCTCCGACCACATCCCTGCAAATGGGCATGATAGATTTTAGCATATCCCAAAGCTGAGGCATGCACGAACGTACTCTCTAGTTCGACTATGGATCAGTCGGCAAACTTGTAGTGTCGATATCCCTGAGGTGTCACATCGATCAGTACGAACTCGTTTTCAGGCTCTACCACAAACTTTCTCCCATCCGAGAATCGATTTCCCTCATGAACAACTTCGTAGTCAGCCAGTGACACTGGTCTCCGGTGTTGAAGTTTCTCGGCGTGGCCAAACTTCTTTGCTATAGCAGCCCAATCCTCCTGAACGGTCCAGCTTGATGCCTTAGCCTTACACCCGCTGCCGTAGTTTCCGGAGCCTCCTCTTCCACCGGCGAGGTCCACGCCCTTTCGGGCTTTCGTTTCTAGAAGCATTGAGAGACAGCTCTTCTCCGAAGCAGAATAACTATTCCCGCTTTCCCTCGCATGCGTGATCCCATCAGCCACCTTCTCTCTGTATTCCGTTTGGAATTGCGTTATTTCCATGAATCGTTTCATGTAGTCAGCCTCGGATTTCTCAAACTCCTCTCTCTTTCTGAAATCGCCGGCCCTAGGCTCATCGCCGATCTCATGCTGGACTTCTTTCCAACGGGGGAGTCCACGCCAGAAATGCCTCAACAAGTACGCGAACCCCTTCTCAGCCATTTTCGGATATGGCACGTGAAAAGAGATGAGTCCGATCTGGTCTATCCACGCTTCTCTTGGACCAGCTTTGACCAGACCTGAAGCGACGGCTTGCTCTGCCCAGTTGTCCACAGCCCCCTCCATAGCCTTCAGGTAACATCTCTCAGAATGCTTACCGTGGACAACGGCTGTTGTCGAAAACAGAGGTCTCCAAAAATCATCTTCATCTTCCATATACGTTCCAATAATCTGGTCGAACCCTAGTAGCCGCGGCTTGTCTTTGACGAGAAGCGCTACCGCCCCCGCTCCCTGGGTTGGTTCCCCTGGACTCCCAAGCGGGTACCGGGCAATGTCCGTAGCGCAGACGATGCTGTACTTGCCATTGCTTCGGCCTGCCCAGGCCCAGTCGAGTGAACTTTCCAGCGCGTCAGCAATGCTTACGCAGGCGAACTTGTACTCGACGCCTGAGGCTTTCTTGAGGGCCCCTTTACCATATTTCTGTTCTAGCATTCCGTGAACATACGCCGCTACAGGCTTAGACTCGTCAACCCCAGTCTCAGTGGCAATGTCTATCCGGGCCACGTTCGCCGGTAGGATATCGTTCCTCTCCATCAACTCAAAGATAGCATTCGCTGCTAAGACCGCACTGTCCTGGTAGGTGTCTGGAATCGACATTTTCGCAATACCGATTCCAAGCAAGTACTTCCGCGCGTCGGACTTTCTAGCTTCAGAGAACTCTGTGGACTTGTCGGGATGATCTTCGTTAGCTATCTCTAGATACGTCCTGGGAACATAGACTGCAATATCGTCAATACCCACCGCATTCTTCATGCAGGACTCACCAAAAGTGAGGAGCAGCTAGAACAGCGCGTTTTGACCCCACAGAATCCTAATACTGGTTGCGAGAAGATAAGGGGGGCTGTTCGAGGTAAGGGGAGCTTACGGTTACATTTCATTCTCAGTTCCCTCCGCAAGTTCCATTCCACGCTCATATCGATCCGGTCAGCCTTCAAGGTGCGCTATCGGTTACTGTATCGTATACGATACAGTTTATATCTCAGTCTTTCTTGGCTAACCGAGCGAGTCAAATTGACTGGAATCATCGAAGTGTCGGGTCTGGTGAAGACATACGGGAACGGGACCAAGGCCGTAAAGGGGATTTCGTTCAGTGTCAACGAAGGAGAATTCTTCGGATTCTTGGGCCCCAACGGAGCCGGAAAAAGCACCACCATCAAGATACTCACGACAATTCTTCAGAAGACGGCTGGTTCTGCTTCAGTAGCGGGCTTCAACATAGACTCTGACGCCCCGAAGATAAGAAAGATCATAGGGGTTCAGAATCAGGACATTGCTGTCGATGAGGACCTCACGGGACGCGAGAACCTGATCCTTCAGGGGCAATTGCAACAGATGCACGGGTCGGCATTGAAAGAAAGAGTCGAAGAGCTTCTCAAGATCGTTGATCTAGTAGACGCTGCCGATAAGAGGGCTGGGTTTTATTCAGGCGGAATGAAGAAGAGACTTGACCTCGCATCGACCCTGGTCCACAACCCCAAAGTTCTATTTCTAGATGAGCCTACTACGGGATTAGACCCTCAATCACGGGCCACGATCTGGGCTTATCTCAAACGACTGAACGAGCAAGGAATCACCATATTCATCACCACGCAATACCTTGAGGAGGTAGACAGACTATGCCGTCGGCTCGCCATTGTAGACCTTGGCGAGATTGTTGTTCAAGGATCTCCTGCCGAATTGAAGCAAGAGAATGGTGCGGATGCAATAACTTTAGGTTTCGAGAATACAACTATGAATGGAGGCGAGACGCGAGTCAAGGCCCGACAGGTCCTTGAGAAAAGGTTCGATGGAGTATCCAACATAGTTGACTCTGACATAGGCTTGACTGTCTATGCAAAGAATGGAGGCTTCATGGTTCCCGATATTGTAAGGGCCTTCGACGAAGCTCAAATTCGCCTTTCATCCATAGGAGTTTCCTCCCCAACACTGGATGATGTTTTCCTCAAACATACTGGCAAGAGGATCAGAGTTGAAGAGGTTAGTAGCGCCAATTCTCGAGGAATGTTTGGTCGCAGGAGACGATAGAAATGTCCTTCTTCTCAGACTCATTTCACTTGTTCATTCGTTCAATGAAGAAGCTCGTACGCAATCCAATACTGGTCTTCTTCTCCCTTTTCCAACCCATAATCTTCCTCGTATTGTTCACACAGCTCTTTAGCAAGTTCGGTCAACTTCTAGGCCCGGGAATCAGTTACACCGTTTTCGCAACTGCTGGAATCGTTCTGCAGAACGCGTTCTCCAGCGCGTTCCAATCTGGCACGGCTATCGTCGACGACATAAAGTCTGGATTCCTCGCCAAGATGCTTTCCACGCCTGTGAGCCGGTCAGCCATTCTCATGGGAAGAATTCTTAGCGATGTGTTCAGGGTCGTCGTTCAATCAGTAATCATACTCGGCTTAGCTTACCTTCTCGGCGTATATCCCGTAACCGGTATCCTAGGATATCTGCTCATCATTTTCACTGTCGCCTTCTTCGGCCTCGCTTGGTCTGGAATCTCGCTTGCTCTGGGGCTTAAGACCAAGAGCGCCGAGACAGTGTTCGGGATAGCGGGATTCCTAACATTCCCTCTCCTGTTCATGAGCACAGCTCTGGTCGGACAAATGGCCATGCCTGAGTGGATGAAGATTGTGTCAAGTTACAACCCCATAAGTTTCGCTGTGAATGCGATTCGCGCTCTAATTATGGGGACAACGCAAGCTCCAAATGGGTACGACTGGAGTGTAATTCTACAAGCCTACGGAGTTATCGCGCTCATAGGACTGCTAACTTTGGGAGCGACACTGTACCTGTTCAGAAAAGTAGTCAGCTAAAAGTAATCCTGAGACTGCCGCATGGGCGTGACTATGATGCACTGGATCCATCACACAATTAGTGTTTCTGATTTTTCAGAGGATTTATTCTTTCCTTGTTTTATGACGGTTCTATGCTAGCGCGTGCGATTGGATTAGGTCGCGGAACTTGTTGTTCTTCACCAGCTCGTCAGCAAGACTGTCATTCTCTTTGCCTTCCCGGTCCCAGACAAGGAATCTTGACTCTCCGCCTCGGGACAGTTTCGCCATGAAGTAGGGCACGTAGAATAGGTTCCCTTCGAGAAACTCGAATTTGTCCATGTCTATCTTTGACGGCAGTTTCAAGCCTTCAGCAAACATCTTCCACCGAGACTCACGAGTCTTCCTCAGAGAATCTATGTTTTCCTTCACATCTTGTTTCGCATTATCTGTCTTCAACAGAGAATTGTATTGTTGCGACAGGTCTTCCAGTTGCTTGTCGTACCCTGAGAGCATTTGTTTGAGCTCGTCAAGCCTCTCACTTACAAGGACCGTGGAATCGACGCCTTGGACCACAGAGTTGGACTCTGACTCCATATCGGCTAGCTGGGGTGCCAGACTTGCCATTTCCGGATAGAAGCCGAAATTGACCTCCCGGAGAGCCATTACTACCGACCGTCCCTGGCCCAAGATGGTTTGTTTTGAGAGGAATCCTTTCACCGTGGAGTACTGGTATGTGAAATCCAGGTAGGGCAGGTAGAATGTTTTGGCAAAGAGTACTCTTTCTTCTGAACCGCCCAGAATCCCTTTTTTTATCCGCTTCTTCTCTGCATCTCGCTGGAAGACATCGTCCGGAACCAATGATGGTAGCGCTCTCACAACAGTATGTTCCGGCGCGGCCCCTTCTCTCATCCTCTTGATCTCCGAAGGTTCCAAGGGTCCCCTATGATAGCTCATAAGCCATCTAGGCGCCAGAATCCCTGATTCTCCCTGGTCGAAGACCTGGTAGTAGAACTGGCGAGTCTTTAGTCCGGAGATTACCTGGAATGCGTCTGCTCCTAGTGAGAGTCCTGTTCGGACCCGTTCGATGTCTTGTCGAGTCGATAAGTTTCCGATGAATCGAAAGTTAGCGTTCGAGATTACTTTGTAATCAACGTCAACAGGGTTCTGGGTCGCCATTACAATGCCCAGACCGAAGGCTCTCGAGACATGGATGAGGTGCATCAGAATCTTCTTCGACGGAGGCTCCCTAACAGGTGGACAGTAACCGTGAATTTCGTCGAAGTACAATAGATACTGTAACGTCTGCGTTCCCTCCTGCCGCGTCAACCAGTAGAAGAGCTCTTGGAGCAAGTACTCTACAAAGACTTGTTTTCCTTCCTCGCTAGGAATTGTCCTTAGGTCTACTACGCAGATTGGAGTCTTGCCTTGCGACTTGTGAAGCCACCTGTCAAAGTCTGGAGGGTCTCCAACAAACCATGCTCTTGCCGCAGCGTCTGCAACCAAGACGTTTAGACGTCTGCTCAGTTCGGTTCTCTCCCGTTTACCAATCGCCTCATCTAGCGAGAGCATTCCCAGTTTCTCAAACGGAGGTAGTGTTACCAGTTCGATAAGCTTCTCTAAGGTGAGCTCGTGATCCTTGGTCCACTCCTCTTCTAGAATTTTCGAGATTAGCGAACGTTGGACCTTCCCGTCCTCAGAATAGCCTGCCAGACGTAACAGGTTAGAGGCCTTCAAGTCGAGCAGATCTAGAGCAAGAGACGGATCTGAAGCCATTTTCTTGGCGAAATCCTTTGGCGGCGACAGTCTCGGAGACATCGAGACGGGTAGACCAGCGTTCGACCTTGGAGAATGTCGGTTCCATTGAAGACTACCGGCTGGTCAATTCCATTGATATTTGTTGAATGGTATGTCAAGTTCCATATCTCGAAGAAATCAGCCAGAGCGTACTGAGTCGTGGTGTCGGGTGATTCGATGTGTAATATTCCGGAAGTATCGTGGGTATGAATCGGCTCTTAACAACTGCCTCCGGACGCAAATCCATTTACAACTGTGGCACCCTGTATTCCGATACCTGCGGGAACAGTCACGTCGAAACTGTTGATCCAGATTCGCAACCATGGATGAATGTGGAAGGCGTTTCCTTCTGTTCCTAGACATTGAAAGGGCCAGTTTATGTTTCCGGTGCTTCTTGTGAAGAAGTAGATTCCGCCCACAATTATCGCGATCAAAACCACGACCAGAGTTATGGTTACAATTGTCCTTCTCTGGCGCTGCTTCCGGACTTTTTCTAGAACTCTCTTTTTGCGAGGCTGCGCCAAGTTCAAATTCCCGTATACATTGAGTGAGAATCTTCCTGGCTGGAAAAGCTTACCGCGAGTGGGTGACCCAATACTCTTATTCTATGGCCTTCTCATAACCGTCTTCAGATGAAGGCCATCAGCGTCCAAAGGGCTGTAAACAGTATTGTTTGGATATCATGCGGGACTATCGTTATTGGAGCACGAGCAGTGCTCTCCCACAGCATCAGTACTCTTGCATGGGAGATCATAGGTGGAGGGATGATAGTCTTCGGGACAGCTAGACTACTCTGGGCCATCATCAAGCCGCGACGCTCAGATCCCGTGCTCTCTTGAAAAGCTACGTCTAAGCCTTGATCAGTGAATAGGTGGGAGGTAGGACAATTCTTTCTTTCCTCTACCGAACGTTTGAGCGCCAAATGGGCGACCGACTAGCAATGTCTTGAGTTGAAAATTTTCTCGTTTGCGCTGCAGGTGCGGTTGAAGGTGGGGTGGGCTGTCCTGGATTTAGTCGAGTTTTAGTACCATGTAGATCTCGTTGATGTATCCTTCCTGCAACCATCCCGGGAGCTTGCCACACTCAACAAAGCCGGCTCTTTGGTACAGCTTCTTCGCTGGGGTGTTTCCCTCGAAAACTGTGAGCATCACTCTTGCTAAGTTGAGTCTCTTCGCCAGGGTCTTCATCCCATCCATGAGCAAGGTCCCGGCTCCGAGTCCTTGATACTCGGCCCTCACATACATTCCAAGAACCATCAAATGCTGCGTTACTTCCCATTCAGTTTTGAAGAGATCTAGTATCCCTACCGGCTCGCCTGTAGACTCGTCCTCGCAGACTATTGGGAACACACTTCGTCTGTCAACCCATTCTTGGTATGTCCCCGGAGTCCATGGGACTGAGCCTTCAAAGACCCCGCCAGCTATTCCTCGAATCACGTTTAGATGTGTCGTGGCTTTGTCGAGGAGG
>Ga0209283_10001016_pt1 | contig 14806 bp, 9 predicted proteins | sample CZO8metaG_2_FD_188354 | JGI IMG/M metagenome (GOLD analysis project Ga0209283, IMG submission 188354) | Vadose zone soil microbial communities from the Eel River Critical Zone Observatory, Northern California, USA - CZOApr15con2H1.8 metaG... | ecosystem: Environmental > Terrestrial > Soil >...
TCGCTGACTTTCTCGCGAACTTCGCCAATACTGCGCCAATCAAATCCAATCCGTGAAGCTTTCTCGGTCAACCGCTCGGCCCGCATCAGCGCCGGGGCGGCGGAGGGAACGCCTTCTAGCACCGAGCCTTCATCCCCCGTTTTTTCCCTGCGCTCGGCTGCCTTGAGCTTGACCCAGTTTTGATGGACTTGCTCCGAATCCTTGACTTGCAGCCCGCCGAAGACGTGGGGGTGGCGCCGGATCAACTTCTCACCAACTTGACGGCAGACCTCGGCGATATCGAATTGTCCTCGCTCCGTGGCGATCTGTGACTGAAAGACCACTTGAAAGAGTAGATCTCCCAGCTCTTCGCACAACCCGCGCCAAGGTCCACCCCTGACCACCTGGTCCATTTCATCGAGTACTTCGTAGGCCTCCTCGATGACATAGGGACGGAGGGAACCCAGGGTCTGCTCGCGATCCCAGGGGCATCCCTGATCGCCCCTCAGCCGCGCCATCACTTCAAGGAGTTTTTGAAACTCCGTTCCCGCATCTTTCGGCATGTCTGACTCCAACCCTCGAACCCTCCTTCTGCCTCGACTCTCTAGCTTTGGCCCATCTTGCCGCGCTCGCCTATCATGCTCGTCAGGAAATGGGGTTACGCAATGTGTCCAGGTCACGCGCCCGCTTAGCCGCGTGCATGCTGCTGGCGGCGACTGGTTCGGGCGGGGCCGCGGAAACCAAGCTGGACCCGGGTGACGCGATTCGGGTGGCTTGGAAAAACTGGCGAGCGGCGAATGAGAGCTCGGATGGTTCCGCGACGACCCACGCGCTGCAAAGGCTGCTGCAGGCGAAACAGGATCTCGGAGTCGAGGACCTCGATGCCTTTGGCATCGCCCTGATCCGAGCGGCGGAAGCTCGCCTGGAACAAAGTGATTCGGTCACCGCGCTGGCCCTGAGCACGAGCGCTGTACAGCTGGATCCCGATTCGCCGGCAGTGCACTGGGCAACGGCCAAGATCAACTTCTTGGTGAGTCCGCTCAGTCCGGGATCCTACTTGGGGGAGATCGCCGCAGGATTGCAGGCGGGCTGGAGAGATCCGATCTATCGCCGGGCGGTGTTTGGCGACTTGGGAACGGGCGCTCTGATCGCGTTGCTGGCGACCGCGATGACCGTTTTGGCGACAATCTGCTTGCGGCGCTGGCGCTACTTCGTCCACGACTTTCATCACCTCTTTCCGAGGAGCTTTGCGCCCTGGCAAACCACCTTGCTGGCCGCTCTTTTGCTCCTCTTGCCGCTCGCCTTCCGGCTTGGCTGGGTGCCATTTTTCCTCGCCCTGCTTGGCGTCACCTCGATGTACCTTTCGCCAACCGAGCGGGTGGTCGCCGGAATCCTCGTCGCCACCCTGGGCTGGGTTCCGGTGGTGGCCGGACTCCTGGTCCGAATGACCTCGTTCTCGGGCACCCCGGCAGAGGACATCTACCATCTGGAGCGAGGCGGTCCGGAATCGGCCGCTGCCGAGTTACACGTCCGAAAGCGCATCGAGGAGGGCAAGTCGAATTTTCCCGAGCTGTTCGCGTTAGGCAGGCTCGCGCTGCGCCGAGGCAGGCTAGAAGAGGCGATCCGCCACCTGGGGACGGCGCTCTTGGATCGCAACAACGATCCGCGGGCCCTTACCAATCTTGGAAACGCGATGTTCGCGAAGGGCGACCTCGAAGGTGCGGCCGACAGCTATCGGCGCGCCACTCAATCGGATCCAAGCTTGTTGGCCGCCGGATCGAACCTGTCCAAGCTCTACTCGTGGCAGGCAAAGATCGCTAGCCCGGACGGCCCGACCAACCGTGAGGCTCCCGGCAGCTTGTACGCCAACCGCGAATTGCTGGGTGTGCCTCTCGGGCCCGACGAGATGGCGCTGGCGGCCAGATCGGACGAGCAGGAGCTCAAGGTTGAAAACGAGCTGAGATTGCGATTGTTGGGCGACGTCCCACCGCCGATGGCCTGGATCTACCCCTTGCTTCTTTCGGCCTTGATCGCCGCGCTCGGGTTCGCCCACCAGCTGATCGAAGCGTGCTCGGGGTGCGACAAGTGTGGCCGACCGATCTGCCGAAAGTGCGACCCGGAGCTTGGGATGGGGAGCTTGTTCTGCAACCAGTGCGTGAATGTGTTCGCGCGCCAGGGCACGGTGGCGCCGGCGGACAAGGTCCGAAAACAGATCGAAGTGGCCCGCTACCAGCTCCGGCTCGAACGAACTTCGTACGTGTTGAGCCTGTTGTGCTCTGGTGCCGGTCACCTTTACGTCGGGGTACCGATCGCCGGAGCAAGCTACGCGTTTCTCTTCCTGTTCGCATTCATTGGCCTGCTGTTCCATCAAGGGGTGCTGAGAGTCCCCTACCTGGCTGACCGCTCGTGGTGGGGCGTCGTTCCATTGGTAGCGATGATGATCACGGTGCATCTGATGTCGCTGCGCGACTTTTTCCGGCGGCTATCGATCTGAGAGCGTTCGCCGCAGGAGCAGAAGATGGCGCTTAGAGGCACTCTAAAGGACTTCGGGATTGCCGATATCCTTCAGTTTATCGGCCAGCAGCAACGCAGTGGCACACTGTTGCTTCGGGCGAAGCAGCGCGAGGTGCGAATCGGGTTTCGCGACGGTGCGATCGTCAAGGTGGAGGACGTCAAGAAGCGAAGCAAGGACCTGATTGGAAGATGGCTGCTGAAAGCCGAGCTGGTCACCCAAGAGCAACTCGCCGCCGCCCTGGAAAAACAGAAACGTACCTTGATGAGGCTCGGAGACGTGCTGGTATCGGACGCGCTGGTGAGCCGTGAACGCTTCGAGCAGGTGGTCCAGCTTCAGGCGACCGAGGTGCTCTACGAGCTGTTCGGCTTAAGAGCCGGGACCTACCACTTCGAGCAGGGGGAAGTGGACCTGAACGCGGACGCGATTCGACCGTTGCGGGCCGAGGCAGTTCTGATGGAGGGCTTTCGCCAGTTGGACGAATGGCCCACGATCAGGAAGAGGGTTTCAAGCCCACGGCTGGGCTTTCGCAAGCTCAAGGAATTGCCCGTCCCGGAACGAGCGCACTCGACCGACGGCAACGAGGACACCCTGGTCGATTTCGATGGACCGGATCGGGGGATTGAACCGATTGGCGAGGCGGAGCGAGTTGTGTTTGCCCTGGTCCAACCGGATCGCGACGTGGAGAAGTTGACCGATCTCTCCTGCCTAGGTCACTTCGAGACCTGCAAGGCCTTGGCGAACCTTCTCAATTGCGGCTATCTGCAGGCGCTCGCGCCCGAGCATCGACTCCCCGGGCTCGGGACCGAAGGTCGCTGGGTCGACCGTTTGAGCAGCGCCTGGATGCGGGTCGGGTTGGCGACGATTGGGTTCGCCGGGCTCGCCCTGGTGGCTTCACAGCTGAGTCTTCCCGGGATTCGCTTGCGCAGCTCGGCCACCTCCGCCGATGCGGACCGCGCGATTCAGCGCTTTGTTGCTCGGGCTCAGCTGAGCCGGATAGCCAGCGCGCTGGAAGTCTACCGGTCAGAGACCGGTCGGCTGCCCGATAAACTGGAGCCGTTGGTGGATCTGCACCTCTTGCGATCAGTCGACCTACATTATCCCTGGCACGAGAATTACTATTATCGGCCGATCTCGGACCAAGAGTTTATTCTCTTACCCCCGTTGCGCTAGATTCTTGGTCCGAGGGCGCTTATCTTTCGCCCGTCGAGACCGTACCAGGAGAAAAGAAACGATTTGAGACCCCATACCATCGAGTCTGCACCCAGCGCGAAGGTTGATTTGGCAGACAACGACGTCGCCCGAAACCTGTGCGGGGAGCAAAATGCCAATCTCAAAGTTATCGAGCGGCGGCTTGGGGTCAAAATCGGGCAGAGGGGAACGGAACTTCACCTCTCCGGGCCGCCTGAAGCGTTGGCATTCGCGGCCAAGCTGGTTGAGCAGCTGGAGGGCATGGTTCGCGCCGGTCACTCGATGCACGGCCCGGACGTAGAACAAGCAATCAAGGTCCTTGCGCGCGGAACGGAAACGCTCAAGGAAATTGTCTCCAAACCGCTGTTGATCCGCGTCGGCAATCGTCAAATCACTCCCAAGAGCATCAACCAGAAGCGCTACCTCGATGCGATCCGGGCGCACGACATTGTTTTCGGAATTGGACCGGCAGGTACCGGCAAGACTTACTTAGCGATGGCGATGGCGGTGGCCTACTTTCAAGAGCGCAAGGTCAAGCGGATCATCCTGGCCAGACCGGCGGTCGAGGCTGGTGAAAAGCTGGGCTTTTTGCCGGGCGATCTGGCGGAAAAGGTGGATCCTTATCTTCGACCTCTCTACGACGCTCTCGATGATCTGATGGATGCTGATCGCAGCGGTCAGCTGCTCGAGCAACGGACGATCGAGGTTGCTCCTTTAGCCTTCATGCGCGGTCGCACCCTGAACGATGCCTTCGTGATCTTGGACGAGGCGCAGAACACGACGATCGAACAAATGAAAATGTTCCTCACCCGGCTCGGCTTTAACAGCAAGGCGGTGGTGACGGGCGATGTGACGCAGATCGATCTCCCGGCAGGGAAGGTCTCAGGGCTGGTCCATGCGCGGAAGCTACTTCAGCACATCGAGGGCATCGGCTTTTCGGACTTTTCGGAGCTGGACGTGGTTCGGCATCCGCTGGTGCAGGAAGTGATCCGGGCTTACGACCGAGAGATCGCACAGGCCGCACCGGATTCGCCGCCCAGTTCTCCCGAAGCGGCGCCCCCACCGGAACCGGCCGCTTGAAAGCGTCCCCGACCCCCCGTAGGGTGCCCGGATGGCGCAGCTCCTAAAGCCGCAGAACCCTTCCCAGGCCTTGGGAGGATGGAGCGAGCGCCTCAGTTCTTCAGCGCGATGGTGGGGCAGCGTCACCCATCTGATTTTGCTGATCGTCATCTCGACCGCCTCCGCCTTCGTGATTTCTCCGTCGCTCTACAGCCAGCAGCTGCCCGAGCTTGGACCGGATGACCTGGGCAAGCCGTTTCGAACCACTCTGGCCTCCGGTTTCAAGGCAGCGCGGGACTACGAGATCGTCGACCGGACCGCAACCGAGCAGCGGCGACAAGAGGCTCGAGCTTCGGTTCGCCCGGTTTATGACTACAACCCGGCCCTGGTCGGCGAGCTGAAATTGGCCCTTCACGATGCGTTTGAATCGATCCGCTTCGCGGTCACCCAGTTTGAAACGGAGTCGGGCGCGAAGCTTGCGGAGGCCTCGCAGGCGCAAGAAGGTGCGCCCTCGGCGAAGAAGCCTCGACGGGCGGCAGAATCGAAGGTGGCGCCTGCCGAAGCTTTGAACGTTCGGCTGCGATCGGAGCGCCGGGCGTTTGAGCAGCGACTCTTCTTGCTCGATGACGAGGACTTCGAGGCCTTGGTGTCCACCCGGTTCGGGCGTAGCCAGGAACAAGCGGTCGCGGCCTTAATCGAGCAGGCCTACAACTCGCCAGTAGCGCCCTCCCGCGACGAGCTCTCACAGGTTGGAGCGCAGGGCATCGTGGTGCGGATTCTGGGTAGCCAAGGCGAGCAGGTCAGCGCCGTGGTACCTCCGGTGATCAACGATGTGGGGGAGGCCAAAGCCGAGCTCGATCGACTCGCCTCGGTTCCGGCAAACCCTCTCTCTGATTTTCCGCCGAACGTGCGCCGAGCGGTCCTTCACCTGGCGAAGCGTCAAATCCGGCCGAACCTCACGATCAACATCGCCGAGACCGAGAATCGGCGCTTGCACGCTGCCGCGGGGGTCAAGGATGCGGTGATCCAGCTCAAGCGAGGCCAGAGGGTGATCGGGGACGGAGAGCTGATCAACCCCAGCCACCTGGTCATCCTCAAGGCGATGCGAGCGCAAACCGACCAACTGGATCGGTTTCGCACTCATCTCGGAGGCTCTGGCCTGATCGCCCTGTTGATTGCTGCAGCATACGGGTTTCACCGCAGCGCGTTTCGCCGGTTCCGGCCAACCCGCAAGGACGCGCTGCTACTTGGAATGGTGCTGCTGGGGATGCTGGGATTGATCCAGCTCTGGGTGGCAATCGCCGACGCGCTTCATGACAAGTACCCGCGAATTCCGGTGGAGGCGCTCTATTACCTCGTTCCGGTCGCCGCAGGCGGGATGCTGGCCCGCTTCATTCTAGGCGCCGAGGTTGCGTTGTTTTTCACCGTAGTCCTCGCCTGCCTTTCCGGCATCATGCTCGGCAACTCTCTATCTTTCGGGGTCTACTCGCTGCTCACCTCGTTGGTCGCGGCACAGCGAATACCCCGCGCCCGTGACCGAGTCGGAATTTTCAAAGCCGGCGCGGTCACCGGGGTGGTTGGACTGTTGACGGTGATTGCCTTTGGATTGGCGGAGGGGAAGGGAATCCCTCCGGAGTGGATTTTGACCGCGGTCTGCAGCTTCATCGGCAATGCACTGGCAGTGCCAGTGCTGATACTCGCACTCACCCCGTTGATCGAAGCGAGCTTCGGCTACGCGTCGGACATCAAGTTGCTCGAGTTGGCCAATCTCAACCATCCCGCGCTGAAGGAGCTGATCGTCCAGGCGCCCGGCACTTATCACCACTCCATCATCGTCGGCAGCCTGGTCGAAGGCGCAGCGGAAGCAATCGGCGCAAATCCGCTTTTAGCCCGTAGCTGCGCCTACTATCACGACCTGGGCAAGGGGCGTAATCCGCTCTACTTCGGCGAAAATCAAAAGGGGGAGAACCGGCACGACAGCCTCGCCCCGGCGATGAGCGCGATGATCGTCAAGCGCCACGTCACCGACGGGCTGGAAATGGCCAGGCAGTACAAATTGCCGAAGCTGGTGGCGGATGCCGTCCCCCAGCATCACGGCACGCGGCTCGTTGCGTACTTCTACCAAAAGGCGCTCAAGGAATTTGAGGGGAAGGAGGGCGCGCCGCAGTTCGACGAGTCCCTCTATCGCTATCCTGGCCCCAAGCCTCAGTTTCGCGAGGCGGCGCTGGTGATGATCGCTGATGCGGTGGAGGCCGCCTCTCGCGCGATGCCTGAGCCAACCACCGCGAAGTTCCAGGCGCTGGTCCAGAAGATGATCAACGTGATCTTCTCCGAAGGGCAACTGGAGGAGTGCGACCTCACCCTGAACGTGATCTTCTCCGAAGGGCAACTGGAGGAGTGCGACCTCACCCTGAAAGACCTGAACTTGATTGCGCAGTCCTTCGTCCGGACCCTCGAAGGAATTTACCACGCCCGTCCGCTCTATCCCCCAACGGCGGCCGACCCCAATCGAGCGGCCACTGCGGTGGGAGAAGTTCATCGCAGCGCTGGATTGACCCTGGCCGGCAAAGAGGAATCGTGGCCGGACATCAAGCGAAACGCCGGTCAGTCGTAACCAGGTGTCGCGCTTCAATCGGGTCGAGATACTGCTGCAGCATCCCGATGGAAAACCCTTCGGCCGGCCGTTGGTGCGGTTCGCAGAGCGGGCGCTTTCAAAGCTCGGATTACGTGGATGCGAATTGTCCATTTGCCTGGCAACCGATCCCTACGTCCAGGGCCTGAACCGCCGATGGCGTCGCCGAAATGCCCCGACCGATGTGTTGAGCTTTCCCGCAGGTCAGAGCCCGATTCAGAGCTCGAGGGCGAACCTGCTGGGGGATGTCGTTGTCTCGCTGGATACCGCCCGCTCCAGGGCGAGTCGGAGCAAAGAAGGGCTCGAGCGGGAGCTAGAGCGGTATCTCGCCCACGGGCTGCTCCACTTGTTGGGTTATGATCACCACCGGCGCGCCCGGGCCGTCGAAATGGCATCCTTGGAACGCAGGTTGCTAGGCGGTAAAGGAATGGTTCCGGCTCCCCCCAAGAAAGCAGCGATTCCGCGGAAGGGCCGTGCACGAGTCGGAAACGGCGGCTAGAATCTGTGGCAGTGGATCCCGAGCAACGAATTGGCGAGCTGAAGAACCGACTGACCGTCCTCAGGGGGCTTCTTTGACATCGACCGCAAGCGCTCACGGACAGCCCTGATTGAGCGGGATGCTGGCCAAGCCAACTTCTGGGACGACAATGCCAAGGCGCAGCAGGTGCTCAAGGAAAAAGCCAGCCTTGAGCAGTTGATTTCGCGCTTCGAACGTACCGAGCGGGCTTTGGAAGATGCCCAGGTACTTTTGGAGCTTGCGGGTTCGGAGAACGATCAAACCGCGACCGCCGAGGGCGAGCAAGCTTTGAAGGAAATCGACTCCGAGATTGCCTCGCTCGAGCTGTCGTCGATGTTGTCGGGCGAACAGGATCGCAACAACTGTTTCATCGAGATCAATGCGGGCGCGGGCGGGACCGACTCGATGGACTGGGCGGCAATGCTGTTGCGGATGTATACCCGGTTCTGCGAGCGAAGAGGCTGGCAGGTGGAAATCACCGATTACGTCGCCGGCGAGGAAGCCGGACTGAAGAACGTGTCGATCTCGGTCCGCGGTGAATACGCCTATGGTTACTTGAAGGCGGAAAACGGTGTCCACCGACTGGTGAGGATTAGTCCGTTTGACGCCAATGCTCGACGTCAGACCTCGTTCGCCTCGGTTTTTGTCTACCCGGAAGTAGACGATCAGATCGAGATCGACATTGCTGAAAAGGATGTCCGGACCGACGTGTTCAGGGCCTCCGGCGCAGGAGGCCAGAAAGTGAACAAGACTTCTTCCGCGGTTCGGCTAACCCATTTGCCGACCGGCATCACCGTTGCGGTGCAGAACGAGCGCTCCCAGCATGCCAATCGTGATGTTGCGTGGAAGATCCTCCGTTCGCGCTTGTACGAGATGGAGGTCAAGAAGCGGGAAGCTGCGAGGCAGGAAGTGGAGGCGGGGAAGAAGGACATCGCGTTCGGCTCGCAGATCCGAAGCTACGTCCTCGCTCCTTATCGCCTGGTCAAGGACCATCGTACCGGTGTCGAGACTGGCAATGTCGACGCTGTTCTGGATGGTGCGATCGATGATTTCATTACCGCGCAACTGATGGGCATCAAAAACCCGAACCGGGGCCCGGCGGAAGCTTGAGCAGCTCGCAACCCCGGTGTTAGTTTGCCGCGCCCTCGAGCCCCATGGCAGACCCCGAATCTGGAACCAGCGAAGGTAAAAAAGAGCACGAAATCTACGAGTCCCGGCTCGAGAAGGCGCGCAAGTGGCGCGAGCTCGGCTTCAACCCGTGGGGAAATGGCTATCGACCCGAGCACCTGGCCGCCGATGTGATCGATGCGCATCGGGAGCAAAGCGCGGAGCAGTTGGAGGATGCGGTCGGTCCGGCTTACCACGTGGCCGGACGAGTCATTGCGCTGCGCTCTTTTGGCAAGGCGGCGTTTCTCAAGCTGCGAGACCGTTCGGGTGAAATCCAGGTGCATCTGAAAAAAGACGTTCTCGGTGACGGCTACGAGCTGTTTCGCCTCACCGACCTGGGCGATCTCGTCGCGGTGATCGGAACGCCGTTTCGATCCAAAACTGGCGAGCTGACGCTGGCGGCGGCAAAGTTTTTTCCGGTGACCAAGTCGTTGCGAGCCCTCCCAGAGAAATGGCACGGGCTGGTCGATGTGGAGACGCGGTACCGGCAGCGATACCTGGACTTGATATCGAATCCGGAAGTCAAGGAGGTCTTTCGAAAGAGAATCGAGTTGATTCGATTTACTCGCGAATTCTTCGACGCCCGCGACTTCCTCGAGGTGGAAACCCCGATGATGCATCCGTTGGTCTCGGGCGCGAATGCCAGACCCTTCATCACCCATCACAACGCACTGGATATCGATCTCTATCTGCGAATTGCTCCCGAGCTTTACCTCAAGCGCCTGGTGGTGGGTGGTTTGGACCGGGTTTATGAGATCAATCGCAACTTTCGGAACGAAGGGATCAGTACCCGGCACAACCCTGAGTTCACGATGCTGGAGTTTTACCAAGCCTATGCCACCCACGAAGATCTGATGCAGCTTACCGAGGAGTTCTTCGCCGAGGCGGCTGAGCGAATTCTTGGCACCACGCGCGTCACCTACCAAGGCGTTGCGATTGATTTGCAGAGGGGCTGGCGGCGAATTCCGATGATCGACGCGATCCGGCAGGCACTTCCACGACTCTCCGAACGGGATTTCTCGGATTTGGAGAAACTTCGCGCCGAAGTGTCGCATTTCGCGGCCAGCGAACACGATCGCGCAGCGGTGGGTCAGATGGACCAGGGCCAACTTCTCGCCGCTCTTTTCGAGCAATACGTGGAGGAGAAGTTGGTCGGGCCGGTCTTTATCACCGAATTTCCGACCTCGATCAGCCCGCTCGCCCGGAGGAACGACGCTCGCCCGGAAATCGCCGACCGCTTCGAGTTGTTTGTCGCCGGTCGAGAGCTGGCCAATGGGTTTTCAGAGCTCAACGATCCCCTGGACCAAAAAGAGCGATTCCTCGCGCAGCTGGAGGCAAAAAAACGCGGTCGGTTGGAAACAATGGACTACGATGATGATTACATTCGCGCGCTCGAGCACGGTATGCCACCTACCGCCGGGGAGGGGTGGAAACAATGGACTACGACGATGATTACATTCGCGCGCTCGAGCACGGTATGCCACCTACCGCCGGGGAGGGGATCGGAATCGATCGGGTGGCGATGCTGTTTGCTGATCAGCCGTCGATCCGCGATGTCATTTTGTTTCCATTGCTGAAGCCTCCCGCCAGATGAAGCGCTAAGTGTCATCTGACCGCCATACCCTTTACCGCTGGGGATCTCTCTGGTCCGGCGCATTCCTGGCGTTTAGCGGCGTCGTGGTCGCGGTCATTGCCGCTGCTCAGGAGAAGCGGACTGCGGATCTGCTGGGAGAGCTTTCTTGGTCGGCGGTGGGCTGGGGCCCGCTCGCGGCGCTGTTGAAGGGCCTTGGCGGGAACCTCTTGCGAGCTTCCGCCAGCCATTTCCCGCTTCCTCTGCTCGACACTCGTCTCTGGCTCGCTGCGGGGGGCCTGTGGATCGTCGGGTGGGTGCTGATTGGTCTGTCCATTCACTACATCGCTGCCCCGGGTGAAGCCCCCAGCCCAGCCCGCGGCGCCCCGCTGTACCAACGGCTCGCGCGCTACCGGGACTTCAATTGGGTGACTCTGCTCGCTTACGGAGGCGGTGTTCTGGCATCCGAGTTGGCGCTGATTCTCTTTCACACCATGCTGGTGACCGGCGTGCATTACGGCAAGAGTCCCGGTGGCGAGCCGCGACTGTTGCAGGCGTCCCCCACGGTTGCGTTCGCAATTTCGCTGCTGATTGGCTTCGCGGTTGCGTTCGCCAGCGGTTTTTTTGGTGCCGCTCGAGCCCGCAGGCTTGCCACACCGGAAGCCACGCTCGGCCTGCTCTATTTCGGGTTGCCAATTCCCCTTCTGCTGACCGCGATCTCCGCCAATCCCGACCTCCAGCTTCGGGTCGGATACCGATTGCGAGAGGTGTCGTACCTGGCCGGGCTGTTGGGTAGACCGGAGCTCGGGTACTGGTTGGTGTATCTCGGCCTCGCGCTGATGATGTTTTTGGGCATCACCACCGGCTTCGTGGTGACCGGCAGCGGCAAGGTGGACATTCGAAGTGGATTCGAACTGTTTATCGCCAGGCGGCATGTAGCGGTATTTCGGCCAAGCCTGCTGCTGTCGGTGCTCGCAATCCTGATGTTCGGCGTCATTCCGCCCCTGATCGTCTATGCGATCGTTCGTGCGGCGGAGGCAGCGGTCGAGCAAACCCGGATCCGAGCTCTGGGGTTGATCGACCCCTTGAAAGCCACTGAGGCGGTGCACCAGTGGAAAATGCGAGAGCAGACCCCCACTGCGATGATGACCACCCTTTCGGTCGGGGGGGTGGGCGTCGGGGTAATGGCCTTGATCATTGTGCTTTCGGTGATGAGCGGCTTCGAGGCCGATCTTCAGCAGAAGATTATCGGCACCAACGCCCAGGTGGTTGTTTCCAAGTACGCCGACAGCTTCTCGGAATACCGGGAAGTGATGGACAAGATTCGAAAGGTGAAGGGAGTGATGGGCGAAACGCCCTTCATTTTGAATGAAGTGATGATCTCCTCTGGACCGAACATCGCCGGAGTGATCATCAAAGGTATCGATCCAGCCACCGTTGGAAACGTTACCGACTTGCGGAAAAACATCTTGCCCGGCGGCTCGCTCGACGCTCTATCGCACCCGGAGACGATTGTCGCCCGATCGCCTGAGCAGCCTCGAAGGCCGGAGGACGACAAAGGCCAACCGGTCCTCCAGGGAATCATCTTGGGGCGGGAGCTCGCCGGCTCCTTGCATGTGAGTGTTGGCGATCGAGTGGACATCATCTCGCCTCTGGGGGGAGAGTTGGGGCCGCAAGGGCCGCTTCCCAAGAGCCGGCCGTTTCGCGTTGCCGGTATCTTTTACTCAGGGATGTACGAGTACGACGCGAAGTTCGTGTACATCCTCCTCGAGACGGCGCAAAAATTCTTCAATATGGAAGGGGCGAGTGGCGTCGAGGTCAGGGTCTCTGATGTCGACGATGCCCGCAGGATCGCCAAGGCGATCGGTCAAGAGCTGGACGGCTGGCCCTACCGAACCCGGGATTGGGGAGAGATGAACCGCAACCTCTTTTCCGCGTTGCGCCTGGAGAAGTTGGTGATGGCAATCATTCTGACGATCATCGTAATCGTCGCCGGCGGACTGATCGTGGCTACCGTGATCATGCTGGTTTTGGAGAAGAGAAAAGAGATTGCGGTGCTCAAGGCGCTGGGAGTCCCGGATGGAGGGATCGTGAAGATCTTTCTTACCGAAGGGCTCCAGATTGGGATTGCCGGAGGGTTACTAGGGCTGCTTTCCGGGATCTCCTGGTGTGTGCTGATCGAGAAGATCGGGATCAAGCTCGACCCGCAGGTCTATTACATTCCCGAGCTTCCGGTTAAGATCGAGCCCCTGCAGACAATCATCCCCGTTCTGATCGCCGTGCTGGTCACCTACCTGGCCTCGATTTATCCGGCGCTCAAGGCGTCGCAGGTTGAACCAGTGGAAGGGCTGAAGTCGGAGTGAAATCGATGCCGGCGCTGGAGGTGCGAAATCTTTTCAAGAGCTACTTCTTGCACGGCAAGCGAATCGACGTCTTGCGCGGGGTCTGGATGGATGTCGAGGCCGGCGAACTGGTGTCGCTGGTGGGTGCCTCAGGTTCTGGCAAAAGCACCTTCCTCCACGTAGTCGGGATGCTCGATGCGCCCGCCGCGGGGGAGATCCGCTTCGCGGGAAGAGACTTGTTCGAGATGAGCGACCCCGCGGTGGCGGATTTCAGAAATCGGACGATCGGGTTCGTCTTTCAGAGCCACTATTTGCTGCCCGAGTTCACCGCGCTTGAAAATGTGGCGATGCCGGCGCTGATTCAGCGCTGGGAACGCGGCTCGGCGCTGCGAAGAGCGCGAGAGTTGCTGCTGCGGGTGGGCCTGGAGAAGCGCATCGATCATCGACCGGGTGAGCTGTCAGGGGGCGAGGCGCAAAGGGTGGCACTGGCCCGCGCGCTGGTGCTCAAGCCGGCAGGCGAGGCGCAAAGGGTGGCACTGGCCCGCGCGCTGGTGCTCAAGCCGGCATTGCTGCTTGCGGACGAACCCACCGGGAATCTCGATCCGGTTACCGGGGAGGGCATTCATCAACTCTTGCGGGAAGTCAACCAAGAGCTGGGAATCACCGCCATCGTGGTGACCCACAACGAAGCTTTGGCGCAGTCAATGCCTAGGCGGCTGCGCCTGATTGACGGACAGGTGCTTCCAACCTAAATGCAAAAGCGCGTGGACCGTCTATAACGGCTGTGGCTGCGATCCTCGCTTTTTGCGTTGTGGCTGGCGGATCGGATCTCCTAGAGTCCCCGGCCCTGAATCGGCCGATTGCTTCCTTGGAGTTTCAAGTTACCTGGTTTTTCTGCGTTTTTCGGCGGCTCCTGGTCCTCGCGATGGCCAGCATGGCCGTATCTACGCCCGCTTTGGCCCAAGCCCGCAGTCGAACCAGCGGGCTACAATTGGTGGCCACCGACGGGGGCACAACCCCCGAGCCGTCGTCGCCGGTGGCCGAGACCACCGACGGCGGCGTGCGCTTGGCGCCCCCCGGAGAGACCTCGGCTGGGGACGAGAAGATCATCGAGATCCGAATCGAGGGTAACCGGCGGGTCGAGCCCGAGGCGATCCGGCGCGCGCTGAAGCAGAAGGTTGGGGAGATTTTCGATCGAGAGAGGACGGTCGAGGATCTTCGATCGCTGTGGGGGCTGAACTACTTCTCGGATGTTCAATTGCTGATCCAGCGCACCGCCGGTCCCGGTGTCATCTATGTGGTCCGAGTGATTGAGCGCCCGGCGGTTCGCGAGATCAAGCTCGAGGGCAATGAGGAGCTGTCCCGGGACGACTTCAAGGAAGCAATCGATCTCAAGCCCTATTCGATCCTGGACCTGGACGCGGTGCGAAGGAACGCGAAGAAGATCCAGGACAAGTACGTGGAAAAGGGGTTCTTTCTTGCCGAGGTGACCTACCGGCTGGACCCGGTCAGTCAGACAGCTCCCGTTCCAGCTCGGCGAGGAGCGCCGGTGATCCGCCCCCAGCCGGGTGATGAGGTCGACGTGGTGTTCGTGATCCGCGAGCACGCGAAGGTGATGGTCAAGTCGATCAATTTCCTCGGGACTTCCAGGGTTCCGGCCAGCGATCTGAAGGCGGTGATGTTTACGCGGGAGGGCGGTTGGCTCTCGTTCCTCACCAGCGAAGGTACCTACCGAGAAGAGATCTTCCAGCGAGACCTGACGATCATCCAAGCCGTCTACTATGACCGGGGCTTCATCAACGTGAAGGTGGAGAAGCCGACGGTCTCCCTCTCGCCT
>Ga0209283_10001017_pt1 | contig 14793 bp, 13 predicted proteins | sample CZO8metaG_2_FD_188354 | JGI IMG/M metagenome (GOLD analysis project Ga0209283, IMG submission 188354) | Vadose zone soil microbial communities from the Eel River Critical Zone Observatory, Northern California, USA - CZOApr15con2H1.8 metaG... | ecosystem: Environmental > Terrestrial > Soil >...
TCCGCAGCGGGCGCGTCGACGTCGTGGTGCTCGACATCGACATGCCCGTCATGAATGGACGGACGTTCCTGGCCGCCCGGTCCGCGGACGCCCAGCTCGCCCGGGTGCCGGTGGTGGTCTACTCGGCGGATCTGCAGCCCGCGGCGCTCCCCGCCGGCATCACCGCCTGGATCTGGAAAGGCACCGAGTCCGCCGAGCTGCTCGGCGCGATCGACGCGCAGGGGCTCCGCTAAGCAGGCACGGCGGCGCGGCGGCGCGCCAGGAGCAGCATCGCCGGGAGCATCACCATCGCGGTGAGCAGCGTGGTCGCCTCGCCGAGGATCGCGTACCACCCGAACGAGCGCATCGCGCGGTTCAGCGAGAGCGCTGCGCTGCGCGAGCGCGAGAGAATCGCCGTCATGGAGAGCGCCAAGTCGGAGCGGCCGCGGCGCGTGCGCCGCCCGTTTAACGCAGTGCGTCCCGCCCCGGGGCGGGACGCGGCGCGTTAAGAACCGATTTCTATGCGACCTCGAAGAGCCCCGCGGCGCCCATGCCGCCGCCGATGCACATGGTGGTGACGACGTACCGGACGCCGCGGCGCTTGCCCTCGATCAGCGCGTGCCCGACCAGGCGCGCGCCGGACATGCCGTAGGGGTGCCCGATGGCGATGGCGCCGCCGTCCACGTTGAGGCGGTCGTCGGGGATGCCGAGCCGGTCGCGGCAGTAGATCACCTGCACGGCGAAGGCCTCGTTCAGCTCCCACAGGCCGACGTCCTGCGCCTTGACGCCCGTCCGCTCCAGCAGGCGCGGGACCGCGAAGACTGGCCCGATGCCCATCTCGTCAGGCTCGCAGCCCGCGACGGCGAAGCCGCGGAAGATGCCGAGCGGCGTCAGGCCCCGGCGCTCCGCCAGCCGCGCGTCCATCACCACGCAGGCAGAGGCGCCGTCGGAGAACTGACTCGCGTTGCCTGCCGACACCACGCCGCCGGGCAGGGCGGGCTTGATCTTCGAAACGCCCTCGTAGGTCGTGTCCGGACGGATGCCCTCGTCGGCCGAGAGAGTCACCTCGCGAGTGCCGAGCTTGCCGGACTCCTTGTCCGCCACTCCCATCACCGTGGTGAAGGGCACGATCTCGTCCTTGAACCTGCCCGCGGCGAGCGCCGCCGCCGCGCGCTGCTGGCTGCGCACGCCGTACTCGTCCTGCTTCTCGCGCGGGATGCCGTACCGGCGCGCGACGTTCTCCGCCGTCTCCAGCATCGAGTCGTAGATGGCCGGCTTGTGCTCGAGGAGCCAGGGGTCGCGCGCCATGTGCCCGTTGCGCTCGTTCTGCACGCAGGAGATGGACTCCAGCCCGCCCGCGACCACCACCGGAACGCGATCGACGATCACCCGCTGCGCGGCCATGGCGATGGTCTGCAGGCCCGACGAGCAGAAGCGGTTCACGGTGGTGCCCGCGGTGGTCACTGGCAGGCCGGCGCGCAGCGCGATCTGCCGCGCTACGTTGCCGCCGGTGGTGCCCTCGGGCATGGCGCAGCCCATCAGCACGTCCTCCACCTCGGCCGGATCGACCCCTGCGCGCTCGACGGCCGCGCGCACGACGTGCGCGCCCATGGTCGCGCCGTGGGTCATGTTCAGGGCGCCGCGCCACGACTTCGCGAGCCCGGTCCTGGCGGTGGATACGATGACTGCGTCGCTCATGGTCGCGTCTCCGCGGCAGCGTTGAACGTCTTTCCCTCGGCGGCGAGCCTCGCGAGCAGCGGCGCGGGCGTCCAGAAGCCAGGGTCGCCGTGCGGATTCGCCGCGAAGCGCTTCATCGAGCGCACCACGTTGTACAGCCCGGCCGTGTCGGCGGCGAACATCGGGCCGCCCCGGAACGGCGGGAACCCATACCCGGTCAGGTAGATGACGTCGATGTCCGAGGCGCGCAGCGCGATCCCTTCCTCCAGGATGCGCGCGCCCTCGTTGACGAGCGCGTAGATGCAGCGCTCCACGATCTCCTCGTCGGAGATCTTGCGCCGCTCGACCCCTAGCTCCTTGCTGTACGCGACGACCAGCTCATTGATAGCCGGATCGGGAATGGCGTCGCGCCTGCCCGCTTCGTACCGGTACCAGCCCGCGCCCGTCTTCTGACCGAACCGGCCCAGCTCGCAGACGCGATCGGCGAGGCGCGGGTACTTGACGTGCGGCTTCTCCACGTAGCGCCGCTTGCGGATCAGCCACCCGACGTCGTTCCCCGCCAGGTCGGCCATGCGAAAGGGGCCCATCGCGAAGCCCCACTTCTCCAGCGCGGCGTCCACCTGCCGTGGCAGCGCGCCTTCCTCGAGCAGGAAGCCGGCCTGCCGCGAGTACTGCTCGATCATGCGGTTGCCGATGAACCCGTCGCAGACTCCGGACACGACGGCCGTCTTCTTCAGCTTCTTCGCCAGGTCCATGACCGTGGCGAGCACGTCCTTGCCCGTCTTCGCGCCGCGCACCACCTCGAGCAGCTTCATCACGTGCGCCGGGCTGAAGAAGTGGGTGCCGATGACGTCCTGCGGGCGGCGGGTGAAGCCGGCGATGTGGTTCACGTCCAGCGTCGAAGTGTTGGTCGCCAGGATGGCGCCCGCTTTCATCACCTCGTCGAGGACGCGGAACACGCCCACCTTGACGCCCATGTCCTCGAAGACCGCCTCCACGACGATGTCGGCCTGCGCCAGGTCGGCGTAGCTCAGGGTCGGCCGGACCAGGCGCATGCGCTCCTCGACCTGCGCGGCGCTCAGCTTCCCTTTCTTCGCGCTGCTCTCGTAATTCTTCCGGATCGTGGCCACGCCCTTGTCGAGCGCCTCCTGCTTCACTTCCAGCAAGGAGACCGGGATGCCGGCGTTGGCGAAGTTCATCGCGATGCCGCCGCCCATCGTTCCGGCGCCGATCACCGCCGCGCTCCGGATGGGCCGGGTGGGACTGTCCTCGGGAACGTCGGGGATCTTGGACGCGGCGCGCTCGGCGAAGAAGGCGTGCCGGAGCGCCTTCGACTCCGGGCTGTCGATGAGCTGGAGGAACAGCGCGCGCTCGGTGCGCAACCCCTCCTCGAACGGCTGCGTGGCCGAGGCGGCGACCGCTTCGAGGGCCTTGAGCGGCGCCGGATACCCCTTCGACGCGCCGCCGACCGCCGCCCGCGCGAACTCGAAGAACCCCTCGGCGTTGGGGTAACTGACGGGTACGTCGCTCAGCAGCTTGGCCGTTCGATTCTCCGCGACGACCTTCTCCGCGAACGCGACCGCTCCTTCCAGGAGATCGCCCTCCACGAACGCGTCGATGAGCGCCGTGCCCCGGAGCTGCTCGACCGGGACCACCGCCCCCGAAACAATCATGTTCAGCGCGGTCTCCACCCCGACCGCGCGCGGGAGCCGCTGCGTGCCGCCCGCTCCCGGCAGAAGGCCCAGCTTGACCTCGGGGAGTCCGATCTGCGCGCCCGCCGCGGCGACGCGGTAGTGCGAGCCGAGCGCCAGCTCCAGACCGCCGCCCATCGCCATGCCGTGGATGGCGGCGATCACCGGCTTGCGGCCCGCTTCGATGGCGCGGATGACCGTGCGAAGCGTCGGCTCGGCGATCATCTTCGGCGTGTTGAACTCGCGGATGTCCGCGCCGCCCGAGAAGCCGCGTCCGGCGCCGATCAGGACCACCGCCTTGACCGCCGGATCCACCTCGGCGCGGTCGAGCCCGTCGAGGATGCCCCGCCGCAGCTCGTGGCCGAGGCCGTTGACCGGCGGGTTGTCGAGCGTAATGACGGCGATCGATCCCCGCGTCGACCAGCTCGCGGCGCTCATGCGGTCTCCTTTCGCGCGGCAGTCTCGCGCGCGAAGCTCTCCAGGTGGTGCTCGGTGTCGCCGAGCGAGAGCTCGATGGCGGTCAGCCGCTTGAAGTAGTGGCCCACGTGCAGCTCGTCGGTCATCCCCATCCCGCCGTGGATCTGCACGGCCTCCTGCCCCACATTCCGGCACGCCTGCCCGATCACCACCTTGGCCGCGGAGACGGCGCGGCGGCGCTCGGCCGGGTCAGGGTCGGTCGCGCGGATTGCCGCCAGGTAGCTCATCGATCGCGCCTGCTCCACCTGGATGAGCATCTCCACCATCCGGTGCTGCAGCGCCTGGAACTTCCCGATCGGGACGCCGAACTGCTTGCGCGCCTTGGCGTACTCGACGGTCGTGTCGAGCAACGCCTGCAGCGCGCCGGTGGCCTCGGCGCAGATCGCCGCGACGCCGAGGTCCCAGGCCGCCGAGATCGCCTCGAACGCGCCGCCCTCCGAGCCGAGCAGGCCGCCGGCGGGGACGCGGACGTCGCGCAGCGCTACGTCGGATGCGCGCTGCCCGTCCAAGGTCCGGTAGGTCTGCAACGAGACGCCCGGCGCGCCACGCGGGACGATGAACAGCGAGATTCCGCGCCGGTCGTGCGGAGCTCCCGAGGTGCGGGCCGAGACGAGCAGCGCGTCGGCGGACGCGGCGTGCATCACCACCGCCTTGCGGCCATTCAGCACGAAGCCGTCGCCCGACCGCGCCGCCGCGGTCGCGATGCGCGCCAGGTCGTCGCGCGCCCCGGGCTCCCCGTGAGCAGGCACGGCGATCCGCTCGCCCGCCGCCATCGCGGGGAGCAGCTCCTCCTTCTGCGCCGGCGAGCCCAAATCGCGGATCAGCGCGGTCCCCAGGATCGCGCTGGGAAGGTACGGCTCGAGCAGCAGGCCACGGCCGAGCGCGTTCATCGTCAGCATGGTCTCCACGTTCGCGCCGTCCATGCCGCCGTGCTCCTCGGGCACCTGCAGCCCGAGCAGGCCCAGCTCGGCGAGCTTGGCCCAGACTTCCCGGCTCCAGCCTTCCTTCGAGTCGAGGATCGCCTCGCGCGCGGCGAACGAGTACTCCTTGGCGACGAACCGTTGCACGGCGTCGCTCAAGAGCTGCTGCTCCCTGGTCAGGTCGAAGTCCATTCAGAGCCCCAGGATCGTCTGCGCGATGATGTTCCTCTGGATCTCGTTGCTGCCGCCGTAGATGGAGGTCTTGCGCAGGTTGCAGTAGTGCGCGCCCAGCCCCGCGGCGTGCGGCGGTCCGATCGGAGCGGCCGGTCCGCCTTCCGCCTCCGGGAAGGGCAGGGCGTAGACCCCGGCCGCGCGCATCATCAGCTCGGAGATGGCCTGCTGGATCTCCGTCCCCTTGATTTTGAGCAGCGACACCTCGGGGCCGGGGGCGCGGCGCTCCCTCTCGGCAGAGACGACCCTCAGATTCGTGATCTCCAGCGCCATCAGGTCGATCTCCACCTGTGCGATCCGCGCGGCGAACGAGGGGTCCTCGAGCAGCGGCCTGCCGTCCTTCAACTCCGCGGCGGCGATGCGCTTCAGGCGCCGCAGCTCGCGCTTGGAGACCGCCACGCCCGCGATGTTGGTGCGCTCATGCCCGAGCAGGAACTTGGCGTAGGTCCAGCCCTGGTTTTCCTTCCCGACCAGGTTCTCGGCGGGGACGCGCACGTCCTCGAACCAGACCTCGTTCACCTCGTGCTCGCCGTCCATCAGGAGGATGGGGCGCACGGTGATGCCCGGGGTCTTCATGTCGATGAGCAGGAAGGAGATGCCTTGCTGCGCCTTGGCCGCCGGGTCGGTGCGCACCAGGCAGAAGATCCAGTCCGCGTGGTGGGCGAGCGTGATCCAGGTCTTCTGCCCGTTGACCACGTAGTGGTCGCCGCGCCGCTCGGCCCGCGTCTTCAGCGAGGCCAGGTCCGAGCCGGAGCCGGGCTCCGAGTATCCCTGGCACCACCACTGCTCCCCCGATGGGATGCGCGGCAGGAACCGGCGCTGCTGCTCGGCGTTGCCGAACGCCTGAATCACCGGCCCCACCATCTTGAGACCGAACGGCGAGAGGCCCGGCGAGCCGGCGTTCGCCGCTTCCTCCTCGAAGATGAACTGCTCGACCGGGCCCCAGCCGGTGCCGCCGAACTCCTTCGGCCAGTTCGGAGCGCCCCAGCCGTGCGCATGCAGCATGCGCTGCCAGCGGGCGAACTCCTCCCAGGGCACCCGCACGCCGCTCAGCACCTTGTCGCGCGTCTCGGGCGGGACGCTCGCCCACAGGAACGAGCGCGCCTCCTCGCGAAACGCCTGCTCCGCCGCCGTGAAGTTGAGGTCCATGCCGTTGGTCTCCGCCAGGGCCGCCCATCCTGACACGGCCGGGCCCGCCGTTGTACCGCCGCCCGATCCATGATTGGTAGACCCAGTCACCCGCGCAGGGAGCGGCGATGGATTTCGCCTATTCGGAACGGACCAAGGCGCTGCAGGCGAAGGTCAGCCGGTTCATGGACGAGAACGTCTATCCGGCCGAGGAGAGGTTCTTCGCCGAGGTGCAGGAGAACCGGCGAAAGGGGAACCCCTGGGTGCCGACCCGGGTCATCGAGGACCTGAAGCAGAAGGCGCGCGCGCAGGAGCTGTGGAACCTCTTCCTGCCCGAATCGGAGTACGGTGCCTCGCTCAGCAACCTCGAGTACGCGCCCCTCTGCGAGATCATGGGCCGCTCGCCGATCGGCCCCGAGGCGTTCAACTGCAGCGCGCCGGACACCGGCAACATGGAAGTGCTGGTGCGCTACGGGTCGCCGGAGATTCGCAAGCGCTGGCTGGAGCCGCTGCTGCGCGGCGAGATCCGCTCCGCGTTCGCGATGACCGAGCCGGCGGTCGCCTCCTCCGACGCCACCAACATCCAGGCGCGCATCGAGCGGCAGGGCGACGAGTACGTGATCAGCGGGCGCAAGTGGTGGACGTCGGGCGCGAACGACCCGCGCTGCAAGGTGCTGATCTTCATGGGCAAGATCGACCCGAACAACCCGGACCGCCACCGGCAGCAATCGATGATCGTGGTGCCGATGGACGCGCCGGGGATCCAGGTGCTGCGTCACCTGCCCGTGTTCGGCTACGACGACGCGCCCCATGGCCACGCCGAGATCGTCTTCGACCATGTGCGGGTGCCCGCCTCAAATCTATTGTTGGGCGAGGGCCGCGGATTCGAGATCGCCCAGGGCCGGCTGGGGCCCGGCCGCATCCACCACTGCATGCGCCTCATCGGGCTGGCCGAGCGCGCACTGGAGAAGATGTGCCGCCGGACGACCAAGCGCGTGGCCTTCGGCAAACCCATCGCCGAGCAGACCGTCACGCTGGAGCGCATCGCGGACGCGCGCATCGCGATCGACCAGGCGCGCCTTTTGGTGCTGAACGCCGCGTACATGATGGACACCGTGGGCAACAAGGATGCCGCCAAGGAGATCGCCATGATCAAGGTCGCGGCCCCGATCATGGCCTGCCAGGTGCTGGACTGGGCCATCCAGGCGCACGGCGGCGGCGGCGTCTCCGACGACTTCGGCCTCGCCTATGCGTATGCGCACGCGCGCACGCTGCGGCTGGCCGACGGCCCCGACGAGGTCCACCGCAACCACATCGGCAAGCTGGAGCTGCGGAGGTACCGGGAGTCGCCGGGCGCGTGAATTGGCAACCCGAGATCGTGAACGCTCAGCCGGGGCCGAGGGCGCGGCCGGCGTCGATGGTGAGGAGCTGCCCGGTGGTCTTGCGGGCGTGCAGCAGCGAGACGATCGCCTCCGCCACGTCCTCGGGCGCGAGCGTCGACTGCAGCGCGCTCTGCTTGCGGTACGCCTCGCGCGCCGGCTCGTAGGCTTCGCCGAGCCCCTGCTTGAGCCAGCGCGTCTCGATGAACCCGGGCAGCACGGCGTTCACGCGGATCTCCGGGCCGAGCGCGCGGGCCAACGAGAGGGTGAGCGTGTTCAGCGCTCCCTTCGAGCAGGCGTACGCCACCGAGGAACCGATCCCCATCGTGCTGGAGATCGAAGAGACGTTCACCACCGCGCCGCGCGCGGCGCGCAGCGGGGCCTCGCAGGCGCGGATCATCTGGTACGCGCCGATGGTGTTGACCGCGTAGATGCGCTGGAAGTCGGCGGCGTCCAGCGCGTCGAGCTTGCGCATCGGCGCGAAGCGGGTGGTCCCCGCGTTGTTCACCAGGCCGTCGATGCGACCCCACCGGTCCAGCGCGGCGGCGGCCATGCGCCGGCAGTCGGCGTCCTGCGCGACGTCACCCTTGACCACCAGCGCCTCTCCGCCGGCCGCCACGCACCGCTGCGCCGTCTCCTCGGCCTCGTCGGCGCTCTTGCTGCAGTTCACGACGACAGCGGAGCCACGCCGGGCGAGCAGGAGGACCGTGGCGGCGCCCACGCCCGCCGAGGACCCGGTCACCACGAACACGGCCCTGTCGCTCGCCATCGGCCTCCCGAACCGCCTCTCCAACAGCGCAGCGCCGCCCTAGGGGCGGCGACTGTCGGCGGCGACTAGCTCCCCGGCCGCTGCATCTGGCAGACCGTGGGCAGCGCCGTCGCCGGCCCGTCGACCTTGTGGTCGACGCGGAAGCCGAACTCGGTGCTCCCGTCGCCGGGGAACTTCACCGTCTTGCCGTCCACCTTGGCGAACGTGCCGATGAAGAGCGGCTGGATGAGCTGGTGGTCGTCCTTGCGCATCTCGACGGGGCCGAAGTAGCCGTCGACTTTGAGCCCCTCGAACGCCTGCGCCACCTTGACCGGATCGGTGCTCTTCGCCTGGGCGGCCGCCTTCTCCAGCATCTCCAGGATGGTCGGCATGTCCACGGTGTACGGGTCCTCGGTGGCGCCGAACTTCTTCTTGTACTCCTCGATGTACTTGATGGTCCTGGGCGGAACGTCCTTGGCGTTCGGGCCATAGTACGAGACCACCTTCACGCGCCCCACGCCGGCGGGACCGATGGCGTTGGTCGCTCCGACAACGCCCGCGTAGAACGTGTAGAAGTTCGCCTTCAGGCCGCCGTCGTTCGCCGCCTTGATCAAGAGGGCCAGGTCGCTGCCCCAGTTGCCGGTGATTACCGTGTCTGCGCCGGAGGCCTGGATCTTGGTCACGTACGGCGCGAAGTCCTTCACCTTGGCGAGCGGGTGCAGCTCGTCGCCGACCAGCTCCACGTCCGGGCGCTTCTGCTTGAGCAGCTCCTTCGCCGTCTTCGAGACCTGGTGCCCGAACTGGTAGTCCTGGCCGATGATGTAGACCTTCTTGATGCTCTTGTCGTTGACGATGGAGGCCATGATGGCCTGCAGCTTCATGTCGCTGTTGGCATCGAAGCGGAAGTGCCAGAAGCTGCATTTCGAACCGGTGAAGTCGGGATCGACCGCCGCGTAGTTGAGGAAGACGACGCTCTTGTCGGGGTTGCGGGCGTTGTTCTTGTTCACCCCGTCGATCAGCGCGGCGGCCACGCTCGAGCCGTTCCCCTGCATGACGTACCGGATGCCCTCGTCGACGGCGCGGTTGAGCAGCACCAGGCTCTCTTGCGGCGAGAGCTTGTTGTCCATCGGGACGATCTCGATCTTCTGTCCCTGGATGCCGCCGCGGGCGTTGATGCGCTCGGCGTTGTATTGCAGCTCGCGCAGCCCGTGCTCGCCGGTGGCGGCCATCAACCCGGACAGCGGATCGATGTAGGCGATCTTGAGCTGCGCCCGCGCCCCGCCTGCCCAGGCTGCGAGCAGCAAGGCCGGAGCCCATCGGTTCATCGCAGTTGCGTTCATGTCACCCTCGTCGGGAGGAAGAGCGCTTCGTCGGGAGTTGGTGCAAACTTGCGCGGCGGCGCAGGGTAGCAAAGACGAATGTCTGTTGCACGCGAGGGATCCTTGGCCACGTTTGCGGAATACGATCGCCACGACGCGCTCGGCCTTGCCGGGCTGGTGAACGCCGGCGAAGTCAACCCGGCGGAGGTGCTGGACGCAGCGGTCGAGCGCGTCGAGGCGCGCAACCCGGCGGTGAACGCCGTGGTCTCCCGCCTGTACGACCAGGCGCGCGCCGCCATCGCGGCTGGGCTGCCGCGAGGCCCGCTCACAGGCGTCCCGTACCTGCTCAAGGACCTGGGCGCCTTCTGCGCCGGCACGGTCACGAGCTGCGGTTCCGCGCTCTTCCGCGACGCGGTGGCGGACCACGACAGCGAGATCGTCGCCCGCATGCGCCGCGCGGGGCTGGTCGTCTTCGGAAAGACCAACACGTCGGAGCTGGGCCTTTCGACCTCGGTCGAGCCGAGGCTGTTCGGCCCGACGCGCAATCCCTGGAACCCCGAGCGCAGCGCCGGTGGATCGAGCGGGGGCGCCGCGGCGGCGGTGGCCGCGGGAATGGTCCCCGCCGCGCACGCGACCGACGGCGGCGGCTCGATCCGCATCCCGGCGTCCGCGTGCGGCCTCTTCGGGCTCAAGCCGACCCGGGCGCGCACGCCGTCGGGACCCGACGTGGGCGAGTCGTGGAACGGCGCCGGGGCCGCGCACGCGATCACGCGCACCGTGCGCGACAGCGCCGCGCTCCTCGACGCCACGTGCGGACCGGACGTGGGCGATCCCTACTGGGCGCCGCCGCAGCAGCGGCCGTTCCTGGCGGAGGTCGGCGCCGACCCGGGACGCCTGAAGATCGCTTTCACCGACCGGCCGTGGAACGGGCACGCGGTCGACCCGGAGTGCGCGGCGGCGGTCGCCGCGGCGGCGCGCTTGTGCGAGGAGCTCGGCCATCGCGTCGAGGAGGCGCGCCCGGAATGGGACGAGCCAGCGCGCGCCGCGGCGGCACTGGTGATCGTCGGCGCGCACACGAGGGCGCAGCTCGAGCTGCGGGGCGCGGCCCTCGGGCGCGCCGTGGGGCCCGACGACGTCGAGCCCGGCGCCTGGGCCGTCGCCGAGATCGGACGGCAGCACGGCGCGGCGGACTACGCCCGCGCCATCCGGGTCGTGCACGGGATGGGCCGAGCGGTGGGACGCTTCTTCACGCAGTGGGACGCCTTGCTGACGCCCACCATGTGCAGCCCGCCTCACCGGCTGGGCGTCCTCAGCCTGTCGACTCGCGACACGAACGCCTACCGCGACGCGCTGATCGGCAGCATCGCCTTCACGGCGCCGTTCAACGGTTCGGGGAACCCGGCGATGTCCGTCCCGCTGCACTGGACGCGGGACGGGCTACCCGTCGGCGTGCAGTTCGTGGGACCGTTCGGAGGCGAGGCGGTCCTGTTCCGGCTGGCGGGCCAGCTCGAGCGCGCCCGGCCCTGGGCGCAGAAGCGGCCGCCATCAGGGAGGACTACATGACCCAGAAGAACCAGCAGATCGTGCTCGCGCGCAGACCGGCCGGCGCGGTCGACGAGCGGGACTTCCGGCTGGTCGAGACCGAAGTTCCGGAGCCCGCCGAGGGCCAGTTCCTGGTGCGCAACCTGTACCTCTCGCTCGATCCGTACATGCGCGGGCGGATGAGCGAGGAGAAGTCGTACGCGAAGCCGGCCGAGGTGGGCCAGGTGATGGTGGGGGGCGCGGTGGGCGAGGTGGTCGCTTCGCGGCACCCGAAGTTCAAGCCGGGCGACAAGGTGGAAGGACCGTTCGGCTGGCAGCTCTATGCGCTCAGCGACGGGAAGGGCGTGCGCAAGATCGAGGAACGCGGGATCCCGCTCTCGGCGTACCTCGGGGTGCTCGGGATGCCCGGCGTGACCGCTTACATCGGTCTGCTCGACATCGGGCAGCCGAAGGCCGGCGAGACGGTGGTGGTGTCCGCCGCTTCGGGAGCGGTGGGCGGGGTGGTGGGTCAGATCGCGAAGATCCAAGGGTGCCGTGCGGTCGGCATCGCGGGCGGGGCGGAGAAGTGCCGGCTCGCGGTCGAGGAGCTGGGGTTCGACGCGTGCGTCGACTACAAGGCGGGCCACCTCGACGAGGACCTGCGGCGGGCTGCGCCCGGCGGCGTGGACGTGTACTTCGACAACGTCGGCGGCGAGATCACGGACACCGTGCTGCTCCGGATGAACGCGTTCTCGCGCATCCCGCTCTGCGGCCTCATCTCCGAGTACGGGAGACCCGAACCGCGCGGGCTGAGGAACGTTCGCAGCCTGCTGGTGAACCGGATCAAGCTGCAGGGCTTCATCGTCTCCGACCACCTGCAGCGCTGGCCGGCGGCGCTCGCGGATCTGGCGAAGTGGGTCTCCGAGGAACGCATCAAGTACCGCGAGACGGTCGCCGAGGGGCTCCGCAACGCGCCCGCCGCGTTCATCGGGATGCTCGCCGGCAGGAACCTCGGCAAGCAGGTGGTCAAGCTGAGCTGAGGCTCAGCGGTGGAGCGCCACGAGCGCATCCGCAGGCTGGCGGGTGCCGAACAGCGACTGACCGAGCAGCGTGTCGCCGTCGACGGGTTCGGAGAACCCGAGGAGGACCTCGGGCTGCGCCTCGTGGTCTCCCAACGCCAGCGACCACGCCCATCCGACGCGGACGGCCGTCGCCGGTCCCGAGAACGTGCCGCAATCGAACGTGCCGATGGCGATGAAGGCGCCTTCGGTGCGCAGGTCGACGACGCACGAGTTGGTGGAGACACCCAGGTCGAGCCGCCAGCTCCCGGCGAGGCCGTGCGGGAGCTCGCCGGGGGGGACGGCCATGCAGGCCGCGGACAAGATCAGTGCGGCGCTCGCGATCCAGCGCATGTCATCCTCAGTCCAGCAGGTCGGGTTCCTCGCGCACGACCTTCTCGTAAAGCGGCTGGAAGCTGAACCAGCCGGCCACCTCGGAGCCCACCTGCGACCGCGTCAGGCGCGCCTGCTCCGGGCCGATCTTCACCGGCTTGCCCGCCGCTTCCGCGAGGAGCTGGGCCTGGCAGCTCCGCTCGAGCGCGAGGAACCAGTAGACCGCCTCGTCCACCGAGCGGCCCACGGTGAGCAGGCCGTGGTTGCGCAGGATGATGGCCTTCCTCTCCCCGAGGGTCTTCGCGATGCGGCGCCCCTCGGAGGTGTCGAGCACCACGCCCGTGTAGTCGTCGAACAGCGCGTGGTCCTCGAAGAAGGCGCACGAGTCCTGCGTCAGCGGGTCGAGCAAACGCCCGAGCGACGCCCAGGACTTGCCATACATCGAGTGCGCGTGGGCCGCGGCCACGACGTCGGGGCGCGCGGCGTGCACCTGCGAATGGATGGCGAAGGCCGCCGCGTTGACGGGGTGCTTGCCCTCGACCACGTCGCCTTCGTGGTTCACGAGGAGGAGGTCCGAGGCGCGGATGTGCCCGAAGTACATCCCAAACGGATTCACCCAGAAGTGGTCGGGCTTCTCCGGGTCGCGCGCGGTAATGTGCCCGGCGACTCCTTCGTCGAAGCCGTAGCGCGCGAACAGGCGGAACGCGGCCGCCAGCCGCTGCTTGCGGTGGAGGCGTTCCTGCGCGGCCGTCTGGAAGTCGGGGCGGGGAGGGGCAACCAGGTTCAGCTCGGCCATGTCCGTACCTCCTGCTGCGCGGGCAGTATACGGATCGGCTACCTTCCGCACCATGGCGCTCGCCCTCGACGACTTGACCGTGCTGGACCTGTCCCACGCGCTGGCCGGACCGCTCGCGACCACGCTGCTCGGCGATTTCGGCGCGCGCGTGATCAAGGTCGAGCCGCCCGGCGCCGGGGACATCTCGCGCGCCTGGGGTCCGCCGTTCCACGGGCGCGACTCGACGTACTTCGTGAACCTGAATCGGAACAAGAAGAGCGTCGAGATCGACCTGAAGCACCCGGAGGGCAAGGAGCTGCTCTTGCGCCTCGCCGAGCGCGCGGACGTGCTGGTCGAGAACTACCGCGTCGGCACCGTGCGAAAGCTCGGCATCGACTACGAGGCAGTGCGCGCGCGGAACCCGGCGATCGTCTACTGCTCCATCTCCGGCTTCGGTCAGACGGGCCCGTACCGCGACCGCGCCGCGATGGACCTCATCGTCCAGGCGGAGAGCGGGATGATCAGCCTCACCGGCGAGCCTGGCAGCCACGGCGTGCGATGCGGCGTCTCGATTGCCGACATGACGGCCGGCATGCACGCTGCGTTCGGCATCCTGGCCGCTCTCCACGCCAGAAAGCGCACCGGGCAGGGCCAGTTCCTCGACGTCTCGATGCTCGAAGGGCAGCTCGGCCTGCTCGACTCGGCGATCGCCACCTACCTGGCCGACGGCGTGGTGCCCCGGCCGATGGGAACCGCCTACAAGGCGCTGCTCCCCTATCAGACGTTCCGCACCAGGACGCAGGACATCGCCATCGCGGTCGGCAGCGACGGACTGTGGCGCACGTTCTGCCCGCTGCTGGGGATCGACGACATGCGGGACGACCCGCGCTACGCCACCAACCGCGCGCGCAGCGAGAACCGCGAGTCGCTCATCGCCCGGCTGCAGGAGGTGTTCCTCACCCGGACCTACGAGGAATGGGAGGCGCTCCTCCTGCCCGCGGGCATCCCGCTTGGCGCCATCAACTCTGTCGACCGCGTCGTCGAGCACCCCCAAGTAAAGGCGCGTGGCGTCCTCGCCGAGTACGAGCACCCGGCCGCCGGCCGGATGCGATCCGTCTCGCCTTACTTCCGGATGTCGGAGACGCCCGGCGGAGTGCGGTCTCCCGCGCCCCTGCTCGGCCAGCACACCGGCGAGGTGTTGCGCGAGGATCTCGGGCTCGCGGACGCCGAGATCGCGCGGCTGCGCGAGGCCGGAGCGATCGGCAATCCGTGCTGAAGGTCGTGGGCGGCGGCGCCCGCCCCTCAGGTTGTCCGCGACCGACGGCCGATGGTACATGACTCGACCGCCTCGCCCTCCGGCCGGAGGTGCAAGTGGAATTCGCGCTGATCTCGCTGCTCAACGGGGTGACCTACGGGCTGCTGCTGTTCATGCTCTCCAGCGGCCTGACCCTGATCTTCAGCATGATGGGCATCCTCAACTTCGCCCATGCCAGCTTCTACATGCTGGGCGCGTACTTCGCGTACCAGATCAGCACGAAGATCGGATTCTGGCCCGCT
>Ga0209283_10001019_pt1 | contig 14791 bp, 15 predicted proteins | sample CZO8metaG_2_FD_188354 | JGI IMG/M metagenome (GOLD analysis project Ga0209283, IMG submission 188354) | Vadose zone soil microbial communities from the Eel River Critical Zone Observatory, Northern California, USA - CZOApr15con2H1.8 metaG... | ecosystem: Environmental > Terrestrial > Soil >...
CCTCACCCGATCGGTCTCGCTACCGTGTATCGAGCCCTGGAGACCTTTGTGCGTGAAGGCCTCGTGGAACCCACACACGTCGGGGATGGTTCGGTGCGCTACGGCTTGGCCGCAAAGCACCACGACCATCTTGTGTGTCTGGGGTGCGGAGAGTGGAAGCCTCTGCGGGAGTGCCTCGTTCCCCAGGCCCCTCGTCGCGTCACTGCTGACTTTCGGATCACGGGCCACCAGCTCGAGATCTATGGCTACTGTGCCCGCTGCCAGGCCTCGGCATGAGCAGCCTGCCATGAGCCGCACCGCGGTCGTCCCGATGACTACAACTGCCGATCGCCTCCCCACCATTGTCGATCTGGATCACGTCTGCTTTAGCTATGCCGGCGAGCGGGTGGTGGAGGAGGTCAGCCTGCAAATCCGCCGGGGTTCGTTCTTGGGGATCATTGGGCCGAATGGCTCGGGGAAAACGACGCTGCTGCGCATCATCCTCGGGCTCTTGCGCACGGAGTGCGGCCACGTCCGGCTCTTTGGGACCGATCTCACGGGTTTCCACGACTGGCGGCGGATCGGCTACGTCCCTCAGAGGGCCGCGTTCGAGTCCCGGTTTCCTGCGAGCGCCTTCGAAGTGGTGATGAGTGGGCGGTGTGGGGTGGTGGGTCTGGGGCGCCGGTTCGACGGGCACGATCGCACCCTTGCCCTAGACGCGTTGGACATTGTGGGGATGGCAGGAGAGCGGGACCGGTTAATTGGTAACCTCTCTGCCGGACAGCAGCAACGCGTGTTCATCGCCCGCGCCCTGGCCAGCGGCCCGGAGCTGTTGGTACTCGATGAGCCCACGGTCGGGGTGGATCTGGACGCGCAGGAGCAGTTCTACAGCTTGTTGCGACGGCTGAATCGCGACAGGAAGACGACGCTAGTTCTCGTCTCCCACGATGTCGCTGTGATCGCGAAAGAAGTCACCGAGCTCGCCTGCCTTAATCGGACCCTCATTTTTCACGGGAGCCCGGAAGACGCGATCGCCTCTGGCGCGATTGAAAAGATGTATCGGCCGTCCAGCCTGCTCGTCTCGCACCGACACTGAGTTCACTGATCGTCGCCGACTTTCCGGAGGTGTCGTCTGTGTTGGAAATGCTCTCGTATGGCTTCATGCAGCGTGCGCTGGCGGCAGGCCTGATGATCGGGATCATCGCCCCCATCATCGGCGTTTTCATTGTGTTGCGCCGACTCAGCTTGATTGCCGATACGCTCTCGCACGTGGCACTCGCCGGGGTAGCCGCCGGGCTGCTCTTTAAGACCTATCCTGTGGCCGGAGCGTTGATCGCGTCGCTCGTCGGCGCGGTGGGCATCGAACGATTGCGGGGCTCGGGTCGGCTCTTTGGCGAAGCCGCTCTAGCGGTCTTTTTGTCCGGCGGCTTTGCCGTCGCGGTGGTCTTGATTAGCCTGGCGCGGGGATTCAACACCGATCTGTTTTCCTATCTTTTCGGAGCGATCACCGTTGTGCAGCCGGTGGACCTGTGGGTGATCTTTGCGCTCGGGTTGGTCGTGCTTGTTGCCGTGGGAATTCTCCATAAAGAACTCTTCGCAATCACCTTTGATGAGGAGGCCGCGCGGGTGCAAGGCGTCCCGGTCGAGACCCTCAATATGTTGTTGACCACGCTCGTCGCTGTAACGGTGGTGTTAGCCATGCGCATCGTTGGCATCCTGCTCACGAGCGCGCTGTTGGTCATCCCGACAATCACGGCGCTACGGGTAGCGCGCAATTTCCGCCACACCATGTGGATCGCCGTGTTCTGCTCGTTGTTTGCGGTCGTGGCCGGGATGACCATGTCGTTCTATCTGGACATTGCGGCGGGAGGCGCGATTGTGCTGATGGCGCTGCTGCTGTTCGGCGTCGCGTCGGTCATCCCTCACAGCAGGTTGCCACGCCGAGCGCCCGCATCAGGCTAGGCCCTCCACGACGCCCTTCCTCACGTGTCCGCACCCCCACCGTTTTCCAGAGGACCGGCTCAGGTGTCGATAGCAGAACTCCACGGTTGAGTACCCCGTAGGTATTTAGGGCAAGATGTACGCTAAGGCCGTTCACCTTCCGTACTCGAGGAGGATCGGTTTATGCGTCGACTTGGCGTGGTGATCTTGGGGTTCTCGCTCGCGATCTTGGGTCTCGCACGACCGGCTGCGGCCGCTGCGCAATTCACGATCTGGCCCGCCAACTACACGTACGGGACGCCATCGGGTCAGTTTACGTGGACCGCCACGACGTACGCGGTCACTTTTGAACAGTCGCTTGCACCGTTCACCTCGGTTCGAACTAATCTGGCGTATGGGCCAACATCCAACGTCACCTTCGCCGGTAGTGGGCTCTCCGGCTACTCCGGAGGGGTGTTGCTGGCGGATGCTGCACTGCGGGTGGGGATGCAGACTGGCCCAGTGGGCCTCGCCGCTTACGGCGGCTACGGAGGTCTGTTTTTCAACGCCACCGGGTCCACGGCCTCGGACCGGGCGGTGCTGCAAAGCTCTGGCACCCGCCTCGGCGTGGAGGCTAACGTGGCTGCGGCCCCCGGGGTGACCTTTCGGGGCAACTACACCATCATAACCGGGCTGACCACTAATGCAAATTTTGCGATTTCTACCCCTCCCCCCGGCGTGACCGGAAACTTTACCGGCAGCGGCACCGGCAACGAGTACGAGGTGGCGCTGGTGGTCTCTCCCGTACCGACGACTTCCGTGTACGCTGGGTATCGCAGCGGGACGCAGCAGATCACCTGGAGTGGTGGAGGAGGAAACACGACCAACACGTGGAGCGGCTGGATGGTTGGAGTCGACCTGCGGTTCTAGTCACTCGTAGGGGGATAAGCAGGGAAGCTAAGACAGAACCTTTTTCGGCCGCCGACGTCCACGAACGCGGTTCGCCAACCAGCGAGGTGGGCGGGGATCAAATCCGGGCTCCTGACTCGGCTAATCGTCGTGGTGGTCGTTGCGGCTGCATCGGTGGTCGCGATAGCCCTCTTCGTTAGACCTTTTCAGGTTCGTTCCAGCGTGACGACCTCGCCCACGAAGCAGCAGCCTCTTTCATTCGAAACCACTAACCCGGCAATGGCGGTAGGTCAGGGGAAACCAGCCTACGGGAAACCAGCCTACAGAGGGGCGTTGGGAGATTTCTTCGTAACAGGGAGGGGTAACGAGGGTGCAGATTTTCCACCGTGTCCAAGGCCTATTAGGCCAGCCCAGAACTACAAGGCCTCGGAAGTCTATTCCCCTGTCTTCGGTGATCTTGATGAGGTGAACGAGTGCGCTAACGGCTTGATCCCCGGTATTTCGGTATATGGGGATCCGAGCATGGGCAAACGCTACTTCGTTGGGCTAGCGAAAGTGAACTACCTCGCTCCCCTAGATCGACTCAGACTATTGACAGTGGCGGGACGTCCATCAATCGCACAGTTGCCAGCACCAGACGATCCTGGGAGTCTTCGTCTTCTTGTCCTCCAGCGAATCCCCGGTAATAATCAGCCGGGCATTATGGTCTGGATTGACTTCACGCGCATGAGTCTAGAAGAAACCACAGCATTAGCGGCCAAGATAATGGGGGTGCGACCATGAGACCATTTGACGGCAGCCATGGCCGCGGTCCTTCCCCTTCTCCAGGTGTTGCCGGATGAGCTCCGCTGCTTCATGCCCTGTCCCCACCTAGAACGATGAACGGCGCCCCTCGAAAGTCTGGGACGCCGTGGTCAAGTGGGAGTCTCGTCTCGACTAGTGGATGCGCTCGGCTGGTTGGCCGATCAGGGACTCGATGCTGGTGTTGACCGCTGAGAGGACCGTCTTGGCCGCGGCAATGGGCTCATCCCCCGTAATCTTCGCGATGCCCAACAGCGTCTGCTCGCCGGCGGGGGTGAGGAACAGCACCTTGACGCTCACGGCACGGATGGACTGATCTACTTCGGAGGCGACCGGGATGATGTGCTCGAGGACCACGCCGTAGCCTTGTGGCAGGAGCGCCGTGATGGCGCGGACCGTTGCATCGGCCGCGACGAAGAGGTACTGGGCTGAGTCGTTGCGCGCCACGGCCTTGCCGATGACCTTCTTCCCGTTAAGGACGAGTTCGACCGTTGCCGTGGCGGCGAAGCCAGCAGTATCAAGAGTCACGCCCTTCAAGATGACCCGGCCGCCTGCCGGGGTACGACGGACGATCTCCTGTACGATGGCTGACGCGGGAGTTTCCGCCCGCGGGGCGTGAGATGCGCTCTGCACCTGTTGTGGGACCGGGGCAGTGTGTCGAGGCGCTGGTTCTCGCTGCACCATCGGCAGAGATGCCGCCGGACTTGCCATCGGAGCCTTTTGTCCGCTGCGTGACAGTTCCGGGGCGGTGGGGCCATCAACATTTACCCGGGCCATGGTGCGGAGTTCTTGGCGCACCTGGGCAAAATCCGTGGACGGCTTTGTGACGAATGCCACAAGCGAGTTGTCCCCGACCGGGTCGACGATAATCGTGGAGCCACCTTCGAACTCGGCGGTTACTCCATCCACGCGGCCGCGGGGCGCGGCATGCGACATCTGCAGGGTGGCGGCGGCGTCCGCTGCCAGGGCATCCAGTTCGACAGGTTCATCGTCACAGACGACAGAGTCGATTAGCAGCCCATCCCATGTGGCTACGAAGGCCGTGCGCACCCCTAGGTTCGAGAGGCGCTCCTGGGCATCGGGGTCTCGAAAGAGGGACTGGAGGCGGTCTAGGTTCTCGAATTCTTTGGTTTCCACTATGGGCGTGGTTGCCATCCCTTTTGACGCCACCTTCTGTCCTTAGTAGTGCCCTAATCCACTGCCGATATACGGAGGAGCAAGATCCGTGCCGTGAGGCGGTACAGGCCTATCAAACACCGCTCACGCCGCTACCGGACTGATGCAGCTGGCGGCGGAGAGACGCGGGCTGCCCGGTCAAAGGGCAGGAGGCAGATCCACACCCGCCCGGGGGGGAGCCGCATCCGCTGCCCCGCCAAATCCGTCCAAGAGGTCGTACGTGTGCCATCCAGCCGCTGCCAGGTGCCGTCGATCTGGCGTCCCGCGGCAAACACAGTCATCTTGCCGTGGCCGGTCAGCTCCGTCCGGCTGGTGAGGACGGGTCCCTCATAGACCTGCCACCACTTCACGTATTGGACAACCACCGCGGCCACCTCGAGCGGATCCCCCGTTAGTGGATCAATCGCACTCTCGTCCTGGAGTAGCCTCCGGTACCGTCCTGAGGCGGGATCGTACTCGAACCGGACCGTGTAACCCCACCCGTAGGGAACGGTAATCGTCATCGCATCAGGTGCGGGCGCGAGGTCTGCGGTGTCCCACAACCGGTCGGAGGTAGGGCGCGAGTCTCGCGCGTACTCCCGCAACTGCGTGACCGAGGTGAACAGATTGTGTGGCATCCGACGGGTGTGATCGCGGCGAAACGGCTGCGCTTTCCAGAACTCATTAATGACGGGTCCGCCCCCGCGGGCGAGGGCGTCCAACGCGCTCTCACTCGACCCGGAGTGCGCAATCGTTGCTCCATAATCGTGGGCGATGGCCAGGAACTGCAGGCGCAGGCTGCGGACGGGCCCGAGCGTATCCGGCCCGCCGTTGCAGAACAAGGCGAGGAATCTCGTGATCATGCCTTCGGTCGGGACCTCATAGACAATATCAGCCTGGGACAAGCCCCACTGCGGTCGCGCTTGAGGTGAGTTGTCGACGACGACCCCGAGCCACGAGCAGGACAGGGCTTGCGGAGGGGAGGCCGGGATCACCAGGCGGGCCGCCATCGGTGCTGCGCGGAATAGGTCCGCCTGCGGCCGGGCGCACCCGCTAGCTGAGAGTCCGATAAGGAGGGCGATGATGAGGCGCGAGGTGGAGTCCATTGATGTCCTTTGTCAGGTGTGTCGTAGAGGGCGTATGCGTATGGGGCGTGCCTTACCTGGTTGTGTCCTCCTGGGTTGTGCCCGAGTGCCGGGCCGCTAGACTCTGCCACGGCGGCTCATCCAGCCGCTGGCGCAGCCACGCCGTCACGTCCGCGAGGCTGTCCTCCGAGACATTGTGCCCCATGGAATATTCGCGATACGTCAGGGCCACCGGTAGGGAGGAGAGCCGGTCGCGAGCAGCGCGGCCGTGGTGAATCGGAAGCACGACATCCTCGGTGCCGTGGACCACGAGAATGGGCAATCCCCGCATCGCTTCTGCTGGGGCCATTTTCGGCAACACTTCCGGCAACACCCGACCGCTCATGGCGACCACACCGGCCAACTTCTCGGGGCGTGTGAGTGCCAGCGACAAGCTTATGATGGCCCCCTGGCTAAAGCCCAGCAGGTAGGTCCGGGACGGGTCTGTATTGTACGCCGCGATGACTTCATCAATGAAGAGCAACAGGGTGATCCGGCTGTGCTCTGCTTCCTGCGCGTTGATCTGCGGCGCGACCGGATCGAGCACGACATGAAACCACGCGTACATCCCGGGGCCCAGCGTGACCGGGCCCCGTGCGCTGACAATGAAAAAGCGCTCGTCCAGATACGGGCTCAACCCCATGAGGTCGCCTTCGTGGCTGCCTACACCGTGGAGAAGTAGCAACAACGGAGGGCGTGGGGATGAGGGACGGCGGGGCAGCTGGGTCAGGTGCACAAGGGACAGCCGCCGAGACGCAGACATACCGAAAGGATTTTCTCCCAGACCCGGCATCTCCTTGACCGCAGCCCGGGGCGTCTGCAGCGCGAGCGGGCGGGCAGGGGAGGGCACCGCCCTGTCGAACACACCCGAGAACCGCACTTGTCTGATTGTCTGACAGAGGGTGGCCTCGGTCGCCAGATGAGGCGTGATCGGCAGTCCGATTGAACGACGCAAAGTCTACGCTCAGATCGCCGAGCGGCTCCTCGCGCAAATCGGCGCGGGTCATCTGCGGCCCGGAGATCCGCTTCCCACCGAACGGCAACTGACACAGTCCTTCCGCGTGGGGCGTTCCTCAGTGCGGGAGGCGCTGCGCATCCTGGAGTCCCAAGGCCTGATCAAGCCGGTCGAGAGCGGCTCCTTCGTCGTCGCGGACGCAAGCACCCCCCTCCATCACTCACTGGACCTGTTGCTCGCGTTGCAGGGGGGGACACTGCGCGAGCTGTTTGAGGTGCGCAAGATCCTGGAAGCAGAGTCAGCGGCTCTGGCAGCGACGCGGCGCACCGAGAGCGAGATGTCGGCCATGGCAGACGCCATCGAGGAGATGGAGGAAAGCCTCCAGGCCCAGGAGCGATACATCGAGGCCGATCTACGCTTTCACCTGACGATCGCCGCCGCCACCCGCAATCGCATGACGCTGCACATGATGCAGGCGATCCGGGCCCCGTTGCAGCGCGCCTTGGGGTCCATCTACCACATTCCTGGGAGTCCCCAGCGTTCGATCGACCAGCACACGCAAATTCTGCAGGCCATTCGCCTCGGCGATGCTGCAGGCGCCCGGCAACGCATGCGCGAGCATCTGGCCCGAGTGGAAGGCGATATTGACAACGTGCTCTCCCCCCAGCCCGCACCTGGCCCTGACCCCGTACATATGGGAGGTCTCCGTGGCTGAGCTGGCGTTCATCGGGCTGGGGGTGATGGGAGGCCGGATCGCCCGCCGACTGCTGGCGGCTGGCCATCGGGTCACCGGCTACAACCGGACGAAGGCGAAAGCGCGGTGGCTCCTGGAGGCGGGGATGTCCTGGGCCGACACCCCGCGCCAGGCCGCGCAGGCTGCCGATGTAATCTTTACGATGGTCACCGACACGGGAGCGTTGCAGGCGGTCACGAGCGGACCGGATGGCCTGATCGCGGGGCTGGGAGGCGGCAAGGTCTACGTGGACATGAGCACGGTCAGCTCGGCCTCCAGCCGCGCCCTGGCCACGGCGGTCGCAGCCCGGGGGGCGGCGATGTTGGACGCGCCGGTATCTGGCAGCGTCAGCACGCTTGAGGAAGGGCGCCTGTCCATCATGGTGGGCGGAGACCGCCAGACCTTCGAACGCGTGAAGCCGATCCTGCTCGCCATCGGCCCGACTGTAACCTACATGGGAGAAAACGGCTCGGCGGTCCTCATGAAGATCGCCACAAACCTCAACTTGGCCACGCAGATTCTCGCGTTCTCCGAGAGCGTGCTCCTGGCCGAGAAAGGGGGAATTCCTCGCGAGCTAGCAGTCCACGTGCTGCTCGACAGCGTGATTGCGTCCCCCATGCTGAAGTATCGTGGGCCCTTCGTCCTGCAGATGCCGAAAGAGGCGTGGTTCGATGTGACGCTGATGCAAAAGGATCTCGGTCTTGCCCTCGACCTCGGCCGCGAGCTCGCCGTCCCCCTGCCCACGACGGCGACGGCCAACCAATGGCTGACCGCTGCGCGGGCGATGGGTCTGGGAGACCAGGATTTTGCCGCAGTGTGCGAGGTGCTCGCGCGCCTCACCGGTCCGCGGCAGCGAGCGACCGGTCCCGCGCACGGCGCGGATGGCAGCGAGACAGAGGCTGAGCGATGACCGCGTCCGCGCCGCAGCCGCCCGATGGGACCGCCATCAGCCGGGAGCAAGGGCTACAGATGTACGCGCAGATGTACCGCATTCGCATCTTCGAAGAGCAGGTCAACGAGCTGTATACGTCTGCGAAGATGCCAGGCTTGGCCCACCTCTATATTGGCCAGGAAGCCGTGGCGGTGGGAGTGTGCCAAGCGTTGCGCGCGGATGATTACATCACGTCGACCCACCGCGGGCACGGTCACTGTCTGGCCAAAGGCGCTGCCGTGGATCGGATGTTCGCCGAGCTGCTCGGTAAAGCCTCCGGGTATTGCCGGGGCAAAGGGGGGTCGATGCACATCGCCGATCAGGAACGCGGCAATCTCGGCGCCAACGCCATCGTTGCCGGCAGCGCCGGGATCGCCACCGGCGCGGCGTTCACGGCGAAGCGATTGGGCACTGCCCGAGTGGCCGTCTGTTTCTTCGGCGAGGGCGCCCTCGGGCAGGGGGTGCTCTACGAGGTCATGAACTTGGCCTCGTTGTGGACGCTGCCGGTCATCTACGTCTGTGAAAACAACCTCTATAACGAGTACACGCACTACGCTGAAACGACCGCAGGCGAGATGCTAGCGCGCCCCAAGGCGTTTGGTATCCGGACCGAAGACGTTGACGGTCAGGACGTGCGTGCGGTGTACGCGGCAACGCACCGCGCGGTGGCCGCCGCCCGGGGCGGGCAGGGTCCGGCGTTTCTGCTCTGCCACACCTATCGCTTCCTCGGTCACCACGTGGGCGACGTCAACCGCGCGTACTACCGCAGCAAAGACGAAGAGCAGCGTTGGAAAGCGACACGCGATCCGCTGCAGGTGCTCGCGACGTGGATGGCCGCCCAGCGCTTGGCGGCGCCGGCCGACGTAGCGCAAGTGGAATCGCGGGTGCGGGGCGAGGTGACCTCCGGACTCGAGGTTGCCTTGACCGCGCCGTATCCGGATCCCCATGAGGTCGATCAGCATGTCTACGCGTAGCGAAACGGCCCCGGCGACAGCGGTCCGCGAACTGACCTTCGGCCAGGCGGTGCGCGAGGCGTTGGCCGAAGAGATGCGGGCGGATCCGTCAGTGTGCATCATCGGCGAAGATGTCGCCGAGGCCGGGACGCCCTTCAAGGTCCTCGCAGGGTTGGTGGACGAGTTCGGCCCGGATCGGGTCATCGACTCGCCCATCTCCGAGGCAGGGATTATGAGCCTGGCCGTGGGTGCGGCGATGACCGGGTTGCGACCGATCGTGGACATAATGTTCGGGGATTTCCTCACTCTGGCCATGGACCAGATCGTCAACCAAGCTGCCAAGGTCCACTACATGTCGGGCGGCAAGCTGAAGGTTCCGCTGGTCGTGCGGACCACGCTGGGCGCCACGCGCCGATCCGCCGCTCAGCACAGTCAGAGCCTGCACGCCTGGGTCAGCCACGTCCCTGGGCTAAAGGTCGCGCTGCCCTCGACCCCGTATGACGCGAAGGGTCTGTGGAAGACGGCGATCCGCGACGACAATCCCGTGGTCATTTTCGAGGACAAGCTGAGCTATCAGCTCAAGGGTCCCGTGCCCGACGGCGAGTACACGATCCCGTTCGGTCAGGCAGACATCAAACGCCCGGGAACTGACCTCACGATCGTCGCTACGAGCAGCATGGTGCAGGTCGCGCTGCGCGCCGCCCAGCTGCTCGAGGCCTTGGAGATTAGCGCGGAGGTTGTGGATCCGCGGACGACCGTCCCGTTGGATACCCGCACCTTGGTGGACTCGGCCAAGAAGACCAGCCGCGTCATCGTGGTGGACGAAGGCTACCAACGCTACGGTGTGACCGCGGAACTGGCAGCGGTGATCGGCGAGGGAGCCTTCCACTACCTGGACGCTCCGGTGAGGCGGGTGGGCGCATTGGACGTGCCGGTGCCGTTTTCGCCCGTGCTGGAGGATCTAACCGTGCCCACCAGCGAGCGTGTGGTGGAGACCGCGAAGGTATTGTGCGGACGCGTGTGAGGGGGGATTGAGATGGGGATCAAGACCTACGGCCTGATGACGGTGGACTGGGAAGAGCGGGTCAACGTTGAGCGCTTGCGTACGGAGCGTCTGGAGCGCGTGAAGAAGTTCTTGCTCTCGTCGGAGTTGGGCGCGCTGCTGTGCTTTGACATGAACAACATTCGCTACATCACGGCCACCCACATCGGCACGTGGGCGATGGACAAGCTGGTGCGTTTTACCCTGCTGCCCCGGGAGGACGACCCGATCTTGTGGGACTTCGGCTCGGCGGCGCGGCACCACCAGCTGTACAACCCGTGGCTGGGCGAGCGGTCCCGGGCCGGGATTTCCACGCTGCGGGGGGCCTACCCCGAGAGAGCGCAGGACGTAGCCCGCAAGATCCGCGTGGAATTGGAAGCGCGCAATCTGCACCGGGCGCCGCTCGGAGTGGACGTCATCGAGATTCCCGTCCTCGACGCACTCAAAGCGGAAGGCATCACTGTGGTCGACGGCCAGAGCCTGATGCAGGAAGTTCGGAAGATCAAGACCCAAGACGAGATCACCCTGCTGGCCACCTCCTGCATGATGGTGGACGCTGCGTACGAAGAGTTGTACCGGGTCATGCGCCCGGGGATGCGGGAAAACGAGTGCGTGGCCCTGGTTAACAAGGTGCTCTACGAGATGGGCTCCGAGCACGTGGAAGGCGTGAACGCTATTTCGGGGGAGCGGTGCAGCCCGCACCCCCACGTTTACACCGACCGCGTCCTGCGGCCGGGCGACCCGGCGTACTTCGACATTCTCCACAGCTTCAACGGGTACCGGACCTGCTATTACCGGACCTTTGCGATCGGCAGTGCCTCGCGAGCCCAGGTCGACGCCTACAAACGGTGTCGCGACTATCTGGATGCGGCGATCAGTCTCGTGAGACCGGGGGTGAGTACGGCCGACGTGGTCAAAGTGTGGCCTAAAGCGCAGGAGTTTGGCTTTGCCAACGAGGAGGCCGCGTTCGCTCTGCAATACGGTCACGGCGTAGGCTTGTCGATCTGGGAGAAGCCCATCTTCAGTCGCTTGGTCTCCCTCGACCACCCGGAACGGATCGAGGAAGGCATGGTCTTTGCGCTCGAGACGTTCTGGCCCGCGTCCGATGGGTGGTCAGCCGCGCGGATTGAAGAGCAGCTGGTCGTCACCAAAGACGGCTGCGAAATCATCACTCGCTTCCCGGCCGAGCAGTTGCTTGTTGCTGGCACCCGCTACTACACCGCGACCGGCCCGCTGCCCACGACGCGCGAGACCCAGTCTAACCTCAACCGCGCAGACTCCGGTACACTCGGGGCAGTGGCCAGCAGCGCTCGGCACGAGGGAAGCAAGGTCAGAGCCTAAGGACCGCAGTGGCGACACGCGTGATCATGCCAGCACTGGGCATGTCCCAGGAGACGGGTCGCCTGTTGCGTTGGTTGGTTACGGAGGGCGCAGTTGTCGCCGCGGGCCAGCCCCTCTTGGAGATCGAAACGGATAAGGTCACGACCGAGATCGAGTCGCCTGCTGCGGGTCTCCTCGCGGGCGTTCGCGCCCGCGAGGGAGAAGAGGTTCCCGTGGGGCAGGTGATTGCTTTCGTCCTCGCTCCCGGAGAGTCACTGCCGCCTGTGGACCCAATGAAGCTCTCATCGCGGGAAGGTCTCGGTGCACCGCCGCACGTGTCGGCCAGTGCACCGGCGAGCCCCCCCGGGGGGCGGCCCGCAGCGTCCCCGAAGGCGAGGCGGTTGGCCCAGGAACGCGGCGTCGACCTCGCGGCGGTCACGGGATCGGGAGCGGGGGGGGAGATCACGGCGGCGGATGTGATGAAGGCAGATACTGCGCTTCCCGCCCCACGACAGATTGCTGCAGGCAGCACGACGTGGGCGCGGATGGCCGAACGGATGACCCAGAGCTGGATATCCGCCCCTCACTTTTACCTCAGCCGGGAGCTGTCGGCCCAAGCGATGGTGGACCGGCGCAAGCATTGGTCAGCCCAGATCCCGACGGTCACGTACACTGACATGATCGTCGGCATGGTGGCGAAGGCGTTGCGCCAGCATCTGCAGTTGAATGCACGCTGGAAAGAAGGCGCGGTCGTCGTGGCGGATCAGATCGGCATCGGCGTAGCCGTGGCCACGGACGCGGGTCTGCTCGTGCCCGTGCTGCGGCGGGCAGACGAGTTGGCACTGGCGGAGATCGCGCGGCGGCGATTTGATCTAGTGACCCGCGCGCAATCCGGTCAGTTGCAACCCGACGACGTGGTCGGCGGGACGTTTACGATCAGCAACCTCGGGATGTATGGCGTGGACACCGTGGCGCCCATTCTCAACCCACCCCAGGCGGCGATCTTAGGGGTGGGACGGATTGCCGACCGCGTCGTAGCGGTGGACCGAGCGCCCGCCGTGCGTCCGATGATGACCCTGACCCTGGCGTGCGACCACCGCGTGGTTGACGGCGCCCGCGCCGCCCAGTTCCTCGAGACCGTGGCGCGCGGGCTGGAAAGCCTGGAGGGTTTGGTCCTGTGAGGGCGGATGACCGGATCAGTCCTCTTCCAGCGCTTACACGCGCGCCCGCACCCATCCAGGCGACGGTGGTTGTCGATCAGGTCAACAAGAGTTTCTGGCGCCGGGGGACAGCCGCCTTGCAAACGTGCAGTCTCGAAGTACCCTCAAACGAAATTGTGTGCGTCATCGGTCCCAGCGGATGCGGAAAGACGACGCTGCTCCGCATCGTCGACGGGTTGATCCCCGTCGATAGCGGCCGCGTCCTGATCAACGGGACCGAGGTGGAGGCGCCGCGACGGGATGTGGCCATGGTGTTTCAACACGTGGGGTTACTTCCTTGGAAAACGGTCTCCGACAACGTGGCCTACGGGCTGCGTCTCCAGGGCCACCCGGAGCGTGAGGTTTCAGACACTATTGCCCGCTACATCGACCTCGTCGGCCTCCGCGGATTTGAATCCGCCTACCCCTACCAGCTGTCTGGGGGGATGCAACAACGGGTCGGCTTGGCGCGGGCCCTTGCGGTCAATCCCACAGTCCTCCTCATGGACGAGCCTTTTGGCTCCCTGGATGCCCAAACCCGCGAGTTGATGCAGGAGGAGTTGCTGCGGGTGTGGCGCAGCCAGCCCACGACGATGATCTTCGTCACTCACAGCATCGATGAGGCGATCATCCTGGGAAGCCGTGTGGCCCTGATGACCCGTCGACCGGGACAGATCAAAGAAGTGCTCGACGTAGACATTCCCCGGCCTCGAGATCCCGAGGCAGTCCGCCGTTCGCCGCGCTATCTGGAAATGCGGGAGCACATCTGGCACCAGCTGAAAGTCGAAGTGGGGGGGAGGGCTCTCTCATGAGTGCGGTGGTCGACCAGAGTCGACCGGTGCAGCGACGGCGGGAGGGTGGCCTGACGCTGTCGCCTCGGATGGTCCGTGTCCTGTCTGTGGTCGTCGGGTTGGCGGCGTGGGAAGTCTACGGCCGCGCCGTGCACTCTGTCATCCTGACCTACCCGTCAGCTGTGGTGCGGGCGGCATACGAGCTCATCCGCGCGGGAGAACTCCAGTTCTACCTGCAGAGCAGCGTCGTCGTGCTCGCGTTGGGACTGGCCTCTGCCGTGGCCGTGGGGATTCCCCTGGGGATCCTGATGGGCCGCCGCGCGATCATTGAGCACGCCATCGATCCGTACGTGAACGCCCTGTACGCCACACCGCTGGTCGCAGTCATTCCCGTCATCGTCGTCTGGTTCGGCTTTCAGACTACGGCCAAGGTTGTCCTCGTGTTTCTGTTCTGCGTCTTTCCCGTGCTCATCAACACGTTCCAGGGCGTCAAGAATACCGACGCCAGGCTCGTCGAAGTGGCGCGGTCGTTCTGTTCTTCAGAGTGGCGGTTGTGGCGCGACCTGGTCCTGCCGTCTTCAGTCCCGTTCATTTTGGCCGGCATTCGCTTGGCGATTGGCCGGGGGCTGGTGGGCATGGTGGTGGCGGAGTTCTACACGACCATTACGGGATTGGGTTATATGATCGTCCAGTACGCCAACTCGTTCCGCATGGACCGGCTCTTCGTCCCCATCGTCGTGCTGATGCTCATGGGAGTGGGATTGACGGGTGTGTTGCGGTACCTCGAACGCCGGATCGCCCCGTGGCTCCAGGTGCCGCAGGAGGAGTGACGGAGTGACGACTGATCGGAGGTGGGGAATGCAGAGGAATCTAGGACGATCGGTCCGCGTCGCGGTAGCCGTGGCGGTCCTGCTGGCCAGCGTGCCGGGCTCGGGGACCGCTCAGCCGAAAGTGAAGACAGTCGGGTTCGCCATGCCGA
>Ga0209283_10001020_pt1 | contig 14782 bp, 12 predicted proteins | sample CZO8metaG_2_FD_188354 | JGI IMG/M metagenome (GOLD analysis project Ga0209283, IMG submission 188354) | Vadose zone soil microbial communities from the Eel River Critical Zone Observatory, Northern California, USA - CZOApr15con2H1.8 metaG... | ecosystem: Environmental > Terrestrial > Soil >...
GCTCTTCTGGAAACAGATCACCCTATGGAACACTGGAAAACAGATTTCATGGCCGATCTTCGGCTTCATCGCAGGCATGTTTATTGTCGTTCAGGCGCTAGAGAGCACCGGGCTTACCGCACAATTTGGTCAACTGCTCCTTCACCTCTCCGGCGGCACCAGCTTTGGCGCGGTCATGCTAGGGACGCTTGGATCAGCTCTGGGAACCAACCTGGTCAATAATGTTCCCATGGCGGTGGTAATGACCTCTTCGTTGCGCGGCATTCAGCACGCCCCCCTGGCCATACAGCACGGCTTCATCGCAGCTACCATGTTCGGCAGTGACCTGGGGCCAAACCTCACGACGGTCGGCTCTCTCGCCACCGTGCTCTGGTTGCTCATCCTTCGCCGTCGTAATATCGAAGTAACTGGCCTGGACTATTTCAAAGTAGGTATCATCGTAACACCGCTTATGCTCGTAGTAGGAGCTATAGCAATCTGGCTCCTGCTTGTTTAGGAGGTATGATATGCGTGTCCTCTGTTGTCTTGATGGCTCGAACATCGAGCAGATAAGTAAAGCACTTGCTGCGCTGGTAAACCCAAATGACCGCACAATTGGCCTTCTCTATGTCACTGATAGCGGCCCTCACGGTGAGATCGAACGCAAGCGCGAGGGGCTTTTGCGGCCCCGTCATCCCAGTGGGCCTCTCAACGATCGCATGCGACGCGCAGAAACCGCCGCAGCCCAAGATATCCTGCAAGAGGGGTTACACAATCTCCCCGGAGCGGAGAGGCTCCATCGTGAGGGAAGACCAGAACGCGAGATTGTACAATGCGTCTCGGAGTGGAACGCAGACCTGATCGTTATCTGCCCCCGCTCTCCAGGGTTTGGAAGCCCTCCACCAGGCCCCAGGTCCGTTGGGCACGTAGCGCGTTTCGTACTGGATCATGCTCCCTGCCCGGTGCTGCTGGTGCGTGGCTATTGATCACCTGGGTATGATTATCTTATCCCTATATTCTTAGCAGAGCGTTTCTCAAACGTTTCATGAAAAAAACCTTCTCACCCTCACTGCCCCCTGCTTGCAGCGCACCCACATTTCTCCCCCCAACTGACTATCTATAACATCGCTGTCTCTTTCGCCTATATTGTTTCGGCTATATGAAATAGCATCTTTGACGAGGATATGCTGATTACCAACATGCAAGGTAATAGGCGTTCCCCATGATGCTACCCCGCAAATAAAGTTATAAACGTGACGCGCGCTCCATTCGGCCACGGGCACGGCAAAATCATCGTCGGTGGGAAATCCATGATAGCTGCTTTTCGTCTCATCCTGCGCTACAGGTATGGCAAGTTCGTCATAGAGATCCCATACGCTGCGTGCAAGCAACCTTCCGCCGAGCATGGCACACTGCGTTTCCAACTGAGCATAGCTGATCCCATCGGGCACCTCTAAGGTTTCCTGCGACACAATCGGGCCTGTATCCATACCCTCATCCATCAGGTGAATGGTAACGCCAGTGCGCCGGCTGCCCTCGCGAAACGTCCAGAATAATGGCTCTGGCCCGCGATTGGCCGGCAGTAATGATGGATGCACGTTCAGGCAGCCGAGGCGGGCAATGTCAAGCATGGCACGCGGAATACGCCTTGAGAAGCAAGCAACGCAGATTATATCTGGCTGATACCCCGCCAGCGTCGCAATGGTCTCGGGATCCGGCAGTCGTTGCACTTCCCATAGCGGGATATGCCGCTCCCAGGCCAGTTGCAGGATAGAGGTGTGGAGCGAAGATTCTAATACAGTCAGCGGCGAGCGAAATGCCTGGGGCTGCTCTCGCCTCCTGATGGCTGGTAATTCATGCTGTACCAAGCCCTGCGCAGCAGGAACGACGACTGCACATACCTCGATGCCGGCTTCCAACACAGCACGCAGAGGCGGATGTGAAAAATTGCCCTGCATCCCCAGAAATATGATGCGTGGTGGAGGTGTGGAATTTGACATGCGACATGCTATCTTGTAGTATTCACTATAGAGCACAACGTAACATCTACCAGGAGTTATCATCATGCCACGTACGGTAATGTGTGTCAAATTAGGTCGCGAGCTTCCAGGGTTGGACAAACCTCCTTTCCCCGGCGAGCTTGGGCAGCGCATCTATGAGCATGTCTCACAAGAGGCCTGGGATATGTGGCCCGCACAGAGCACGCTCATCATCAACCATTATGGGCTGAACATGGCCGACTCGGAAGCACGCAAGATTTTGCGAGAGCAAATGGAAGAGTTCTTCTTCGGAGAAGATGCCAAAATGCCCGAAGGATGGGTACCTGAAACCGCTGGTGCAGGTGCCGGCCCGAGTGCTAAAGGTGGAGGCGGCCCGTCCCGTAAGAAATGAAAGCCGCTGGCGATATCCTGCTCATTTCATGCTATGAACTGGGCCATCAACCACTTCATCTTGCCTCGCTCCAAAGCTTGCTCCAACAGGCAGGTTATACTCCCATACCCGTAGATACCGCCGTGGAGACGCTGACCGACGAGGCGATCACTACGGCTAAGTTTGTTGGTGTCTCGGTACCCATGCACACAGCCCTGCGTTTGGGACAGCAGATTGCAAAGCGCGTGCGCTCGCTCAATCCAGCAGCGCATATTTGTTTTTACGGCCTCTACGCCTCGCTCAACGCGGACTACCTCTTGCAAGATTGCATCGATTCGGCCATTGGGGGCGAATTTGAAGTCCCACTACTCAAACTGATCGCCGCTCTGGAGAACGATCAACCCATTGCAATCCCTGGCGTCAGCACACGTCTACAGAGCAGCTCGCCGTGGATTCAGCGCCCCACGTTCGCGATACCCGAGCGCCATCAACTCCCATCCCCCGATCGCTACGCCCGCCTGGAGTTGAATGGAGATCTGCTGCTCGCGGGATATACCGAAACGACGCGCGGCTGCAAGCATACCTGCCTGCATTGCCCCATCACGCCAATCTACCGTGGTCGCTTCTTCGCCATACCAGCCGAGATCGTGCTGGCAGACATCCGCGCACAGGTAGCCCAGGGTGTACATCATATCACCTTTGGCGACCCCGACTTCTTCAATGGACCTACCCACGCCATGCGTATCACCCGCGCCATGCATCAAGAGTTTCCAGGCGTCACCTTTGATGCAACTATCAAAATCGAGCACCTGCTCAAGCATCGAGACCTGCTCCCCGAGCTTCGAGAACTGGGGTGCGCCTTCATTGTCTCAGCCGTCGAGTCGATCAATGATGATGTGCTCCGCCACTTGAACAAAGGACACACCGGTGCAAACGTGGCAGAGGTATTTGACTTGATGGAACAGGTTGGCATCCCCTTGCGGCCATCACTGCTGCCATTCTCGCCCTGGGAAACGCTTGAGAGCTATATAGCGCTGCTGCTCTTCTTTGAGGAGCGCCGGCTGGTCGAACACGTTGATCCTGTGCATTTCTCGATTCGCCTGCTGGTACCCCCTGGTTCCGCGCTGCTCGATGCACCCGATACACAGAACTGGTTTGGAGAGCTTGATGCTGCCGCTTACACCTATCGCTGGGCGCATCCCGACCCGCGTATGGATGACCTGCAGCGCCAGGTGGCAGCGCTGGTAGAGAAAGCCCAGCGTGTGCAAGCAGACCCTATCGAAACGTTTTTCCACGTCAAGGCACTGGCGCTTGCTGCTAGTAGTCAGGATATGTGTGTCTCGTGCGCACTGCGTGGCTACGGGCCGCGCAAGATCTTGCCTCACCTGACCGAATCATGGTTCTGCTGAGCAGAGCCTGTTGCGGGTCAGTTGGACCCGGCGAGTTAAGGGGATGCGAAACAATCGCAACCGGCCGCAAATGTGGTAATATTTTGGCATCATCGCTGACAAGTATCACCAAGAGGTGCGGCATGACCGTTTCCCTGCTAGCCCTGGATTATAGCCGGCCCATCCAGCCGCTGTTCGCGCAGGCGTCACGTGCCGGCTCCGTCCACAGCGTCTTTCGCCACGCCGTAAATATCACTCTTGATGATACGATGCTGGCTCTGCTGAGCAGCGAGTTGCCACGCATGCCAAACAGCGCGAGGCTGCCGCCAGTTGTGGCGGAGGAATTACTTCACGGCCTGCGCCCGGGTATGCAAGTCTGGATTGGCAGCGCAAGCCTGCGCATTCCGGCCCGTGATTTCTCACTCCACCTGCCCCAAACACCTCCCTGGGAGCCGCGACCAGGAATAGCGGATTATCGTTGGAGCCGCAAGACGGCCCTACATCATATACGCTTGCTTGCTCACCATCTCGCCGCTCAGCCCCAGCGAGGCGGGCTTGCTCCCCTGATCGGACCACTGCTGCTGGGGCAACCTGCACCTGAGACGCCGCTATCACGCATGGCGCTGCCAGCCTTGCGCATGTTAGCACTGGCAAGCTGGCGGCGGGACAGCGCAGGTGTCGCTGAAGCCACGCATGGGCTGGCCGGCCTCGGGCCTGGCCTCACACCCTCCGGCGACGATGCGCTGGCAGGGTTCGCCGCCGTCATGACGCTGCTCAGTCCATACCTAAGCGCTGACGCTGCGCCCCGTGACGATATCGCCGCAACCATTGCCAGGGTGGCGCGGCCACGCACCACGGCCCTCAGTGCTGTCTTGCTGGCGCATGCCGCCCAGGGCGAGGTGGCGGAGCACCTGGGAAATCTGCTGCTGGCCCTGGCACTGCCTGCTGAAGTGTCTGAAGCTGTGCTGCACGCCGCAAACCATGTCCTGTCCTTTGGTGCGAACTCCGGTGGCGATACCTTGTTGGGTATGCTGCTGGCCTTGCGAGCGCTGGAGGGTGAAATCGACTAAGGAGGCCTCTATGGTCATACATGCACTGCTCAAGCGTAATACCTACTACGATTCGATTGCTCTCATGTCCGTGGCTCAGGCCGTCAAGGACCTTCCAGGAGTGGTGGACGTTGGCGCCGTCATGGCGACATCAATCAACTGCGAGCTACTGCAAAACTCCGACTTGCTGCCCGTTGCCTTCCTCGCCGAGCAGCAGACGCCGCCTGGCCCGGAGGACCTGCTGATCGTTGTGCGTGCCTCGGATGAAGCTCAGGCGCAAGCAGCACTGGCCGCAGCCGAGCAACGCCTGACCTCGCGCGGAGACCGGGGCGCTACAGACAGCGCGGCACCACTACCGGTACGCTCGCTGGAGCTGGCTCTGCAACACGATAAGACCGCCAATCTAGCCTTGATCTCTGTGACCGGCGAGCACGCCTGGCTCGAAGCAGAGCAGGCCCTGCGCCACGGGCTGCACGTCTTCCTCTTCAGCGACAACGTGTCCATTGAGCAGGAGCAGCGACTCAAAGCCCTGGCAGTCAAGAACGGACTCCTGCTGATGGGGCCTGACTGCGGCACAGCCATTATCAACGGTGTCGGGTTGGGTTTCAGTAACGTGGCGCCGCGCGGTTCCATAGGCATCGTCGGGGCATCGGGTACCGGGATGCAGCAGCTCATCTGCCTGATTGCCGCTTCAGGCATGGGCATCTCCCAGGCCATTGGCACCGGCGGACGCGACCTGTCCGAGGCCATCGGCGGCGTAATGATGCGCAGCGGCCTGGCATTATTGGCTAACGACCCCCAAACAGAGGTTATCGTCCTGGTCTCAAAGCCACCGGCTGAGCGGGTAGCGAGCGAGATCCTGGCGGCGGCACAGCTTGCCAAACCGGTGGTGGTCGTCTTCCTGGGTACCGCGCCCGAGCACTTCGCCACCGTAGCCGGGAAAGCCCACCTGGCGCGCACGCTGACTGGGGGCGCAGAACTGGCGGTCTCGCTGGCCGGTGGTGACCGCACGCGTGTACCAGGCGAGGGCACACTGCACAAATACAACCTGGCAGCAGAGCGCGCGAAGCTGGCCTCGTCGCAGCGCTATATTCGCGCACTCTATTCGGGCGGCACGCTTTGTGACGAGGCAATGCTGCTGCTCAGCGAACAGGTGGGAGCAGTCGCATCCAACATTCCCCTACGCCCCGAGTGGGCGCTCGCGGCTGGCGAGACCTTCCGCGGCCATACCGCGCTGGACCTGGGTTCCGACGAATTCACGCGAGGCCGGCCGCACCCGATGATCGACCCAGCACTGCGCTTGCAATACCTGGCACGCGCCGCGCAAGACCCGGAGACCACCGTGATCTTAATGGATATCGTCCTGGGGTTCTGCGCGCACCCGAATCCGGCCGCCGCGCATGTACCGGCAATCAGCCAGGCGCGAGCTACAGCAGCGGCAGCCGGACGGTCGCTGCCCGTGATCATCTCGCTCTGCGGCGCGGCAGGCGATCCGCAGCGCCTCTCGATGCAGCGCAAGGCGCTCGAAGCTGCCGGTGCACTGGTCTATGAAAGCAACGTGGCTGCCGCAAGCGCAGCAGCCTCATTTGTGGAAAGGGCATAATAACGGGAAGCCACTTGAGAAAACTCTGGAGCGTTCCTCTCGGTTCACCTTGCCAACACTGATGGACACGGAGAACGTGCAACCGTTTTGGCCGGTGATCCGACGCTAATCACCCCCTGCGGACGTAGCGCAAAACTGGCTGCAGAAGCGTTCAGTGCCGAGGCCACTAATGAGCAGCCTTTCTTTGGTATTACTCAGCAGTTGCTGGGTCCAGGTGGTGAAGCCGCCGTCGATCAGCTCAAACTCGGTTCCCGCCAGGTTTGTCGCGTACACATGGAAGCAGACACCAACGTAATACCCGCGCCCGGTCTCCCTATCAGGGTCAAGTTCACAGCGGACGCCTGGGTAGTTGGTTGCCAAAGGTTCCAGCACCTGTACATTGAGGGCCTGCTCCCGCCGACCTTGCTCGAGATCAGTAATGGCGACCCGCATCCCATGAACTGGGTAGCCAAGGTGGGTGGCCTCACGCAACAAACGCAAGTAAAAGGCGATCTGTTCGACAAGGCTCGTTGTCTCGAATTGAAACGAGCCCTCGTCACGCCCGGCGACGCACAGTCCAAGGAGACGAAAGTGAGGGAGCGCACCAGGGATGCTGTAAGCCTGCCCGCGTACCACGCGATGGGACGTGCAGAGCCGTACACGTTCCCGGTTCCGAGGATCAGCGCGGAGGAGACGGCGGCGGCGCGAGGCACATTCGAGTGCGAGGACATTCGTTGCGTCGGCCACCACCTCGGTGTTGCGAATCGTTGTCACGACGTTGTTCTGATCCACCGTAGCAACGGCGGCATTGGTGCCCAGCGGACAAACAGGTGATAACTCGACTGGCGTGTAAGCGTCCGGGAGCAGTGACCACACGAGGCGGTCAAAATCCGCCATCGTCAGGGGGGCTACATGAGATGGACGAACAAACCTATCCCGCTCATAGCGCTCAAGGAGTTGGCTGGGTTTAACCGCGACTACGCGACGCCGGTAGCTCTCTAAGAGGAGCGACTGCAGATCCGTTGGGGCGAGACGCTCGACAAGCACATCGATCAATTCGGGAACACCTGCCTCCCGCAGGATACGCTCAAGCATGGATTTGTCCACCGTGTCATCCTTTCTGGTCACTCGCAAAAGTTAACAACGCTCTTGTTCGTCACTACAGAGATTACCACAGTCCATTTCAGCTGTACCTCCTTCTGTAGGTGACAAAATTGTGCTTTGCCAAAGAAACACGCAGGTTTTGACGCTTCCGAAACGTCATAGGGTTGAAGGTAAAATAGACGCCCAGTAGGAAGGAAAAGAAAGCATGCTTGAACAAGGAGCACAGAGTGATTTCGCTGATGGTCCCTCCGCCAACTCCTCTGCCCAGGCAAGAGACACGCACGATGAACGTCTGCGGCGAGCGCGTGAGGGCGATGGAAGCGCCTTTAGCGAACTGGTGCGCGATTTGCAAGTCCCGCTTTGCAGCTATATAGCTCGCATGGTGGGCAACGATGAGCTGGGGCGTGACCTGATGCAAGAAACGCTCATTCGTGCCTGGACCAGCTTGCCAGAACTGCGCGCAGACCAGCACTTCAAAGCCTGGCTCTATCGCATTGCCACGAACCTGGCCCGTTCCCATCTGCGCCGCGCTCGCCTTATCCGCTGGCTCCCATGGACGCAGACGGAGGAAGGGGCTTCGCTGACGGCGCTCAGCATTGAGGGACCAGAAGAGCGGGTAAGCGAGGCCGACATCATTAGCAAAACACTCCTCTGCCTCTCCCCCCAGTATCGCACTTGCCTGCTGCTGCAAGTAGTCGGGGGATTCTCACAGCGCGACATCGCGCTTTTGCTGGGTATCAGTGAGAAGAGCGTGGGCAGCAATGTCTGCCGTGCACGCGAACAGTTCCGTCATAGCTATACCAGTTTGAAAGGGGATACAGCATGAAGACGCCGCACACACAGTCCTTACCGGTTCCCTGCACAGCGTGGGCGAATCGACTGGCCGCGCTCCATCCCAACGATCTCACGCCTGACGAGCAGACAGCAGTGAAGAATCACATCGCTAGCTGTCCCGCTTGCGCGGCAGTCTACGCTGCCTACCAGGAGGTAGACGCCCGTATCCTGAGCCTGCCAGCAGTGCAGCCGTCGCTTCAACAGATTGCTCGACTGGATGCATCGATTGCCGACCAGACCCAGAACAATCCTCGCCGGAAGCCTCCCGCCGTTGTCCAGGAGCGGCCTGCTCTGCCTGCGCGCGCGCCGACTCGCCTGGCTCGGTTAGAGCGCCGGGCGAGCCTGCTGGCAGCGGTGCTGATTGTAATAGCGTTAGCCGGGAGTGCATTCGCGCTGTTCTCTTCGCGGCATACCTCAAATTCAACCGGGGCAAAAACGTCCGGCACAGTCTATGCCGTCTCGTCCAGCGGCACAGTCTATGCCGTCGATGCTGGCAGCGGCAAGACCATCTGGAGCACGCCGCTGCATACGAAAGCAAGCGAGCAATTTCTCATCTCCGGCGGGAAAATCTTCCTTGGTTCTAGCGATTACTACCTGTACGCCCTCCAGGCAAGTAATGGCCAACTGCTCTGGAAGCGTTCCTACAAAGATCTTACGACGGTGGGCAACCAGACAGTAGAGATCGCCCCGTATCCTGCCAGCGATGGAAATGCCATCTACTTCGGAACCCCGAAGGGCATCTATGCATGGAAAACAAGCGACGGCCAGCAACTTTGGAGTTACCCGGCGCCCACGACTTGCAGCCCGCTCTCAGGTATATGTCCGCCGGAGGTAGCTACTGTCACCAATGGCATTGTCTATGCATACCTTGACGGCTTATACGCGCTGCATGCCACGGATGGCTCAATGCTCTGGAAGAATGCTGAAGTCCCGAGCGATACGACGCTCATTGTAGTGCGAAGCCATGTCTATGTCGCCTCCTACGGCCTCGGCGGTATGCGGGTCTTACAGGCTGATACCGGGCAGCCTCTTAACACACCTGACCTTCCGCGAGTCAATCATTCTGATATGATAACTGACGGGGATACTGTCTATCTCCGGAGCGGAACCGCTGGTACTTCTGATGTCTATGCTGTACGGAGCAGCGATAACACGGTGCTCTGGCACAAGCAATACAAGGTTCTTGGGCTTTCGTTCAGCGGTGTACGTGATGGCAGTCTCTACTACATCACCGAGACAACGTCTGCGTCAGGTTCCAATCAGCAGTCCTCACAACTGACTCCCATGACCGGCATATACGGGGGCACTTTGTATGCAGCAGCTTTTCAGCTCTGTGCTATCAGTGCCACAGATGGGTCGGCTCAGTGGTGCCGGCAGCTTCCCAGCAATTTTACACCACAGCTAGCGATAGCGAGCCAGGGAACGCTGTATGTTACCACAACGGGGGGTGTAGAGGCCATACGCCTCAGTGACGGCAAAGTGCTCTGGGTGGCCCTGGGGCATGTTTCGCTAGCGCGTATAGAGCTGGATTGAGATGGCGTAAACCAGAGAATAGGGCCGGGTGCGTGGACAAATGTTTACACACCCGGCCCTATTCTCTGGTTGTTGAATCAGGATCATTCCTACACAAAATGCCCGATCTGCCCATCGTTGGTCAACCAGAGCGTACCGTCCGCGCCCGCGACGATGCCTCGCAGGTTGCCCATGTCAAGCGAGCTACTCCCGTTGTCGAAGTAAGTGTTGGGCGGGAAAGGGTAGAACTTGAACGCGCCAGCGGTGGTGACGCGCCCAACCGCGACGTTCTGTGTAGCGAACCAGAGCGCACCGTCACTACCAGTGGTGATCCCGCTGGTATAGATCCGGTTAAACGGATTGGCCTGCGGAACGGGGGTAAACAGGCGCACCTGTCCATGCATCGTGATGCGCCCGATGAAGCCGCCACCGCTGAACCAGATGTTGTTATCCGGCCCGACCGTCATATCGCGCGGCTCGGCAAACTTGCCCAGGGTGAAGATCGTCACCGCACCTTGCGGCGTGATGCGCCCCATCTCGCCGAACGCGCTATAGTCCGGCAGGTAGCTCTCGATACTGAACCAGAAATTGCCATCCGGCCCCGCGATGAGCAGGTCGATGAAATCGGTCGCTTTACGCAGGGTCAGCGGAAACTCGGTGAAGACGCCGGAGGACGTGACGCGGCCAATTTTGTTCACCCAGGCATAGTTCGCCCTTTCTCCCAGGCTGCTGACATCAGTGAACCAGAGATTGCCGTCTGCGCCGACGGCGATCGAACCGGGGGAGATCGTGGGCGAGGGCAAGGTGAACATATGAAAATTGCCGTCCTGGCTCATCTGGCCGAGCGCGCTGTGCCCGCCGCTGAACCTCGGCGCTTGATCGACGTTGGGGGCAAGCCTGCCATTGCCCTGGAACGCGCTAAACCAGAGTTTCCCATCGTGCCCGAAGGCGATATCGAGGGGATAGGTATTGGGTGTGGGCATGGGGAACAGGAGGAACGTGCCGGCGGGGGTGAGCTGCCCAATCGCTCCGCTAGGCTTGCCGGTAGTGAAGTTCTCGTACGCTACAGCCGGGAACCACAGGTTGCCGTCCGGTCCCAGCACGATCTGGCCGGGTAGACTGTACGGCGCGGGCACCTGCAACAGGTTCAGCTTGCCTTGAAACGTGTGCCCCCGTGCGCCGGGCGAGAGATTGCACCCCGCCAGCATGCTGACCAGGAGCAGGCACAAAATCCCTATAGATGGGAGAAAGAACAGTTTAGGCCGCGTGTACGCGCGCATCTGCATCGACATACGAGCAACTCCTCTAAAAGGAAACATCTTGCGATGATCTTATTTCTCATGAGACAGCATATGGCTGGGCATATCCGGTGCGTGCAACCGGGACTACTATGAAGACGTCCGCCGCGCGCGAATCACTCCCGAAATAGTGTGAAGTTGTTCACATGCTTGCCAGGAAACGAGCACCTGCGCGGGCACAAAAGAACAGGGCCGTAAATCAAGACAAACCATACATCTGCCTTTGAATAAGGAGAGTTGCACAAGTTTCCACGTGTACCAGAAACCTCCCCAGTGTGTCTTCAATGAGGTTTGTGTCATTTGTGTCATTTGTATCGCTTGTATCACTTGTGTCGGTTGTATCGCGTGTGCTCGTGCATAAAAAGGGGGATTTTCAGGAGACGGCTGCCATTGCCGAATTGGTCTCGTGAGTAGGCGACAGGTCCACAATCGCGTGGTATATAATAATTGAGACCCCTACGGCTTTGTGCAGATACTTGCCCGCGTTAACTATAGCAATCGAACATATTTGAAAGGCAGGCCCACAATGACTGATACTCCCGATCCGGGGCTTTTCGCCTCACCCTTGCACGTCATTAATGTCGGCGCCGACCTCTTCGCCGACGCGCTCGCTACGCAGGGCGCGCAGGTAACCCGTGTCACCTGGCAGCCCTCGGCAGGCAGCAGCGATGCATCCCTGAGCGTGTTGCTGGACGACCCACGAGTGGACCATGCCAATCAGGAAGCTGTGCAACGCATGCTCGCCGCCCGCCCGCGCCTGGTAGACGTGCGACCGGCAGGTGAGGTAATCCCGGGCATGCACAAACACCTGCTGCTGCACGCCGGGCCACCCATCACCTGGGAGCGCATGTCGGGCCCCCTGCGCGGTGCAATCATTGGCGCGCTGATTTACGAAGGGCTGGCACCGGATCTGGCAGCCGCAGAGCAACTCGCGGCGAGTGGTGCTATCGTCTTTGAGCCTTGCCACCACCATAACGCAGTTGGGCCAATGGCCGGTCTCATCTCAGCGTCCATGCCCGTCCAGGTCTTAGAAGAGCCTGTGTATGGACACCAGACGTACAGTACTCTGAATGAGGGGCTGGGCAAAGTGCTGCGCTATGGTGCCAACAGCCCCGATGTCATAGCAAAGCTGCGCTGGCTGGAGCAGGTGCTGGGACCGGCCCTGGCACGCGTCGTGCGCGCAATGGGCGGCATAGAGATAAAGACCATCACGGCGCAGGCGCTGCAAATGGGCGATGAGCTACACAACCGTAACAAGGCAGCGACCTCCCTCTTTTTCCGCGAAATCGCACCCTACCTGGTGGAGACAGGAACCTCCACCGAAGAGACGGCGCGAGTGCTGCGCTACATCCATGGCAACGATTTCTTCTACCTGAATACCTCGATGGCAGCGTGCAAAGCCATAACGCTGGCAGCGCACGGCATTCCCTTCAGTAGTGTGGTAACCACCATGGCGCGCAATGGCACGGACTTCGGCATCCGCGTCAGTGGGCTGGATGATCGCTGGTACGTGGGTCCAGCCCAGCCGGTCAAGGGGCTGTATTTCAGCGGCTACACCGAGGAAGACGCCAACCCGGATATCGGCGACAGCACCATTTCGGAGACCGCAGGCATCGGCGCGTTCGCTATGGCAACGGCCCCGGCCATCGTACAATTCATTGGCGGGACACCAGCCGACGCGCTGCGCTACACCCTGGAGATGTACGACATCACGGTTGCCGAGGACAGCCAGTATCAATTGCCGCCGCTGAACTTCCGTGGGACACCCGTGGGCATAGATATCCGGCAGGTCGTGCGCCAGAATCTGCTGCCGATCATCAACACCGGTATTGCCCATCGCCTGCCGGGCATAGGTCAGGTTGGTGCAGGCATCGTACACCCACCAATGGAGTGTTTTGTCGCTGCAGTGCGCGACCTTGCAATGAGCTGTAAATTTTAGAATTCGGCAGTCCAGCTACAGCCTGGAATGATCGGAGATCGTCGAGAAGAGGGTCGGGCCAGGAATGGTTGGGACAAGTTTTTCTAACAGGGCATCATCGACGGCAACCTTAGCAGCCTCTAAAGCGGTGAAAAGCACACCGATAATCGGCTCAAAACGGCACAGTGTTGGCTGAACTGCCGGCGAGGTGGTTCGCACGCGTTCGATGATCGCGTCTGCCAGCAGCGTTGAGGGATGGCGGAAGACTCCCCCGGCTAGCACCAGCGTGAAAGCTGTCTCCTCTATCCCAACACGTCTTGCTGCAACCAGTGCATAATTACCGAGTGCCCATCCATGTTCCTGAACAATACGCATGGCAACACTATCGCCCGCATGAGCCTCATCCAGGAGAATCGGGGTCAATTGATCGGCACGGACGGTTACACGCTTCTCACGGTGGGTAAAGTGATGGAGTACTTCTTCGACCGTGTTCAGGTAAAAAAAGTCAAGCACACGCGGCGTGAGTGTTGTGGGTGGTTCAATACCAAGCTCAGAGCGGTATACGGCGTTAAGTGTCTTCTGTCCCAAATGTGAGCTCCCTCCCACTTGATCCTGCCAGGTACTTGAATGCCACGTACGGCCATCATACCCACGCGCTCCGGTACCCGCTCCCGTTCCTAAGACTACCGAAACACCGGTAGCGTCAGAAGAACCAGCGTGTAATACACCTAGCGCGTCGTTCTGCACAAAGATAGTGCGACCGAATCCACGCGCTTCCATTGCAGCCTGTAAATAAGCAAAATCCTCGGGCCAATCCGCACCCGCCATGCTGAATACACCGGCCAGGAGATCAGATGCCTTGATCTGCGCAGCTTCTAGCGCGCTTAGAACCGCGTACTCGATATTGGCCACGGCCGCGGCAGCCGAATCCGGCCATTCTGTCCCAGGCTCAGCATTGTAGATATCACCACATCCGCCACGGCCAGCCCCCAGGATCGTCCCATCAAGCGCGGCTACAAGCGCGATAGTTTTTGTATTCCCTCCATCAACGCTCAATACGCATTGCATCTGCATTTCCCTTCTACTGTAGTAAGCGGTCGGGTAAATATTGCCTGTGTGCCGCGGCCATCTCGTCGTAAATCGCTTCCGCTGTATGCAGTGAGAAGACTAACGGGTGGCTCGCCAGGGCGCGAATAGCATCTACGCGGTTGCCACTCCACGCAGCTTCGGCAGTCAAAGCCTGGTATTCGCCGAGCATCTTCACCAACCCCACCACCTGTCGTGGCATATGCCCCTGCACAAGCGGCACAACGCCGTTGCGGTCTACGTACCCAACGACTTCGACCACTAAATCGTCGGGGAAGTCCGCAATCGCACCGCGGTTAGGAACATTAACATACCAGACCTCTTTGCGGTCGTTATAGATGGCATCCATCACGTCGATAGCCAGTTCCAGCTCGTTCAACCCCCCGCGTGAGCGATCAGGATTCAGTTCGGGCACAGCGCGTGCGGCCTGCTCGCGGTAATGCGCCCAGTAATCCGGCACGTTCGCCATGATATCCTGCGCCCGCGTTGTAGGTTTTGCCCGCAGTTCTGCCAGAAGCTCGTCTTTGAAGTAGTAGTACTGGAAATAATGATTTGGCAAGGAATGCATGAGACATGCTAACCCGGTCCTGCGCAGATTGTAGAGTGGCGTTTCAGGGTCGCGGCGCATGCGTTCATATGCATCTTGCAGCAAGGAGATAAAA